>Ga0193707_1000005_pt1 | contig 54545 bp, 105 predicted proteins | sample U3c2metaG_FD_143043 | JGI IMG/M metagenome (GOLD analysis project Ga0193707, IMG submission 143043) | Soil microbial communities from a riparian zone of the East river system, Colorado, United States - U3c2 | ecosystem: Environmental > Terrestrial > Soil > Riparian zone | place: USA: East... | reverse complement strand
AGTTTCTCGCCGGTCGGTCGGGTTCACACCGGCGGCCCTGCCTGCCCTTCTAGCCCCCTCACGGCGCCCCTGCTGGCCTGGGGGGCGTAGGCCCCTGCCTGGGTCCCGGCGGCTGGCCTGGCGGCCTCTCAGCCCCGGTCGTCCTGGGGCGCCGGTTCGGTCCCGACCGAAGTGTGCGTTTACCCCCTTCTGCGGTCACCAACGAACCGCCGTCGGGGTGGGTGGGTCACCAACGGTGAACGCGGTCCGGTGTCCCGGTGAACCGTTCACGAGAGCCGCTACCGCCTGGTGCCTGCCCGTCTGGTTCATCAGGGTTTCTGGTGACGGTTTCCCGGACGTTCCGTCACCAGAATTTGTCGTGACGCCGCCGCCTCATCAGCATTTGTGATGACTAGCGCGCCGCCGTTTCGTCACGACAAATCGGGGCGCCACTCCTCGCGGTATCCGCGCTTGTCGGCGTAGGGCAGGCATTCGAGACGCAGCGTCGGGCACGGGAGTTCGTGCAGGTCGTGGCCGCAGACGTCTGGGTGCTGACCTGGTTCGGCTCGATGCAACTCGATGATCCGTCGTGTGGCGTCGGCCTTGGCGAGCAGGCGGTCTGGCGACCAAAGGGACTGGATGTTGCCGATGGCGTGGGGCAGCGCGCGGGCACCTTGCGCATCCCTCGCGATCTGGGCGAGTAGCCAGGTGGCCAGGTCGGTCATGTGTTTCATCGTGTCATCCCGGCCGCGCAATGCGGTGGGTGTGTGCTGCGCAATGCAGCGCGAAGGAGTTGACCATGTCCAAGATTCCGCCCGAGTACCAGTGGCCCGGTGCGCAGGTCCTCGCGAGCGCCAGCGGTTGGCACTACTGGCTCACTGAGCAGGACGACGGCAAGGCCACCCAGCTGTACATGGTCATCGCCGATGGCAACGGCGAGCAGCACATCGCCGCGCAGGAGTGCTATCTGCACTGGGGTCAGCGGATCGTGGACGCCTTGCGGGTGGTGCCCGGTGTCTAGCGGGCCGGAAGCGGGGGGCCCCGACGCGAATGTAACGCGAACGGCCGATTCCGTTAGTTCGGTCGGGGAGAGTGAACGTCGGCTGCAGGTGCTGCATGTGCAGCCGGGTGACGTGCTGTTGATCGGCAACGCGGGGGACGTGCCGCCGACGGCGATGGAACGGGTGTTGGCCAGGTTGAAGGATGTCTTGCCGTCGCTCGCCGAGGTGGTCGTGTTCGTCGGCGATATCGACGTGACGCTGCTGCGTGACATCCCGGCTGACCTGCGTGAGCCGGGGGTGCCCGGTGCCTAAGGGTGGGGCGCGGATCAACTCTGGTCCGCCGCCGGATCCGAATGCGTTGCGTCGTGACCGCCCGTCGGATAGGGATGGTTGGACGCTGCTGCCGGCCGGCGGCTATGCGGGCACGGTGCCAGCGTGGCCGTTGTTGGATGACGTGTCCCTGTCGGCTGACCGTGACGTGGCTTTGGATCGGGCGCAGCGCTTGACCGATGATCTGGCTGCCGCGGAGGACCGGGATCGGGTGAAGCTGCGGAAGCAGTTGGAGTCGGCGAACCTGCGGATCGCGGTGTTGGATCGGCAGTTGGATGCGCAGCGGGATCTTGAGGGCACGGTGTGGGGCGAGTTGTGGCGGACTCCGCAGGCCGCGGTGTGGGTGTGTCAGGGCTGGTCGCGGGATGTGGCCCAGTATGTGCGGCACAAGGTGCTGGGCGAGCTCGGGTCGTTGAACGACGCGAAAGAGGCCCGGCAGTGGTCGGACCGTCTGGGCTTGAATCCGGCGGCGATGCTGCGCAACCGGTGGCGGATCGCGCCTGACGAGGTGGGTGCTCGTCGTGACGGGCCGACCCCGGTAGCGGTGGGGTCGTCGGCGCGGGACCGGTTCAAGGTCGTCCGCGATGGCGGGGCGTGAGCAGCAACCCGAGTTTGTAGTCGCCTGGCCGACCCTGTTCGTCGCGGTGGATTGGGTGCCGCAGCATTGCATCGTCCCGGATCAGTTCCGTAAGGGCCGGCGGTTCGAGCTGTATGAGTGGCAGGCGTGGTGTCTGCTCAACTTCTACCGGGTGAAGCCGGATGCGAAGTGGGTGCCGGACAATCCGGTCCTGGCGCCCGCGTTCCATAACCGCAGGTCACAGGTCATTCTGCCGCAGAAGATGGGTAAAGCGCCCTACACGGCTACCCAGATCTGCCTGCAGGGTGTGGGCCCGGCGCTGTTCGCCGGGTGGGCCAAGGGCGGCGAGACGTACGCCTGCCGCGATCATGGCTGCGGTTGCGGCTGGGTCTACGAGTACGAGCCGGGCGAGCCGATGGGTATGCCGTGGCCGACGCCGCTGATTCAGATCACGGCGTTTTCGCAGGAGCAGACCGACAACATCTACGACGCACTCCGCCCGATGATCGACGACGGGCCGTTGCACGAGATCATCCCGAAGACGGGTGAGGAGTTCATCCGCCTGCCGAACGGCGGCCGCATCGACGCGGTCACGTCGTCGGCGCAGTCCCGGCTGGGTCAGCGCGTCACGTACGTCCCGATGGACGAGACGGGTATTTGGACCGAGCAGAACAAGATGATCAAAGTTGCGGAGACGCAGCGCCGTGGTCTGGCCGGCATGGGTGGCCGCGCGGAAGAGACGACGAACGCCCCGGACCCAACCGAGGACAGCGTCGCGTTGCGGACGCTCAAGTCGGCGGCCAGGGACGTGTTCCGGTTTTTCCCGCAGGCCCCGAAGCACCTGTCGTTTCGGGACAAGCGTGAGCGTCGCAAGATCATGCGCCATGTGTACGCCTCGTCGTTGCGGGAGCGCGGCGGCCACATCGACCTCGATTCGATCGAGGCCGAAGCGCTCGAGCTGATGGAGCTGGACCCGGGTCAGGCCGAGAGGTTTTTCGGTAACCGCAGTGTCGCGGGCGCGGGCCATTGGTGTGACAGCGTGAAGTGGGCGAAGCGGACGGTCACCAAGCCGCGCGTGCCGGGCTATGACACGCAGGTCACGCTGGGTATGGACGGCTCGGATGTGGATGACTGGACGGCGATCCGGGCGGAAACGCAGGACGGGTTCCAGTTCACCCCGACGTTTGGGCCGGATGATACGGCGACGATCTGGAATCCGGCGGACTACGGCGGGCAGGTCCCGCGCCTTGAGGTCGCGGCGGCGGTCGACGAGTTGTTCTCCCGGTTCAGGGTGATCAGGGCGTATATCGATCCGCCGTATTGGGAGTCGGAGATCGACGGCTGGGCCGCCGTGTTGGGTGATCAGATCGTGTTGAGGTTCGCGACGTATCGGATCGTTCAGATGCACGCCGCCTGCGAGCGCCTGCTGACCGATGTGGTGAAGCGGGACTCCGGGTTCAGCCACGACGGCTGCCCGATCACGGCGGATCACATCGCGAACGCCCGGCGTGCTCCGCGTCCGTCGGAGCGGTATGTGCTGGTGAAAGCCTCGCCGCCGCAGAAGATTGATGCGTCGGTGGCGTCGGTGTTGGCGCATGAGGCGGCGTGTGACGCAACGGCCGCCGACCTGTGGCTACCGGATTCGGTGATCTACACGGCGTCGTCAACGTCCGGCCGAGGGTGAGCCTGGACGTCTCGGATCGCGCGCTGGTGGCGGTCGAGCATGTCCGCTTCCGCGTCGGCTAGGTGATCGAACCGGCCGAGTGTCTGGCCCCGGTAGGTGACTGCCCACATGTCCGTGGGGCCGTCGCGCTTCGAGCTCGCGGGTACGACGCCGAAGGCGTCAGGGTCGGCGGCAGAGCCGCCACCAACGCGATCCCACTGCTTGACCGTCCGACCGTCCCACGCCTGCACCCAGAACTCAGGCCCGTAGAGTGCCTCGGCATCGGTCATGGCGCAGTGATCCAGGGTGGTTTGGACATCGCCCGTGTACCGGTCGATCCACACCCAGCCGTGGTTGGTCTTCACCCAGATGCTCTGCGAGGCCATCGCCGAGCGGACAACGGTCCCAGGCTCCAGCGGTTCGGTCATCCCTGCAGCGTAGGTCGGGGGTGTGCGTGACGTCGCTCGAACTCGCCGCGATGCCCGACCCGCTGGCCACCACCACGTCCGGCCCGCAGATGACCGCCGACACGCGTGTCGTGGTCGACAAGCTGAACCGGTTGGCGTTCGAGCTGGTTGAGCGCGAGAAGCTGGTCAAGAAGCGCCTCGACTACTACACCGGAGAACACCCCCTCCGGTACGCGTCCGACGAGTTTGCCTCCTACTTCGGCGCCCGGTTCAAGGGCTTCAACGACAACTGGTGCAGCAGCGTGGTGAACGCGCCAGCCGAGCGGATGAACCCGCTCGGGGTCCGGTTGGACGGCGAGCAGCGCGGCGTCGACTCCGAGCTCGAACGCGTGTGGCGCGCGAACGACGGCGACGCCGGCGCGTCCAAAGCCTTCGTCCTGTCGATCGCGGCGGCCCGGTCGTTCGCGTCGGTGTGGAATGAGGACAACGACGACACCCCCGAGGTGACGTTCGAACGCCCCGACCAGGCGATCATCGAATATGGGGACCGCGGGCAGCGTGTCGCCGGGATGCGTCTGTGGCGCGACGACAAGCTCGAGTACACGGTGCTGGATGACGGCGGGCACCTGTGGAAGTTCCAGCGCAACGCCGCCCTACGGGACGGCAGGCTGCGCTCGGGTCTGGTGGTGCCGTCGATGGCGCCGGGCGGCTGGACCCCGCGCGAAGTACCGGGTGAGCCGTGGCCGTTGCCGAACCCGCTGGGTGAAGTGGCGATGGTGGAGCTCCCGAACAACGACCTCCTGGACCGCGACAATCCGCTGTCGGACATCGACGGTGTGATCGCCATGCAGGACTGCATCAACCTGGTCTGGGCGTACCTGATGAACGCCCTCGACTACGCGAGCTTGCCGCAGCGGGTGGTGACCGGCGCCGAGATCCCCAAGATCCCCGTGTTGAACGACGAGGGCCAGGTCGTCGGGCACCGGCCGCTCGAGCTGGACACCCTGATCAAGGAACGGATCCTGTGGGTGCCGGGTCAGAACGCGAAGATCGCCGAATGGTCCACTGCCTCGCTGGACGTGTTCTCGGCGGTGATCGAGCGGGCGGTGGAGCACATCGCCGCCCAGACCCGCACGCCGCCCCACTATCTGATCGGCAAGGTCGCAAACCTGTCGGCCGAGGCCTTGACCGCGGCGGAGACGGGCCTGGTGGCGAAGACGCGGGAGCGCACCACCTACCTGTCCCCCGGGTTGCGCTCGGTGTACCGGCTGATCGCCCTGGCGATGGGCGACGAGAAGAAGGCCAAGGCCGTCCGCTCGGGCACCGTCGTCTGGGATGACTTCCAGTACCGCGCCCTGGGCCAGAAGGTTGACGCCTTGACGAAGCTGCACACGATGGGGTTTCCGTTCGAGTGGATCGCCGAGCAGTACGGTTTGAACCCGCTCGAGGTGGAGCGTGTGGTGAAGATGCGCGCCGCGGAGGGCCAGGACGAGCAGCCTGACGAGGCCGCCGCCGAGGGCCCGGATCCGGTGGATCAGCTGAACACGGCCATGAACTTCGTGGGCACCGGCTTCCGGTCAGGGTTCGAACCGGCTGCCCTGCTCAAGGCTGTGGGTCTGCCGGACATCGAGCACACGGGTCTGTTGCCGATCACCTTGCAGTCGGAGGAGAAGGCAACGGCGGGCACCCCGGAGCCGGTGGCCCCGGTGATCACCCCGCCTGGCGCGGCACCAGCGTTCGGTAAGCCTCCGGCCGGTCCGCCTGGTGCGACGCCGCCAGCGGACAACGCGGCGCCTGCCGCAAAGCCCCCGGCGAGCAAGACGTCGCCGTCCCGCTGATTGGAGACCCGTCATGCCGCAGCGCCGCCGCTACGCAACCCGCGACGAGTTGGTGGAGCTGCTCGCCGCCAAGTCGCACGAGGGCTACCTGGCCGGCAAGCGGGCCGGGGGTACGACCTCGCGGCTCAGCGAGTCCGGCGAAGAGGTGATGGTCCCGTACGAGCAGCTGTCGGAGTCGTCGAAGGACATCAACCGTGCAGCGGCTGGCGCGATCCTCGACGGTCTCGCCGAGCTCGGGGCATCGGTCGACGCGCTGGTGAAGATCACCGTGGACGAGCCCGGCCCGTGACGGTGTTCGACGTGATCCCGGTGCGGTTCCACGACCGGATCCGGGTTGATTCCCACGACCAGGCCACCGTCACTGTCGAGGACGGCGCGTTCACGGTGCCGCACATCACGGACGCGGACCGGCTGGCGATGGGTCTGCCGCCGGGTCGGCATCCGGATCGGGTCCGCACCGACGAGCACTGGTGGTACCCACCCTCGTGACCGGCGGGTGGTTCTAGCCGCTGGCCTTGTAAGTGCTGTTCACCGCCGAATCCTTCGCCTGTTCAGGTCACGGTTCGGCATCCCTCCCTGCCGCAACGGCGGGATCTCATCCCCTCTCGCAAGGAGAGACATGACCGCGCCCAAGCCTGCCCAGCCTGCGTCCACGCCGCCAACAGACCCGCCCGACACCGGGCCGGACGACACGCAGGACCCCGCCGGGGATGGCGCCGAGAACGCCGCTGACGCGACGGACGGCGAACCGGACCCCGAGGGCGCGGACGCGCTCGAAGACCCCGGCAAGAAGGCGCTCGACTCGATGAAGGCCCGCTTGAAGCGCGAGCGGGAACGGCGGATCACCGCCGAGACGGATCTCGCGGAAGCGCGCAAGCCCAAGCCGAAGCCGCCCGCGGCGAAGACCGACAAGCCCGCCGACCAGCCGACCGAACCCGCACCCGACCCGGATGAGATCCGCCGGCAGGTCGAGGCCGAGCTGAACGAAAAGCACTCGCGCGCGCAGGTTCTCACCACCATCGAGGCGAAGGCGGCGCGCGGATTCGCGGACCCGGCCGACGCGGTGGCCCTGGTGATGCGCGACCACAAGATCGACGACTTCCTCGACAAGGGCTCACCCGACGTCGAGGCCATCCAAGAGGCCCTCACGGAACTCTTGGAGCAGAAGCCCTACCTGTCGGCCAGTCCCGCGCAAGGCGGCACGCCCCGGTTCAAGGGCAGCGCGGACGCGGGCGCAAAGCCTGCGAAGCCTGCACGTCCCAAGAGCCTCGATGAGGCCATCCGCCGGAGCCTCGCTCCGCACTAAAGCACGGGGAGTGACTCATGCCCACCACGCTCGCTCAGGCGCAGCTCAACACGTCGGTCGACATCGACTATGCGGTGATCGACAACATTCGCCGCTACTCGTGGCTGTTCGACCAGATCGTGTTCGATGACACCGTCACGCCTGGTACGGGCGGCGGGTCGCTGGTCTACGGCTACACCCGTCTGCTCCAGGCCCGCGCTGCCGCGTTCCGCGGGTTCAACCAGGAGTACACGCCCGGCCAGGCGACCCGCGAGCGGTTGACTGTCGAGCTGCATCCGCTGGGTGGGGCGTTCGACATCGACCGCACCCTCGCCCGCCTGGGTGAGGCGAGTTCTGCCGAGCTCGGGTTCCAGATGCAGCAGCTCCTCACCAGCGTCCGGAACAAGTTCCAGGACGAGTTGGTGAACGGGGACACGGCGGTTGACGCGACCGGCTTCAACGGTCTCGACAAGACCCTGACCGGCGCGTCGACCGAGTACGACCCCAACGATGAGGGCGTCACCCTGGGCTACGTGGACTGGACGCCGGGCACCGTCAACACGCAGGCGCTGGCGATGGCCGCGCTGGACAAGCTCGACGACTTCCTGTCCCGTCTGGTGCCGTCCACCACAGGCGGCGGGGACCTGGGTACGCCGGGCGCACTCCCCCCGGGTGTGAAGGCGATCCTCGGGAACACCCAGTCGATCACCCGTGTGCGGGCGCTCGCCCGCTGGGCCGGGATCTACACCCAGTCGAAGGACGACCTGGGCCGCCACATCGAGTTCTACGGCGACTGGGTGTTGATGGACGTCGGCGACAACGCCACCGGCGTGGGGCCGATCGTGCCCATCGAAACCCGCGACGCCGACGGTGGCGGGGCGGGCGGCAACATCACCGGTCTCACCGACCTGTATGCGGTGTGTTTCGGGATGGACGCACTACACGGCGCGTCCGTGGCCGGCATCCCGATCCTGCAGACATGGATGCCCGACTACACCACGTCGGGTGCGGTGAAAACCGGCGAGGTGGAGATGGGTCCGATCGGGATGGTTCTCCGCAACACACGCTGCTGCGGCGTGTTCCGCAACATCAAGGTTCGGTGACCGCATGTCTGAGAAGTTCACGGTGACGGCCCCGGTCGCCACGTTCAACGGTGATGTGGCCGCTCTGGTGTTCCGGGATGGTAAGGCGACCGCGGACAGCAGGTCGGATGCGCGGGCGCTGGCGTACTGCCGGCGCCACGGCTACGGCGTCGAACCGGTCGAGGGCAGTCAGACCATCGACGACGACCGGCCGAAGACGACCGACGTGAAGGCCGACTGGGTCGCGTACGCGGTGAAGCAGGGCGCCACTGAGGACGATGCCGACGCGATGACGAAGGCCGACCTGGTCGCCAAGTACGGCACGAAGGGATCTTCCGATGAGTGAGCAGCTCGGTCTCTACAACCGCAACGTGCGTGACCTGCTGGGCTACGCGGTGGCGACAGACCCGGCGTCCCCGGACACGTTCTACCGCACCAACCTCCCACGCCTGGGGCTCGCCGACAGCGCTGGCGACAGCGGCAATGTGGCGCTGGCGACTGGCGTGATGACCAGCGTGCCGCTGTTCCTGGTCGCTGGTGACCTGGTCACGAACCTGTCGTTCGTGTCCGGTGCGACCGCCGCAGCCACACCGACCGCGTACTGGGTGGCGTTGTACGACACGCAGACGGTGCCCGCGCTGATCGCCCAATCCGCAGACCAGACGAACACGGCGTGGGGCGCGAACACGGTGAAGACTCTCGCCCTGGCCACCGCATACCGGGTGGTGAAGACCGGTGTGCACTGGGCGGCGATCAACGTCACCGCCGGTACGACGCCCTCGCTGATCGGCGCGGTCGGTGCCCGGCCGGTCGTCACGGGCGAGCACAACGTGTCGCAGTCGTCGGAGACGGGCCTCACCACCACGGCGCCCGCGACGGTCGCCAGTCCGGCGATCAAGAACTTCATCCCGCGCGTCGTGGCCACGTAGCCGCTGTCGTGGAAGCGCTGGCGTCGCTGCTGGATTTGGGGGACCGCAACATCGCGGTCACCGACGGCGGTCTCGCGGCGACGATGCTGGCGGCGGCGTCGGCGTCGATCCGCGGGGCGGCGGGTTCCCCGATCAGCGAGGTCACCTCAACGATCCGCTACGACGGCTACCGCGCCGACCGGTATCTGCGTCTGTTCGGCCCGCCGGTGACGGCGGTGGCGTCGGTGGTGGTGGACGGGACGGCGGTCACCGACTGGCGCCTGTCGGGTGATGGCCGGTTGTGGCGGGCGTGTGGGTGGGGTGTCGACGGCGGGCCTTGCCCGGTGGATGTCACTCAGGTTCACGGCCTGCCGGTCGTGCCGGCCGACATCGTGGATCTGGCGTGTTCGTATGCGTCGGCGGGCATGGCCGCTGCCGCGGACGGCTACGCGACTCACGCGGGTGTGGTGGCGGAGCGGATCGACGACTACTCGGTGACGTATGCGCAGGGCGCGGAGGCGGTGCAGTCGGTGATGGAGATCCCGCCTGCGACTCGTGCGTGGCTGGCGTCGATGTTCGGCGGCTCGGCAGCGATGGTCGCCACCCGCTCCTGAGGAAACGGGAAACGCCTCGGCCGTCACCGCGTGAGCAGCACCTTGGCCAGGGCGATGGCCGACTCGGTCATCTGGTCTTCCCACTCGCCGCACATCTCGGCGGCTTCGCGCAGCCACGCCTCGATCATCGGGGCCACCGCCGGGGACAGGGCGGCGATCCATCGGGCGTCGGCTTCGTCCTGCTTGTTCAAGGCGAACGTCGAGCACACGGCGTGCTGTCGCATGCCCTCGCGGCCGTTGAGGACCCACCAGCCTTGTTCGGCCGGGTGGTCGTCGTAGTAGGGCTCCGCCCACGGCGCGGCGGACGTGCCTGCCGCGAGGTCGCGGATGCGGTCGGCAGCGGTCGTGAGCATCTCGGCCAGTTCGACTGTGGTCATCATCATGTAGACCACTCTACACGCCCAATGTAGACACGTCTACACCATCGTGAGGAGTGGGTGTGCTTTCTGCGCGTAGCCCCAGATACCCCGCCATCTACGACATCGAGGCCGGGGTCCGGTTCCGGCAGGGCCGCGCCCGCGTCACCGTCGAACAAGCCCACAAGCTCGCCGACCGCCCGTTCGTGGACGGGATCTTGATCGGCGAGTTCGACGACGAGAACCGCATCGTCGGCGAGCAGCCCGCCAAGGACTGGCGGAAGGCGCAGCGACGCGAGCAAGCATCACCCGACGTGACCAGCGAAAACACGGGCGCCGTCGAGCGGCCCGCCCCAGAGCCGCGCGCACCTAGGAGCAACTGATGGCGCTCATCGCAACGTTCACCCCAACGGTGGTCGGCACCGCGCCGACCTACTCCGCCGCCGCGGCCGGGGACACGGCCCGGCCCGGCAAGCACGCGGTGATGATGGTGAAGAACACCAACGCGGCGACCCGCGACATCACCATCAAGTACCCCGGGACGCTGCCGTCTGGGGATGCGATCCCCGACAAGGTGTACACGATCGCCGCGCTGACCGGGGAGTTGACGATCCCGCTGCTCCCCGAGTACGCCGACCCGGCCACGTCCGGACAGGTGGTGATCACCTACTCGGCGACGACGAACGTGACCCGCTACGTCATGAGCCTCTAGATGGCCGTGCTCGCCCTGACGCTGCGGGGCCGCCGCCGGGCCGAGTCGCTGATGGTCGACCGGTGCACCATCCGGGCGCGCTCCACGTACGGCGCCATGGACCCCGACACCGGCGTCAAGACGGAGACGTTGGGCGCGGTCGTCTACACCGGCAAATGCAAGGTCCAGACCTACGAGGCGCAGGCGTCAACCCCCGCCAGCGGCCAGCACGTATGGACGGTGCAACGCGAGTCGATCCACCTGCCGGCGACGGTGCAGGTGTCGGTGGACTGCATGGTCACCATCACCGAGTCGGCGTTGGATGCACACCTGGTGGGCCGCCGCTACCGGGTCGCCGGGTTCCTGCACAAGAGCATGGCGACCGCGAACCGCATCGCCGTAGACGAAGTCACCGAATGACGCGCACCCCCACCTCGGAGCGCGACGGTCTCAAGTGTGACCGCTGCGACGCGCACGCACGCTGGTCGATCTGCAACGTCGAGGGCGACGACATGCAGCCCATCGGCAGGTGGCTCGCGTGCGGACGCCACCTCCACACGGTGCTCGCAAACGGCCAGTGGGACATGGACTGTGTGCACGTCTACGACTGGGAGCGCAGGTATGGCGACCGCTGACCTTTCTGAGCTCCTGGCCTACGGGCGGCACGTCGCGACCGTCATCGAGCGCACCACGCCGTCGTTTACGAAGGTCGTCGAGCTCAGTGCCCGCCACATCCAGACCGGTGCACGCCAGCGGTTCGACGAACTCACCTCCGGCAACCACCTGCCGCACTACCCCAAAGCCATCACCTACGACATGCACGGCCCGCTCGCCGCCGAAATCGGACCCGACTCATCCAAACCGCAGGGCGGCATGGGACGGGGCATCGAATTCGGATCGTCGAACACCGGGCCGATCCCGCACATGCTGCCCGCCGCCGACGACGAAGAACTTAGGCTCGGCGAGCAGGCCGGCGCGGTGTTCGCGCGGGGCCTGCGGTGACCGTCCCCGACGAGATCCTCGCGTTGATAGCCGCCGCGGTACCTGGCGTGACGGTGTTCGACGGGCGGGTCGGTCCGACCCCCGACGACCGGTACGTCGTCGTGTACCCCGACCCGGGCACCGTCAAAGCGCTCGCCGTGTGCGGGCAGTCCGACTCCGCGACGTTCCGCTGGCAGGTCACCTCCGTGGGGCCCGACCGGGAGCGGGCGGCGTGGCTGGCTGTCGCGGTCCGGGATGCCACCGTCGATGTCCGCCCGGTCGTGGCGGGCTGGGCGTGTGGGCTGGTCTGCCACAGCTACGCGCAGCTGCCGCAGCACGACGAGGCTGTCGCCGAACGGCCGGTGGTCTACCAGGTCGACCTGTACGACCTGCTCGCCGCCCGCACCTGAGTTCAACCCCTGGCGTCCCACTCACCGCCCCATGGCAGGGGCTACGCCCCCTTGGAGGCCGCTGTGCCCAGGTTTGTCGACAACGCCGTCACCAGGCTGTCCTGGGTGGAGGGTGACATCGGGATCACCGACGTGTCCGCGCCCACCGTCGCTCAGCTCAACGCTGGAGTGGACCTCACCTGCGTGATGGTGTCGACCTACGAGGTCCGCGCCGACGCCTCCGACACCACCAACGAACGCGCCGTGTGTGAAGAGGCCAACGTCGTCGCGCCGACGATCAAGAACTACATGGGCAACCTGATCCTGTTCCGGCAGATCAACGCCTCCACGTTCGTCCCCGAAACCAGCGATCCGCTCAACGTGTTCGAGTTCGGGGTGATCGGCTGGTTCGTGCGCCGGCTCGGCGCCGCGTTCGACACGGCATGGGCGGCGAATGACCAGGTCGAGGTCTACAAGTTCATGTCCGACGTCCCCCAGCCCACAGGCGGTACCGGCGAGGGCTACCTGAAGGCCACGGTGCCGCTGCTGCAGCAGGGAACGTTCGACATCAAGGCCATCGTCGCGGCCTGATCACAGTCGTCGGGTCGGGTGTTTCTGCCAGGGGTCGCCCGGCCCGGCTCCCACCTCAGTTCGGGGCGACCTTCCAGCCGTCGCCATCCGGCTCGTACGCGACACCGTCGACGGTGAAGCCGATGAGGTCACCCGATTCGGGTTCGTTGATCTCGTGGGCGCACTCGTGGCACAGCGAGATGCCAGGGTCGCGCTCGTAGAGCATCTCCGCGATCTGGTCCAGAGTGAGGCCCTTGGTGTCGGCAGTGACGTCGATCGAGTGACCGGCATTGACCTCAAAGGTTGCGCTGATCTCACTCATAACGGTCTCCTCATTCGAAGTGGTTGGCGCCCGGGAAACGCTGGTGCCCGCCGCGGGAACGCTGGGGGCCCGAGGCGATCGTGTACGTGGCCGCCACGACCGACACCTGCTCGGCTGGCGCGAGCGCGGCGACGAAGCTGCGGGCGTCGACCAGCTCGCAGGCGCCGGTGTCGTAGGACTCGCCGGTGACGGCGTTGCGGACGGTGAACGTGCCGAACCAAACCGGCTTGCTGTACCACCAGTCACCTTCGCAGATCGTCGACCTCGTCATGTAGACCACTCTACACGCCAGATGTAGACACGTCTACATCTGTGACCCCTGGAAACCAACCCCTGGAGAGAAGCATGCAGGAGCCGAGTATCGGCCGGATCGTGCACTACACGTCGTACGGCACACCGGGCGGCGAGTACAGCAAGGAATGTCGGGCGGCGATCATCACCGAGATCCACGACGGCGACGAGGTCGCGCTGACGGTGTTCAACCCGTCGGGCCAGTTTTTCAACTGGCGGGTGGCTCACGAGGAGATCGAAGCCAAGCTCGAGGTCGGCCCGTCCGGTCGCAGCGGCGGCACCTGGCACTGGCCGGAGCGTGTGTGATGGACCTCGACGCCACCGAGCGCGCCGTGACCGACCCGGCCACCCTGCCCGCATCTGCGGGCCGCCCCGACAGCTTCGATTTGGACGGGTGGATCGGCGGCACCTGCGGCATCACCCGCCGCGCCACCATCTACCAGCGCGGCGACCTGTTCGCCGAAGTCGACCGGCTCAAGCAGGAACACGGCGACGCCGAGAGGATCCCGCCCGAGCAGCGCGGCGTCGCGGACCGGACACCCGACACGATCCACGCCGAATGGGAGACCGCCGCGACCCAGCTCGTGCAGTCGGCGATGGTTGTGCACGTCCAAGACCGCACCGAGGAACGGCGGCGCGCCATCCAGGACCGGCTGGTGAAGCGCGACAAACTGGACCCGGACACGCCTGACGACGACACGACGATCCTGCTGCACAAGCTCGCCGACGCGATCGTCAAGGTCGAACTCCCGGGTGGTGTCGTCAAGGAGTTCCCCGACGGGTTCCCGCCAGCCAAGCTGCGGGAAATCAAGGACCGGCTGGGGGACAGCGGCCTGTACGACGCACTGCGCGCGTTCCGTGAGGCGACGCTGGCAGCCCCAACGGTGACCGTCCCTTTGTTGCAGGGCTCCTCATCCGGCCGGGGTGGCGTGACATAGACCTGCAGCTGCGCACCGCGAAGGCGTGGGGCGTCCGGCCGCTGACCATCCTGCGTGGCGGGGGCGGCAAACGCTGGACGGCCGTCGACCGGATCCTCGCCGCGGCGCACGTGCTGGCCGGCGACATGGCGTGTCCCGACTGTGGCCAGCCCAAACATGAGGCGTACAACCCGGACGCTGAGGGCTGGTACTCGACGCGGACGTCGACATGCGCAGGGTGCGCCGCGGTGGCCGCCGAACTGAAGGGCCACGAAGGCGACGACCACGCGCTGAAACTGTCGGTGATCGACGACCGGCCGCCCGACGTCGCACTGCTGCCGTGGATCCCCGACTAGGCCCACCCGACTACATCAGGCCGGGGGTGGGTCGGTGACTGACCGCGTCATCTCCGTACGGCTACAGATCGCGGTCGACCGGGCCAACGCCAAGACGGCGGAGAGTTCGTTCAAGGGCATCGCCACCGCCGCCGACAAGTCCGGCGCGGCCATGACCCGGGCCGGGACCGCCGGCAAGGGTGTTGGCACCGCGGTCGCCAAGGGCGCCACCACCGCCACCACATCGGTCACCGGGCTCAACAGCCGTCTCGGCGGGGTCGGCGCGTCACTGAAGGGCATCGCAGCGCTCGGTGTCGGGCTCGGCGCGGTGTCCATGTTCAAGTCGGTCATCGACGAGGCCCGCGAGGCGGAACGCACCACCCGCCAAACCGAGGCCGTCATCAAGTCGACTGGCGGGGCGGCGCACGTCACCGCCGACCAGGTGTCCGGCCTCGCCGACAAGCTGTCGGCCAAGACGGCGGTCGACGACGAGGTTGTCGCGCACGGCGAAAACGTGCTGCTCACGTTCAAGAATATTCGCAACGAAGCCGGGCGCGGCAACGACATTTTCAACCAGACCACCGCCGTCGCCCTCGACATGTCGGCCGCCCTGTCCGAATCCGGAGACGCGTCCGAGGGGCTGCAGTCCAACAGCGTGCGGCTGGGTAAGGCGCTCAACGATCCGATCGCCGGGATCTCCGCGCTCACCCGCGTCGGCGTCACGTTCACCGCCCAGCAGAAGGCGCAGATCAAGTCGCTCGTCGAGCAGGGCGACATCATGGGCGCGCAGAAGATGATCCTGTCCGAACTCACCTCAGAGTTCGGCGGGATGGCGGGGGCGACCGCGGACTCGGTCGGCAAGGCCGAGGTGTCGTGGAAGAATTTCGCCGAGGCCGTCGGCTTGAAGGTCATGCCCGCCGTCAACGCCATCTCCGACTGGGCGCTACACACCGGCATCCCCGCGCTCGGCGACGTCGCCAACACCGTCGGCAACGTGGTCACCCCCGCATTCCACGCGCTGGTCACCGCGGGCTCCGGTGTGGTCGGGTTCTGGCAGTCGCTGCCCGGCCCCCTCCAGGCCGGCGCGATCGCACTGGCCGGCTGGGCGCTCGCGGGCGACAAGGTCACCGGGTTCTTCACCCGCACCGCGGGGCCGTTGAAGAACTTCCGCGACGAGATGCAGCTGCAGCAGGGCCTGGCGTCTGTGGCTGGGCAAGAGGTCGGCCGGTTCGGCGCGGGTCTGGCCGTGCTCGAAACGAAGGTTCCCGCGCTCGGCAAGATGGGCGACGCGTTCCGCACCGCCAAGGGCGAGGCTGGCGGGTTCGGCTCCACGCTCAAGGGTGTCGCCGTCGCCGGGGTCACCGGCCTCAAGTCCGCGGCCGGCGGGCTGATGGGCGTGCTTGGCGGGCCGTGGGGCCTGGCGCTCGCCGGCGCCGTCGTCGGTCTGACGTTCCTGACAAGCCAGACGGCGGCGGCGTCGGCCCGGCAACAAGGACTCGCCGACGCGGGCAAGCACGTCGCCGAGGTGCTGCGTGAACAGAACGGCGTGGTCAACGACACTGTTCGCGCCGCCGCAGCCAAAGACGCCGAAGACCAGGGCCTGCTGAAGTCGGCGCAGGATCTGGGGATCGCGCTGCCCACCGTCACCGACGCGATCACCGGGCAGGGCGGCGCGCTCGACGGACTGCGCACCAAGTTGCAGGGCGTCATCGACGCCCACAAGGTGTACGCCACCGACGAGGTGACAGGCCAGGTCGGGTGGACCGGCGCGCTCGAGGGCGAGGGCCTCGGCGCACAGAAACTGCTGGACGACCTGAACGCCCTGGTCGGCGGCAGGGACAGCGACTCCGCGGCAAGCAAGCGCCAGGTCGACGCGGCGGGACAGCTCACGACATCCCACGCCGGCGTCATCTCGGCGACCGGGTTCCTGCAGTCCGCGATCGAAGGTGCCGGCGAGGAGTACGACAAGGCCGCCACCGACGCCGACAAGCTGCGCACCGCCATCGACCTGCTCACCAAACAGCAGATCACGCAGATGGACACCCTCGAGGGCTACGAGGCGGCGCAGGACGCCCTGACCGCGTCAGTCAAGGAGAACAAGAGAACGCTCGACATCCACACCGAGGCCGGGCGGAAGAACCGGGATGCTCTCGAGGATGTGGCGGCGAAGTCGCGCGACCTGATGCAGGCCGACATCGACAGCGGCGTGCCGATGAACCAGGCGCTGCAACGGCACAACGACCGGATCGCCGCGTTGAAGAGGGAAGCCGACAAGACGTTCGGCGCGAACTCCAACGCCCGGCACCTGATCGACACCTACGGCAGGGTCCCGAAGAACGTCCGCACCCAGATCACCGTGCTGGGGTACACCGACGCCAACAACAAGATGATGTCCCTGTCGGCGAAACAAACGCTGCTGGCCAAGGGTCTGCCGATCACGGCCAGCAACCTGGGGGCCATCAACAAGGAGAAGAACCGGCAGCGCTCCGGCGGCTACGCGTCCGGTGGTTTGCTGCGCGGGCCCGGCACCCCCACCTCCGACAGCATCCCCCTGTGGGGGTCACGCGACGAGTTCATGCAGTCGGCGTCCGCGACCCGCTACTACGGCGTCGGGTTCATGGAGGCCGTCAACTCGAAGCGGTTCCCCAAGACGCTGGCGCAACGCCAGGACGACGTGCCCGCGCTCGGCTACCAGCGCGGCGGCATGGTGTGGCCGTTCAAGGTCGACGTCTCCAAGACGAAGATCCCCGAGTTCATCCCGGCCATGAGCGGTGGCGGCGGCAACGTGCAGCGGTGGGCGCCGCTCGTCCTCCAAGCGCTGGCCATGCTCGGCCAGTCGTCGGCGCTGCTGCCGCTCGTGCTCCGCCGCATGAACCAGGAATCGGGCGGCAACCCCAACGCCATCAACCTCACCGACATCAACGCCCAACGCGGGTACCCCAGCCAGGGCCTGATGCAGACCATCCCCGGCACGTTCGCGGCCTACGCCGGACGGTTCGCCGGCCGGGGCATCACCGACCCGTTCGCCAACATCTACGCCGGGCTCAACTACGCCATCCACCGCTACGGCTCGCTCGCCTACGCCATGAACAAGCCCGGCGGCTACGCACTCGGCGGCCTGGTCAAGGGCGGCGACGGCGCGGGGCTGGTGGGACTCGCCGATTTCATGCGCGGCAGCTACCGGCGCGGCACCGACCGGGTCCCGATGGACGGCATGTACCAGCTGCACCGCGGCGAGAGAGTCACCGCCGCCGGACAGAACCGGGCGGTCGACGTGCACATCACCGTCCGTGGTGACGGCACCAAAGCCGCCGACTTCGTTGTGGATGCTTTCCACAAAGCGCAGGACACCGGGCGGGTGCACGTCAAGGCCGGGCGGTAGCGGTGCCGACCTTCGCGCCCTCCGTGCAACTGTGGCTCGGCGGGGCGTGGATCGACATCACCGACAACGACGTCCTGGCCCGCGACAGCCTCACCATCGTCCGCGGGCGGTCCGACTGGTCCAGCCAAGTCCAGCCCTCCCGCGCCACCATGTCGTTGAAGAACCCGAACGGCCGTTGGTCGCCGCGACACCCCGCCAGCCCGTGGTTCGGGACATTGGGCCGCAACACGCCCATCAAGATCTTCATGGACGGCGAGTGCCGTTTTCACGGCGAAGTCTCCGAGTGGCCGCAACGCGCCGAACCCGACCGGTACGTGCCCATCGAAGCCGCCGGGGTCCTGCGCCGCCTGTCCAGCAGCGACATCGACCCGCTCCGCTCGGTGCTGTACCGCACCATGATGCAACCCGGCGGCCTGCAAACACCCGTCGCCTACTGGCCGATGGAAGAAGAATCCGGGACCCTGCGTCTCTACTCGGCGGTGCCCCGCAACACGCCCATCCGCGTCGACAGCCAAGTGCAGGTCGCCGGGTACAGCGGCATCGCAGCGAGCGCACCCATCCCCGTCTCCAACAACCGGCAGTTCTACGCCGACATCGCACCGCACACACCCAACGCCACCATGACCGCCATGTGCCTCGTGCACATCCCCGACAGTGGGCTCGCCGCCAACGGCACCCCGATCATGGTGGCCAACACGACCGGCAGCGCACGCTACTGGCGGGTACGCGGCAACATCAACCGCACCGTCAACATCCTCGTCACCGACGCCTCCGGCGGCACCATCCTCAGCAGCGTCGACACCCCGTTCACGCTCGCCCCCGAAGGCGCGATCCTGCTGCTCGAACTCACCACCAACGGGTCCGACGTCGACTGGTCCCTGCGGGTGCTGAACGTCGGGCGCACCGCCGCCTCCACCGACTCGGGCACCGTGTCCGGCCGCTCCTACAACCGCATCAACCGGCTCACCTTCGGGTCCAACGGCAACCTCGGTGACACCGCCATCGGGCACGCCGCCCTGTTCACCGGCACCGTCGATGACGACATCCTGCTCGAAGCGGTCCGCGCGCACGCCGGCGAAACCGCCGGGCGCCGCATCGAACGGCTCTGCCTCGAAGAGGGCGTTGCGTTCGCCGGGGTCGGCGACCTCGACGACACCATGCGGATGGGCACCCAAGGCCGCAACACGCTGCTGCAACTGCTCACCGAATGCGCCGAAGCCGACGGCGGGATCCTCCACGAACCCCTCGAAATGCCGTCCGGCACCACACCCGGACTCGGCTACCGCGGGCTGGCCGACCTGTACAACGCCGCCACCACCCTCGAACTCGACGTGAACGAAGGCCAGGTGGGGTTGCCGTTCGAACCCACCGACGACGACCAGCTGCTCGCCAACGACGTCACCGTCACCCGCCAAGGCGGGGCGACGTTCCGCACCACCATCGACGACGGGCCGATGGGTGTCGACACGATCGGGCGCAAACGTGGCGGCGGCACCGTCAACCCCGAAGCCGACCTCGACGCCGAACAGATCTCCGGGTGGCAAGCCCACCTCGGCACCTGGAACGAAACCCGCATCCCGCAACTCACCGTGTCCCTCACCCGCAACCCCGACCTCGCCGGCCAGGTGTGCGCCGTCGACATGGGACACCGCATCACCCTGCTCAACCCGCCGCCGTGGCTACCCCCCGACGACATCGAATTGATGGCGCAGGGCTACACCGAAAACCTCGACGCCAAGACCTGGCGGGTGGTCTACAACTGCACACCGTGGCGGCCCTACCAGGTGGTGCGCCTCGACTCCGGGCCGGTCAAGAAGTTCTCGCCGTTCGACTCCCAGCTCGCCTCGGGCATCACCGAAACCGCGACCACCATGTCCGTCGAAAGCGCGTCCGGGCGGTGGCCGTGGACCACCAGCTCCGCGCAGATGCCCATCCCCATCCGGGTCGACGGCGAAGTCATGTCGGTCACCGCCATCTCCGGGGCCAGCTCGCCGCAAACGTTCACCGTCATCCGCGGGGTCAACGGCTACCCATCCAGCCACCTCGCCGGCGCCGCGGTCACGCTCGTCGACCGCGCGACGCTCGGGCTGTGACCAGGCCAGAGAGGGGGGTTGCCGGATGACGTTCCTGGCCGGCGAAGACGCCAACTCGAAGAGGGTCAACGAGGAGCTCGGCTGGGGGATCCGCAAAAACTCCGACCAGTCCGTCACCTCGTCCACCACCCTCGTCAGCGACGCCGAACTAACGTGGCCGGTCGACGCCAACGTCAACTATGTGTTCGACATGGACCTCGTCTATACGGGGGCCAACGGCGCGGGGAACCTCAACATCGGCTGGGCCGTCCCCTCTGGCGCCATCATGTCCTGGTCGGCGACCGGCCTCGACACAAGCCTGGGCTACAAAAACGTGGGCAACCTGGCCGCCGCGACTGCGAGCGCCTACGGCACCGCGGGCGCGGCGATCGGCCGGATCGTGCAGGTGTCGGGATACCTGCACGTCGACTCCACCGCCGGAAACTTCGTGCTGCGCTTCGCGCAAGCAACCAGCAACGGCACCGCCACCACGATGCGCGCCGGATCCTTCGGCGTGGTGTACCGGGCGTAGCGATGCTGTTCAACACCAACGACGACCTGCGAGCACCCGCACTCAACCGGGCGCGCGGCGTCGTGGCCTACAAGGAGATCGACCAGTCGGTCACCAACACGCTGGTGCAGGCCACCGACGAAAGCCTCATCTGGGACCTCGACGCCCACGCCCTCTATGTGATCCGGCTCGACATCGTGTACATCACCACCGACGCCGCCGACATAAGGTTTGGGTTCTCCCTCCCCGACGACGCGGCCATGAGCTGGAACGGCACCGGCATGAGCATCGCGTCGGCGCACCAAAACTTCGGCAACGCCAACCCGCTGGCCGGCACCACCAGCTTCGGCGGCTCCGACGGCACCACCGCCAAGATCGCGCGGGCCTCCGGGACCATCCTCACCGGCGACATCGCCGGTGGAGTCGTGTTGACGTTCGGCCAGTTCGCCGCCACCGCCGTCACCACCTCCGTACTCCAAGGCTCGTGGGGGATCCTCCGACGCCTCTCCTGACCACACAACACGCTTGGGGCTGCACATGACTGACAACGTTCAGTGGACCACCCGCCGGCCGATCCTCCGCAAGTACACGAAGTGGACGGGCGACAACCTCGCCGAGCTCGAAGCCGAGTGGCCCGAATGGACGTTTGAGGTGAACCTGGACACCTCGCTGCACGCCCGCAGCGAGTACGGCGAGTTCGACGGTGAGCTGCCGGTCGGCACCTGGTTCACCTACGACGACAGCTGGGACGTTGATCCGCTCACCACCGAACGGGTCCAGGCGGCCCCCGGTCCGGGCCTCACCTCGTTCACCATCACCGCCGACTGACGACGAGGACTGACCACATGCAATGGGGAACGCTGGCCGGGACGATCACCGCCATGGCCACGATGCTCACCGCCGTCGGCGGCACGATCGTCACCCTCAAGGTCATGATCCCGAACTTCCGGGTGAACAAGCAGACGCACACCATCGTCAACCAGCAGCGCACCGACATGCTGCGGTTCCAACGCACCCTGATCAAAGCGCTGGTTGACGCCGGGCTCCCGGTACCCGAAGACCAAAGCAAGTTGGACGACGAGCCCGACACGCACTAGCCGCCCACCCCCGGCAACTAGTCGTCCGAGTCGGTCACCTCGGCATACGCAACCTCAGTCGCTGCCCCATCCTGGTGCGGCGCGGCCGTGGCGTCTTGGACTACACCGTCTGGGTCGGGGAGCAGGCCAAAGGTGTGCGGCATGGCGAACTCGGCGCCGCACTGCGCGCACCGCAGACCGTAGGCGAACATGCCATCGAAGTGGCCGTCGTACCCACACGGGCAGCGGAAGTCCAGGCAGACCTCGGTGTTCTTCCACTGAACGAACACCTGCGGGCGCGGCCGTGATTCGAACCCTGCCGTCGCCCACGTTTCGTTTTGGTCGGTCACGCCCCCGATCCTCCCACCCCCTGCAAGGAGGTCTCCACGTGCTGCGCTACTCCCGCTGGACCCCGTTCGACCAGGTCCCCACCGTTGTTGACCATGTGCGGGCACACCTGTCCGCCGTCACATCCCTCGACGACGACCCCGACATCTACGCCGGGGAAGTCGACACCGATGTGCGCGAACAGGACGGCGGGATGCTGATCACCGGCGCAATCAACCGGGCGCCGGTCGCCGCCTACCTGCGCGACGGCTTCGACCCCGACGTCGAGGCCGCAGCCAACCCGCTGACCGTCCCCTCCATCGAGGCGACGTCGTGATCTGCCTGGCGGTCATAGCCGCGTTCGTTGTGGGGTTCGCCGCTGGCCACTACCGGCTGAAGCGGCGGATCTTCCGCCGCCTCACCCGGATGCCGGTGCACGAGATCCAGCAGATCGCGCACTCGTTTCGGAAGGTGAGGTCGTCGTGAGCGTCGCCGCCGGGACACTGCTGCACGCCCGCAAAGCGCGACGACAGCAACTGATCGACGACGCCGTCGAACGGGCCAAGCTCCTAGGCCGGTCGCTGACATGCGTGTCGCAGCCGGTCGGACATCACAGCACCTGCCTCGGGCTCGGCGCCGCCATGAACGGCGGGCTCGGCTGCCTGTGCGAATGCCACGACGTGCAGGCCCTGACGTGAGCGTCGCACGCTGCCGCGAAATCAACGCCCGGCTCCGCGCCGCCGGCATCATCGTCCACGAATACCCCGGCTGCTGGACACGCGGCAACGGGCTATCCCCCGCCTACGAAGGCGGGATCGACCACCACACCGCATCGGCGTTCGGCGTCGCGCTCCCCACCACAAGCGCCGGCAAGCTCCTCGCCGACGGGCGCTCCGACCTGTCCGGGCCGCTGTGCAACTACGCGGGCAACGACGACGGGACGCTCACGTTCATCGCCGCATTCCCCGCCAACCACGCCGGGGCCAGCGGCGGCCGGTCGATGGGACCCCTCCCGACGACTCGCCTGTTCAACCCCCGCGTCATGGGCCTCGAGATCGTCTACCCCGGCACGGTGCCCATGCGAGACGCCCAATACCGCACGGCCCTGATCTGGTCGCGGATCGTCGCCGACGTCCTCGGCTACGGCAACATCCAGCGGATCCGCGCCCACGCCGAAACGTCGATCACCGGCAAATGGGATCCCGGTGACGCGCCCGGCCGAACCATCAACATGCCCGCGTTCCGCACCGCGGCCACCGTCATCCGCACCCCGCCCAAGGAGACCGACATGCAGCCCACCGACCCCGTGAAAGACCCCGGCCCCAACCGGTGGGGGCACACCTGGCTCAACACCAACCAGCTCGTCAACGGGCTCAAAACCACGGTCGCCGGGTTCGACAAGCGGCTCGCCGCCATCGAAGCCGCCATCGCCAAGCTCCCCAAGGAGAAGTAGCCATGAAGCAGATCTTCGGGCGAGAGCCTGCCGTGTTCTGGGCGCTCGCCGCCACCCTCGCCCAAGCCCTGTTTCTGCTCGCCCCATGGTCGGATGAGGTGCACGGCGTGATCAACGCCGCGACCCTCGCCGCCGCCGGGTTCCTCACCGCCGCGTGGGTATCCGTCGATGCCGCGCTCCCCGCCCTCGTCGGCCTGCTCAAGGCCGTGTTCGCCGTCGTCCTCGCGTTCGGCGTCGACTTCCCCGACACCACCCAGGTCGGGATCCTCGCCATTGTCACCGCCATCGGCGCGTTCTTCGTCCGCCAGAACGTCGAAGCCAAGGTGGGGGCCGCGACGCGCCCCATCACCCGCTACGCCACGGGCGGACTCGTCACGCCTGCTGAGGGCATCTGATGCACGTCCGGCCTTGCGCCGCATGCGGCAAGGAAGACGACCACCCGCGGCACGTCATCGCGATGACCCCCACCGAGTCGCTGTTCTTCCACATGGACTGCCACGGCAACAACGGCTGCGACACCTGCAAACAGCAGATCGCCGACGCCAAGGGCAAGCAGGGCGACAAGCTCCGCGGCCACCTCATCGCACTGAGGGAGAACGCTGATGGCAGCTGAAGGGCTCGCGCCCGTCGCCGCGAACACCTACCTCGACGAGCTGTGGGTGTCCTACCCGTGGGTCAAGCTGTTCGTCGGCGCCACCGCCATCGGCACCGCCAACGCCGCCACCGAAACCACCCGCAAGCAGATCACCTCACCCGCCGCGGCGTCCGGCGGATCCAAGGCCACCGCTGGCGCGCTGACCTGGACATCAGTCGCCGCATCCGAGGACTACACCGCGTTCGGCGGATTCACCGCATCCACCGCCGGCACCTGCGGATGGACCGGTGGCATCACCGCCAACCCGGTCACCGCCGGGGACACGTTCACCATCGCCTCCGGTGCGCTCACAGCGGCGTTCACGGTCGCGTCCTGACACGCCCAGTGGGGGGAAACCGCGTTGACTGACTACCAGGCCCTGAAAACCGAGATCATCACCGACCCGAAAACACTCGGCTACACCGGCAAATCGGACTACGAGGTCGCCGTTCTGATGAACACCCCAGGCGGGTCCGGCGAAACCATGTTCCGGTCATACACGCCAGTAGAAGACCTGGTGGCGTGCATCGTCCGAGCCGAATACGACGCGCTCGCCAGTGCCGCGAAAACCTACCTCGACATGGTGTTCTCCAGCACCAAAGTGAAGACCGGGGACGCGACCCTGCGCGCGCAGGTCGGGCAGCTGTTCGCGGCGGGCACCACCAGCCGCACCAACCTGACCGCCGCGGCGTCCCGCGCGGCGTCCCGGTCAGAAATCCTGTTCGGGGAGAACACCAACATCAGCGATGCCGACGTGGCGATCGCCCGCAACAGCTAGGGGGGCCGGCTGTGGCCACTGCGACGCTCAACGCCACCAACACGCAGAGCGTGACGATAACCCTGGCGTCGCTGGCCAACGGGTCCAGCGCGGTGGCCAGCGCGATCGACAACAGCACAAACAAGTTCCTGTCCGCGAACGTGCGGGTCAAGATCAAAACCAACGCGGCGGGCACCTCCGCCGCCGGGTCATGCTCGGTGTTCCTGGTGCGCTCCACCGACGGCGGCACCGACTACGACGACAACACCAGCACGTTCCTGGGCGCGCTCCCCACGATCGCGAACGCCACCACCTACGCGCGCACCTTCTCCACCGAGCCGATCGGACCGATCGGAACCCACTGGAAGATCGCCGTCCTCAACAATTCCGGCGCCGCCCTCGACGCGACAGGCGGCAGCCACGAAGTCGAGTACGCCGGCATCAAGTACGACGTCGCCTGACCGATGGCAGTCCGGTTCAGCGCGGACGGGCAGGACTACAACCGGGCGATCAGCCTCGGCACACTCACCGCCTACACCGTCACCTGCTGGGGACGGATCGCTGTCGACCGCAACACCTACTCGACGCTCTGGAACATGGACGCCGGGAACATCAACGACACCGAAGTCCTGCAGGCCGGTGCCGACGGCACCACCATGGGCATCTACGCCGACGTGTCACCCGCCACCGACATCGCGGCGATGACAGTGGGCGTCTGGTACTTCTTCGCGATCTGCCGGACCGGCACCGCAGGCACCGCCTACTACCGGCCTGCGGGTCAGGCGGGTCTCACGGCGGTCGCCCTGTCGGGGCTGTCGGCCAGCGTGACCGCCACCAACCTGCTCATCGGCGAATCCGTGTTCGGCACCGAATGGCTGAACGGCGACGTTACCGCCCTGAAGATCTGGGCCGGCGCCACCCTCACCCGCGCCGAGGTGCTCGCCGAAGCGGAACAGGCGTATCCGGCCCGCACAGCAAACCTGGCGGCCTACTATCCGCTGCGCCGCCCCGACCCGCTGGACTGGTCGGGGAACGGGCGGGCGCTCGGCGGCGGCTCCGGTGTCGCCTACGAAGACGACCCACCGATCCTGTGGCGGACCCCGGCGCCCCGGCGGGTCCTGCCCGCACCCGGCGGGGCCACCGTACCGGGCACCGCGAGCGCCCCGCTCGGTGCGCTGGTTGCATCCGCGGCCGGCACACCCACCGTGACCGGCACGGCGTCGGCCCCGCTCGGTGCGCTCACCGCCGCAGCCGCAGGTACGTTGACGGTGCCGGGCTCGGCCGCGGCCACCTTCGGGGCGTTGGCCGCCACCGCGAACGGCATCGCGACGGTCACCGCAACTGCGGCGGCGCCCCTCGGCCATCTCGCGGCGCAGGCCGCCGGCGTGCTGCTGCTGGCCGGCACCGCGACAGCACCGTTGGGCGCGCTGGCCGCATCAGCCACCGCAACCGTCGCCGTCCCCGGGTCGACTGCTGCAGTCTTCGGCGGGTTGACGGCAACAGCCGCTGGCACCATTACGGTTTCCGGAACCGCGACCGCTCCGCTCGGGGCGCTCGCCGCGACCGCGGCGGGCGCGTCCGTCTGGGCCGGCACCGCGACGGCCGTCCTCGGTGGGCTCACCGCGACCGCCAGCGGACTGGCCACGGTGCCCGGCGTCGCGACGGCACCACTCGGCGAACTGGCAGCCACCGCGACCGGCGGGACCGCCGTCGCCGCGACCGCAGCAGCCGTGTTCGGGGCGCTCACCGCGAACATCGCCGCAACGGTCACCGTCCCCGCGGCTGCCGCCGCGACCTTCGGCGCCCTCACCGGCACCGCAGCCGGCACCGTGACACCACCCGGTGGGGGCACCGCGCTCGCCGCACTCGGGCCGCTCACCGCGACCGCTGCGGGCCTGGTCACCGGGTCGGGTATCGCGACCGCGCCGTTGGGGACACTGCTCGCCGCCGCAGTCGGGCTGGTCACCCGCGCCGGGACAGCGACCGCCCCGCTCGGGCCGCTCGCCGCGGCCGCCACGGGGACGCGGACCGGGCCGGGGGTTGTCGCGGCACCGCTCGGGCCGCTGTCCGCCACCGCGGCAGGCACCGTGTCGGCTGCCGCCGCAACGACAGCGCCGTTCGGGGCACTTGCTGCCACAGCAGCCGGCGGGCGCACCCTGCTCGGGACGGCATCAGCGATCTTTGGCAGCCTGACAGCGGCCGCCGTCGGCGGGCTGCCGACAGGTACGCTCACCCCGCTCGCCCGCACCGCCGCGATCCCCGCCGACCTGCGCATCACCCGGTCGGTCGACGACCGGGGCTATCCCATCGGCGCCGACCACCGGACCACCGCACCCCGTCTGTAGAGGCGCAGGAGGGATCGCCATGGCGTTCGTCAAGGGACCGAACAGCGTTCTCGAATACCGGTTCGACTGGAACGACGACGACTGGCTCGCCGCCGGCGAGGAGATCGTCACGTCCACGATCACCGCCGACACGGGCATCGTCATCGACGACGACACCAACGACACCACGTCGGCGACCGTGTGGCTGTCGGGCGGCGCCTTGTGGGAACGCTACGAGGTCACCAACCGGATCGTCACGAACCAGGACCGCACCGAGGAGAGGGTCATCCGCATCCACGTCCAACGGCGGTAGGCTGGGCTGGCGCTGTGGAGCAGTTCGGTAGCTCGCTGGGCTCATAACCCAGAGGTCGCCAGTTCAAGCCTGGGGGTCTCAGCGTCAGCACGATCATGTGTCTACTCATGTCTCCTCCCGCCGCTTGGCGGCTGAAACGTGGGGATCGGCGGCTTCGTGAACAGGTGCGTGAACCGGGCATCGCCGCGCGCCCGCGCCAGCAACCCCTCAAGCGCCCGCCGCCCATCGCCGGTCAACCGGTAGTAGCGGCGGGCCGGCGGCCGAGGATCGTCACCCTCCCACTCGTCCTCCAACCACCCAGCCTTGAGCATGCGCCCCAGGATCGGGTGCACCGCCCCCGACTGCAGCCCCGTTCGCCGACAGACGTCCTGCAACCAATGCCGATCGGCCGCGTGGTCCACCAGGAAGATGGCGACCCGGACTGTCGGCAAGGTCAGATGCACGGTAGAACTCTAGCGCTCGCCGCTGAACAGGTGCTTGAACCGTGGATCCTCATGCGCCCGCACCATCAGACCCTCCAACTCGGTGCGACCCACCGGGGTCACCTGGTAGTAGCGGCGGCCGTCCTCCCGCCACGCCTCCAACCACCCCTCGCCGAGCATGCGTTGCAGGATCGGGTGCGCAACCCCCGACTCCACCTCGGCGCGACGGCTGATGTCACGCAGCCACTGCCGGGGCTCCGCTGGTGAGAGCAAGGCGCGGGCCACCTGCACGGTAGCGAGGGTCAGACGCACAGTAAAACCCTAGGATGCCGCTAGAACTCTAGCGGCGGGAGTGGTAGCGTCCCGGGCCGGAAACGCACCTCAGAGTACCTGGGAACTTACGATGAGTCACCTTCCTGTGCAGGTTGTGCCCGGCACCGTCACCGAAGCACTCGACTGGTACGCCACCACCCACCAGCCCTACCGCCTCATCCTCGTCGTCGAAGACCTGCGGCCCGGCGGCACCTACATGCTCATCGGCACCTACGCGCAACGCCACAACCTCGCAGCCCTCCACGCCCGGCTCACCGAACTCGGCATCCGGCCCGCCCACACCAGCGGGTGGGCAGCATGACCGTCACCGTCTACCTCGACTGGCGCGACGCCTACACCGCCGGCGTCAGCGTCCTGCTGCTCCTCAGCTTCTGGCTCGCATTCCGCGCCCGCAACGTCGCCGTCACCGACGACCGCCGATCCATGTGGATGTTCCTGTGGTCTGGTGTGCTGCTGCTCATCGGCCACTCGATCTTCCTCGTAGTCGGCACCATCCTGTCCCTCGAAGGCTTCTACATCGCCAACGTCGGGTTCATGCTGTTCGGCCTGTACACCGCCACCCGCATGGCCCTGGGACTTCGCAAGCACCGCGACCCGGCCGACGCTGCGGGCGAACTGGACGGCAACAGCAAGCCCCCCGGCGACGCGGCCCCGCTCGGCGGCAGCCCCGCCACCAACGGGCACCAGCTGCCCGTGCAGCGACCGGCGCCGACCGGCAGCGGGCCCTGGCCGAAGCCTCAACGGCCGCCGGGCGCCGCGGCGCTGGTGGTTGAGGCGACCAGAACCGAGCGGCTGCTCCCGAGCACGTCGAGCCGGGCGGACGCCGTCCAATGAGCATGCGCATCGTCGCCGTGCTCGCCGCGGCCGGGCTACTCGCTGCAGTCGTCGGCCAGTACGGCAGCCTGCTGCACGCGCCCCGCATCGCCGGGCACCCGACCGCCGAACTGCCCGTCCACCAGCCCGCGCCGTTCGGCGTGCCATGGATCACCGGATGGTGACAGCGTGGCACCCTGTGCACGACCGCTCACCGCGACAGTGAGGACCCCTGGCATGGCGCAGAACGTGATCACCGCCCTCGTCGACGACATCGACGGCGGACCCGCCGACCAAACCGTGATCTTCTCACTCGACGGGCAGCCACTCGAAATCGACCTCAACGACAACCACGCCGCCCGGCTCCGCGAAGCCCTCGCCCCCTACATCCTCGAAGCCCGGCACGTCGCCGGCCCGCGGCCCAACCTGAAACTCCTCGCCGCCAACATCGAGGCTGGCCAGCAGCGCCCCAAGCGGGGGCGCGGCAAGCCCCCGGCGCCGCTACCGCAGTTCTCCGAACCCACCACCGGCAGGGCGAAACGCACCTCCCTGCGCCCCGACGCCGCCAGCGTCCGGGCCTGGGCCGAAAGCCAGCGCATCGAACTCAAGCCGCGCGGACGCATCCCCAAGCACGTCACCGACCGGTACATCGCCGCGTCCCAGAGCGCGCGGTAGGCTCGCAGCCCGGCGGGGTCGCTGGACCGGGGCGTTCCCAACACAAACAGTTGGGGGCGCCCCGGTCGCTTCATGTCACGGGGGTCCACACGGCGACACCGCCGTCGACACGACCATGCAGGCCGGCGAGCTCCCGGCCGACAGTCACCAGGCACACCAGGCACCGCGGGTTGTCCTCCGTCGGCTCCGACAGCCGCTGCGAGGGTGCCGACAGGGCGCACACCGCGCGGGCCGTCTCCCCACCCATGTCGCCGAAAGCGTGGCTTCGATCGTTCAGTGGCGGCACCAGCCACTCCACCGGGTCACCGGCCGACATCACGTCACTCCCGCCATGCATAGTGCATTTGCACGTGCAGGCTAACGCGCAGCTGCGCTAGAGAACGACCCCCCAAACGGGGGACCCAGACATGAGGAACGGCCCGCAGGTGGGGGATCCTGCGGGCCGTAGTTGTGGAGAACCGAGGTCGAGCAGTTGTTTTTGTTGGGTCAGGCGGCGAGGGCGAAGACAGCCGCCCCAGCCTGGCCAGCCGCGGCACCCGAGTACTCGTTGTGCGTCATGCCCGGGATGCTGTTGTGCGTCATACCCGGGTAGTCGTTGTGCGTCATGCCGGGATACGCGTTGTGCGTCATGCCGGGGAAGTCGTTGTGGGTCATGTCGCCAGTCGCCGACGCGGTACCGGCACCAGCGAACCCGAACGCTGCGACGGCGACGGCCGCCACAAGAATGCCGCGCTTCATAACGTGATCCTCCCAGTACTGGTGGTTACAGCCGTTGGGGAGCGTAACCCCCGGCCCGCTAGATATCTAGCACCCAGTCGGGCGACCCGTACGGCAGGATGGGCGACGGACGTGGGGCTGGTGGGTCTGTTCGCACAGAGTGCTCCCCCGCCCCACGTCCACCATCACATCAACCCCAACTCGGGGGCCTTCACCCGCAGCGCCCGCGCCGCCACATGCCACGTCGTGCACGGCCAACACCGGCCCGACAGCGGCCCGAAGTGCTCGTGGCCGTCCCTGCACACTGCGGACTGGCTGTCGTCCTCATCGTTCGTGCAGCAGTCCCAACAGATCGAATACAGGTAGGTGCCGGCCTGGTCCTTCACCTCGTGCTCGCGGTGCAGGTCGAGCATGGCGGTGAGCGCCGCCCGCAGGTGCTCGCTGTCGGCGTTGACCACAGCCGCCACGACCTTCGCGTCCAGATCAGTCACCTAGACCACCTCCCGACGCTCGGACCAGCGAGCCAGCAGCCGCTTGCCTCGTGGGGTCAGTTCGACGCCGCGCCAGGTGTTGACGTGGACGTAGTCGCCGTGCCAGAGCCCGTTCATGGCGCGAGCCATCTGCGCTTGGGTGGACACGGGCCGGGAGAACAGCCACGGCCCGTCACCGCTCACCGAGACCTTGCCGTCTCGCACCGCGTTGAGAACCCGATGCCGCAGCAGGGTCCAGGGCAGTGGGTCGCTCATCGCAGCCCCAGCCATTTGAGGACCGTCATCCGATCCACCCCGGCCGTCTTCGCGAACCCCGACTGTGACCGCACACCCTTTGGCTTCGACTCGGGCGGCTCCACCAACATCGCCGCCGCCTGCTCAATCCGCACCAACGCCATCCGCTGCGACGACCGGGCCTGCCCCAACTCGTCGCCCATCCCCGCGACCACCGTCCCCGGGTCGTCGGCCGTCAACACCTCGCGGGCTGCGGACAGAGCCGCCTCCCGCTCCGACGCGTCGCCCGGGTCGGGGTAGCGGGCCGCGATCAGGCTGGCCTGCCGCCGCAGCTCGGCGACCTGCCCGTCGTCGAGGCCGTGGTCGTCACCCAGCCACACCTCTACCTCACCCCGCTGCTGCGCCTTCGCCTTCGTCATGCCGCCACCTGCCTCGTCATCATCGACCGAGCCAGATCCGACACGCCCGACGGCACCGGATCCCGCCCGCCGTGCCAACCCCGCCGGATACCGATGATCAGGCGGAACATCCCAGGCGAGCGGTAGCCCTCGAACCAGTGATCCAGCAGCTCGGTGTACAAGTTCTCGAACACCCAGCCGTTGCACACCGTCATCATCCAGGCGGAGGCCGCGTCGCAGTGGGCGCAGATCTTGTGCGTCCACCACACGCCGTCGCAGCGGCCCTCACAGCGTCGGTACCGCTCACCGCGGCGGATGGTGCGCGCGCACTCGGTGCAGCGGTGCTGCAGCACAGCGGTCGGGTTGGTCTCGTTGTAGACGTCCCACGGAGGGCAGTCCTCAACAGCACACATGGTCAGGTCTCCTCGGTGGTGTCGGTGGGCTGGGCTTCCAGTGAGGTGCCGTAGCGGCCGTCGGTCCAGATGTGCGGGTAGGACAACGCCAGCCGGTACGCACGCACATTGCCGTCGTAGTACGACCGCAAGGCAGGCATGTCCGAGTTGCGGTCGGCGTCCCCGAGCGCCTCATCGAGGCGCTCGGTGAGCGCCCTGGTGTACTGCGGCAGCCCCTGCGTCAACGGCAGCTTCCGCGCTCTGGTGCTCATCGCGTCTCCTCGGTCTGGTGTCGTGTCCTTCGCTGCGCGACCTTCTCCATCGCCCGATGCGCTGCCACCCCGGGCGCCTCCAACTCGGCCAGTCCGTGCGCCGCAGCCTCCGCGCCCCGCGCGAACAGCGGCACCGGCGACACGAAGTCGAGCACCGCATCCACCTCGTCGCCGGTGAGAGCTCCCGTCGCCGCCGCGATCCGCAGGCCCAGCGACGCATCCATGTCGTGGCAGCCAGCCCAGCCGGCGCACACCCGGCCGTCCTGCTGATGGCACAGGAACACGGCTGGCGGCTGTTCGGCGGTGTCGGCGTCGAAGCGGGGGAGTTTGGCGTACTCGTCGGGGTGCCATATCCCGGAGGGCACGTCACGCCGGTACGGGCACGACCCACACGGCCGGACAGCAGGCGGCCTCACCGGGCGCTCGCCGAGACGCAGGTCGGGTCGCCCTTCGGGTGCCACGGGCCGGGGTAGTTCGCCGTGCCGCGAACGGCCTGGCAGTTGCACCAGGTGTCTTCACCTCGAAGCTGCGCGGCGCGGGCGCGGACGTCCTCAGCCGTGACCGGCAGGTTTCCGGGCCGATCGTCCATCTCGACGGCAAGTGCTTCCAGTTCGGCGGCCACGTGCCGGTCGGCCCACTGGGCGACGACGCGCATGGCCCGGGTGAACCCGCCCATCTGGGCTGGGCGGGCGAGGTCGCCGACGGCGGCGCGCGGGTAGACGAACTCCGACCAAGCCTCGTCGATCACGGCCTGCGGCAGCTGGTTGCGGTTCATGTAGACCACTCTACACTCACAATGTAGACGTGTCTACACGGTCCATCCGGCAGGTACATGTACTCAAACCCTGGCACTCTGGGGAGACGTCGCCTCGACACGCTGGTCAGAAGGACACAGCGTCACAGTTCAGCGGGATAGACTGGGGGCATGCCATGGAATAGCCATGGAACTGGTACCCCTGGAGACCGCGTGAACGACGCTCTGACACCTGCCGCTCAACCCGCCGACAACCTACTCGAGTATGACACCGCCAACGCCTCGGGTGGTGCCCGATGAGCGACTGGTTCTTCTACCGAGCCAACCCCGCGCTCGCGGCGGCGCTGCGAGCATGCGATGCCGCCCGGGACGCGTTCTGGGCAGAGCACGTCACGCCGTACGAGCGGGAGCACCCGAACAACCCACCGGTCTGGACGCGCGTCGGGGGCGCGACATGCGTCGGGTTCGCTGACAACGACGACAGCGACAACCCCCCGCCCGACGGTCTGAGCCGGGCGCAGACACGGACCCACCTGATCCCGAAGCCGGGCAAGCCAGGCGACATCTGGCGGGACCGCAAGGCCAAGTTCAACGAGGCACCCCAGTACGACAAGGTGCTACGCGAATTCGGCGTGCCCTACGACGTGCTCGGCGTGGGCGTGCTGCACATGGCGAACTGGATGGACCTCGACGCCCGTAGCGACACCCCCGATGGCTCGAACGTCGTGGTCTACATCGGCCGCGAATATTCTCCCGTTCCTGCTGCGCTCGAGCCGATGAAGCGCAGCGAGTTCTACGCCCTGCACGAGGCCGCGACGGAACGCGCCAAGGCCACGACCTGATGCCTGGGCGACTGGCCCTCGGTAGCTGGGGGAAGATCCGCCACTACCCACACAATGACGGCCGATGGAAGGCCACCACCCTCATCCGCGACTACGACGGCAAGACCCGGCAGATCCAACGCAGCGGCGACACCAAGGCAAAAGCCACCCGCAACCTCGAGGCGTACCTCACCGAACGCACCGCCGACGCCGCCATCCTCAACCACGGCGACACCCACGTCCGCGACCTCGTCCCCCACTACCTCGGACACGTCCGCGACGAACAAGCCGACACCACCTACGACCGCTACGAGAGCCGCATCCGCAACCACGTCCTCCCACACATGGGCGACCTGCTGGTCCGCGAAGTCACCCCCGTCCGCATCAACGGCGTCTTCGCAGCCGTCCGCGCCCACAACCCCGGCATCGCCCCCGGCACCCTCCGCGGCATCCGCCACTGCATCTCCGGGCTCATGAACACCGCCATCGAACACGGGCTCCTCGCCCACAACCCCACCACCGCCGCCCGCCCCATCCGCGGCGGCACCGTGCGCGCCGCCCCCGCCTACGACGCCGAGCAGATCCTCGAATTCCTCGCCAAAGTCGACGCCGACCCGCAAGCCAAAGCCAGCGACCTCCCCGACCTGCTGCGCGTCCTGTTCGGCACCGGCTGCCGATTCGGCGAAGCCATCGGACTGCGCTGGTCCGACCTCAACCTCACCGACCAGCCCGTCCGCGCGGTCAACCCCGACAACGGCCGGCAGGAGAAGCTGAAGCCCCGCTCGGTGTGGTTCAACGGCAACCTAGTGATCGTCAAAGGCAAAGGCGTTGTCCGGCACCACGGTAAGACGGTGGCGTCCACCGGTGTTGTCGGACTCCCCAGCTTCCTGCACGCCCTGCTGCTCGACCGGGCGCCCGCACTGGTAGCCGGCGGGGTCGGGGCTGACCAGCCCGTGTTCCCGTCCAGCAGCGGGGGGTGGCGGCGACCCACCGACGTGCAACGCTCCATCCAACGGATGTGCAAGCGGATCGGGCATGAGGGGTTCTCCACCCACGTCGGACGCCACACCGTGGCCACCCTGCTGGCGCAGGAAGGGCAGACGGCGCGGCAGATCGCCGACCAGCTACGGCATTCGAGTGTGCGATCGAGTGAGGTGTATGTGGCGCGCGGCCTGCCTAACCCGACCGGGTTGGACGTCATCGACGCCGCGCACCGGCCGAAGCAGGAGGAGACGTGACGCGGCGGATCCTGGTCACCGGCTCCCGCGCCTGGACCGATCAGGGCAAGCTGCGGCTCGCCATGTTCCGGGAGATCATCGTCGATGACGACCGCACCGTCATCGTGCACGGCGCGGCGCCGGGCGCGGACACGATGGCCGACCGCTACGCCCGCATGACTGGGTGCCAGCCCGAGCCGTACCCAGCCGCTGACTTCCCGTCGCCGCGTCACCGCAACCAGCACATGGTGGACCTGGGCGCGGATGTGTGTCTGGCGTTCGCGACGTCGTGGGCGTCGGGGACCGGCATGTGCGCGCGGATGGCTCGGAAGGCAGGCATCCCGGTGTTCGACTTCGGGGTGGACACCAGCACGGAGGCCCGGCCATGACCCTGGCTGTCCTGCTCGTGGGTGTCATCCTCAGCGGCTTCGCCCTGATGTTCGGTCTTGCCTGCACGCGAGACAGCACACCGGCCGCTGTCGCCTGGCTGGTCGGCTGTCTAGCGTGGGTTCTTATCGCCAGCCCGTGGTGGGTCTACGCCTTCGGGTCGCTCTGGGGCTGCGACATGGAGACCTGTGGCAACTGACGACGCCTGCTCGACGCACGCTGAGATGGAAAGATCTGGGAACCCCGCCAGGGCTAGCGCCTGCGCCGCTGCTCCCGGGCTGCTGCTCGGCGGGTGGCCCGGTTAGCCATCGCCGCCTGCATCGCACCCAGGTCGCCACGTGTTCCCTCCGACATGTGGATCGGCTCCGCGTCGCAGCCCGGCTCCCACCGCTTCCCCATCAGCCGCCAACGACACCCCGCCTGGTCATCGGCCAGCGTCACCAGCTGGCCGCAGCGGCACATGCCGCCCGCCAGCAGCCGCTCGCCGAGAGCAAGCGCGGCCGACGACGGCGACCGATGGTTCTCGGTCATGATGCGGGCACCCCGGAAACTCGCGTGGGCGTACCAGCCCGCCTCTTCCACCGGCACGTCGTCGTTGACGTAGCCGATCTCGAACCCGGCCGCACCGGTTCGGTCCACGAGGTCGGCGCATGCGACTACCGCGTCGCCGTGCATCCACGTCTCGTTGCCCACGCTGGACAGTATGGCAAAAGGTTCGCCCCCCGACCCTGGCCTCAAGGATCGGGGGGCGTCAGGCCCCCACCTGGCAGGGGCAGGCTAGCGCACGACGCTCGACGATCAGTCGAAGTCGGCTTCGTACTCGCCGATCACATAGTCCTCGACCAGCTTTCGTAGCTCGTCGAGCCGCTGTTCGATGCCGGCGACAACCGCATCCCAGTCCGTGGCCCCATCATCCACGCCCGGCAGTATCGCAGGCAGGTCAGACAGAGGCGTGCGCGCGTTGCCGGTCCGCGAGCCGGGCGGTTGGGCACGGGCCGCGGCGGGCACAACGGCGACACGACACGCGGTGCTGCTCGGCGAGCTCGCCCCACGCCGCGGTGACCTGGGCCAGCAGACGTTCCACCAGGATCTCGCCAGCGCTCATCGCTGCCTCCAAGACCAGGACCACGGCCTAGTCATCTCGTTCGACACAACACACTGACTAGCATCGGGCATGAGTTAAGACCAGGTCACCGACGCGGCAGCCTCCCGCAGAAACGCGCGCAGGTCGTCGCCGTGCAAAGCCGTCGAATCCAGCCGCTCAAAATGCTCGACATACCGGGCGACCTCCTCGGCGTCCCGCACCGTCAAGCTGCGGGTCAACGTCTCGGCCATCACGATGGCCCCCGCGTCGGCTTCGAGGTCGCCCAAGATCGCGTAGGCGTGATACTGGTGCGCGACCTCATCGGCGGCGAACGGAATCACCCCCACGTCCACGTTCGGCCGGGCGACCAGACCGATCAGACGGTGGATCTGGTCGAGCTGATCGCCGCCGGGCACCAGCTGCCGGCGCAGGGCGAACTCCGACATCAACAGCCGGATCTGCTTGCCGGAGTCCAACACGCCCTGACGAGCCAGGCGGGCATCCACGACCGCGTCCAGATCCTCGGGCTCGTCGGTGACATCCGGTCGGCCCAGCAGGAACATGCGCTCCGCGTATTTGCGGGTCTGGGCCAGGCCCGGCATGGTGTCGGCGCTGAACACGCGGATCACCGACGCGGCATCCTCGAGCTGCGCGATCTCCTTCTGGACGCGGCGACGGCCGTTGGCCCCGGCGAACCTGCGGCGCCACAGCGTGAACTGGGTGCGGGACTGCTCTGCCAGGGCCACGAGATGCCTCCGGGTGTCGGGGGACGCGCCGGTCTCCTGCGCCCACTGGTCCACGTCGTCGGGGGACGGCAAGGTGCGGCCGTTCTCGATGTGCGACACGCGGGACTGCGACCAGCCCAGCCGCTTCGCGAGCTTCGTGGTGGACAGGTCGGCATCGACCCGCAGACCCCGGAGCGCGACCTCGAGCTCGTGGCGCTCCGGGGTCTGCGGTGCGGGCCCGGTCATGCGATCAACCGCGGCTCGCGGTCGGCCAGAAACTCGGCCAACGGCACGGAGTGGCGCAGGACGACCGCGCGCACTCCGTGGAAGCGCTCGGGGTCGGGCGGCTCCTCGGCGCGCACGAACCGCCCAACCGGGTCGTACACCATGCGGATGACGACGTGGTCGACAATCCAGAAGTCGTCGCGCAGGCTCTCGAGCTCGGGGGACCAGGCGCGGTCGGCGACATAGATGCGTTCACCTGCGCGCTGGTTGGCCTGGTAGCCGTACAGCTCGAACTCGCTGTACTCGGTGAGCGGGTAGTCCAGGATTCTCACGCGGGACCAGCGAGCGCCAGCCGCCGTGGTGACCCGGATCTTCTGTAGCCACGCATCCGCCTCGGAAGTGAGGATGCGGTCGCCGGCACGCCACGCGGCGAAGTCCGCGGCCTCCTCCTCCACCAGGTAGGTAGGCAGGGTTTCGAGCCGGAACATGGTGGCGGCACGGTCGGCGAGCCGTCCGATGTCGATGGTGGCGCCCATGGTGCTGCGTCCTCTCCGGGTCAGGCGATGTGGGCGTCGGCGATGACCTGACGCGGGACGCGGATGGCGATCTCGCCGGATCCGACACCAGCGGCGTCCGGCGCGGGTACGCCGACGATGGTCAGGTGCTCGGGGTCCTCGGTGTCGGCCCACACGGCCGGGCAGTTCTCGTTCTTGCAGTCGGCGGCAACAGACAAGCGATGCTTCACGGCAGCCTCCAGGGGGCTAGTCAGTCTGTTGACAGTAAGCATGTGACTAGCCACCGCACAAGCCCGCGCTGCGAAACCCGCCGATTGCGCACTGGGCAAACTCTCGGTGATAGAGGTCTAGCGACCGTTCACCCAGATGCGCACGTTACCGCCGACGAATTACGTCGTTAGATCGTTTGGCGCTAACAGTCGATCACGACCCGAGCCCACGCCGCACAGGGCTTCGACTGAGGGGAACGACCATGGCCGACACCGACCGAAGCGCCATCGACACATTCCGCGCGCAGCTCCTCCGGTGGCTCGCCGCCGACGCCGGGCTCGACCCCGACGAAGTCGTCACCGGCGCCGTACTCGTGTTCTGCACCGAACGGCTACGCCGCGACGGCAAGATCGACCACAATGATGGCAGGGCCTACCCCGTCACCGGCATCTCCCCCACCCTCGAACTCGGGTTGATCAACAAGGCGTGGCGGGACATCCACCGCGGCAAATAACTAGGTTCGGCTCTCCGCGCGCCGCGACTCCGGGACCACCGGGGTCGCGGCCTCTTCGTCATGCCTGGACTCGTGAGACATCACCGCGTGCCGGCGCCCGGCGCTCGGAGCGCTCATGCGCGCACGCCGCCGCGGCGGCACGACAGGCGCCTCCACCGGCGCCGCCCCGCGCGGCGAAGGCTCCAACACCGAATACGGCACACGCAGCACGTCCGCGATCTTGCGGACCGTCGCCGCCGCCGGGTTCCGCTGCCCGTTTTCATACAGGCGCAGCGTCTCCGGATGCAGACCGGCCGCCTCGGCGAGCGCCACACGAGTCCAACCGTCACGCTCGCGGATCGTCTTCAACTCGAGCCAGCCCACGGGCTCGGGTTCGGGCGCCGGCGGCTGGGTTGCGTCGCCCAGCGGCTCAAGCCCGGCCAGCTGCAGCGCCAGCTTGTAGTCGACGCCGACCACCAGGGCCGCCGCGATCACACTCGGTTTCGACAGGTCGGCGGGCTCCGGGGCCCCCCCGCCCTTTTTGATCCGCTTGCCGGTCTCGATCGCGGTCCACGTCGTGGGGGCGATCCCGGCCCGGGTCGCCGCGCGCCGGACACCCAACCCCAGCGCTTTGCGGGCCTCCTGAATCAGTTCACCAAGAGGCCACGCAACGTCCCGCTCCGCCATGGATCGGATTGTGACAGACGAACGTTACCGGCGGGGCTCCCCCGGCGACACGCCACACCAACACCCGTCTTGCCAGGCGCGCGCCGTTGGATTATGTTGGGCACATGCCGACGTCCACACCCGACATCCCCGAGCCGCACGGCTGGCTCGAACTCATCCACTTCCGCGAGCGCGACGGCTGGTCACGCGCCAAGCTAGCGGACGCCGCCGGGCTCAACCCCGAGACCCTGCGACTCTACGAAATCGGTCGCCGCAACCCAACAACGGACTCCATCCGCCGGTTGGCAGACGCCATGCGTGTCCCCTACTCGGTGCTCATGCCGTCCCCCCGTGACGCCGACACCGCCACCGACGAGGGCGACAACGACGAGAGCGGTGCGGCGTGATCATGTGCGACTGCCGCGACTGCCTCGCCCTCCACGCCACCGCCAAGACCGACGCCGTGCCGCTCCGAGCCTGGCACCAGCGACCCGAAGCGGCCTGACCGATGGCCCCCACCATCACCGACACAGGCACACCAGTCGCTGGGATCGACCCCGCTAACGCCGTGCAGATCCTGCCGCCCGGCGTAGCCCGCGCCAACCGGCAACTGTGGCTCGCCGCCCGCCGCACCGGCATCGGCGGCAGCGACATCTCCACCCTCGTCGGCCTCAACCGTTGGTCATCCCGCTACGAACTGTGGCTCGACAAAACCGGGCAACTCCCCCTCGTCGACGAACAATCCGAAGCCGCCGAAATGGGGCTCCTACTCGAACCCGTCGTCCGCGACCGGTTCGCCCGCGCCCAACACCTCACCGTCACACCCGCCGGGACACTCCGCTCAACACGGTGGCCGTGGATGCTCGCCAACCCCGACGGCATGTGCTCCGACGGCGACGGCTACGAAGGCAAAACCTGCTCCATGTGGCAAGCCCACGAATGGGCACACGGCCAAACCGCCGACCACGCCGAACTACAAGCCCAATGGGGCATGGCCGTCACCGGCCTGGCCGGCTGGTGGGTCGCCGTCCTCATCGGCGGCCAACGCAACACCTACCGGCACGTCGACCGCGACAACACCCTGATCGGCGAGCTCGTCGCCATCAGCGACCGGTTCTGGACCCGGCACGTCCAGCCACGCATCGAACCCGACGCCGACGGCACCGCCGCATGCACCGACATCCTCAACGCCCGCTACCCCCAACCCGAGCCCGGCGTCGAGATACAGGTCAACGACGAGACCGCGGACCAGTTGGCCGACGCGAAGACACGCGCCGCGAACGCCGAGAAGACGGCGCGCCGCGAACACGAGCAGATCAAGAACCGGGCGCGGCAGCTCATCGGATCCGGGGAACGACTCGTCGCCGGGGAACGGGTCGTCGCCACCTGGACCCACATCGAAGCCCTCAACATGGGCCGGCTCACCGCCGACCACCCCGACCTCGTCGAGCAGTACACGGTGCCCGTCAAGACCGACGAGTTCAACGTCGACGCGTTCCGCGTCGAGCAGCCCGACATCTACAAGGCGTACCGGCAACGGCGCCTCCACTTCCAGTAAGAGAGCGCGGACCCCCATGGGCAACAACCTGGCAGACAGAGTCGCCGCCGCCAACACCACCGTCCCCGGCACCGACATCGACCGGCCCGCACCCACCCTCGCCGGCTCCATCCAGGCCATGCAAGACCAGTTCAAGCTGGCGATGCCCCGAGGGATGGAAGCCGCGCAGCTGGTGCGGGACGCGATCACCGCGCTGCGCACCACCCGCAACCTCGCCACCTGCGACCGCGCCTCCGTCCTCGGCGGGCTCATGACCTGCGCCCAACTCGGGCTGCGACCCGGCGTCCTAGGCCACGCGTGGCTGCTGCCGTTCTGGGACAAGAACCTGCCCACCGTCGTCGACGGCAAGAACCGCACCGGCGGCTACCGCGCCCAGCTGATCATCGGCTACCAGGGCTACCGCGAACTCGCCCACCGCTCCGGACTCATCGACACCCTCATCGGCCGCGCCGTCCACAAGAACGACACGTTCGACGTCGACTACGGCCTCGCCGACAACCTCGTCCACAAGCCGCGCCTCGACGGCGACCGCGGCGAGCCGGTCGGCTACTACTCGATCGTCAAATACACGTCGGGCGGGCACGCGTTCTGGCACATGTCCAAAGCCGAGGTCGAGTTGCACCGCGACCGGTTCGCGATGGCCAAGACCCGCGAAGGCAAGCTCGTCGGCCCGTGGCGCGACGACTTCGATGCCATGGCCGTAAAAACTACGTTCCTGCGGCTGGCGAAGTGGATGCCCAAGTCCACCGAGATCGCCTCGGCGATCGAAGCTGACGAGACCGTGCGGGTGGACCTGTCCCCCGACACCGACGGCATGCTGCACGGCGAACACCCCGACCTCGACGGTGAGCTCGCCCACGACAACGACGCTCCCGCCGACCTGCAGTCCGAGGAGAAGTCATGACCACTACCGAACTCCCCGTCGCCACGATCAGCGCCCCCGCCGAGGTGCTGCGATCCGTCCTCCGCGGCGCCCTCGTGGCCGCCGACGAGTACAATCACCCCGGCCTGATGGGTGTCCTGCTGCACGGCGACACCCATGCTCGCGCAGATCCACCTCCGGGCACACGGCCACCTCCCAAGGCCCGTGTTCCTGCCCACCGACGCCGTCGAAGTCGCCATCGCCGGCATCACAACGGCGAGCCCGTACTCGTCGCCACCGCCACCGACCGGTACAAGATCGCCAAACACCTCGGCTGCGGCTCCGTCCGCATCGGACTCTCCGAGCCCCGTGAGCCGCTCGCCGCCTACATCGGCAACATGGCGCGTGTCCTCGTCATGCCCAGGTTCGACCACGACAAGAAGGTCACTTCGATCCCGCCCGTGTTCGACCCGTTCCCCGACAGCGGCGAGCCGACGTGAACGGCGATGAGGACGACCGACTGACGCCCGACCAGTTGCTGGCCCTGTTCGACCTGTGGCAGATGGACATCAACAGCGTTCCATTCAAGCACGCGGACGCCGAATTCTGGACCCGCATGAACGTAGAGGTGCCGCGGTGAGCGGCGACGTGCGGGTGTGGCTGGTTGCCGGACTCGGCAACGCACCCGACCCCCGCGACATGCCCACCGTTCGCGACGACCAGATGCGCGTGTGGTGCCCCGGCGACGACTGCCGCTACCACACCACCGACGGCTGGCACCACGCCACCTGGACCGAACTCCACAACCGCTACGACCTCATCGAGGTGGCGTGAAATGGCGCCCTACTACTCCGACACGTTCGTGACGCTCTACCACGGGCGCATGGAAGACGCGTTGGTCGGTCTCGGGGAGTTCGACGCCTGCATCACCGACCCACCCTACGGAGTCACCGCGCTCGACTGGGACCGATGGGTCGACGGTTGGCCGCTGCTCGTCGCCGGGCACACCAACGGCCTGTGGTGCTTCGGGGCGCTGCGCATGTTCATGGATCACGCCGAAGACTTCAAGGGCTGGAAGCTCTCCCACGACATGGTGGGCCAGTTCGAGGTCGACACGATGGTGTGGGAGAAGCACAACGGCACCGGATTCGCCAGCGACCGGTTGAAGTGTGTCCACGAACTGGGTGCGCACTTCTACCAGGGTCGCTGGTCAGACATCTACCACGAGGCGCCGCGCGAGGCGTACCACGGCCCGGACAAGCACGCCCGCGCCCGTGACTCGAGGACCCCGCACACGGGGGCAATAGGCGGGCACCACTACGAGGACGACGGGCGGCGGATGGTCCGCTCGGTGATCAAGCACCAGAGCATCCGGGGTGGTATCCACGCCACGCAGAAGCCGGTCCCCGTCATCGCCCCGCTGATCGAGTACGCGGTCCCGCCCGGTGGTGTCCTGTTGGACCCGTTCGCTGGTTCGTGCTCAATCTCGCTGGCGGGCCGTCAGCTTGGGCGTCGGTCGGTCGCCATCGAAGCCGACGAGGCCAGATGTGAAGCAGCCGCCCGACGTCTTTCGGTTCCGGACCTGTTCGGGGGTGCCGCCTGATGGCCTGGCTCATCCTCGCCGCCCTCTCCGCGGGTGTGGCCATCGGCTACAGCATTGCGTCACTCCGGCAAGCCAACCGCCGGATCGACCGCATCCTCGCCGAGCAAACCTCCCTCCCGCCCATCAGCGCCCAGCGGGAGCGGCAAGGTGGGGCGTCGTGATCGCAGCCGTCGTCGAGGTGACCGTCACGGTGGCGCTCGGCGTCCTCGGCGGGACCGTGGTCGCGAACCGCGGCAACCAGACGCCCGGCCGGCACCGCGACCACAACCGCCGCAACCAACGACGACGCACCGGCGCCAACGAACGCTACGCGAACCAGCTTCACGCCTGGAACCGCAGCGGGCGGCGCCGACGGACCGCCGCGTAAGCCCCACGCAGACCACCCGCTTGGCCACCCATCGAAAGGAGCGTGACCGACCCGTGAGCAAGCTCAGTCGGTGGGCCGCCCAAACCGAAGTCGACAGCACAGCTGAACGGGCGTTGCTGTGCATCCTCGCCGGCGCCCATGCGGACCGCGACGGCCTCATCTCACCCGGGCCGTCGTGGGCGACCCTCGCCCGCGAAGCGAAGCTCGCTCGCTCCACCGTTCACCTCACGCTCCAAAAGCTCGTCGACCGCGGCTACGTCGAGGTCCGCAAGCAGCACCGTGAGAACGGCTCCCAGCGACCCAACGACTACCAGTTGCTGTGGGCCGAAGACGTTGCCCGACCCGTCCGACCAGCGGACCGGTACCCGTCCGACCAGCGGACCGGTACCCGTCCGACCAGCGGACCGGTCCGACCAGCGGACGGGTACCACCGGTCCGATGAGCGGACCAGTCTGACCAGCGAAAACGCTGACCAGTCCGATGAGCGGACCGGTACCCGTCCGCCTGATGGACCCCTTGAACAAGAGATAAAGAACGGCGGCGGCTCTGTACGCGCACCCGCACCCGCGCGGGACACGCGTGCACCCGCGCGAGGGAACATCAACAACAACGGCCGGGACCAGATCCAGGAGCTCGCCGATTCGGCCGGCGTATCGAAGGATGCCTACGTCCTCGTCGGCCACTGGCGGGCCACCCACGGCGAGCGCCCCTACACCCCGAACCGATACATCCGGGTCGGGAAGGTCGTCACCAAGCTCCTCGCCGGCGGCTGGGCCGCCGATGTGGTGTCCGAGGCGCTCGTCGAATGGGACCGCCGCGACAACGCCGCCCCCGGACTGCTGCCCGACCTGTGCGACGACGCGCTACGACGCAGGCGTAACGGCGTGGTCACCCCACTAATCCAGCGGGACGGCTCGTGTTCGATGCCGGTTGCGCAGATCACCGACGAGATGCTGACCCGCCGCGTCCTCGAAGAACTCCTCGGCCCCGACATGTCGCCGCCGCGGCCAACACCCGAGGTGGAAGACGGCGACCTTCAGACGTGGCGTGAGTGGCAGGCGTCGGCCACCGCCCAGCGTCTCGTCGAGCGGCGCGACGCGGCCCGGGCCCAACTGGCACGTCAACAGCAGAGAGCAGGTTCGGCGTGACCGACGACGACAGGCAGCCCCCGCAGGATCTCGCCGCCGAGCGCGCCGTGCTGGGCGCGATGCTGTGGTCAGCTGATGCGATCGCCGACGTGGTCGACATGCTCGGCGACGGCGACGTGTTCTACCGGCCGGCTCACCAGGTGATCTACACGGCGATCGTCGCCCTGCACCGGGATGGCATCGCGGCGGACCCGGTGAGTGTCGGCGACCTGCTGCTGCAGCGCGGCCAGTTCGAGCGGGCGGGCGGCACCCAGGCGATTGACGGCCTGTACAGCGGCGTCGCGACCGCAACCAACGCCGAGCACTACGCACGGATCATCTCCGGGAAAGCGGCGCTGCGGAAGGTCGCGGCGATGGCACCGCGGCTGCACCAGTTGGCCCATTCGGGGGTCGGTAGCGAGGATCTCGACGAGGCGCTGGACCAGGCGCGGAAGTGGGTCGACGACGCGACCGCCGGCTACCGCAACCGCAGCAACGATGAGGGTGCCGATGCCGCCGACTTGGCGGCGGCGGCGTTGGAGCGCTACGCCGAGCCGGTGGCGCCCGGTCTGCCGTCGGGCTGGCATGACTTGGACAGGATGCTGTCCGGCGGGTTGAAGCCCGGCAACTTCTGCCTGGTCGCCGCCCGCCCCGCCGTTGGCAAGTCGGTCATGGGTATCAACTGGGTGACGCACGTGGCCCGCGCTGGCACGGGCGCCTTGTTCGCGTCGATGGAGATGCACCGCGACGAGGTGATGGACCGCATCCTCGCCGACCTGGCGACGGTCGAGCTTGACCACCTGACCCGTCACGAGCTGACCGACCAGGATTGGGAGCGGGTGCGGTTTTGGGCGATGCAGTTGCGGGATGTGCCGTTGCGGATCGAGGACACCCCGTACCTGTCGCTGGCCCGGCTGCGTTCGCTGGCCCGGGACCGTACCCGCGCGTCGGGTGGCCTGGGCCTGGTGGCGGCCGACTACGTGCAGTTGATGCGGCCGGCGGACAGCAAGGTGCAGCGCCAGGAGCAGGTCGCCGAACTGTCCCGCGGCCTGAAGCTGTTGGGCAAGGAGCTGCACGTGCCGGTGGTGGGCATGTCGCAGTTGAACCGCGAGGTGGAGAAACGCTCGAGTCCCCGCCCGGTGTTGGCCGATCTTCGTGAGTCGGGTGCGCTTGAGCAGGACCCGGATGTGGTGCTGCTGCTGTGGGATGACCCGGATCGTCCAGGGGAGCGGCAGGTGGTGGTGGCGAAGAACCGGCAGGGCCCGGTGGGGGATGTGTCGTTGAAGTGGTCCCCGAATTACGCCCGGATGCGCTCCCTGGCCCCGCCCCCGGCTCCGCTGCGGGCGGTGTAGCCATCCGTGCCGCTGTACGGCTCTCAGAGCGTCTGGGGCGTCTCGTGGCTAGCGACCGCCACCGCGCCCCCGTTGGACCTCAGGCGGCGTCAGGGGCCGGTCGTTTGGGCCGGTTCTGCCGCTCCAGCCCACGGGCACTACGCAAAGGATCACGTCGGGTGTCTTGCGAATGGCCACGTGTTGGCATATGTTGGACACGCGAACAGCCCCACCACGATGGGAGCCCCCCAATGACCAACACCGAACCCGACACGTTCCGGTTCACCTTCACCGTCACCCCGCTGACCGAGGCCGAGGTGCAGGCCGTGATCGACGACATCCGCACCCGATTCGGCCGCAAGCCGCTGATCCACGTGATCGGCAAGCAGCCCCACGGAGCGCACCTTGACGAGGCCAGGGCGCTTCTCGAGGACGAGGCGACGTCATGAGCCGCACCCTGCGCGTCCCCACCAACGGCGCGCTCGAGGTGATTCTCGACGCCGGCGAGCCGGTTGTCCTGGCGTGGGCGGCCGAGCTGCATTCGATCGCCGACCAGGCTGACCGCAACGCCGCCGGGTTCGCTCAGATGCCGGACGGGCAGGACCACGGTCGGGTGGGTTCGGCGAGCAAGTGTGCCCGCGCGTTCGCGACGTCGTTGCGGTGGCGTGCCCAGCAGATCCTCGACGAGCACGTCAAGCGCACCGCCGCCGACCCGAAGGCGGTGGCGTGATGGCGGCGACGGTCAAGGCGCTCACCGCCCGCATCCCGCACCTGTGCGACAGCTGCCACTGGACTGTAAGCCTGCGTGGCGTACCGACCATCGCGGCGGGCCACCGCTACCTGCGGCACGTCGCGTTTCCCGACGACGACGCGAACAACTCGGGCCACCCGGTGAGCCTCACGGAGTGCGTGGCGTGTGCCTACGAGCGTGACTCGTCGGCGGGCCTGGATACGGGGGCGTGCTCGGGGTTCTGCTGCGGCGATGTGCCGTGCGCGCTGCCCGTCCGGCACTCCGGCGACTGCTCATGTCGACGGTGCGCGACGGCGAAGGCGGTGGCGTGATGGCGATGCGTCTGAGTGCCCGGCACGCGGCCCGACCGCAGCGCACCGGCCCGGTCACCACAGCGACTGGGAAGGTGCTGGCGTGGGTGCTGGTGCCGCACGATGACCGCATCCCGAGCGCGATCCAGCAGGTCTTGTGGTTCGCGGGGTTCGTGGTCGTGTTCGTCGCGGTGGCCCGGTCATGACCGCCGCGGCGTTCGCTGCCGTGTTCGTGACGTTGTGGGTCGCCCATCAGGTCGCTGACCACTGGGTGCAGACCGGGCATCAGGCCGCCACGAAAGGGCTCCCCGGGTGGCCGGGCCGGGCCGCGTGCGCTGCGCACGTCGTCACCTACGTGGTGACTGCGCTCGTACTCCTCGCTGTTGTCGCCCCGCTGCTGGATCTGCCGGTGTCGCTCGCCGGGGTCGCGGTCGGGCAGGTCGTGTCCGGTGCGACGCACTACTGGGCGGACCACCGCACCACACTGCGGTGGCTTGCCAAGCTGGCTGGTAAGGCCGACTTCTACTGGCTCGGTATGCCGCGTCCGGATCTACCTGAGGTCTCCGACCCGGGCGGCACGATCGGCGCGACAGTGCCCCACGACAACCCGTCGCTCGGGACCGGCGCGTACGCCTTGGACCAGTCATTCCACGTGTCCTGGCTGTTCGTCGCGGCCCTCTGCACCGCCCTCATCTGACCGTCCTGGAAGGACACACTCATGCCTGATCCTGCCGAGATCCTCGCCGAGCACTGGCCTTACGACGGCCCCCACGACCGCGAGACGGTGAGCACTGCTGCCGAGACGGTCCCCAGCCTGCTGCGGTACATCAACAACGCGACCGGACCCGGCAACGCCAGCGCCACCCTTCCGTACGCGGGCGACGTGGACAGGGTCCTGTCCTGCCTGCACGAGGCGGCCGGTCGCCTGCCGCAGCTGCTAGCCCAGTTGGAGCGGTCGATCGCCGGGCAGGTGGCGGCAGGTGTGCTGCGCGATGACCGCGGGGCTGCCGACGACGACGCGTGGATGGGCGCCGAGACCGGTCGTGATCTGGTGGCCGCGCTGTCGGAGGTGCTGCCGGCGGTGAACTTGCTGTCGGCTCGCCTGGCCGCCGCCCGTAGCCATTCGACGCATCTCCGCAATGTGGAGCCGAGGACTGCGGGGTCGTCGACATGAGTGAGTTCCAGTTTTTCCGCCAGTGGCGCGGGCCTGGTGACGCCGTCTACTACCGCGTTGACCCGGACGCAAAGCCGGACCGCCAGGTGCGGGTGTCGGACGACGGCCTGTGGGCGCCCACCGTGTTCGAGGGCGTCGACGACTTCCGCAACTCGAACCTCGGCGGGGGCTTCGAGGTTCCGGCCGCGCAGGTGCCGTGTCACCTGTGCATGCTTGTCGCCGGCAGCGTGACCCGCGTCCTGGTCCGGGAGTGGCCGGACGCGGTCGCGGTCACCCCGCGCCCGACCCCGGCGGTGGGTGGGCATGTGGTGGTGATTCCGCGCGCCCATGTCCGTAACGCGCGGGAGGACTGGGCGGTCGCCGGGCTGGTGCGTGTGCGGGCCGCCGAGCTGCAGTCGGAGCTTGAGCTTGGGTCGTCGAACTACATCGATTCTGACGGCCGGGCGGCGACGCAGTCGGAGACGGAGCACATGCACGGCCACCTGGTGCCGCGCTGTGAGGGCGACGGTCTGCACCTGCCGTGGACCGGCCAAATCGCAAAGGGCGGTGCCTGATGACCACCGCGGCGGGCATGGTCCGCGAGTTCCACGAGGCGTTCGACCTGCCGATTGGCGACTCGACCCGGACACACAACGAGCTGCGCGCTGGCCTGATCCGCGAGGAAGCCGACGAGGCGGCAGACGCGGTGGAGTTCGAGCCGCTGCCGCAGATCGCGAAGGAGCTGGCCGATCTGGCGATCGTGGTCTACGGAGCCGCGCTCACGATGGGCATCGACCTGGACCGGGCCATCGGGCTGGTCCACGCATCCAACATGTCGAAGCTCGGCGACGATGGGAAGCCGGTGATGCGCGCCGACGGGAAGGTTCTGAAGGGGCCGAACTACCGAGCGCCTGACATGTCTTCGGCCCTCGCTGCTGAGTCCTCCAAGGGCGGCGACGCGCGATGACCGACCAGACCAACCGACCACCGGTCACTGACGGGCCGTGGACGATCGGCCCCGTACCCGCCTACGTGCGGTACGTGGTGCTCGGCGCGGAGGGCGCCGAAGAACTGCTGATCTACGGGCACGACCTCGACGAGGCCCGCGTTCACGACACGATCCGGCATGCCGGGTTTGGGCGGATCCTCGACTTCTACACCGAACTCGCCGACGACGAGCACGTCGAGACCGACGTGCTGGCACCGGCGGAGACGTGGGCGCGCGAGGTCTACGGCTGCCCCCGGCACCGTTGGCTTCCCTGGTGGGTGCGGCATGGGGTGATCCGCCCGGTCGACTGGGCGAGGTGGCGGGTGTTCCGGCTGGTGTGGCGCGTGTGGCGGCGCGGTCAGGACCCACTCGACCGGCCGCCGGTGCCGCGCCGGTTGCGGTGGCTGGGACAGCACTGGCGTGCGTTCGCGGACTGCTCGTCGTGCGAGTACGTCGAGCACTACCGCACCTGCGACGGCTGCGACCACTGCGACAGCGACGGGTCGGGCAAGGCGCCGTCGCGGTGGGACTGGTCCACGCCCGAGGGTGCGCCCCACGACGCAAACGCGGGCCGTCTCGGCTACGTCCCGGTCACCGTCGTCGATGTGGCGGGCTGATGGGCTCCGTCACCGAAACCGAAGCTGGGCGCGCTCGCGGCGTGGCTGCACCGCGGCGGGCGTGCCCCTCCAACCCGGAGGCGCCCCGTGCCTGAGATCAGGGCGTACACCCCGGGCTGGTGGTGCCGCGACACCCGCCGCGACTTCCAAACCAGGGCCACCGCGCCGACCTATCACCCGGCGTTTCAGCTGCTGTACGACACGACCCGGCCGTTCTGGGTCCGGGTCCTCGGCTGCCGGGACCTGCCCCGTGACTGGCTGCGGCTGGCGTTGGGTGGCGAGGTGGCGGGTGTGTTCGACGTCGAGTGCGGCGATGTGCAGGTCTGTCGGGAGGGCGCGACGGTGCGGCTGGATCTGCGTGGCCGCGCCGGTGACTCTGTGCTGTGGCTACCTGCGGCTGCGGTGGCCGGGTTCCTGGCGTTGACGCTGGCTTTGGTGCCGTTCGGGGCGGAGCACGTCGACTGGGATGTTTTGACGAGGGGGACGGCGGCGTGAGCGACTTGACGGTCCATGTGGGCGGTCCGGACTTGGGTGAGGCCAAGCTGGAGCGTGCCCGCCGCGCGGTGGCCCGGCACGCCATCGACGCCGTCGACTGCGAGCGGCTGCTGGACATTCTGGGGCTTCTGCCGGCCCCACCCGATCCGTCGGGGGAGCCGTCGTGAGCCGGCCGAAACTGCTGGACGCCTACTGCGGCGCCGGTGCGGCTAGTTGGGGCTACCACTTGGCCGGGTTCGAGGTCGCCGGGGTCGACATCGTGGCGCAACCCGACTACCCGTTCGAGTTCTACCAGGCCGACGCCATCGAGTTCATCAAGGAGCGCGGCCACGAGTTCGCTGTGCGTGCCGCGTCCCCGCCTTGCCAACGCAACTCTCGGCTGCGGCATTACAACGACACCCCGGAGAAGATGGCCGCCTACGAGGCCAAGTTCGCCGACCTCATCGGCGAGACCCGCGACGCTCTGCTCGCGGTCGGTGGCCCGTACGTGATCGAGAACGTACCTGAGGCGGATCTCATCGACCCGATTGTCCTCTGTGGGCACATGTTGGGGTTGAAGCTGTACCGGCACCGCAAGTTCGAGTCCAATCTCGGGCTGGTCGCGCCGCCGGAGCCGCGGCCCTACCACCCGTGCCTGTGCACCCGTAACGGCTACCTGCCCACCGCCGAGCGGCCGTTCATGTCGATTCACGGCGGGAAGCACTCCAAGGCGTGGCAACGCGCGGCGGCTGAGGTGATGGGGGCGCCGTGGATTGGCCAGAAGGTGAACCCAAAGGCGGGCATCGTGGCGATCTGCGAGGCCATCCCGCCCGCCTACACCGAGCATGTCGGCCGGCAGATCTTGGAGCAGTTGTGAGCCCGATGTCGGGTGCCCGCCGCGCTGCCCAACTGGAGGCGTTTGTGGCTGCTGTCTATCGGGATGCGGCGGTGTTGGCGCAGAACGATCCGGGGCGGCCGGGTGGTTGGGTGTTGTATGTGGAGACGGTGGTGGGCACATTGGCGTGGACTGTGGCTGCATCCAACCTGGATGTCTTTGATCATGTGCGTCTGGCGGAGGCTGGTGATCCGCTCGCCGAGTGGGATCCGGCGGTGTTGGCGGCAACCCCGGAGCGTCTGCGTGCCCTGGTCGACCGGATGGCTGGCATCCCGGCGGCGGTGGAGGCCGAGTGAGCACCGAGCGGCAGGCGTACGCGCTCGCGCACCCGATCACCTCGGCGCGGCCCGGCGACACCGACATCGCCCCGTACCGGCGGCGGGTCGCGCAGCCGGACGGCAACCTGTTGATCACAGTCCTGGCCATCGATCGTTGAATGCGCCTCAACAATTGAGCGGATCCCGGCGGGGTGCGCATTGCACGATGCGGGCCCGTCTGGTCCGCATCGCCGCCGAACCCGGTAGGCCCCTCAAACTGTCTCTCAAACTTCGGCTAGACGTGCGCGTCGGGTTGCGCCACGATGGCGCAGTGTGGTTCAGTGTGGTGCATGGGCCGTGACGACATCGCCAAAGCGACCGCCGCAAAAATTGCACGCGGAATACCGCGAAACGACCTCAACACCTTGTCCCCCGAGGACTTGGATGCCGCCATGACCTACGCCGCTGTCACCCACCAAGACCTGCCGGTCGTGATGGGCAAGATCGCCGCCGAGTTGCATCGGCGTGACCCGCTCAACAACTCGCTGCGGAAGATCGCGGCCCGCTACGAGCTCGCCCCCTCGACCCTCCGTCGCTGGGCGAAGCCCTTCCTCGATAAGGAGCACACCGAATGACCACGCAGGCCATCCAAGACCAGGCGGCCTACCTCTACGACGCGTGCGAGGAGGTCGCTGTGGCGCCCAACGGCGACCGCTGGGCCGTCTTCGACGGCCCTGGCGGGCCCCTTGTCGACACGGTCGACAAGGCAGTCCTTCACCACCTGGACGACAACTACGACCTGCCGGTCTGGCTGCTCGACGGTACCCCCTGGATCACGGCGGCCCGCGCCTAGCAAACGAAATCTCCCCAGGCCGGTGGCCAACTCCGCCAAGACTCAACCACCGGGCCCGGGGCTCCCAACCACCTCGAAGGAAGTGGAGAGACCCTGATGGTAGGCAAAGGCCATGTTGCTGGTGATGGTCGCGCTGGTGCTGTTCTACGTGATCACCCAGCCGACCGTAGCCGTTGACGCCGTGACGACGGTCCTCGGCAGTCTCAAGGACGGCGCCGCGACCGTCATCGGCTTCCTCCGAAACCTGTTCGGGTGATCGCGCGATGAGGATCACCAAGTTCAAGTGCCTCGTCTTCGTGGCGCTCGTCGGCGCCGCGTCTGGCGGGACCGCCGTGGCCAGCGGTACCGGGGTCGGCTCAGCGTCTGCGCCGGTATCGACCAACCCGGACCCCGACGTGCTGCGCATCATCTACGCGGTCGGCTCCAACCACGGCGCGTCGCCCAAGGTTCTGCTCGCCGCGTTCGAAACCTGCGTCGTCGAATCCGGCTGCCGCAACCTCCCGGACGGCGACCGCGACAGCGCCGGCGCATTCCAACAGCGGCCGAGCATGAACTGGGGCTCCTACAACCAGGTGACCGACGTGCAGTACGCGGCGCGCCAGTTCTTCTCCCGCGCCATCCAGCGGGAGCACTGCTGCCCGACTTCCGGACTGCTCGCGCAGGCCGTGCAGGTCTCGTGCTGCCCGGAGAAGTACGACGCCCACGAAGCCCTCGCCCGCCAGCGGATGGCCACCGGGCGCGCGCTGCACCTCAACTGGCTCCGCACTCACGGAAAGGCATGACCCATGATCGTCCTCGTTCTGTCCGGCATGGCCGGCATCGGTCTCGGAGTGGCGCAGGGCAGCGCCATAGTGATCGGTCTCGGCATCGTCGTCACCGTCTTCGGTGTCATCGCTGTGGCCACGCAGCGACGCGCCCGTCGGCGGGCCTACTGGATTCACGTCCGGGACCACGACCCGCTCGGTCGCATGGGCCGCGCCAGCAGGAGGCACTGATGATCGCGTTCCTGCTGTTCTGGCTTCACCGGGCGATGCTCCTCGGTGTCGGCTTCACCGGGCTCTTCCTCGGTATCGCCGTCCACCGTGGCGACACCGGCGGCGCGGTGCTCTACGGGCTGCTGTTCGTGCTGTGCCTGGTCGGACTGACCGTCAAGGCCGCCGACAAACGACCCACCGCCTGAAAGGCCGATCCCATGTTTGTTCTGTTCATGCTCGGCGGCGCCGGGACCGCTGTCGTCGGCTACCAGGCCGGCAACCCGCTCGCAGTGCTGGGCGGTGTGGCCCTGGTCGCGTTGACGCTGTGGGTGGGGTGGGTTCGCCGCCCCCACACGGTCGGTAGCGACGGGCGGTGGACCTGCAAGAACGGCCATTCCAGCCCCGGCGGTTCTCGTCGGTGCCGGATGCCTGGCTGCGGCTCCCTCCGATAGTCCCTCCCCGAAAGGAAGCCCCACCATGTGGATGGTCCTCGCCGCCCTCGTGGGCATCGCGGTCACCGTCGCAGGTTTCGCGGCCAGCAACGTCACCGTGACCCTGGCTGGTGCCGGTGTGGCTGCGGTCGCCGTGATCGTCCGGCGTTTCAGTCGCCGCAGCCAGAGCCCCTACTGCCCGGTCACCGGAACCGGGCGCTGCCCGAAGAACGGCAGCAAGCACTGCACCGCCTGCTAGCCACCCAAGACCCCCCGCCACCGACTGGGGACGGGACAGAAAGAGATCACCCAACCGCAACTGAGAGGTTCCATCGTGAACGTGAAAGCCACCCTCGACCCGACCACCGTCGCCGACATCGTCGCCATCCCCACCGAGACCAAGCTGCTCGTCATGGCGGGTGCCCTGGCCGCCATCGTCCTGCTGGTCGGCATTTTCAAGCTCAAGGCGGCCACGCTGTTCGCGCTCACGTTCGCCGGGCTCGCGTACATCACGTACACCGACGACGGCGTCACCCTGCTGGGGGTCGTCTACGTCGCGCTGGCGAGCGGCGTCCTCTGGCTCGGCGTCTTCTTCCAGTCCAAGGCCAAGGCCAAGGCGAACGCCAAGGCCAAGGCCAACAACTGGGCGCCCGAGCCGAGCCGCAAGGGCCGGAAGACCAAGGCGACCGCCTGACACGCCCCGGCCCGGCGGTCACCTACGAGGGATAAGCCGCCGGGCCGGGCCACCTCCCATCCAAGGAAGGCGCCGACATGGTAGCCACCAG
>Ga0193707_1000004_pt1 | contig 54873 bp, 46 predicted proteins | sample U3c2metaG_FD_143043 | JGI IMG/M metagenome (GOLD analysis project Ga0193707, IMG submission 143043) | Soil microbial communities from a riparian zone of the East river system, Colorado, United States - U3c2 | ecosystem: Environmental > Terrestrial > Soil > Riparian zone | place: USA: East River... | reverse complement strand
CTTCGGCGGTGGGATGAATTCGATCGCCGCGGTGACATCGAACTCGGTTCAATTTCTCGCGGCGGGGGCGACGGCGACCGTCGGCGCGCGGTTGGGTGGCATCGACATCATGATTCTCTCGGTGCAGTCGAACAAGCTGGAATATTCCGTCTTCGTCGGGCCGGAGATTAAAACGGTCCAGGATCTCAAAGGCAAGATCGTCACCGGCACGCGGCCGGGCGCTTCTGCCGATAGCGCGCTACGTCTTTATCTCAAAAAAAACGGCTTAGAGCCGGACAAAGACGTAATTTTTATTTCGGTGGCGGAAAGTCAACAAGGAAGGATGAACGCTTTGATGCGCGGTTCAGTCTCAGGGACCGTGCTCGCGCCGCCATTTAGCAACATTGCCAAGCAAGCTGGCTATCGCGAGCTTGCCGACTTGCGCAAGACCGATATCGAGTATGCGGCCAATTCCATCGCCGCCAACACGCCGTACATTAAAAGTCATCCACAGTTGATTGAAAACTTTCTTAAGGGATACGTCGAATCATTGTACTTTTTCAGGTCGCAGAAAGAACGAACCATCGCCGGCATCATGAAGTTTCTCAAAATCAGCGACCGCTCGCGCGCCGAGGAAGGTTACGATTATTATTACGACTTAATGCCGGTGATCCCCTATGCCAGCGCGTCGGGCATACGCACTGTGCTGCAAAATTTGGCGCCGCGCCAGCCGAAAGCGGCAACGGCAAGCCCGGAAGAATTTTACGACAACAGCTTTCTTAAAAGGATCGAAGATAGCGGCTTCACCAAACCATTCGCATTGCGACGGTGAAAAAAGTAAGAGGCAACCGTAAGACCATAGGACAGCTGCCATGAAACAACTTTCCTCTCGAAATCTTTTTACCGCATTCGCGGTTTTCATGATGTGGGTTTGCGATGCCGACGCGCAGGGACTCAAGAAAATTATCTGGGGACAGACGTCGATTTCCTCGTCCCAGTGGATACCGTGGATCGCTAAAGACTCGAAAATTTATGAGAAGTACGGATTGGATGTCGATATCGTCTATTTGCGCGGCGGCTCGGGAGATACGTCGAAGGCGATCATCGCGGGGAGTATCTTTGCCGCTCCCGTGACAACGGCCACGGTGATGACGGCGAACCTCAGCGGCGCGGACCTAACCACCATTGCCCACACGGTCAAGGCGGTCCAAAGCAGAGTGATCGCGAGACCCGAGCTGAAGCGACCGGAGGATATCAAAGGCAAAAGATTAGCCAGCACGGGCCTGGGTTCGCTGGGTGATTTTCTTCATCGCGTGGTGATGAAACGGTACGGTATCAATCCCGAGCGCGATGTGACTTGGCTGACGATTGGCGCACCGCCCGATCGGGTCCAAGCTCTCGACGCGAAACTCGTCGATGCCGCGGATCTCTCTTATCCCTTTGACGTGCAAGCCCAGAAGAAAGGTTACCGGACGCTCTGGGACGCGCGCATCGAAGTGCCGTATCCTTCCATGTCGGTGGTGACGCGCAGAAAAACCGTTCAAGAAGATCGCGACACCGTGATGCGGATGATGCGCGCGCATGTGGAGGGCATCCACTTTCTAAAGACTCAAAAAGAAGCGAGTCAAAAAATTCTCGCAAAATATCTCAAGAATAACGATAAGGAGATTTTGGAAGGATCTTACGAAATTTACAAGGACGATTTCATCGCCACGCCCTATCCGATTACCCACGGCCTAGAAACGACCTATGAGTACGTCGCCCAACGCCGACCGGAAATTTACAATCATAAAGCGGAAGAGTTCACCGACCCCAGTTTTATCGCCGAGCTCGACAAGAGCGGATTTATCAAAAAATTATACGGGCAAAAGTAGCCCGGTCACGACTGATGATTGCCGCATTCCGAGGAATCAAATTATGGTCAAAGCATCCGTGGAAAAAATATTATTCGTCACGCTTATAGCCGGCTTGATCGGGTTGCCTTTATTCGCACAGGCGCAGGACAAGCCGCTGAAAAAGATCAGCTGGGGAGTAACATCCTTATCCGCGTCCAATTGGATTCCCTGGATCGCCAAAGACGCGAAGATTTACGAGAAATACGGGCTTGATGTCCAGTTAATCTTGGTCAAAGGCTCGGGGCAAACATCGGCGGCGATCCTCGGTGGCAGTCTGTTCGCGGCGCCGGTTGCGCTACCTCAGTTGATGCTCGCCGACCTCGGCGGCGCCGATTTGATCAACGTTGCTCATACAGTCCCGGGCGTGCAAAGCAAGTTGCTGGTCAAGTCCGAGATCCGAAGACCGGAGGAGCTAAAAGGCAGAAAAATCGCCACTTCGAGCTTGGGATCGTTGGGAGATTTTTTGTTCAAATACATCATCCGGAAGCATGGCATGGATCCCAATCGCGATGTCACGTGGATTTCGATTGGCACACCTTCGGAGCGGCTCCAGGCGCTCTCTTCCGGCGTGGTAGACGCCGCGGATCTTTCCTACCCGGCCGATGCGCAAGGGGAGCGGCTCGGGTTCAAGGTTTTAATTGATGCTCGCAAAGAGGTTGTTTATCCGTCGATGTCTGTGGTGACGAGGAGAAAGAGTATCGTCGAAGATCGCGATACCGTCATGCGCATGGTCCGTTCCCATGTCGAAGGCATCGCCTACTTCAAAGCGCACAAAGATTTCAGCATGAAAGTACTGAGCAAATATCTCAGAATGAACGACAAGGATTTATTAGAGGGCTCTTACGAAATCTTCAAGCAAGATTTTATCTCCGTCCCCTATCCGATCATGAAGGGTTTGGAAGCTACTTACGATTATGTCGCGACGAGCCGCCCCGAGATTCGTGGCCGCAAACCCGAAGAATTCATGGACCCGTCGTTCATCGCCGAATTGGACAAGAGCGGTTTTATCAAGAAGCTTTACGAGCAGAAATGAAAAGGCATCGGGCAATAGACAGCAGGCATTAGAAAAGACTGGTGGAGAAGATTTGTGCCGAGATCGTTCTCGCGTTTTCTGGCCGTTGTGTTTCTCTTCTACTTTGTCGCTGCAGCTAGTTCTCTCGGTTCCGCACAAGATAGGGCGCTTAAAAAAATCAACTGGGGCGTGACTTCGCTCTCCGGTGGAAATTGGATTCCCTGGCTGGCCAAGGAAGCCAAGATCTACGAAAAACATGGTCTCGACGTCGAGCTGATTCTCCTTCGCGGCTCCGGTCAAACTTCCGCCGCGCTGCTGGGTGGCAGCATTTTCGCCTCCCCGGTCGCGTTGCCCACCATGATGCTCGCCAATCTCAGCGGCGCGGATTTGGTAAATGTGGCTCATACCGTTCCAGGCGTGCAGACCAAGATGGTGGTAAGACCGGAGATCAAACGACCGGAAGATCTCAGAGGTAAACGGATCGCCACTTCGAGCCTGGGCTCGCTCGGAGATTTTCTTTTCAAGTACATGTTGCGCAAGCACGGCCTCGACCCGAACCGAGAGATGGTCTGGCTTTCTATCGGCACTCCTCCGGAGCGTCTCCAGGCATTGTTTTCGGGCACGGTGGATGCCACAGAAGCTTCTTATCCCTTCGACGTGCAAGCAGAGCGCAAAGGATTTCGAGTTTTATTCGATGCGAGAAAAGAAGTGGTGTATCCATCCATGTCTATTGTCACGCGGCGTAAAAGTACTGTGGAAGACCGGGACACGGTGATGCGTATGGTCAGAGCGCATGTCGAAGGCATCGCTTACTTCAAGAACAACAAGGAATTCAGCATCAAAGTATTGAGCAAACAGTTGAGGATTAACGACCGAGAGACCTTGGAGAATTCATACGAGACCTACAGACAGGATTTCATTTCCGTTCCATATCCAATCACCAAGGGGCTCGAAGCCACCTATGACTATGTCGCGCAGTCAAGGCCGGAAATCCGCAATCGCAAACCCGAGGAGTTCGTCGATCCGAGCTTCATCGCCGAGCTCGAAAAGAGCGGCTTTATCAAAAAGCTTTACGAACAAAAATGAGGAAAAGCCGTAAGGAGTTAGGCATGAGGAGTGAGGCGAATAAGGAAAGACTGCGATGCGCCTGCGTCGTTGCTGTATCGTTCATTTGTTTATTGTTTTGTTCGGGCAGCAACAGCTTTGCCCAAGACAAGGCTCTCAGGAAAATTAATTGGGGGATGACTGCGTTGTCGGCGGCAATGTGGATTCCCTGGTTGGCTAAGGAAGCAAGGATCTACGAGAAAAACGGCCTCGATGTCGACATCGTCTTGCTCCGCGGATCGGGCCAGAGTTCACAGGCTCTGTTGGGCGGCAGCCTCTTCGCTGCACCGGTGGCGCTGCCGCAAGTAATGTTGGCGGACCTCAACGGCGCGGACTTGGTCAACGTCGCTCACACCATCGCCGTGGCGAGCAGCAAATTGGTGGTAAAGCCGGAAATAAGGAAGCCGGAAGATTTGCGCGGCAAGAAGATCGCCACTTCGAGCATCGGCTCGCTCGGCGATTTTCTGTTTCGCTATGCGCTGCGCAAATACGGTGTCAATCCGGACCGCGAAATTACCTGGCTCTCCATCGGGACGAACGCTGAGCGGCTCCAGGCGTTGCTCACGGGCGCCATCGACGGCGCCGACGTCGCCTATCCTGCCGACGTGCAGGCGGAGCGCAAGGGATACCGTGTGCTGATCGACGCCAGAAAAGAAATCACCTTTCCGACCACGTCGATCGTCACCCGGCGCAAAACCATTCGCGAGGATCGCGATACCGTGATGCGGTTGGTGCGTTCCCACGTCGAGGGCATCGCGTTTCACAAACAGAATAAGGAGTTCAGCTTGAAAGTCTTGACCAAGTACGTAAGAACCACCGACCCGGAATTTTTGGAAGGCTCCTACAATATTTACAAGCAGGATTTTATCGCCGCGCCCTATCCAATCACCAAAGGACTGGAACCGACCTACGATTATGTCGCGCAAACCCGGCCGGACGTCCGCGCGCATAAGCCCGAAGAGTTTGTCGACCCAAGCTTCATCGCCGAGCTGGAAAAGACCGGTTTTATCAAGAAGCTTTATGAGCAGAAATAGGCGTGGGCGCTATGCCCACGCCGCAAACAATTACCGCCGCCCACGCCTGTCGTTACAGCTAAGGATTTTTCTCCGCGAAGATTTGTCTCTTCGCGGCAGCGGCAATTAACCGCTCCGCGTCTTCCTGCAGTAAAAATCTCTCTTCTACCAATGCCCGGGCGGCGTGGCTGACGCGCCGCACGTAGTCGGCTTGATCTTTGTATCGTTCTTCGATGGACAAGCGAGGGTCGCTGGTCTTCTCTCGTTCCTCCTTGGTTTTGGCAAAGGGAATATACTGGCCATTCAGATAACAAAGTTCGTCTTCGATAAATCCTTTGGCGCGGAGGTTCCAACCGGCATGGGTCGCAAGCGGCACTTGTAGAGCGACCGCGCGGACGCCGGCGATCTCGTTGCCGTCTTTGTCGACTTTGGGAACGAGCAAAGGATATTCCTTGCCTTTGACATGGTTGGCCGGCTGAATGGTGCCATCATTGATCGACAGATCATTGGGTCGACCGATGTAGCGCACTCCCGGGATATTGGGAAAACCTTGAGCAGTCTGCTGCGGCGATACCAGCGTTCCGTCGGAAATTCGTGGATAGCGCGTGGGCGGCGGCGGAACGTCTTTGCTGACCCAGGCGTGCAAGGCAACGATCAAGGCGCGCCGAGTTTCCATATAAGAAAGCGGATTGGTCAGTTGCTGACACATGCCGTGGTCGGGTTTGTCCGTCGGACCGTGCTGCGTGCTTGAAAAATAATAGAGCCGCACGTTGTCCGGTATCGGCACATCCTTCTTTGCTAGCGGATCGCCGACGACCAGTGAGTTTCGCCCTTGCCAGGATTCCGTGCCGGAATCCCAATGCATGATCTTGGGACACACCTTCTGTTGTCGACAACGCGTCAGCCAGCCGTCGGTTTTTTTGCTGATCGGATCGGTCAGGGTTTCGTAGGTAAAAGGAAATTCATCGCCGGGAATGAAATGGCCTTCCAATGCCGTCGAAAACCGGCCCGGCATGGCGAATTCGTAATTGGTAAACGTCCGGCGTGACGCCGAGATGTGCGGAATCGCACCGTCGAAGACGATCCTGCCGGCCTCGTCCTGATTGAAACCTTGATAGATAAGATCCTTGAGGAAACGACCGCTCTGGGATGAGCCGAAACCGATGACCCAACGGGGCGTTTTCATTTCTTTGTCGACCAATGGATTGGCGTCGCTCGCGTTGTAGCGCAGAAAAAAAATCAGATCGCGCGTGGCGGCAAAGCCCAAGCCCATGACTATCGGATCGCGCGCTTCATAGGTCAATTCGTAAATGAAATTCGGCGAAAAGCCGGCCGCCAGGCAAATATCGGCGTTGCTCACGGTCTTGGTCTTGCCGTCCGGGCAACGCGCGAACGACCACTCATCGGCGGGGATAAGCTCGCGCTGTGCGTGAGTTCCAGAGCGGCGGTAAAGTCGCGCTTTCGACGTGGTTTCCTCCACGGCCGGATAAGCTTTCACGTCCAGCGACTCCCGGTCGAAACTGAGCGGCACCGAAAAGCTTGGTTTCTGACGATCAAACTCGGTGGTAATCGTGCGTTTGATCGGGCTGCCATCCGGATTCTTCGCCACTGGAAAGCTCGTCGTGAGACGACCTCCGCCAGGAATAACGTCGCCCTGCCAACCGCTCCACACCAGGGTATAGCCTTGACGCATCATGAAACCGTCGCCGGCGTGCGCGAGGGTGGTCGGATTATTGCTGCGCTCGGCGCCGAAGTTCACGCGCAAGGCTTGGTTGCCGCGATTGACCACGTCGTAGAAAATTGTCTGATTGCCGCGTTGCATATCGACCGGCTTGAGGATCAACATGTCTATGGAATATTCCACTCGACCCCGGCCATTAAGTGGCGCGTTTTTTAGATTGACGATGTTCTTGTTGTGGTGTTTTTTGGGATCGACTTCGCCGTAGGCTTTACCGATGAGTTTCTCGTAGGCGCCGGTGACGCCGAATTCATGGCCGGCAGCGAACGGCTCGCGTTTGTCGATAACGATCTTGGTGATCTCGGCGAAGGAGGGCATGGGGAGCAGGACGACTACGACAAAGAAGACGAATAGCATGTAAACCTCCAATTAATGTTTCCGGTTACGGTCACGGTACACGGCGTTTTTTTGCTTCTGCAATCATTCGCTCGGCGTCTTCCGCCAATAGGTAGCGTTGCTCGACGAGCCGCCGCGCAGCGCGGCTGAATTGCCGAACGTAGTCGTCGCGGTTTTTGTAGCGCCCGGCGATCGCGGGGCGTGGATCTCCCGTAATTCGCCGTTGAGTTTTCGTTCTGGCAAAAGGTATGAAGGAACCGAGCAAGCCTGCCAGCTCGCCTTCGGCCAAGCCGCGTGGCCGCATATTCCAGCCGGTGTAAGTGGCGATCGGCACGTTAACTTCAGGCAGGCGAATGCCCGCGAGGTCGTTACCGTCGCGGTCGACTTTCGGAACGAGAATCTTATAAGCGCCTCTTTTTATCGGCCGCGGCGGATGAATGGTCATTTTACCGCGCAAGATCTTTGGGCCATAGTCGAGAAAGAGTTGGCGGTTATGCAGCGCCGTGAAGCGTAAGCCGGGAATCTTTGGAAAACGCGCACGGTTGTGCTCGGGCGGCACCAGCGTGCCGTTTTTGACTTGCGGATATTGGCTCGGCGGCGGCGCTATGCCTCGGGTTACCCACAAGTCCATGGCGACCATCAACGCCCGCAGCACGTCGCCGGCCGGCAGCGGATTGATCCGCTGCTGGGTGTCGTCCTTTACCGGCTCCGAGCCGAAGGGACTGTTGTGCTGCGCGCTGGCGATCACGTAGATGCGCACGTTGTCAGGAATCTTCAGGTCGTTGCCTTTGCCGTCCGTGTGCGCCATGCAGCCGCGCTTCTGCCAGTACTCGGTCGAAGTTTGGGTGTGGAAAACCAGCGGATCGGTCTTCGGTCGTTTAAGAATTCCATCGCGCCGGCCCGTCTGAGCATCTTTGATGACGTTGTAAGCGTGCGGGAAAAGCTCGGGATCGAGCTGGTTGGTATGCTGCTGCGAAGAGGTAACCGGGCGGGCGAATTCGTAATTCAGATACAACCTGCCACCGCCGGCGACATGGGGCGCGATGGCGTCGAAAACTTTTCGGTGCGACTCGTCTTCGTTGAAGCCGTGATAGACGAAATCTCTGAGATAGCGTCCGCTTTGCGAGCGGCCCCAGGCATAAGCGTGAGTGATGCCGATCGACTTTTTGTGGGCCATTATGGGATTCAGTTTGCCAGCGCGGTCTTTTGATGCGTAACGCAGGAACGAAACCAGATCGCGCGTGAGGGCGAAGCCCAAGCCAAGCACAAGAGGATTTTTCGCCGGGTAGATGAATTCGTAGATATGACCGGGTTTGAATCCCCCGTGCAGGTAGAGATCTTTGGAGCTTGGTCTGATGGTTTCTTTGCCCGTGCTTGGATCCTTTGCTGAAGCGGCGAATTCCCAGTTTGTCTCCGGCACGAAGATTCTTTTACCGTAAGATTTCTCGCGCACGGTGAGAGTTGCTCGCGACTTGTCGCGTGAAGCGGCTTCGTAGCTGTTCACCCGCTCGTCGCCGCTGAGCGGCTGTGATTTAACATTTGTTTCATCGACCACGATTTCAGTGCGGACTTTGCTCACGATCGGTTTGCCATGGTTCTGCGCGACCGGAACGTCGAGCACAAGCCAGTTCTTGATCGGCATTAGATCGCCTTGCCAGCCGCACCAGACGATCGTGTAGCCCTGGCGCATAAGAAAGCCGTTACCGGCCTCGGCGACGGTGCTCGGATCGTTGGTCGCCGGCGCATCGTTGAGAAAGCTAAGCAGTCGTTTGCTACCGCGGTTGGGCGCGTCGAGAAATATTTTTCCATTCCCTCGCGCCATGTCCACTGGTTTCAAAATAAAAAAGTCACTCCGGTACTCGACTCGTCCGCGACGATTGCGCGGCGCTCTGTCGAGATTGACTATGATTCTATTGAGCCGGTTTCTCGGATCGACCTCACCGTAAACTTTGCCGACGAGTTTCTCGTAAGCTCCGGTAATGGGGAATTCACGGCCGTTGGCAAACGGCTCTCTTCTTTGAACAACGAGACGGGTGATCATGGCGGTTCCTGATGCAAAATTAAAAAGTACAAAAAGAAATCGTTGAGTGTAGTTATTGTCAATATTCGTTGAACACCCTCTGCAGTTCGCGGAGATCTTTGGTTTTCGTCAGACCGAGCATGAGTAGAATCCGCGCCTTGTGCGGGACCAAACTATCTCCCTGGATGAATGGATCTTCCCAGTTGATAGGAATCCGGCCTTGGCTGCCGCGATTGGACAAGACGATTGGAATCCCCGATGCGGCGATTTTCTCCATTCCTGCGACCTGGTCAGCGGAGGGACGGCCGTTGTAGGCATAGCCGCTGATCACGAGTCCTTGGGCTCCCGCGGCCACGCAGGCCTGCGCCGCGGTGTCGTCGCCGCCGACATAAGCCGCAATCACGTCGACCCGCGACAACTCGCGGAGGTCGCGGATATCGAACTCGGAGCGAAATGTATGGCGGCGGGTCGGCGCGTAGTAAAAGCTGACTTGGTCATCTTCGATATGTCCGAGGATGCCGCGTCCTAAAGAGTGAAACCCGCCTGGACGCTGGTTGGTCTTGATAACTTCGCGCGCCGAATGAATTTCCTCGTGCAGCGTGACAAGAACACCTTTGCCACGCGCGTCGGGTGACAGCGCCAGACGAATCGCATCGAGCATATTGCGATCGCCGTCGTTGCCGACTTCGTCGTGTTTGCGCTGCGATGCGACGACCACGACAGGCTTCTCGGTGCGCACAACCAAGTGAAGAAAGTAAGCAGTCTCCTCGGTGGTAAACGTGCCGTGGGTGACGATGATGCCGTCGACTCGCGAATCTTCCGCCGCGGCGCTGGCCGCGGGCGCGATGTCATACCATTGAGCCAGTCGCAACGCTCCGCTTCTGACCCGCGTCGCTTCGATGATTTCGAAATCCGCCATAGCCCGGGTCTGCGGAATGTCTTTGAGCACTTCATCGATGCCGATCAGGCCGTGGCCTGTGTTGGCAATGGTGCCGCCCGTGGAGATAATTTTGATTAATGGCATAGTTCCTCGTGATTCAGCTTTTTACAAAATCTAAAACCCCTCTTTCCCCTTTTTGACAAAGGGGATGTCATTTGTCAGCAATGGTCATGGCGAGGGTGCCAAATACATTCCCCTCTTTGAAAAAGAGGGGCTAGGGGAGATTTGCCTTTTCAGTTACGTCTCCAGAGTGCTCGGATGAAACATTTCTTCCGGCTCGAACTTGCGCGTCGTTAGGCCTTGGCGGTGGCAATATTCGAGCAGCTTATCTACCTCGGGTTTCGTATCGCGAAATCCCCACAGATATGGGTCTTGACCGGCGATAGCCTGCTCTTCCTCCCACAACGCGCGGTACCAAAGCGCCGTTTGGTGCACGCGCTGCCACTGGAGCCATTCGTAGCATTTTCTTTTCGACTCTTGCCAGGCGTTAAACATGCTCATGGCGACCCAGGGATCTTTCTCTAAGACAGAATTCTTGATTATCAAAGTGTGCATGATCGGGAAAAAACCGGTCCGCTTGAAATAATCGCGTTCCAGCGCGGCGTAGTTGGGAAATAGGAAATCGATTTCGGGGTGAACGTTCGGCGCCCAGGTCCCCGTCGTGATGGCGGCATCGATCGCACCGGCGGCGAGGAGCTCGAATTGGTTTTGCTCTCTTGGAACGATTTCGATTTTCAACCACGCGGGCGGTTTCAATTCGCCGACGCCGGATACGCGATCAGCTACCCAGGTTACGGATTTCGGATCGAGACCATATTCGTCTTCGAGCAGCCCTCTAGCCCAAACTGCGGTGGTCGTCAACCAGTTCTGCACGCCGATGCGCTTGCCGTTCAGATCGGTAGGCGACCGGATACCAGAGCGCTTATTGGCATAGATATAGGAATGGCGAAACATCCGCTTGACGAAAATGGGAATCGCCGTATAGCCCAGCGTCCTGTAATGCAGATCGGCGATGTACGTTCCGGTATAGAACTCGGCGGCATCGAATTCCTTGCCGTCGATCTTAGTATGCCGGCCCGGACTTTTGTTGACGTAGATTTCCAGATCGATGTCGCGCGCTTTCACGGTCCCGTCGATCAGCGCCCGGGCGCGGTCATAAGGGCCACAGGTCATGGACAATTTCAACGCCATGTTATTGTAGTTTGAAAATCCGGTTGAAATCTTTGCCGAGCTGTTCGTATTCATCGGAATTTACGTGCAACGTGAAAATCTTCGCTCCCTTGAGACGAGGATTTTTCGCGCTCATGCCGATCCTCCCCGGACTTCGGCCTTTGTCCTGCAGCAGCTTTTGGCCTTCCATCGACAGCATGAAGTCGATAAAAAGTTTGGCCGCGTTCGGTCGCGGCGCATTCTTTAACAGCGATATTTTATTGGGATCTCCGCCGACCAAAGGATTCGGCGCAACCCACTGAAGCGGCGCGCCTTTCTCGATGTATTCATCGACGCGATGCTGATACAGCGACACCGCGGCGGGAAACTCGCCGGCCGACACCACCTCGCTGATCAACGTGTAGCCTTTGCGAAAATTGATCTGTTGCTCGGCGAGCCGACGCCAGTACTCCAAGCCTTTTTCCTTGCCACGCACTTTCATCAGCGCGCCGAACAGATAAAACTCTTCCGTGTCCCAGCCGAGTTGGCCTTTCCAGCGAGGCTGCAGCAGGTCTTCGTAGCTTCTCGGGACGGCGTCGGGTGAAACCAGCCGAGAGTTGTAGCCGATGACATAAATCGTTTGATGCAAACCGACGCCGTATCCATCCGGGTCGCGCCAATCGGCGGGAAAATTCACAGCTTCCGGAGATTGATAGCGGTCGAGCGAGCCTTTCGCTTTTAGAATTCCTGACTGAATACCGCTGACGGCGACGACATCGCCAAGAAACGTATTGGCGCGGTGCTCACTCAACAGACGAGTCAGAGTTCGCTCGCTGCTGGCGCGCACGGTTTCGACTCTGAGTGGCGCATATTTTTTCTCGAAACCTTTGGCGACATAGTCGGCATCGCTCGGTCCCCACGAGGTGTAAAAGACGATCCGTCCTTCTTGCTTGGCCTTTGCGAGGTCCTGAGCCAGGCCGGCAGCGAACAATAGCGGAATGCTCAGAGCCACCAAGATGCTTGTGACAGGCTTCATAAAATCCTTCGCTATTTGTAGACGCTGCTGAGAAATCCTTCCTGCTGCAATTCATCCATTACGCTGGTGTCGACAAATTCACGCCAATCGTGCTGCTCTTTGACCTGCATGAATTCCAGAAAGACCGTTGCATCCTCAGGACCGGGGTTGGGAACTCTCGGAAATACTTTCAGCCAAAAATCGTAAGTCTCGTGAAGAATCTTGGGATCGGTTTCCCGTAGATTTTTACCCAACACTTTGGCGCCGAATTCGCGATCCGTGCGAAAGCGGGCCAGACCGGCAACAAATCCCTTCATGAAGTTCTTCACGGTTTCGCGCTGCGACTTGATGAACGCTTGCCGCGCGGTGATCTGGTTGATTGGATACTGAATGCCGCTGCCGACCAAATCGTAGAGCGGGCGAAGTCCGAGGTCGCGCGCCCGCAAAGTGAACGGCGGAAGAAGCAGCGTCCCTTGAACTGTTCCGGCGGCGAGCGACGCCAAGCGCGCGCCAAAGTCGCCGATCTGCAACATGGTGACATCTTTGTCCGGATCCAAGCCGAGTTTTCGAAGCGCGTATTGCATTGCCACGTAACCTGAGCCGCCGATCGTGCTCACCGCGAGTTTCTTACCCTTCAATGCACCGGCGTCGCGAATATCTTTGCCGACATAGAGCGTATAAGGAAATACGCCGACCGTTCTGGCGATGATAACCGTGTCCGCGCCCTTGAGCCGGGCGTTGACCACCGCGGCGCCGCCGGTGGTGCTGATCTGAATGTCGCCGCCGATCAAGGCGCGCGTGACGGGTTGGCCGCCGGAGAACTGGATGACTTCGAGGTTCTTGATTCCATACTTCTCGAAGTAGTGTCCTTCTTTGGCCGCCCAGAGGGGCGCCTGCGTGGCGCTGAAGATGGTGCCGGCGCGCAGTAGTTCTTGGGCGAGGAGCAGCCTTGGAAAGAATAGCAGAAATGACAGAAGCAGGACTTTGCGGGTTGTGCTCGAAGGATTCCGTTGCGCGAAAGTTTCCGTGGTTCCCCTCTTTGAAAAAGAGGGGCTAGGGGAGATTTGTTTCACCTGCGATGATCTTGCAGCGCTAGAGAAATCCCCCTCAATCCCCCTTTTCCAAAGGGGGAAATTCGGACGTAGTACTTTCGCGTGAAATCGGCGATTTTCTTCGAGTAAGGATCTATCCATAGATGGTTTCGCGCCATTTCGCTCGCACTTGGGTTTTGAGTTCCTCGCTCGATTCGGCGATCGGCGGGAATTGATGGCGCCGCTCGTAAGGCATGCAGGCGTCGATCAGGCAGCGCGAACTATGGCCTTTGTTCTCGGGCGGAATACAAACATCCAGGGAACCGCTTGCCGCGCGGCGGATGATTTCCACGGCTTGATCGGGATCGCACCTCGTCGCCATCGCCCACAGCACGTCGAACTCGCTTGTCGGGTCGATGTCTTCATCGACGACGACGACGAAGCGTCCGTTGTAAGCGCCGCCGAGGGACTGTGACGCGAGGAAAAGCGCTTGGCGCGAATGGCCGGGATAGGCTTGTTTGATCGAGATCACGTTGAACAGACTGCCGATGCCGGATTCGAGCGACCACACGCCTTTAACATTGGGTAAGCCGGCTTTCTCGACGCGGTCCCAAAGCTGCGCGGAGCGAATCATTCCTTTGGAGAGCGAGTAATCCGTCGGCGGGCGGCCCGGCCGCGCGACGCAGAGGATCGGACCGTTGCGGTGATAAATACGCTCGATGCGCAGCACCGGCGTGTCCTCCATGCGTGTACCATAGTATCCAAGCCACTCGCCGAAGGGTCCGTCGGGCTTGATGTCGCCGGGATGGAGAAAGCCTTCGATAGCGATTTCCGCGTGCGCCGGAAAAGGCAAACCGGTGACTTCGCCTTCGATCAGATCGTAGGGGCGGCCTCTAATGCCGCCGCAGTAGTCGTACTCCGAATAACCGAGCTCGATGGGATTGCCTGCGGCCAAAAGCAGCAGCGGGTCTTGGCCAACGCACAAGACGACGGGACAGGGCTTGCCCTGCTTAAAATATTTTTTCATGTGGATGCGCCCATGCTTGCCGGCGGACGACATGAAGAGCCCCACGGATTTTTCGTCATGCACCATGGCGCGATAGGTGCCGAGATTGAGCCAGCCTTCATCGGGATCGCGCGTGATAGCGATGCACGCCGTACCGATAAATCGGCCGCCATCGAGCTCATGAACTTTCGGCACTGGAAATTTCAGTACGTCGACGGCGTCGCCGGCCATGGTGTTTTCAAAGACCGGTCCTGTCTTTACAATTCGCGGCGCAATCGGTTGAAGCTTGTTGAGTTTCTCCTTGAATCGGCTGACGAGCTTCAGTCCCACGCTGTCCATCGGCAAGCCGGCCATGAGCGCCAAGCGGCGATAGGAAGTCTGCTGGCCGAAGAGGATGCGAAAGCCTTTGGGATAACCTTTGATTTGATCGAATAGCAGCGCCGGGATCGTGCCCGTGCGCTCGCGGTAGATCAGCTCCGCCATGGTGCCGATCTCCAGGTCCCAATCGGCGCCGTCGACGCGCTTGAGCTCGCCCATCGACTCGACGAGCTCAAGCCACTGCCGCACGTCATCATAAGACCGCGGCAGATTTCCTTCGTCAATGGGTTCGGGCACCTGAGAGCTTGTCATTTAGTTTCCTTTCGTCCGCTGCTGTTTCGCTCGATTAAGTGAGAGCTGCAACAATTCGCATCCAGATGTTTGCCCGCCCGTTCGGGAGAGGACGAGAAAAAAATTAGGCACGGCAACACGATTTGTGAATGAGATTTTTGAGCCAGATCTAGTTCAAACCAAATGTTCTACGAAAATCCTTAATGTGCTCTGCGTTGGTTGGGATCTCGGGATCGAGGGGCACGAGCTTAAGTTTCCTCGGATCCATCTCAGGAACGAGCGGCGGGACATCGTGCCGCGCTGAAGCGCGCCGGGCCTTTTGCAAGATCTCCTGGCCTTCCTTCGAAATGCTGTAGTTCATGAGCAGCTTAGCCGCGTTTGGATGCGGCGCCTTTGCCGCAACGGCAACCGGCGCGAGATTAACCAGAATTGGATCGGTGGTCTTGACCCACTCGACAGGTTGGCCTTTGAGCTTCATCTGCTCGATCTGATCCGGATAAATGACCACGGCAACGGGAAATTCTCCGATCGACATAAGGTCGGCGAGCAAGGCATGACCGTTACGGAACTGTAATCCCTGCCGGTTCAACGCTTCCATATACTTGCGGCCTTTGTCTTCGCCCCAAGATTTGAGCATGCCGGCATACCAAAAATATTCCTCATCGTCCATTCCCAACTTGCCTTTCCACCGGGGGTTCAAGAGATCTTCCCAGTTCTTGGGCACTTCGCCTTTGGGGACGAGCTTCGTGTTATAGCCGATCACGTTGTAGCCGCTGTAGAGCGATACCCAGAAATTCTGTGCGTCCTTAAAGCCGGCGAGATAATGATTTGCCTCAGGCGCGGCATAGGGCTGGAGCAAACCGCGGTTTTGCAAAACTTTGAGCGCAAATGCATTGAGCACGTCGTAGGTGGTCTTTCCCGCCATATGTTCGGTAATGGCGCGATTGACGATCTGCTCACCTCCCGCGCGGACGATTTCGACCTTGAGGAAGGGATACTTGGCTTCGAATCCGGTGGTTAACGCTTTTGAATCCTCAATGCGCATGGAACTCCAGAACATGACTTGGCCTTCTTTTTTCGCGCCGCGTATCAGTTCCTCCTCCGATTGGGCGAAGGCGTGAACAAAGGCAGCACAAAGGACAGCGAGTTCAAGGACAAAAATAAGGGGAGAAACGCCAGTTCTCTTTCGCTTGCGCATCGGCATCTCCGCTATAATTTGTTGAGCTGTTCGAGCACCTTCTCCGCCGACATCGGCAAATCCTTGATGCGCACGCCGGTCACGCGCGCGATCGCGTTGGCGACGGCGGGAGCGATGCCGAACACCGACATCTCGCCGACGCCTTTGGCGCCATAGGGCTCCGAGTCATAATTTTTTTCGACGATAATCGGCGTCGCCGCCGGTATATCGCGCACAGTTGGGATTTTATAATCGGCAAAGCTGGGGTTGGTGATTTTGCCCTCGTCGAACAACAAACTTTCCGAGAGCGCATAACCGAGCCCCATCATGATGCCGCCCTCGATTTGGCCCGTGACCGCGAGAGGATTGATCGCCCTGCCGATATCGTGCGCCGAGGCGACACGGATCAGTTTGATCACACCGGTTTCGCGATCCACCGCGACTTCAACCGCCTGAGCGCCGAAGGGCCAGCCCGGCGCGCTGGACTCCTTTGCTTGTTGCGACGCATCTTCGGCCCAGAGCCGTTTGCTCTGACTAGCGCCGACACCGACGATCTCCGTTGCATGTGATTGCGCCAGAACCTCCGCTAGTGCTAATGGCCGGCGGCTTTTAGCGCCGATTTTGCCGTTTGCGAATCGAACTTCCTCAATTGGCAAGTTCCAGAGCCGAGCGGCTTTTAGCGCGATCTGCCGGCGCGCATGAGCGGCGGCAAGCTTTACCGCAGCGCCCACATAGGGAGTCACGCGGCTCGAGTAGGTGCCGTGGTCGAACGGCGTTAATTCAGTATCGGCGATGACGACGCGAATCACGCTCAAGGGCAAGTCCAATTCTTCGGCGACGATTTGTCCGAGGCTCGTGCCGGTGCCGCCGCCGACGTCGGTGGCGCCGATAAACAGTTCGACCTTGCCATCGGCGGCGATACGCACGCGTGCGTTGGACGACGACGCGGAAGTGGTCGGCGACTTGTGCAGCAGCGCGACGCCAAACCCATGATGCGCTGGCGCGCGTTTCTTCCAGCGCTTGAGCTCAGCGCCGACTTTCACCAAACACTCGCGCAGGGCGATATGGTTGGCGCGATCGCCGGCCGGAGTTACGTCGCCGATATCGAGACAATTTTTCAACCGAAGCGCGACCGGATCGATACCGAGCTTTTGCGCAATGATATCCATCTGCGATTCACCGGCCCATACCGCTTCCGGTATACCGAGGCCGCGAAAAGGGCAGCCGCGCAGTTTGTTGGTATAGACTAAGGTCGAGCTGACGCGAATATTAGCAATTTTATACGGCCCGACGCCGTCTTTGAGGGCGCGGTTGCTGCCGGCCAGCCCCTCGGCGTAGGCGCCGGTGTCCCAGGTAAATTCCATAGCGCGCGCCGTGATCGTGCCGTCCTTTTTGACCCCGGTCTTGACGCGCACGATCGCCGGCACGGAACCGGCGGCGGCGGAGAATTCCTCGGCACGGCAATTGACGAGGCGCACCGGCTTGCCGGTCTTGAGCGCGAGCGCGGCGGCATAGGGTTCCAGGCGCATCGCGTTCTTGCCGCCGAAACCGGCGCCGACTTTGCTGCCGATGACGCGAATTTGATTTTCAGGTAAATCGAACAGGTCCGCCAAACCGGAGCGCACGAGAAAAACTTTCTGCGTGCTGGTCCAGACGGTCAGACGATCGCCGTCCCACTCGGCGACTACGGCGTGTGGCTCGAGCGAACAATGCTGCACTTGCTGGGAGCGGAACGTGTCATCGAAGATCTCGTCGGCTTCGGCGAAGCCTTTATCGATATCGCCTTTCGAAAAAGACGTCTGGTGCGCGATGTTGGTGCCGAATACCGGATGCCTCCGATCTGCCAGCACGGTATTGAGCCGATAGGAACTTAACTGTTCGTGAACCAAGGGTGCGTTCTCGCTCAGCGCCTCATCCAAACTGAGCGCGGCGGGCAGCTCTGCGTAATCGCATTCGATGAGATCGAGTGCCTGCTCCGCGGTCGTTTCGTCGACGGCCGCAACCGCGGCGATCACGTCACCGACGTAGCGTACCTTGTCATCGGCGAGAAGCTGTTCGTCCTGGACGCCGAAGCCGAAACGCTTCGCCGGTACGTCGTCGGCGGTAAGAACTGCGGCGACGCCGTTCAGCGCTCGCGCGCGACTCACATCGAGGCGACGAATCTTCGCGTGGGGTACGGTGCTGCGAAATAACTTGACGTGGAGCATCTCCGGCAAGGCGACATCCACAGTGTAGATGGCGCGGCCGGTGACGCTGTCGGGACCATCCAGCCGTGGCAGCGGCTTGCCGACGACTTTGAAATTTTTCACGATGCCGGTTGTGTTTTCGGCGGCGCGTACAATTGCAGCAGATTGCCATCGGGGTCGAAGAAGTAAAAACCTCTTCCGGTAGGGCGCTCGACGGTCGGGATGTCATAAACTTTTACACCCCAATCTTTCATCTTTTTTGCCGCGAGCTCGAAATCTTCCGGCGAGACCATGAAAGCTTGATGGGTTGCGCCGTCCTCTTTTACGGCGTCTTTTTCCAGCGCCTTTGGCCGCTGGAAAAGCACTACCATGGAATCGCCCGAGCGAAGATCGGCGCGATTCAGGTGATCGCCCATATCATCGCGGTTGAGCTTGGCAATCGTCATGCCGAGAATCTCGGTGTAAAACTTTACGGCGCGCTCCACATCATTTACCGGAATACCGATATGGTAAACGCCTTTGGTGGTAATCATAAACCCTCCTTGCGGGTAGGTTTCAGCTATCGCTCATAAGATGTATTCATTCGAATATCATCTGATGATTCCAGCCGTCAACCGCATACCCTCGACGGTCTTTCGTTCCCGATAACCGTCAACAAATGTTTGCTTCGCTATCGGCAAATTGTTAAGAGAGCAATCACGCGGACCCGGGTCAAGCTCGCGCCAGGTGGGAGGCCGTATGTTTAATAGACTTGTCGAATTCATTGCAACGTTCTTTATCGTCGCGATAGCGTTGCAGCCGTCCATCTTTGCGGCCGAAACGAGGCGCCCAGCGGAATGGGACAAAACTCTCGAAGAGGCCAAGAAGGAAGGCAAGATTGTGCTTGCGATTCCTCCAGCCACGGAGCTACGTACCGCATTAGAGCCGCTTTTAAAGCAAAAGTTCGGTCTGGAAGCCGAGTTGGTCTCTGCGCCCGGTCCAAAGAACGCGAGCCGGATCGCGGCGGAAAAAAAGGCCGGCGTGAGTTACTTTGACGCGATTATTTGCGGCACCGGTACTGCGTCGGGATTGACGCACGACGGCATGCTCGAGCCGATGGAGTCTTTTTGGATTCTCGCCGAAGTGAAAGATCCGAAACAGTGGTGGGGCGGCCATATTTGGGAAGACAACGTAAGCACGAACAAGTTTCTTTATTCGTTTCTTGCCGACGTGAGCACGCACAGTGCCTGGTATAACACCAGCCTGGCAAAGCCGCAGGAGCTGCGTTCCTTCGAGGATTACTTGAATCCGAAGTGGAAGGGACGGATCGGCTTCAGTGATCCCCGCGTGCCGAGTTCCGGCCAGTCGATCTGGTCATTCATGTGGGAGCTGCGCGGCGAAGAGTTTCTCAGGAAATTGGTTCAGCAGGATTTATTCTTGACCCGTGACCTGCGTCAGCTCGCCGACGCCTTGGCGAAAGGCAAAGTCGCTCTGGCTTTCGGCTTGGGTAGAAGTCAAACCGAGCCATTCATCAAGGCGGGGTTGCCGATCAAGCCTGCGCCCGTGACGAAAGAAGGACTGCCTGCGAGCAACAGCTTCGGCGTTCTCGGCATCATCAAAGATCCGCCCCATCCCAACGCCACCAAGGTTTTTATCAACTGGTTTTTGAGTCGTGAGGGTCAAGACTGGTACGGCAAAATCATGCAAAACGGCACGCGGCGGCTCGACGTCAACACGAAATGGTTGAAAGACCTGGGCATCTCGGCGGCAAAGGACGCGCTCACCGTGCAGGAATACAACCGAGTGCGAAACCATCTCGAAGATAAATACACCAACGTAAGAATTCCCGCCGGGAAGTTTGCCGAGACGATACTGCACTAGCCCCGCGGGGTGACCGTGCGCCGCGGTGTCCCAGCGAAGCGAAAAACGGCATGCTCGACGAATTATTCGACGAGCGGATCTCAAAGACACAGGATCGTTATTGGAGGTACTGCATGAAATTTGTCCTGACACTTTTGGGCGTCGTCGTTTATTCTCTGATTGCGTCAGCGTCAATCACGAATTGCCGCGCAGCCACGGTCGAGGAGATCACGCTTTACAGCAAGCCGGACCGGCAAAAAATTCTCGTCGACGGCGCGCGCAAGGAAGGCAAAATCTCGTGGTACACGTCGTTGATCGTCGATCAAGTCGTGCGTCCGGTAAAGGAGGCCTTTGAAAAAAAGTATCCATTCCTGCAAGTCGAGTACTTCCGCGGCAACTCGGAACGGCTCGTGCAAAAAATGTTCGCGGAGTATCAGGGGAAACGTTATGAAGTCGACATTGTCGACGGCACGGTCACGGCGCCTATGGTAAAAAATGGCGGTTATTTGCAGCGCTTCTATTCGCCCCATCTCGCCGAATATCCCGCGGAGCTGAAAGATCCGCAGGGCTATTGGGGCGTGAGTAACGTCTATTACTTCGCGCTCGGCTACAACACGCGCATGGTGAAGCTCAGCGAAGTGCCCAAGACCTACGAAGACCTGCTCAACCCGCGCTGGAAAGGGCAAATGATGTGGTCGACGAGCCGCGGCTCGGGCGCGCCGATGTTTATCGGAAACGTTTTGCAGACGATGGGACCGGAAGCGGGGAAAGTGTATTTGCAGAAACTAAAAACGCAGAACGTAGCGAAGACCACGGCGAGCAATCGACAGCTGCTCGACTTGGTGATCGCAGGTGAGTATCCGATCGGGCTGCATATCTTTCATCACCACGCCCATATCAGTAAGACCGCCGGCGCGCCGGTCGATTGGTACGCGCTGGAACCGGCGTCGGCGACCATCAACACGATCTCTCCGGTGACCCGCTCGCCGCACCCGCATGCGACTATGCTCTTCCTTGACTTTATCCTGTCGGAGGAGGGACAGAAAGTTATTCAAGCCGTTAACTATCTGCCGTCCCATCCGAAGGTTCCGGCGAAACAGCCCGATCTGAAACCGGGAGGCGGGCGCTTCAAGAGAGTGCTCTACTTTACGCCGGATTCGCAATTGAACGAAGGCAATGCATGGGTCGATTACTTCGAGAAGAATTTCTTGAAATAGTCGGGCGAGCCATCGTAAATTGATCTAAGGTCGATGCGCAAAAACGACCCTCACACTTTCGGTGGTCGACGTAGCGCAGGAATCATTAACAAACGGCAAAGTTCAAAGTGGAGCATCGCGGAGTTCGTTCTCGCGATGACGCTGGCCGCGTTTTTTCACCTTCAATCACTGAACGGCGCGTCGGTTGAAGATGTCGCGCTATTGAAATCCGCTGACCGGCAAAAAATTCTCGTCGAAGGCGCGAAGAAGGAAGGCAAGCTTTCTTTCTACACGACGTTGATTGTTGAGCAGGTAGTGCGGCCGCTCAAGGACGCCTTCGAGAAGGAGTATCCCTTCATCCAAGTCGAATTTTTCCGCGGCAACTCCGATCGCATCACGCAAAGACTTTTCGCCGAATACCAAGCCAAGCGCTATGCCGTGGACGTGGTCGACGGCAGTTCGACGACGACGATGGTTCAGCGCGCCGGCTACCTGCAAAAATTTTTCTCGCCGCATCTCGCCGAATACCCCGCGGAACTAAAAGATCCACAGGGCTATTGGGGTGTGAGTAACGTCTATTTCCATACCCTGGGGTACAACACCCGCATGGTGAAGCCTAATGAGGTTCCTCGAACGTACGAGGAGCTATTAAATCCACGATGGAAAGGGCAGATGATTTGGTCCACGGGACGCGGCGGAGGGGGACCGCTCTTCGTCGGCAACGTTTTGCTAACGATGGGCGAAGCTGCCGGAAAAGCTTACCTGCAAAAACTCAGAGCACAAAATATTGCCAAGAGCACCGCGAGCGCACGCCAAGTCCTCGATCTCGTTATCGCCGGGGAATATCCGCTCGTTCTCGTCATCTTCAATCATCATGCGTATATCAGCAGGACGGCGGGAGCGCCGTCCGAGTGGCAGCCATTGGAGCCGGTTGCGGCGACGATCAGCACGATTGGCTTGCCGAAATTTGCGCCGCATCCGCACGCGGCGTTGCTCTTCCTTGATTTCGTCATTTCAAAACGAGGGCAAAAGATTTTCCAACTATCAAATTATCTGCCGTCACATCCCGAAATGCCGGCGATTCAAGCGGATCTGAAACCGGGCGGTGGCCGGTTCAAACGCGTCAATTATATGAATCCCGAAGTACAGTTCGACAAGGGTAACGAGTGGGTGGAGTATTTTCAGAAAAACTTTGTTCAGTGATCCATTTCGTCCGAGATGACAGTCGCTTTTTCGAGGGCCGATTACCTTGACAAGGAAAGGTTCTCAGACTAGCTTCGCAGCAGAAATCACCGCCTTGATTTTAGAAGGGGACTGAGAGATGGCCAAAATCCAGCGGTCATGGATCGTCGTTATCGCAATCGTGGCTGGACTCGCCGACGTAGCGATAACGCACCGAGTCATGGCCGCGACGGTGGAAGAGATCGCACTGATGAACCGTGCCGACCGGCAAAAGGTTCTCGTCGAGGGAGCAAAGAAAGAGGGAAAGGTTTCCTGGTACACGACGCTGATCGTCGATCAGGTGGTGCGGCCCGTGAAAGACGCTTTCGAGAAAGAGTACCCATTTCTGCAGGTAGAATTCTTCCGCGGCAACGCCGAACGCCTGGTGCAAAAGATGCTCGCTGAGTATCAGGCCAAAAGATACGACGTCGACATTATCGACGGCACGGTGTCGCCGACAATGGTCCGACGAGCGAATTTATTACAGCGATTCTATTCGCCGATGCTGGCGGAATATCCGGCCGATTTGAAAGACGCCCAAGGGTTTTGGGGAACGACCAATCTTTATTTTTTCGCGACCGGCTACAACACGCGCATGGTCAAGCCGAATGAAGTTCCGAAAACCTACGAAGACTTACTCAACCCGCGCTGGAAAGGTCAGATGATGTGGTCGACGAGCCGCGGCTCCGGTGCGCCGATCTTCATCGGAACGATTCTGGGCACAATGGGAGCGGAAGCCGGTAAAACTTACTTACAAAAATTGAAGGCGCAAAACATTGCCAAGACCACTGCGAGCAATCGCCAAGTTTTGGATTTGACGATCGCCGGCGAATATCCCTTGGCGCTGCAAATATTCAATCATCACGCTTTTATCAGCAAATCGGCGGGGGCGCCGGTGGATTGGCAGCCGCATGAACCGGTGACCGCAACCATTCAAACGATTGCGCTCGCAAAAAACTCAGCGCACCCGCACGCCGCGATGCTCCTCCTCGATTTCGCGATGTCGGAGAGGGGTCAAAAGGTTTTTCAGCAATCGAACTACCTGCCTTCGCACCCGAAAGTTCCGGCGAAGCAGGTCGATTTGAAACCCGGCAATGGACGGTTCAAGCGTGCCTACTATATCAACCCAGATGCGCAATACGACAAAGGCAACGACTGGGTGGATTACTTTAACAACATATTTGTGAAGTAGCGGCGCATCGTGGCCAAGCAACAATCGACCAAGACCATCGGCGTGCCGCTGAAAACCCGCACCTCGGGTGGACTTTGGTCGCTGGGAACGACTTTCAATTTTGATGTTGCGACTATCGTGATGATCATCGTATCGGTCGTCACCGGTTATCTTGTTTTGCCGCCGCTCTATTCCGTCATCCAAACCAGTCTGTTCACGACCAAGCTCACCGGTGAGATCGATGAGTTCACGCTCCGCTATTATCAAGATCTGCTGCGCGAGCTGCAGGTCATTGGCCCGTTTCTGAACACATTCTATTTTTCTTTGGGCAGCGCGCTTCTGGCGACCCTGCTCGGGGGTTCAATCGCTTGGATCGTCACGCGCACGGACAGTCCGCTGCGCGGCTTGGGTTATTTTACCGCGTTCGCTTCCTTCGGCACTCCCTTTATTCTTTACACCATCGGCTGGTTATTGTTGCTGGGCAGGGCAGGGCCGGTCAATTACTGGCTTAAAACCGTGCTGGATCAGCCGGGCCCGGTGGTCAACATTTATTCGCTGTTCGGCATGATTTTCATCGAGTCGTTGCTGTGGTCGCCTTTTGTCTTTCTCATGTTGGCGGCCACGTTCCGCTCCATGGATCCTTCGCTGGAAGAAGCTTCATCGGTTTGCGGCGCACGGGTTTGGCAGACCATGCGGCGAATATCGCTCCGGCTGATGCTGCCGGCGTTCTTTTCCGTGATGTTGTTGATCTTCATCCGATCCTTCGAGTCCTTCGAGATTCCCGCACTGGTCGGACTTCCCGGCGACATCCGCGTGCTGACCACGTCGATCTACCTCGACGCGCAGAAGCTGCCGCCGAAGTATGGCAGCGCCGGCGCGTTCTCGGTGCTGCTCATGCTGGTGGTGGCGGCGACTCTCTATTTCTATTTTCGTATTACGCGCGAGGGCGATCGTTTTCACACCGTCACCGGCAAAGGTTACCGACCCACGGTTATTAACCTCGGCCGCTGGCGTTACCTCACGGCGTCGGCGCTGATCGTTTATTCAGTCGTGCTGCTCGTGCTGCCTTTTCTCATTATTCTCTGGGCGTCTTTGTTGCCGTATTACATGCAGCCGTCCATCGAAGCGATGGCCAAATTCACAGTGAAAAATTACATCACGGCGCTTCATTTCCCGAAAGTCACCGACGCGATCAAAAACAGCATCCTGCTCGGGCTCAGCAGCGCCAGCGCGGTGATGTTACTCACCTTGTTTGCCTCTTGGCTTCTGGTGCGGACCAAAATGCGCGGACGGTGGCTGCTCGACTTGCTGACGACGCTGCCGCTGTTGTTCCCCGGCATCGTCATGGGGTTGGCGATCCTGCGCTTTTATCTGTTCGTGCCGATTCCCGTGTACGGCACGCTGTGGATTCTCTTGATTGCATTTGTCACGCGCTACATACCGTACGGTATTCGCTACACTCATTCGGCCTTGCTGCAGTTGCACAAGGAACTTGAAGAGGCTTCTTACGTGTCCGGCGCGTCGTGGTTTAGTTCCATGCGCCGCATCGTCGTGCCGTTGATCACGCCGTCGTTTCTCGGCGGCTGGATCTTTATATTTCTATTGTCGGCTAAAGAACTGTCCATGTCGGTCTTGCTCGTGAGCCCGCAGACACCCGTGGTCTCTGTTGCCATCTTTGAACTTTGGGAGAATGCCCAAGTCGGCGAGCTCGCCGCGTTCGGGGTGATCTGGTCGGCGATTCTGGTTTCCATCGCCGTCGTCTATTATCTTTTCGCGCGTCGCTACGGTGTCCAACAAAGCTGATTTTCCCTCGTCCGATTTCGGCTAGCATTCGTTCTCGAGCATTTCTGCGATGCCGTTTCCGTCTGCATCTGAACCTATCTCTTGTCGGACTGGCGAGCTGTCTGCTGAGTCAATGATCCCATTTCGAACCGAAAGCCAACTGGGTGAATCACGACTCTCCGATCGACGCTGTTATGAGCGCTCGCAAATTATCCTTAAGCTCATCGATAGCGCGCTCGCCCTGCTCGCGACGTTGCTCAGCGCCTGCGCCGTCTATGGCCAAAACTCACCGGAATCTCGGAACGTGGGAGTTAGAGACTTCGCCGCGTACTGGGCCGTGACGCGCTTGCTGCTAAATTTTCAGGATCCCTATTCGCCACCCGCGCTATTCGATCTCCAATGGACGGTGGGACTGCGGGAGGCGCGCCCGTTGGTGATGTGGAATCCGCCCTGGACGCTATCCTTCACTTTGCCGTTTGGCGTTGTCGATTTTTCGACAGGGCAATTTCTCTGGCTTTTGAAGGCAGGCGAGACGGCGTGGTCCACAACGAGATTCTTTGGCGCCTGAATAGGCTGCCGATACTTCGGGCCGATTTTTTGGTCAGCCTCTATCGGCTTGTCAGTCTAACAAGCCGAGTGCTGGCCCCGCTTGAGAAGTTTTAAGATTGGTCTTTCAAAAGTGAAAGGTCATACAATGATCCGTTCGGTTCTAATCGGCCTGTCGATTCTCAGCATCCGCGCTGATTCCATTGGAATGTCTGTGGGCCGGGCGTGCCGCGCCAACGCCGCTTTCGACGCGGTTGGCTACTCGACATCGTTTATTGGTTTTTTACGGCGTTGATCACGAAGCCGATAGCAAAAATCGGGGTCGCGATCGTGTTACTGCCTTTGTTACTGATTTCTGGCGCTGGATCGTTTGAAAATATGCTAAAAGGACATGGCCCACTGGGCCGGCAGTCGCCGATTGCCCAGGCGGTGCAGATGGTCATTCTCATCGATTTTATCGGCTATTGGTTGCATCGCGCATTCCACGGGGAAAGACTCTGGTTGTTTCACGCGATTCATCACAGCTCGGTGGAACTCGATTGGCTTTCAGCAGCGCGCGTCCATCCGGTGAATGACATCGCGAACAAGAGTTTACAAGCGATGATCATTGTCGCGCTTGGTTATGCGCCAGTGTTGCTCGCGGGTGCACTGCCGTTATTTACGGCCTACGCCATCTTTCTGGATGCCAACGTGAGTTGGAATTTCGGTCCATTGCGATTTGTGCTTGCCAGTCCACGCTTTCATCGCTGGCATCACACAGCGGCCGAAGAAGGACGAGAGAAAAACTTCGCCGGGCTCTTGCCGCTATGGGATATTCTTTTCGGCACCTACTACATGCCGGCGAAACAGCCGACTCGGTTCGGCGTGTCGGATCCGGACCCAACGGATTTACTCGGTCAAATTCTCTGGCCGTTCCGAAATACAGCAAGGTAGAAAATTCTCAACCGACCTCGACGGCGAGAACTTTGCGCAGTCGTATGCCGAAACTCCGAAGTCGGGTGGTTAGTGAGACGTGCCTCCGGTGATCTGGCTCGCCGTGTCCAACCAGTCAAGTTCTGTAGTGACACCCAAGAAAAACCTTCGAAAGGTATCGTCGACGAGCCTTCGCGCGTCTTTGCCGCGAGTAGCGTTGATAATGGCGAGCGCTTTTTGATAGGCGCCGAGGCGGAGTGGATCGGCTTCCTGACACTCGAGTTCAGCGAGTAGTCGGTCAAGCGCCTTGTCGAGTATTTCCATGCTTCCTCGGTTCCTGATGTAGCCGCAGGCCGCGACAAAGCCGAGCAGAAACGGATCTCCACTTGTCACCAGGCAGCGCAGAGCCGGTTGGTCTTCATACGCCCGAGCGGTTTTTGCGTGCACCTCGTTGCTAATCCGTTTCAGCGTTCTCACGATGTCGGAGATATCGCCGATGTTGTCCAAATAGGGTTGGTTGTCGTCGAGAAAGCGCTCCGTTTCGACAGCGGTCGTTACGTGGGAGTTGTGGGTGATAAACGCCTGAGTCGCTAAGACGATATCTGAAGCGAGAAACTTGTCCCGCGGTCTTTGGTCACCCGGCATTTTCCCCAGGTCCTCCCATATGGGAATCCCTTCGAGCTTCAAATGCTCGATTAGCGGCCTTTTCATGATTTCCAACTGCACCCGTAAGCTCATACGCCGCTGGCTGGAGTTGAAAGTCACCATGTAATGCAGCAACCCGGCAAGGCTGATGGCGTAAAAGATCTCGTAACGAATGATTCTTTGGAGGAGCAATTCCGTGGCGGGTTGAGGTTCGCCCAAACGCTGGATCGACGGAGCAAAGAAGCTCCATGCTTCTGCCGGGATAATACGATCTTGCACTAATTGCTCGCGGCGCCAAACCAACAGGATCGCAATCAGAAAGCAGTAGAGTCTTTGTAGACCGTCAATGATCGAATAGCGCAAATCTGAAGCGTCGAGCGCGCGAACCCCGCCGACCCAGCTGAGGGCTGCAATCTTGCTCTCCGGCATCGCCGCGCCGTCGATGAAGTCGCGAATCAGCCTGCGATAAATCGGATCGGTGAGGTGATCGAAGGGCGGACGCTGAAAGAAATTGTCCTGAACCGACAGTCGTTGGATGTAGGTTCCGAGCTGCTCGCGCACATGGCCGATTTTCCCTTGAGTCTTGGGGTCTTCGACTTCGGGTCCAATGGGAGTCACTCGCCTTGGCCGGGCAGCGACCGCGATGAAACCGGCGGCTTGAAGCTCTTGCAAGAGATTCGAAACCACCTCGTGCAACTTTCGCGTACGCTCGGCGCGCGTCATCCGTTTGGCTCGCGGCGCGCCACGAGCCTTGAGAGCTCTTTGTTCCTGCTTGACCGCGCCAACGTCCGACGCATCGACTCCACGCGCGACAAGCCCGTCTGAACTATTGCCACTGTCCTCATAGTTCGACATAGAACCGTCCTTTCTCAACCCGATGGGTTGACTGGGAAACTTTTATTCGCCTTTTATTACGCCGACGCACACAGAGAGCTGATGGATGACCTAAGAAACGGGCAAAAGCTTTTTCAGGAATGACACTTGTCGATTGAACAGGTTCGATAGCACGGCTCCTGGCCAATGCGGTTTTCAACGAACGTTAGCGCTCAACTCCACGATGCGCGCTTCAAACGGAATCCTTCGGTGGATGAAGGGATTCCTGATGGGTATTATAGGAGTGAACTAGCTGATGCGAGATATTGTGGTATGTCGACTGAATCCACCTACATTTTGTGGGGAATATACATAGTGAGTGCTTTTGTTACAACAAAAATCTGCATTAGAATTCCAAAAACTACTCTCGATTGAGAAAAGATCAGTATTACGGCTGGATATTTATAGGCGAAACTCCTAATCGATTATCAGCATTCATCCGATATTTTTTTTCCTCCATGAGACCGTGCGCGTATAAAAAAGCGGTTCAGCACCCACGGGGCTGACAGGAGTGAAAGTTAGACGAAACACGGTGCCATTTGCGCTTGCTCGGAGACTGATGGAAAATACTGCCGAAGTTTGAGTCTTTGAATACATGAATCGCCTGCATCTTCTAATCTGGGCCATCGGTGCCGCACTGGCATTTCGGATCATCATGCACTTCGTCGACAAGAACCGGATCAAGGACGAAGTCGAGTCGAAAGGCGGGCGGGTCATTTCAATTAGCTGGAATCCCTTCGCGCGCGGTTGGTTTTTTGAAAAAAATGAGCGCCATTACGACGTCACTTACGTGGATCGTTCTGGGACCACTCTATCGACGACTTGCAAAACCAGTTTGTTCACGGGGGTCTATTGGGCGGAAGGACCTCGTCTGGACGAGCCTTCGCCGCGGATTATTGCGCGTCATCATTGTTCAAAATGCGGCTATGCGATCAACGCCGAGTGGCGCGCCTGTCCTAACTGCGGCAAAGAGACAGAATTCGCGTGATCGCGTTCCTCGATCGCGCTGCCCATCTCATGACCGGGTCGCACTTCACTTGCCCTATGAATAAGATCGTAAAATCCGAGTCGCCACGGATCGAGATCGCCGACTGCTCGATTCATGCGATGGGCGCGGTTTCAACGTCGGTCTCCGGGACGACTTTCGACTGCCAGCGGTAGACGAGCAGCCCGAGTGCGATGCCGGCGAGTCCCACGTATCGCGTGCCCTGATTCGAAAGCGCAATGCTGATGAGACAAAGCACGACGGGTGGGATGCTGATGGCGACGGCGCCCGCGAGACCGAACGGCACTCGGTAGGGACGCGCCATCTCGGGCTGGCTCATACGCAGCCATACAAGCGCTGCAAATTCCAGTATCATCGCTGCGGCATAGAGGAACATGTCGAGCTCGATGAGCTCCTGAAAGGAAAACGGGATGAGCAGGGCGACGCCGGCGCTATTTGTCAGTATCGCCAGCCATGGCGTTCCATGCTTCACGTGCAATCGACGCAGCGGTCGCGGCAACAAGCCGCGATCCGCCATCGCATAGGGAACGCGAGCGGAGGTGCAAAGAAGCGCATTGAACATGCCCGCGGCGCTCGCTAATCCTGCGCACGTGAGCCAAATACCTAACCACGATCCACCGATCTGTGCAGCAACTTGGGGCAAGTAACCTTCTTTCCACGCCGATGATTCGGTTGCGACGCCGACGCCGACGGCCATCGGCAGAAGATAAACCGTGGTCACCAACACCACCGTGACGATCATTGCTCTGGGGTAGTTTCTTGGCGGATTGATGACTTCTGCGGCACAGCAACCGGCGTTATCCCAGCCGGAGGTATTCCATAGGAGCGTGCTCAAGAGCAGCGCCCAATCGATGTTGTCAGCTCGTTTGAACCAATTCGCCGTTTCGACTTGGGGCGCGCCGGCGCCGACCATAATGGCAAAAGGCGCGAGCACGATGAGCGAAAACATGATCGAGCTCAAGCCGACCAGGCGAATACCGCGCAGGTTAATCCAAGTAACGGCGGTAATCACCGCCGTGCCGATAAGCCAGCGCTCCGTGGGCGGCATATCGCCGCGCAGGTAGGTCAGGTAGTCGACGAACATCACCGGATAAAGCGCATTGTCGGCAAAACTACAGAGCCAGCTCAACCAGCCTTCTTGAAAGCCCCAGAATCTGCCGAAAGCACGCTCAACCCAAACGACGTAGCCGCCGTCCTCTGGCATCGCCGTCGATAGCTCCGCGGTCATCAGCGCGGTGGGAAGGCTCCAGAGCCAAGGCAGAATGATGATTCCCAACAGCGCGAGGAAAGATCCGCCGGCGCCCACCGCGTCTTCCAATCCGTAGGCGCCGCCGGCGACGCAGAAGAAAGTGAGAGCAATCAGCGCCGAAAGATTGAGCCCTCGTCGTAAATGAGGCCGGAGCGTTTCAGAGTCTCGTACAGTAGCGATAGACACGTGGTGAACGGCGAATTCGGCGATTTTATTTACCGCAGGATATCGATCTGCGGACGGCTTTGTCAATCAAGCGAGGCAAAGCCAGCGCAAATTGCGATCCGACGGCCGCTCACTTTCCTTTGTCGGTTCCGGTCAAAGCTGGTAAACTCCCCTCAATTCCACTGAAGCAAAAAACGGCGCCGAATCGCAATGAGTCCGGGCACACAAGAACGAAATCGATCCATTCAACAGATCAAGAGCAGGGTCTTCGACCCGTTTCTGGATTCAGAGCTGTCGGAACTGACGCGCTACAAACGGTGGATCCACACTGCGCTCAAGATCGCTGTTATGGTCGGGCGCGACTTCGTTCACAATCTCGTAAAGCTTCAAGCCATGGCTTTGGCGTTCAAGACGCTGCTGTCGCTGGCGCCATTGTTGGCGGTTGTTTTCTCTCTCCTCAAGGCGTTCGGGGTGCACAATCGCATGGAGCCGGCGTTGGCGGAAGCGCTGTCGCCGCTCGGTGAGAAAGGCGCGGAAATCACCGGCTACTTGATCAGTTTCGTCGACAAGATGAGTGCCAGCGCGCTCGGCGCCGTCGGATTCGTTACGCTGTTTATCACTGTCCTATCTTTGATGGGTACCATTGAAGAAGCGTTCAACCATATCTGGCGCGTCCGATCACCGCGTAAGTTGACGCGGCGCTTCAGCGACTACCTAAGCGCCATACTGGTGGGACCGGTGCTGGTGTTTGCTGCGGTTACGATTACGGCGACTTTGCAAAACAACGCCATTGTTCACGCGCTTTCGTCATTGCACACTTTGGGCGCGGTGGTCCTTTTTCTGCTTCGCTTGGTGCCGTATCTGACTTTGTGGGGCGCATTTACCTTTGTCTACGTTTTTATACCGAACACGCGCGTCAGGCTGCGCTCGGCGCTCATAGGCGGCTTGGTCGCAGCCGTGCTTTGGCAAACCGTCGGCTGGGGCTTCGCTGTATTTGTCGCTTCTTCGACGCGCTACTATGTCATCTATTCGAGCTTCGCCATTCTTTTGCTGTTCCTTCTCTGGCTGCACGCCGGATGGGTGATCGTATTATTGGGCGCCCAAGTGACTTATGCCCATCAGCATATTCAGTTCTATCAGGGCGAGCGGGAATTCTTGGCGCAAAGCCCTGCCGGTCGCGAAAGACTCGGGCTGCAGATGATGCTGCTCATCGGCCGCAATTTCTATCATGGGCTCGATCCCCTCGGCGTCTCGCTGCTGGCCGATCAATTGCACCTCCCCGCCGGAGTGGTAAAAGAATTCATGGAAATGTTTGCGCAAGCAAAACTGGTATTGCCGCTGGCTGATGGAGAAACCTTTGTGCTTGGCCGCGATGCCGAGACCATCCGCATCAAAGATATTCTCGATTGCGTAAGAAATTCAGGAAAAAATCTCAAAACCCGAAGCGATGGGAGCCGAGAGGAAGACGAAGTGAATCGCCTCATCGTCAAACTTGATCAATCGATGGCCAAAGTCTTAGAAGGAAAAAATCTGCAGGAGCTGATCTTATCTCTGGCCGCGCCGCAAGATCGGCGCTGACACACCGTCGGGCTCTTCGCTTATCGGCTGCGAAACAGCCGATTGAAGAGCGAGCTAAATCCCTTTTCCGCGTTCTGCGGTAATCCCGTCTCGACGAGTTTTTCCGCGTTCAAGTTGACCGACGGATTTTCCACGGGGCCGCTGACTCTTAACGGTACGACGACGCGGCCCTGTTTGTCCTTGAAAAACGTCGTCATCTTGGCGCGTCCCGCGCGCGCCGAAGCCTGGGGCGAAAGCGCCGTGCTCATCGCCAAATCCAGGGTTGGCCGTTCGATCGTCATCGTGCCGTTGCCGGTGAGTTCCATTTGCGGGTTGATCAAGTAAAGACGGGTGAATTCCACATACCCGCCGCCCACGATAAAATCTGCCTGCATTGTTTTGAAAGTCGTTGCTTGGCGCCGTTCGTCTTTCGATAGACCGATCATGCCGGTCACCCGTTCTATTTTCTTGATCAGATCGACGTTGGTGAGCTCGCCATCGCGGGCGACAAGCTTGCCGTCGCCTTGCAAGCGTTTGCTGACGGGACCGCCGCCAAACGGTAATCGCAGGGAGACTTCGCCGCTCAGATTTCCCTTGAGCGCCCGCCGGCCGTTGACTTTCACGTCTTTGAACAAGCCACGCACTTGGGTGATGAGGCTGTTCGACGGGCCATTTACGCTCAGGACTAAATCCATGGGTCCGGAAATTTCAGTGTCACTCGGCGCCAGGCCAAAGACGGACAGAATCTGGAAAACCTTGTTGGCGTCGACGTTGTCGTTTCGCAGATTTAAATTGACACGCGGCGCTGTAAACGGGTTGCTAACGCTGCCTTGTACCGGAAAAGTCAGGTCTTGAACTTTGAGACGGGTTTTCTCGAGTTCGAGAACAGACTTTTCTTCGTGGTAATTAATCTGTCCGTCTAAAACGATGGTCTTGAAACCACGGTAGCTAAATGATGCCTGGAAGGGGAACGGGGCTTCGCCCGAGAATTCCCGCAGCGAAAGATCTATTCCCTTTATATCCACCGGCGACTGACCCTTGGTGACGAGATTCACCTGGCCGTCCTTGATGCTCACGTTTCTGGGAATCAAAACCGGCACGGCCGCCGATTCCGCTGGCTTTGCGATCTCGGACTTCTTCCGACCTTCCCGCCGCGAGCCGGCGGTAGATTTCTTATTGGCGATGTCCGAGTAGTTGAACGTGCCGTCGGGTTGTTTCAAAAGATTGAAAATTGGTTTGTCGAGCACCAATTCGGTGACGTCGAACCGACCCTTCAAGAGCGGCAAAAGCTTGAGCCGCAGACGAACCTGCTGAGCGGAGAAGAAGGTATTCTCCGCGAATGGCGCGCTATCGAAAACTCTTAGATTGGACAAACGGATAGATGGTGTCGGAATGAGACTGAGCCGGACTTCGCCGACGTCCACCCGCCGGTTAAGGGTTTCCTCAACCAGCGGTAAATAGGTGCGCTTGAATAATCCCAAATCGACGAAATGCGGCACGACAAGGATAGCCGCGAACAAAAAGCCGATAAGCCCCAGAGTGATCCATGCGGCCTTTTTGATCTTGTAGCTCCACGAAGGCAGGGTTAAAGCTGTTGATGAGACTGCGTCGGGCACATTCGTATCCTTGAGTAAAACATTATACGCGATTGGCGGTTGTTTCCAAATAATCCGCAGCCGCTGCGAGGCTTCGAAGCGGCGGCCGGTTCGGGCGGATATTCCGTTTCGCCATTCCCGACGCTCCTTCGTTCTTGAGACTCAGCGCGAAAGTTCATCTTCGATCTGCCCTACTGCCGGGATCTGTATCCCTTGCAATCACGCTGCAACGTCCCCTTGCCCGGCCGCCGACAGTAGCTACAGCAACAACTATTTGTTAGCATGGCACACCCTGAAGGATCTGCACCGATTTGGAACTCGCATTGGAAATCCTGCCTCAAGTTCTTCTGGACGGCATTGTCTTGGGTTTCATGTATGCGCTGATCGCCTTGGGTTATACGATGGTCTATGGCGTCTTGGAGTTCATCAACTTTGCTCATAGCGAAATTTTCGTCCTCGGCGCGTTTGTCGGGGTCGAGGTGTTGTTGCTTTTGCAAAGCGCCGGTTACCTCGCCATTCTCCACCCGCTAATTATTCTGCTGTTAGTGATCGTCGCCAGCATGGTGATTAGCGGTTTCGCCGCGATGGCGTTGGAACGCGTCGCCTATCGTCCGCTGTTGGGTGGGCCGCGTCTTGTGGCGCTGATCTCGGCCATTGGCGCGTCATTTTTTCTCCAGGACGGGCTGCGCTTATTTGAAAGTCTGTGGCGCAATACGTTTTATTTAAACTATCCAAGTCTAGAGTTTCTCGATCAGACCGTGCCGCTCGCCGCAAACTTGGTTATTCCAGTTAAATCAATTCTAGTCATTGTGATGGCCTTGATGACACTTGCGGGACTTTATGTTTTTGTAAATCGAACCAAGCTCGGCATGGCGATCCGCGCCGTGGCGCAAGATCCGGATACCGCGTCGTTGATGGGCGTGCCGGTGAATCAAGTGATTGCGCTGACGTTTTTCGTCGGTGGTGCTCTCGGCGGGCTCGCGGGAGTGCTCTTCGGCATTCATTATAGCTTAGTGAACCCCTACACCGGCTTCATTCCGGGCATGAAGGCATTCACCGCGGCTGTGCTCGGCGGCATCGGCAATATTCCCGGTGCAATGGTGGGCGGCATGATGCTCGGATTATTGGAGGCCTTTGCAGCCTCTTATCTTTCCTTAATGACGGACGGCGCGTTTGGCGCCGAGTATAAAGACGTCGTTGCCTTCTTAGTGTTGATTCTAATTTTAATCTTTCGTCCCAAGGGGCTGCTCGGCGAAACGGTGCGGGAGAGCAAGGCGTGAACTCCAAGCTGGCCACTTTGGGGTTGTGCGCTTACATTGCAGTCAGTTGTTTGTTTGCGTTTTTCTTCCCGCAATCGGTTCTGGCTTTTTTGTCAGTCGAAGCCTCTCTGCTGTTGCTTTACTATGTCGCAGCGCCGCGCAGAGTCAAAATCTTTCTCGGCGCGCTGGTGCTGGTCGTGCTTCTGCCCGTGCTCGGTTCGGTGAACGGTTATTATCTCGAAGTTGCCATTCAGATCGGCATCTACGTCGCCCTGGCGTTGGGACTAAATATCGTTGTCGGCTTCGTCGGCTTGCTTAATCTCGGTTTCGTTGCTTTTTACGCCATCGGCGCTTATCTCTGGGCGATCTTCGGTTCTCCGCAAGCCAATGCATTTATTCCGGGCGGTTTCTTTCCGCTGTCGCCTAATTGGTTTTTTGTATTTCTCCTGCTCAGTATCGTCATTGGCGCGTTGACCGGGGCTCTCTTGGGCCTGCCTGTGCTGCGCTTGCGCGGCGATTATCTTGCCATCGTCACGCTCGGCTTCGCGGTTGTCGTGCGCGCGCTGGTGAACAACCTGGACAAGCCGGTAAATCTCACCAACGGTCCACGCGGGATCTCGCCGATCAGCAAACCACCGTTGTTTTTTCAACCGCTGCTGGAGTTTTTTGGCCTGCATGTTGCCGAGGCGAAGCTGTATCCGATTTATTTTTACTTTCTAATCTTAGTCATGGTCTGCACCATCATTCTGGTGACCCGTCGGCTGGAGAACTCGCGCATCGGGCGTGCGTGGAAAGCCATCCGTGAAGACGAAGTCGCCGCCGCAGCGATGGGTGTACCGATCGTGCGCATGAAACTCCTCGGCTTTGCCGTCGGCGCGTCGTTCGCTTCCGCGGTCGGCGTGCTTTTTGCCGCCAAGCAGGTTTTTATCAACCCGGAGAGTTTCACTTTCATGGAATCCATCGGTGTGTTGGCGATGGTTATCCTTGGCGGCATGGGCTCGATCCCAGGTGCGATTCTTGGCGCGACGGGCGTGACGATACTCAATCTACAGCTGCTCAAAGGCATGTCGCTTTGGCTCAATGGTTTACGTCAGTCAGGCGCCGAGCTGACGATACCCTTGCTCGGCAGTTACTCCTTGAGCCAGCTACCGGCGCAGTTCGAACCCGCGAAATACGAGCGCATGGTGTTCGGCTTGATTCTGATCTTGATGATGATTTTTCGACCCCAAGGCGTGCTCCCGCCGACCCGAGAGCGGAAACAGTAAGATGGCTCTGCTCGAACTGCGCGGCATATCTAAACGCTTCGGCGGGTTGCAAGCGCTCTCAGGGGTGAGCCTGGAGTTGGAAGACGGCATGATCGCGTCGCTGATCGGTCCCAACGGCGCCGGCAAAACAACTTTGTTCAACACTTTGACAGGTCTCTATCGGCCCGACGAAGGCGAGATACATTTTCAGCAACGCTCACTTCTCGGAATGAACCCAGACAAGATTACCGCGGCCGGCATCAGCCGGACTTTTCAAAATATCCGGTTATTTTCTCACATGACGGTCTTGGAAAACGTCCTGGTGGGTATGCACTCGCGGCTGAAAACGAGTTTGCTGGGGATTCTTTTGCGCTCGACAGGATTTCACATTCAGGAAAATGAAGCGCGACGCAGGGCCATGGAACTGATCGACCTCACGAGCCTCAGCGGCCGCGAGCATGAGTGGGCGCATCAGTTATCCTACGGCGAGCAGCGTCGGCTCGAAATCGCCCGGGCGTTGGCCGCGGCGCCGCAACTCTTGCTGCTCGACGAGCCAACTGCGGGCATGAATACCACGGAAGCGCAAGCGTTGATGACGCTGTTTCGAGAGTTGATCGGCAACTACGTCAAGGCGATTCTGCTGATCGAGCACAATATGCGCGTCGTGATGGGAATCTCGGACCGAGTGCATGTTTTGGACTACGGTGAAAAAATCGCGGAGGGTCATCCCGAAGAGGTGCGCCATGATCCGCGTGTGATTGAAGCCTATCTCGGTCAAGGAATCTGGTCGGGGAATGCTTAAGGTCAGCGGCATCCACGGCGCTAACGGCGCGGGGAAAACCACGACCCTTAAGACACTATCCGGATTGTTGCGACCCGAACGCGGATCCGTCGAGCTGGAAGGAAATGGACTACACAAAGTCGACGCCCATGAAATCGTTCATCGAGGAGTCGCCCACGTGCCCGAAGGCAGGAAAGTGTTTCCACGCTTCACGGTGCTGGAAAATCTCAAGATCGGCGGTTACGCGCGAGACAATTCAGCGCTCGCTCCGGAATTGGATTTTGTTTTCCAACTGTTTCCGCGGTTAAAAGAGCGGCAAAAGCAGTATGCGGGTACTCTCTCGGGTGGCGAACAACAGATGCTCGCGATCGGCCGTGGGCTCATGGCCAAGCCTAAACTTTTGCTCCTCGACGAACCTTCCATGGGCTTGGCGCCGAAGTTCGTCGAACAGATTCTGGAAAACATCCGTGCGATCAACAAGGCGGGCGTCACCGTTTTGCTGGTCGAGCAAAACGCCGCCATGGCACTGGCGATTTCGCATCGCGGCTACGTTCTAGAAACGGGTCAGGTCATTCTCGCGGGTACGGCGAGCGAGCTTGCCGGTAACGATTTGGTCCGTCAGGCGTATTTGGGCGGATAAATAAACTCATTCCGTCTTTAAAGAGCGCCGACGAACGGTTAAACTCAAAACCAGTGCAATACCGAACGCGACAAATATCATTCGGTCCGGGCGGCGTTACGCCCGCGGTCAAATTTCTCCTGATCGTCAATACCGCTGTTTTCGTCGTGCAAACGCTTCTGGGAGCCGCGACGGATTACCAGCTGACTCTTTACTTCGGGTTGGTGCCCCCCCTCGTGCTTCATGAGTTTTATCTTTGGCAGTTGTTTACCTATCAATTCCTCCACGGCGGGCTGTTCCACATTTTGTTCAATATGCTCGCGGTGTGGATGTTCGGCTGTGATTTGGAACGTCGCTGGGGCAGTAATTTCTTTCTGCGCTATTACTTCATCACCGTGGTCGGTGGCGGTATCCTCAATACGCTTTTTGTCCCCAATCAGCTCGGCCCGAGCATCGGCGCGTCGGCGGGAGTTTACGGCATCTTACTCGCCTACGGTCTCATCTATCCGAATCGAGTCGTCTACTTTTATTTTCTCTTTCCGATCAAGATGAAACACTTCGTCTGGATCATCGGCGCCATCGCGCTCTATTCCTCCGTCACCGCGGGTCAAAGCGGCATCGCGCACCTGGCCCATCTCGGCGGCATGCTCTTTGGCTATATTTATTTACGCGGATTAAATCCCTGGGAGCGCATCAAAGATTACCTCGACCGCCGCCGCCTCGCCCGTCTCAAGCGCCGCTTTCATGTGCATACCGGCGGCAAAGATGACCGAGGCCCGACTCTGCACTGAGATCCGTACCTCACGAGCTTACCTCTGAGTAGATATTCCACGGATGCCGTGTTGCCGCTTGGGTGCAAATCGATTTGTCACCCGCTCGGTCGACGTCTTTGGAAGCGATTAGCCGATAAGCTTGTTGCGTTGTTTTGCTTTGATGTCTCGTCTTGTTCTTTTCCATCAAATCTTCTCCCAGGAAATCAGAGCGACGCCGATTATTACGAGACCGGTTGCACCGATTTTGCGCGGGGTGAGCTTTTCCACGTCCTTAAGGAGCAACGCCGATAGCGGTAGGACGAACAAAGATGAGCCATTGATCAACGGTGAGATAAGGGAAACGCGTTCCAAGCTAAGGGCGGTGTAGGCGAAGGCGTAGGAGAGAAAGTTCATGAAACCGGCGACGGCGAAGAGCAGAAATCCTTTTCGCGATGACACTTGCAGCGGTTTTTTTTCTTCGAACGAAAAATATATTAGCGACATGGTGATGAACGAGGTTGTTGCGGCGATGGTGGCGCCGACGAGCGGAGAATATATTTTGAGTAGGCCGAAGCGGACCATGTTGTCGCGGGCGGCAAAGAGAAAAGCGGCGGTAAGCGGAAACAAGAGGTCTCGAGTGTGCCAAGTTTTGGCAGCGCCCTTCCAAGAAAGTGAGATGATGCCTAGGACGATCGAGAACGTTCCCAGAAGATTTGTCAGAGTTGGCCGTTCTCGGAGGAACAAAACGGCGAAAAAAGTCGCGAAGAGTGGCGTGCCGTTGGTCAAACAAGAAGTGATCGATGCACCGAGCCGTTCCATGCCTTTAAATATGAAAAAACGCGCGACGCCGGGTACAAAGACTCCGATCAGAATAAAAATGAGATTAGCTGGAGTCCAAAGGTCGACGCGGTCGACGAACAGGAAGACGTAGAGCCAAAGAAAGACCGCGTTGACACCCAGATTGGTTAGCAGGCCGCGAAAGTAGTCGATCGCCAATACGCCCCGGTTGATCAGGACCATGGACACGGCGAACCAAAACGATGCAAAAATACCGAGAAATATCGCAAACATGTTCGGTGGAAAGCAACTTTAACTGGGGTTGACCTGGGGTTCAATCGCGCTGGCAAGATGTCAGTGTTAGTTGAATCGCTGTTCTGCTGAATCGGACGCGCCGAGATCATTTAGAAATTTTGATTTCGTGCGTCTAATGAATTCAGTACAGACTCGAACTTAGTTCGCTTGGCGGCAAGGAGGAAACAAACATGCGACCAGTCTTTTCCGCTCTGACCATTTTCGCAATTATTCTCTCATTATCGGGCGAGCTTGGCGCCGGCCAGAGTCGAGCGACACTTCGTGTTAGCGGCGCTTCCGGCGGTTTGGTTGCCAGTCGCGGACCAATACATAAGCACGGCAACCCGGCATATCTCATTCACCAAAACGGCTATTATTACCAACCTTACGCCTCGCCAGTCCTGGTAATTTCGCCTTACGCCGGCTCTTATTACTTGCCACCCACGGTTTTGGTCGCGTCACCCTTTTTCTGCGTTTTACACAATGAGGGCTTCGTCAGCCGAGTCGGTCTGCTCGATCATCTGTCCAGCAGCTTGCACCGGATCCCCCTGGAGATGGCTGCTTCAATGTGTCCCGACGGTTTGAGTAACTGTGTCTTTCCCTCCTACTGAAAATTTCTCGCCCCCTCCAATCGTTTCAGCCTGTTCGGTTCGCATCTAATTATTTCAAACGGTCACGGTTGCACTGCTTGGTCGTTGTGTTAGCTATGGGAAATTATTGTTTTACTGTGCCTATCGGCGCTGCAACTCTATGGCGGACGTAAACTTCACACCCGCGGAACTCTACGAAGCCTGGCCGGTCCTTTCGCAGGAAGAGCGGGTCGAAGGATTCGAAGTCTTAAAACGCAATGATGCCGATGACTTCTTCTTGCAGTTAAGCGCGCGCGATCGCGCCGCGCTTTTACTCGCGTTGCCATTCGGTGAGCGGCGCCTATGGATGAGGTTGCTCGCTCCGGATGACGCCGCCGACCTGATTCAAGAACTTCCCCCCGAAGAGCGTGAAAATGTGCTTGCGCTTCTCGACGAGTCGACCCGGCGGGAAGTCAAGGGGCTTCTCGATTACGCCGAAGATGAAGCGGGTGGGTTGATGAACACGCGCTACTCCCGCCTGCGCGCCGATATGACCGTGGACGAGGCGATTAGCTATCTGCGCAAAGACGCACGCATGCGCGAGAAGACGGTTTACTACGTTTTTGTCGTTGACGCCGAGGAACATTTACATGGCGTGGTATCGTTCCGTGATCTTCTGGTCGCTCCAGGCGAAAAACTTGTCCGAGACGTGATGCGTGCGGACGTCATCTCGGCCCCGGAAGATTTGGACCAGGAGGCGCTGAGTAAACTCTTCATGCGCCATCATTTGCTCATGATGCCCGTCGTTGATGCCGAGGGGCGTATCAAGGGCGTGGTCAACGTCAATGACATCGTCGACGTCGTTCAAGAAGAAGCAACCGAAGACATTCAAAAACTCGGCGGCGTGGAAACACTGGAAGGCCCGTACCTGCAGGTGCCGTTATTGCGGATGATCCGCAAACGCGCGGGTTGGTTGGCCGCTCTTTTTCTTGGAGAAATGCTGACGGCTACGGCGATGGGTCAATTCGAAGCGGAAATCGCTCGCGCCGTCGTGTTGGCATTATTTGTGCCGTTAATCATTAGTAGCGGCGGCAATTCGGGCTCGCAAGCCACGACGCTCGTAATCCGCGCCATGGCCTTGGGAGAGCTTCGACTGCGCGACTGGTGGCGGGTGATCCGGCGCGAATTGGTAACGGGTTTCGGGTTGGGCGCTATCCTCGCGAGCATTGGTCTCGCGCGTATCCTTCTGTGGCAATTTTTGTTCGGTGCTTACGGGGAGCACTATTTTCTCGTCGCGCTCACCGTCGCTTTCAGCCTCGTCGGGGTGGTGTTATGGGGTTCGCTTGCCGGATCGATATTGCCGTTCATCTTGCGCGGTCTGGGATTTGATCCGGCCAGCGCTTCCGCGCCGTTCGTGGCGACGCTCGTCGACGTGACTGGTTTGGTGATTTACTTTACCATCGCCGCTGCGGTGCTGAGCGGTACGTTGCTGTAGATCGGGCGCAACGAGCGAATCGGTGCTAACGTCTCGCCACAAGAACAATGACCCGCCTCATCGACCGAGTTGACTCAACCGGCTTTTTCGCTCCTTGTGATTGGGGTATGATTCGAGAAGGTTAAAATATTTAATGTGCCTTACCCCTGTATGACGAATGATGTTGTCAGCAAGCTCGCAACTGTAATTCCTCCGTCGCGGATTTCGACCGATCCTTCGTTGCTTGACGAACTTTCGTGGGACGCGTTGAGCGAAGGGCGGATTCATCCGGGTCATTATCCCGAGCTCCATGCGCCGGTCTGTGCCGTAAGGCCGCGGTCGACGGACGAGGTCCGTCGTATTGTTCAATTCGCCAATGCAGAAAAAATTGCGCTGGTGCCGTTCGGTGGCGGTTCTGGTCTGATGGGTGGCGCGATGTCGATCCGACCCGGTGTGGCCGTCGACCTGCGCGATCTGAATCAGATTCTTGACATCGACACGGAGGGATCTTCGGCACGCGTGCAAGCCGGAGTCGTTCTGGAATCACTGGACACAAAGTTGAACGGTGTCGGTTTTATTCTCGGGCATGATCCGTGGACGGTTCCCGTGGCCACTATCGGCGGCGCGATCTCGACTAACAGCGTGGGTTATCGCGCCGGAATTTACGGTTCGATGGGCGAGCAGGTCATGGGTTTGGAAGCGGTGCTGCCAAACGGTGAAATCCTGCGAACGCGGCCGGTATCGAAACGTTCGGCGGGAATCGATTTGAATGCTCTGTTGATCGGCGGCGAAGGGTGTTTCGGTATTATCACCGAAGCGACCATTCGTATTTTTTCACGACCTCAAGCTCGGGTTTTCTGTGGTTTTCTCTTCGCTTCGTTTGAGCAGGGTTTCGCGGCGATCCAGAAAATGCTTCATGCGAGGGTCCGTCCGGCATTGCTCGATTTTGGCGACGACGAAGACAAGCATGATCCCGGTGCCATATTGTATTTGGTTTTCGAGGGCAACACGGAAATAATCGCAGCGGAATCGAATTTGGCGGTTGCGATCTGCTCTGGCGATGGCGGCCGGCCGCTTGGACGCGAGGAACCGGAACAGTTTTGGCTCGATCGCCATGAGATCGCGCGCCGCTTCATGCACAACCGCCGCCAACGCAGAGAGCGCGGCCGGGACGGAGTTTATCGCGACTGGATTCATGTCGCGCTGCCGGGATCAAAAGTTCTCGCTTTCAGAAGCGCGGCGCAGGAGGTGATCCGCCGTCACGGAGCACGCCTGCAAGAAAGCGGCTTATGGGTACAACCAGAGCTTTTTTCCATGCGACTGGGCACCGAAGATGGCGCCATACCCGATGCTCAAGCGGCTTTGGAGGAAGCCATCGAGGAGCTGCTTCGTTTAGTGCAGAAAATGGGCGGCTCGATGGAGTACACCCACGGTGTCGGGATCAAGCTGGCACCTCTCATGGCTGAAGAGCACGGCTATGGCCTGGAGGTGATGCGGCAGATCAAGAAGACTCTCGACCCCAACAACATTATGAATCCTGGGAAGTTAGGGCTCTGATGGAAAACGCATTCCGTTGGGGCCGATTTCCTAAATAAATGGGCAGAGTGTTACTCGCACTGGCTAATTCTGAAAGTCTCTGTTTTCACATGCGGCGACTGAGTGTTGAATGATTTGCCCTTTGCCGCCCTTATTTGGGACACGGCTCGGTCAACAAAATCATCGCCTTACTACAGGCGGGGCCGATCCTGGTCAGAGGGCAGTGCTAATAATGGTAGCCGGCTCACTGAGCTGATACCATGGTTGGGCGATGTTATTCGCACCACAAACAATTTCGGACGCCAACTGCAAACCAGCAATTTCGGCCGACCTACCGGATGAGGCCGTAACAGATCTTACATATCCATCTCAAAAGGCCTGTGTTTTTGCGTGTGCGGGGGGATCAAAAGGGGCGGCCAAGGCGGCCTATTTGGCTTTGACAACGGCGCCAAATCCAGATAAATCATTTGATGAAGGTATTTGTCGGGAGTGAGCAGATTAAGACTAAAACAATTCATAGCCGCTAGAGTTCCATCACCAGAAATGCACCCAAACGGGTGCATTTTTTTTTCTAATTGGAGGGTTCGAAGTTGCAAGCACAGATCGAAATTTTGGCCTCGCTGCAAACCGTTGACCGCGAGATAAGGGAACAAACTGGCCGTAAGCAGAGACTCCTCGAAGATCTCCGGGTCACGGAACGGCAGATTCAGGCTAAAAAAGGCGAGATCGACGCCTTAAGCGCAGCCTGGTCTGAAAGGGAAAAATTGCGCGTCGAGAAAGACCGCGTGTTCCAAGACGAAGGTAAGAAGGCCATGGATAAGCGGATGCGTATGAACCGCATCAAGAACGCCAAGGAGCTGCAGGCGCTGCAGCGTGAAATCGAGCTGATGAGACTAGGTAACGGTGAACTCGAGGAAGAGCTGATTAAGATCATGCAAGAAATCGATGCCATCAGGGCTCAGATTCAAACAAAGGAATCCGAGATGGCGGCGATGCAGGAGGAGTGGCAAAAGAAACAAGATGAGCTACAGGTTGAAATTAACGGTATCGATGCGGCCGTCTCCGAGGCCTCGACCCGTCGCCAGACCATTGCATCCCAAGTGACCGGAGACTTAATCTCCCGTTATGAGCTGATCTTTTCTCGGCGCGGCGGGACCGCCGTAGTGGAAGTTGCCGGGGGCATATGCCAAGGCTGTTACATGAACGTTCCACCGCAATTATGGAACGAAATCATCAGAAACGAAAAGGTCCATCTGTGCCCGAGCTGCCAGCGAATCCTTTTTGTCAAGCCGGCGACTGAGTAGCGACAAGGGTTGTCTAGCGAAGCTAGAAATCTTTTTTCCTCCCTGGATTTGTCTGCGCGCTTTCAAATAATAATACCGGTGCGTCTCGAAGTCATGACGTACGTCAATGCAAAATCTTCAGTTGTCCGCGGTTTCTTCGCGTCGAGACGCTACAACGACCAGAGACTCATAGGATTATGTCGGAATTCAAAGCGGAATGTCGATTGATGGTCGATGGCGCAGCACGCGGAAATTCGGGGGATGCCGGATTCGGCGCGGTCATCCCTCGATCAAAATAGCATCGTCGTAAAAGAATTGAGTCGTTATCTCGGTCGGGGGACCAACAATGTCGCTGAGTACCCAGGCTTACTGATTGGCCTCGAAGCGCTGCCGCAGCTCAAAAAAAACACTGTCGTGCAGAGCGATTCACAGCTCATGGTGCGGCAGCTAACGACGAGTACCGAGTCAAAGACGAAAAACTCAAAGAATTATTTCGCCGCGCCGTAAGTTTGTTGCGGCAATTCGATTCGTATCGTATTCTTCATGTGTCTCGCGAGAAAAACAAATTGGCTGACCGGTTGGCCAATCGGGGCATCAAGCAATGAAATGATTCGGGCTAAAGTGGATCAAGCGATCGCGCGTCGCGCTTACGTGCGAAGCGAGGAAAGTCCGGACTCCAAAGGACGAGGTGGCCGTTAACGACGGCTCCGAGTGATCGGGGGAAAGTACCACAGAAATGACACCGCCTGCCGCTCCTGCGGTCGGTAAGGTTGAAATGGCGAGGTAAGAGCTCACCGGTTCGCCAGTGATGGCGAACGCATGGCAAACCCCACCTGGAGCAAGGCCAAATAGGAGGGCTGGGTGGTCCGCCCATGGCCCTCGGGTAAGGTCGCTAGATCTCTTGAGTAATCAAGGGACAAGATGAATGATCGCTGTGGCCCATCGTATGGGTTACGACAGAATCCGGCTTACCGATCCACTTTAGCCCAAATTGCAATCCAGCCGCCCAACCGTCATCCCATTCGAGTGCTTCGACATCTTTTCTAAGCGCTTTCGTCTGGTGGTTTCCAACGCCATTTGATTCTTGTTCGGGTCGCCTCGTAACGCGCTATTCCGACGTGCGACACCGACGCGCCAAACGGCCAGTCCTTCAACGCAAACATATAATCGTTCATCGGAACGCCAACTGGGTGGTCCATTGCTTGGTAAAATCCTAGATAACCTCACGAATTTTGTTCTTTTTTGTTGACAGGTGGAGGAGAGCAAGTTATAAGTGGCGCTTGGTGGGAAAAAGTGGGATAAATATTTCTTCCGTAAACGGCGGATAGCACCTAGAAACTATGTTTCGCGGCAGCTTTGAGCACGCACTCGATAATAAGGGACGACTGAGCATCCCGTCCAAGTTCCGCGATGTTCTGGTGGGCAAGGGCGATGAGCGAATCGTGATGACCAATTTTCTCATCGACAGCCAGCGCTGTCTCGATGTTTATCCAATCGATGCGTGGCTTCGCTTTGAAGAAGAGGTTCGCAAGAAGCCGAAATTCGATCCGCGCATGGTCAGATTTCAAAATTATTATCTCGGCTCCGCCTGTGAATGCAGTCTCGATACCCACGGGCGCATCCTCATCCCGCCGGTGCTCAGAAAATACGCCGATCTCAAACGGGATGTAATTCTAGTTTCGGCGCTGGAAAAGTTTCGCGTGTGGGACCGAGAAGCATGGAAAAAGATTTTCGTCGAGGCTGAAGACAAACTCATGCAAGATCCGGATTTCCTCGGTGACTTGGGGCTGTAGTTGCGCAGGGGCTCGGCGCCAGAGTCAGCGAAAGGAGTAAAAACCGAATGCTAGTGCGAAAGCCAATTCAAGACATCTCGGTGCTTGACGTCACGGGCGATATCGATTTTAGGGAGATGATCCGCATCAAGGACGCAATTGGCTCATTGATCGAGAAAGAACGAATCAAAGTTGTGCTCAATCTCAAGTCCGTTGATCATATAAATTATCTGAGCATCGGCGTGTTGCTGGAACGCCTGAAGCTTTTGCGGAACCTGAATGGCGACCTTAAGCTCGCCGGAATGAGTCCATTTCTGCGCGATATTTTCAAGGTCGTCGGCATGGACCGATTTTTTGAGGACTACACCTCGCTCGAAGACGCGATCGAAAGCTTCGACGATGACTGGGAGGGTGACGGAACCAGTCACTGAGCTGTGTACTCGCATGTGCCCGTACTGGTCCCGGAGGTGATCGAGCTGCTTGGTCCCCGACCGGGTAAGCGGTATCTCGACGGGACGCTGGGAGGGGGAGGACACGCCGAACAGATTCTCATTGCGAGCAGTCCGGATGGACAGGTTCTAGGGCTGGACAGGGATGATGAAGCGCTTGCCGCGGCTCAACAGCGACTGCACCGATTTAGTGATCGTTTAATCGCGCGTCAATCCAGCTTTGCTGACGCACTCGAGATTCTCGGCGCCATCGGTTGGTGTCGAGTGGACGGAGTCATTTTGGATTTAGGTATTTCCTCTCATCAGATCGATTCCTTGGAAAGGGGATTCAGTTTCCGCTCGGACGCGGCGCTGGACATGCGTATGGACCGACGCCAATCGATCGATGCGCAGCAAATTCTTGGCTCGTTTACCGCAGACGAGTTGGAACGAGTTTTTCGAAGTTACGGCGAGGAGCCTCAGGCGCGCCGGATCGCGCGGGCGATCGTTGATCGGCGAAAAACTCAACCGTTCGAAAGTACCAGCGAGCTTGTTCGCGTCGTCGAAAGCGTCAAAGGGCGCGGTCGCCGCGAACATCATCCGGCCACGCAGGTGTTTCAAGCTTTGCGCATTGCCGTGAATCAAGAATTGCATCACGTCGAACGTTTCTTGGAAACCGGATATGAAACGCTTCGACCCGCCGGGAGGATGGCGATCATTTCGTTTCATTCGCTTGAGGATCGAATGGTGAAGACGGCGTTTCGCAAATGGAGTCGCGCTTGTGTTTGTCCGCCGCGCGCGCCGCGCTGCCAATGCGGCTGGAGTCAAAAAGTGAAACTGCTGACCAAAAAGCCGATAGTCCCGTCAGCCGGCGAGATCCGCGTGAACCCTCGGGCCCGGTCAGCGAAGTTGCGCGCCGTGGAGAGGATTTAAAAAGCTAATGGGCGCTAGTGTAAGCGCGGCATCGCGTCAGACAGCGAGCAGCAAACGAGAACGCGCCGATCGGGCTGGTGGCCACCGACGCTTGTTCGTTGGCGCCCTCTTAGCGCTCGGTCTGATCGGTGTATTATTGATTCATGTGTGGCTGCGCCTGCAGGTCGTCCATATGGGTTATGTGCTTTCGACGGCAACCAAGTTGCAAGGCCGCCTGGAACAGGAAAATCGGGAATTGAAGATTGAATTGGCAACAATGACGTCGCCCGATCGTCTGGAGTCGCTCGCCCGGCGTCGATTGGGACTCGTGCCGCCTGAGAAGGGCCAGATTATTGTCTTGCCATGAGAAGATCATCTCAGTGTAATCAGTGGCGCCTTGGTGCCGCGAAAATATTGTTCCTGGCCATGTTCTTGGTCATCGGCGGCCGTGCCGTTCAGCTCCAAATCCTGCAAGGCGAAAAACTCATGCGACTCGGTCAGCGGCAGCACCTGAAGGAATGGATCGTCTTGCCCAAACGCGGCGCGATGTTCGACCGCGCCGGCGAACCATTGGCACTGAGTATGGAGTCGCAGTCAGTTTACGCCCGTCCCCATCGCATCCAAGATCCAAATCAGCTCAGTCGTGGCCTGGCGCAAATTCTCAACCTCAAAGTTGCTGAGGTCAAACAAAAGGTGGTCGCGGAAAAGCCCTTTGTTTGGATCAAACGGCAAGTCTCATCGTCTGAAGCCGAAAAAATTCAAGCGCTGAACGCGGATGGGATCGGCATGTTCTACGAGCCCAATCGCCACTATCCTCAGGGTCAGTTAGCCGGTCAGCTGCTCGGCTTTGTTGGACGAGATTCCGAAGGACTCGAGGGATTGGAACTCAAATACAACGAATATATTCGCGGTGAAACCGGATCCTCGGTAGCGGAGCGCGACGCGCTGGGACGGCGGGTGTTGGTTCAAGGAGTCAAAGGCCTGCACATTCCCCCGGGCAGCGATATCCATCTCGCGTTGGATTCCTCCATTCAACATATTGCGGAAAAAGAGTTGGAGGCCTCGATCGCAAAATACCGAGCAAAGGCCGGAGTGGCGATTCTGGTAGAGCCGTTCACCGGCGAAGTGTTAGCGCTGGCGAACTATCCGTCGTTCAATCCGAACAATTACGCCAAAGAATCTGCGGGGCAGAGGCGCAACCGGGCGGTGACGGATAGTTTCGAGCCTGGATCGACCTTTAAAACTATACTTGCTGCCGCCGCGCTGGAAGAAGGCGTCGTCGGGAAAGACGATTTGTTCTATTGCGAGATGGGCAAGTACTCCTACGCGGGCAGGGTCATCCACGACACTCATCCCCATGGCTGGTTGTCGTTCTCGAAGATACTTCAAGTCTCCAGCAACATTGGTTTCACTAAGGTTGCCGAGAAACTTAAGAAAGATCGTTACTTTAAGTACATAGAAAAGTTCGGCTTCGGCCACGATACCGGGATCGACGTGCCCGGCGAAGTGGCGGGACTCGTGCGCAAGCCGGAGACCTGGTCGGCCATTGATCTCGCGACTCACGCTTTCGGCCAGGGCGTTTCGACGACACCGATGCAACTCGTCATGGCGTATGCGGCCGTCGCCAACGGCGGATTTCTCATGCGCCCGTATGTCACGCGACGTGTGGTCAGCCCGCAGGGCGAGACATTATTTGAAAACCAACCTCATGTAGTTCGGCGCGTGGTTTCAGAAAAGACCGCCAAGTTGTTGGCCTCCATGCTGCAAGACGTGACCAATGAGGGGGGTACTGGAACAATGGCTAATATCGAGGGATTCGACGTCGCAGGTAAGACCGGCACCGCGCAGAAAGCGGACCCGGTGCACGGTGGTTATGCGACAAAGAAACGCGTCGCGTCATTTGTCGGTTTTGTTCCCGCAAATAATCCGCGTCTGGTCGCTCTGGTCCTCATCGATGAGCCCGAAGTAAATGTCTATGGCGGTGTCGTCGCAGCGCCGGTTTTTCGCAATATAGCGCAAGGCGCTTTGCGTCAACTCGTAGTGGCGCCGGAAAAGGCGGCCCCGATCCCGACGCTGCAGAACCAGCCGGAAATACCGAGCCGGCGCCTTGTCAAGCAGTACAACATTGCCGCGTCAGAAGCGACCGCCGACGGTACGCCGGACTTTGTCGGTTTAAGTCTCCGCGAGGCCTTGGAAAAAGCTCAGACCCTAAGAGTGAAACTCAGACTGCAAGGAAACGGCTACGTAATCAAACAGTCCCCCGCTCCCGGAGGTCGCTGGAACGAAGACGAAGTCTTGGTTCTCAACCTGCAAGGTTAGAACAATGCGGATCAAGGATTTCCTGGCGATCGACGAGGTGGAACAAGCAGAGGGCAATCTCGACCAGGACGTGAAAGGGCTAACATACGACTCGCGAAACGTTGGCGCGGGAGCAATATTTTTTGCCGTGCCGGGAGAAAAATTCGATGGCCATGACTTCATCGCCGATGCCGTGCGCCGCGGCGCGGTCGCCGTCGTGTTTTCTCGGGAAGGAATCTGGCCAAGAGCCCCCGCATCCGTGCGCGTCAAAGATGTCCGTCTCACGATGGGTTTGTGGGCGGCGCACTATTTTGGCCGACCCAGCGCAAAACTGACGTTGGTGGGAGTGACCGGCACCAACGGTAAGACCACGCTCTCCTATCTCATCGAATCCATGTTCCAGGCGGCCGAGCTGCAGCCCGGTGTGATTGGGACGATCAGCTATCGTTACCGTGACTCGACCCTCCCGTCGCATCACACCACGCCTGAGTCGTTGGATTTGCAAGAGATGCTGGCCGAGATGTTCGACGCGGGTGTCAAGTCCGTCGCTATCGAAGTTTCGTCTCATGCCCTCGTTCAAGAAAGAGTGCGGGGTTTGGAATTTGACGTCGGCGTATTTACCAACCTCTCGCGTGATCATCTCGATTTTCACCGCGACATGGACGATTACTTCTCAGCTAAGAGCCGCTTGTTTACCGATTACCTCAAAGTCAGCGAAAAGCCGCACAAGGCCGCGGTGATCTACGGCGAAGACCCCTACGGTCGCGAGCTACTGGCCAAAATCCGCAGCGAAGATTTGGATGTGTGGAGTTATGGCGAAGGGGCGCAATGGGACGTGCGGCCCTTGGAGGTGGAAAGAGACGTCGGCGGGCTCAGGGGCACGATTCAAGCGCGTGAGCGGACGATCGAATTTGACTCTTCGTTGATCGGCGCCGCCAATCTACAAAACATTCTGGGCGCGGTGGGCGTAGGCATGGCTTTGGGACTTGACGCAGAAGCGGTGGCAGAAGGCATCAGGCAACTCAAGTCGGTACCTGGCAGGTTAGAAAAAGTCGCTAACAATCTCGCGATCACCATTTTAATTGATTACGCCCATTCGCCGGACGCGCTGGAAAAGGTTCTCGGCGCCGTGCGACCGCTTAGTCAAGGCAAGCTGATTACGGTTTTTGGTTGTGGTGGCGATCGCGACCGCGGCAAGCGGCCATTGATGGGCGAGATTGCCGGTCGGTTGAGTGACATCGTCGTGCTCACTTCCGATAATCCACGCACCGAGGATCCTCTCGAGATCTTAAATCAAGTGGAAGGCGGTATACGTACGACCGGAGTCAAAAAGTTTAGCGGCTCGCGTCTTGAGTCTGAAGTTTTGCAAACCGGAAACCGGAAACCTGAAACCGGCCCGGGTTACTATGTTGAAGCCGATCGACGCGCGGCGATTCGCATCGCGCTCGGCGTAGCAAGTCCCGGCGATCTGGTGTTGATCGCCGGCAAGGGACACGAAGATTATCAGATTTTAGGCACCCACAAGATTCACTTCGATGATCGAGAAGTCGCGCGCGAAGAATCGGCGCGGCGTGTTGGCGCGTAAGTGACGAGGAATGGGGTGGAGCAAAACAGAAATTCTCGCGGCGACTTGCGGCAAGATCCTCCGCGGCGGAAAGAAGACGCGATTCGGTGAAGTCGTGACCGATTCGACTAAAGTAAAAACCGGCTCGGTTTTCGTTGCTTTGAAAGGCGAGCGCCATGACGGCCATCGTTTTGTCGGCGATGCGGTACGCCGTGGCGCCGGGTGCGTGATCATTAATCGTTCGTTGCCTAAATCCGGCCTTGCTGACGCCACAACTATCAAAGTGCGCGACACGTTGAGAGCGTTGGGCGATCTCGCTCACTATCGGCGCGAGCAATTTGCCCCCAAGGTCCTGGCGATCACCGGGTCCAACGGCAAAACCACGACTAAGGAAATGGTCGCGGCGATTCTCGAAGAAGCTTCAGTCGGCCGCCAATCTTGGCGCGGTAAGATTTTAAAGACGGAAGGAAATTTCAACAACCTAGTGGGGTTACCTCTCACCCTGTTGCGACTGCGTAAACAAGACAAGGTCGCAGTCGTGGAACTCGGCACCAATCATCCGGGTGAAATCCAGCGGCTTGCAGAGATCGCGGATCCCGACGTCGGAATAATCACCTCGGTCGCAGCCGCTCATCTCGAAGGATTGCGTAGCCTGTCGGGAGTAGCACGAGAAAAAGGAGCGCTCTACCGGCGCATGCGACCGGCTGGGACGATCGCCGTGAACGTCGACGATCCGTGGGTTTGCAAGCTCGCCGCGAAATTCCCAGGACGCAAGATTACCTATGGCAAGCGTGGTTCGGTGCGAGCGAAATCGTGGCGCATGCGCGGCACGAGCGGCATGCAATTGAAACTGCAAGTCGGCCGCCGTAGATGCAATGTCGCACTCTGCTATGTAGGCCAACACAATATTGCGAACGCCCTGGGCGCAGCGGCATTGACTCTCGGCGCCGGCGTGAAGCTGGCAGCCATCCGCCGCGGATTGGCGAATGCTCGGCCGTTTTCTATGCGCATGCAGATCGAAGACTGGCAAGGGATCGGCATTATCAATGACGCCTACAATGCCAATCCGGCTTCGATGACAGCGGCGCTGCAAACGCTCAGGGATCTGCCCGGCCGCGGCCGGAGGATCGCCGTGCTCGGCGACATGTTTGAACTCGGTAACCGTAGCACGAGGGAACATCGCCGATTGGGCGGCGTAGCGTCAGAAGCCGCGATCGATTTTTTATATATCCTCGGCGACCACAGTGAGGCCACACGTCGTGGCGCGCTCGCCGCAGGCATGCGCCCTGAGCAAATCGTCGTCGGCAAGGACCACGCCGAACTCGCCGGCCGATTGCGCACCCAGGTGAAAAAGGGGGATTGGCTGCTTTTCAAAGGGTCGCGTGGAATGACCATGGAAAGAGTTTTGCGGGAGCTTAAAAGCAGAAAGGCATAGGAGATTGAACTTGCTTTATTACCTATCGTTTCCGCTTTCGATGAGCTACTCGGGCTTCAACGTCTTTCGCTACATCACCTTTCGCGCGGCGATGGCGGCATTGCTCGCGCTGCTTATCTCGTTTCTCCTCGGGCCTTGGCTGATTCGTACTTTAACGGAGAAGCAGATCGGCCAGCAGATCCGTGACGACGGACCGGCGAGCCATGCGGTCAAAGCGGGCACACCCACGATGGGCGGCGCCTTGATCATCCTGGCGCTTTTTTTCTCGACGTTGATGATGGCCGACATCGCCAACCGTTACGTGCTCCTGGCGCTGATCGCCACGTTGGGAACCGGCGTGGTCGGATTCGCAGATGACTATTTGAAGCTAACCCGCAAAAATAGCAAAGGACTGTCGCCGCGCAGCAAATTGCTGGGCCAGTTCCTGGTCGCTCTCGTCGTCGCGCTAGCGCTCTATTACCAACCCCGGTTCAGCACGGAAATCGCCGTGCCGTTTATCAAGACTTTTCACTTCGACCTGGGGCCGTTTTACATACCTTTCGCGATGCTGGTGATTGTGTGCACCTCAAACGCCGTCAATTTAACCGACGGGTTGGATGGCCTAGCGATCGGGCCGGTGATGGTCGCCGCGGGAACTTATGCGGTCATTGCTTACGTGACCGGACATTTGAAACTCGCCGAATACTTGCAGATTCCCTACGTCGCGGGCGTCGGCGAGTTGAGCGTTTTCTGCGCCGCGGTCGTGGCCGCGGGTCTGGGCTTTCTCTGGTACAACGCCTATCCGGCGCAAATGTTCATGGGAGACGTCGGCTCGCTTTCGCTGGGCGCGGCAATCGGCGTGGTCGCCGTCATGACCAAGAATGAAATTCTCCTGATCATCGTCGGCGGCGTCTTCGTCATGGAAGCGCTGTCGGTGATTTTTCAGGTGGTCTCCTACAAGGTCCGGCGCAAGCGAGTTTTTTTAATGGCGCCGATTCACCATCATTATGAGCTCAAGGGTTGGAAGGAACCGCAAATCATTGTGCGATTTTGGATCCTTTCATTTATTTGCGCCGTCGTGGGCTTAAGCACATTAAAGCTCAGATGAGCGCGTTGACGATGCAGAGTGGATTTGAGCGGAAAAACAGTGCTGGTGGTCGGGCTGGGACGCACCGGCCAAGAATGCGCGCGCTTTCTCGCGCGCCAGGGTGCAAAGGTGCGGGTTAACGATCTCCGCCCCGCGGCGGACCTTTCGCTTGAGATGGGCAGCCTCGCGGGGCTGCCGATCGAGTACTGTTTGGGCGTCGAGCCGGCGAGCTGGCTCGATGGCGTCGATGTCGTCATTCCCAGCCCCGGCGTGCCGCGGGACAACGCTTGGCTGCGGCAAGCGGTCGCGCGGCATATCCCGGTGCTCGGTGAAATCGAGCTGGCGTACCGTTCGTTCCGAGCGCCGTTGGTGGCGGTCACCGGCACCAACGGCAAGAGCACGACGACGACACTCATCGGCGAGATGATGAAAGCGGGCGGCCACAGAGTTTTTGTCGGAGGCAATCTCGGTGTGCCCTTTATCAGCGCGGTTTCAAACGACTGGGATTGGGCGGTTCTGGAGATCAGCAGTTTCCAATTGGAGTGGATCGAACAGTTTCGCCCGCGTATCGCCGTGCTGCTCAATGTTACGGAAGATCACTTGGACCGCTACGTGTCGTTTGCCGATTACCGCGCCACCAAGGAGCGCATCTTCGAGGTTCAAGGGGGCGAGGACGTGGCGATCCTCAACCGCGACGATCCGTGGATTTGGGCCATGCGCAATCGAATCAAAGCTCGCATCGTCTCTTTCGGTTTTACCGAAGTGACCGAGGGCGTTTTCGCCACGGCCAGTGAAATCATTTGGCGTGCCGGCGCCGGCGAGGAGCGATTCGCGCTCGACGAA
>Ga0193707_1000003_pt1 | contig 58390 bp, 54 predicted proteins | sample U3c2metaG_FD_143043 | JGI IMG/M metagenome (GOLD analysis project Ga0193707, IMG submission 143043) | Soil microbial communities from a riparian zone of the East river system, Colorado, United States - U3c2 | ecosystem: Environmental > Terrestrial > Soil > Riparian zone | place: USA: East River... | reverse complement strand
ACTGGGGATCGGTGGTCGCCGTGAGGACCGGGGTCGTGGAGAGGCGAAGGCTGGCTTCCACCTGGGTGTAGAAGGTGTCGACGGCGCGAACCAGGTCGTCGGCCTCGCGGGTGGTGACGGCGCGCTCGAGACCCGCCTCGGCGGCGGCGCGCTGGGCGGCGCCGGCGGCGAAGAACGTGGCCCACTCGCCGAACTCGGGCGCCACCTCGGCCAGCAACACCCAGGCGTTGCGCTGGACCCGGCGGCGGCTGCCCGACCGGACCGGACGGGCGCGGACGGCGAGAACCGCGGCCGCGACCCGGAGCGCCGCGACATGGGCGCTCGAGTAGCGGATCAGGTGGTCGCCCGTGTCCTGCGCCTCGGCCAGTGCGGCTCGTGCGCGGGACAGCTCCCGGCTCGCCGCCCCAGCGGCCGCCCGGGAAACCGGTGAAACAGTCATCGGTCCGTCACCCTCTCCAGTTGCCAGCGGCCGGAGTCCGGGTCGTGCGCGAGCTCGAACAGCTCCCGCCGACCGTGCCGGCCACACCCTGCCTCCACTCGGTACACCGCGCGCCGCGGGCCCCAGTCCGCATCCAGCACGCCGACTGACGCCGCATTCCCGGCGGGCTCGACACTCGCGCACGGCACCAGGGCGTCCTGCGCCGAGCGGGTGCCGATGATGCCGCGCTCCCACCACGCGGCGGTCTCGGTCCAGTGCGACTGGACGGAGCAGACTCGCCACAGGCGGCCACGCCAGAGGAACTGGTCCGGGGTCCCGATGCCGTCCACAACCGCCGAATGCACCTCGACGGCGTCGTCGAACTCCCACATGCTCCATCGCCTCCTGTGAACGAACCGCTGCCCATGATGAGCGACTGGGCCCTGATCGACGGCCTGGTCGGAGGCCCGGCGGGTCGGCACGAGGTGGGGGTCGAGGTCCACCCAGGTGCCCGGCCCGCCGGGACCACCGGTTTCCGATGCGGCCGCAACTCCGCACCGGAGCCGTCCAGCTGTCCGGCTCACCTCCGGCCGGTCTCCCGACGAAACCTGGCCTGAAGTAATCGAACATCTGTTCGAACACCGGAAGCGTAGCGTCGCCCGCCGACAATCGTCAACGGCCCGCGCGCCTGGCGGCGCTGCTTCGATCTCCATGCCCTCATCGTCGACGACGCCACCGACAGTTTTCGGCGCCCGTGCAACGGCCCACACCCGCCCTCCCACTTCGCGCGGGGCCGGACCGACAACGAGACCGGTGTCAGTACGGCGTCGGCTCGCCGCGTACCGGGCCGTCGCGTGACACGAGACAGATCGCGGGACATGAGACAGGCGGTCAGGACCTAAGGCAGGTTGTGGGGACCTCTAGGGGGTGTGGAGACTTGGTGGGGACCTCGGACATCCGACCGGGTGTCCCAGGTCCCGTTGTGGTGTCCGAGGTCCCGTTTGTGGTGTCGCGACGGGTCCGTTGTGATGTACGAGATCTGAGGCGGACCGCCAGGCCATCACATTCGCCGAGCAGCGGGCGCTGCCACGCTCACGGCGGCGGGCACCGGTGCATTGTGATGGCCTGGCGGTCCGCTGACTCCCGGGCGAGGTCGCTTCGCGACTCGCCATGCACAGACCGACGGGTAGGATCGCCGGGGCCGCTGGGGTGGAATCGGCGTGACCCGTGCGGGCGCGACCGCATAAGGTGCCGAGGGTGAGCAGTCATCCCAACGTGCAGAACGTGGCCGACGCGCTGCAGGCGGCCGACGCCACCGGTGAGATCGTGATTCTCGACGAGGCGGTGCCGACCGCGGCGGCCGAGCTCGGCTGCGAGGTGGGTGCGATCGCCAACAGCCTGATCTTCGACGGCGACGGCACTCCGGTGCTGATCCTGACGTCCGGCGCACACCGGGTCGACACCGCGAAGGTCGCGGCCGAGCTCGGGATCGGCAAGCTGCGCCGCGCCACCCCGGAGTTCGTCAAGGAGCACACCGGTCAGTCGATCGGCGGTGTCGCTCCGGTCGGTCACCCGGGCCAGGTCCCGACGTACGTCGACACCGCCCTCGAGCAGTACGACGTCGTCTGGGCGGCCGCCGGGATCCCCCACTCGGTCTTCCCGACCACGTACGCCGAGCTCCTCGGACTCACCGACGGCACCCCGATCACCGTCGACTGATCACCTGAGGAATCGCCGACCGCAGATAGCGCCGGGTCAGTCCGGCCCGGCGGTGCGGCCACCAAGGCATCGTGGTCCGGCCCGTACCGGCGCGCAGCGATGTCCGCGACAACCGCGGGCGGAGCGCCGAGGCCCGGCAACACCTCGAGTGCCGTGCGCTTGGTGATCAACTCCGCCGTGGTCAGCGTGACGTGCGCCCGTGCCAGGGTGAGCAGGCTGAGATCCACCCAGATGTCGGCGTACCAGGAGGTCCGTCGCGCGGTGACCGGAACAAGAACTCCCGCAGATCACGCCGTACGAAGGCGAAGAGCTCGGTGTCACTGGTTGCCGGCAGCAATGACGATGGCGGTGGGCCGAAGAGCGACCTGTTGCTCAAGGCAAGCTCCCGGCGCGTCACCGGCCGGTCGAAGTACCGGCCTTGAGCGAAGGTCACGTGCCGGACCGACGGATCCGCGAGCTCCGAGGTGAGCATGGAGGAGCAATGCAGCTTGAGTGCCAGCGGCGAGGCCGCGATCAGCCGCCGGTGCAGATCCTCGATCACCGGCGGCGGAGGCGACGAGACCACCGTCACGACGTCGAGGTCGCTCCGGCCGAGTTGGAATCACCGAGAGCCAGGGAGCCGTGGACCCAGATCGCCTCTACAGCGGCGATCTGACGTACGGACGCGACGAAGCCGTCCATCAACTGATGGACGGCTTCGTCGATCACAACACCCAATCTAGAAGGCCGGGCGGATGTCCACATCGGCAGCCCGCACGTAGGCCATCCGGTGCCCGAACCAGATCTCGTAGTACCGGTCCTTGCCCAGCACCTGGACGTGGTCGGTCGGAGGCTGACCCGCGAAGGTGACGGCGCGGTAGTAGTCCGTCTCGATGTTCAGGTCAGCCGCCGGGTAGGCCTGCCCGGCGCTGATCGTGTACTGCAGTGGGGTGACCGTCTGATACGGAATCCCCGCCGGGTACGCCGCCTGCTCGGGGTACGCACGCCCGTACACAGGCACCGAGGTCTTGCCCGCCTTCGGCTTCACGACGAGACCCGGCTTGGCGAACGCATCCGGAGCCTTGGCCGGGCTCTTGAACCACCCCAGCGCCCCGAGGTACCAGACGGCGACCCAGTCGCCCTGACGCTTCGCCACGACGTACTCCGCGCCGGCGGTGGCCCGTGAGCCCATGTCGGAGACGTCAGTGGTGCCGTCAGATCCGTTCGGGTGCAGTCCGACGTCCTTGACCAGCGGAGCGTTGTCGTCGGGCGACTGACGCAGGTAGACGAAGTTCGTGGCCTGCGGCGGGCACGGAGTACCTGGGGCGTCGCAGTTGTCGACGACCTGGACGTTGCCCTGGAAGCCCGGCTTGATGGTCACGATTGAACCGGCCCGCACCGGGAACACGGAGTGCCCGTAGATCGGTGCGCCCAGCAGGTCGAAGTAGTGCTCCCAGTCCCAGTACGGTCCCGGGTCCCAGTGCATGCCGGAGACCGTCGACGGGATCGTGCCCGGCACCTGGTCGTGGCCGATGATGTGGGCCCGATCGATCGGGATGTTGTTCTTGGCCGCCAGGTAATTCACCAGCTTGGCCGAGTTGCGGTACATCACCTCGGTGAACCAGGTCGCGCCCTGCGGTGCGAAGCCCTCGTGCTCGATGCCGATGCTGTGCATGTTCACGTACCAGTTGCCGGCGTGCCAGGCGACATCGTTCGCCTTCACGTGCTGCCAGGTGTGGCCGTCGGACGAGCGCATCGTGTAGTTCCAGCTCACGTACGTCGGGTCCTGCACCAGGTTCAGCACACCCTGCCAGGTGCCCTCGGTGTCGTGGATGACGATGTAGTCGATCTTCCCGGTCTTCGGCCGGTTCGCCAGGTCATGGTTGCCGTAGTCGCCGGCAGTGCCGAACTCCGAGTACGGCGCCGGCAGCCACTCGCACCCGAGCGAAGCCGGGCACTCCACGTCGCTGTTGGCGGCCTTCTTGCCCGCGGGCAAGACCAGCTTGTTGACCTGCGCCTTGTCCGGCGTCACCGCGACAGCAGGCATCACGATCTGCTGCCCGGTGTTCGTCACACGGGCCGCACCGCGCGCCAGGATCGAGTACACGTCGTCGGCGAAGCCGGACGCACCCACCCGATCCCCTGCCTCCGCGTACGACGCCACTGCGCCGTACCACCGCGCCGGAGTGGTGTCGGCGCCGACCGGCAGACCGAGGGATCGCTGGTACGACGCCAACAGCGCGGCACCGCCGTTGATGTTGGCGGTGGTGTCGGTGCGCAGCGCGGCCGGGTCGAGCCCGGTCAGCTGGGACGCCGTGTCCAGAGTCCGCAGCGACGAGGCCTTGGCGATCTTCTGCTTACCGGACAGGTCTGCGACCTCGCTGGGGTCGACAGCGGTCAGGTGCATCGGGCCATAGCCGCCCGATGCACTGGGGGCGCCCTTGTGGTCGTCCCACCGCGACTCCGAGTACGACACGGCCAGCAGGACGGACTCCGGTACACCGTACTTCGCGGCCGCCGCCTTGTACGCCGAAGCCTCGTCGGCGGCCGAAGCCGGCGGAGGCGATGCGACAGCGGGTGGACCTCCGGACGACACGCCGGTCAGGGTGATGGGCAGCGCTACCGCAGCCAGTGCGGCGAGAATCTTCGAACGACGCAGCATGTTTGTTCTCCTGAACCCGAGGGCGGGTGCCGGTCACACAGACTGGCAGCCTGATCACAATGTGTCGAGGCGACCCGGATGTCAACGGTTAACCAAAACTCACATCAGAGGGTTCGATACTGACGAAATCATGCCGCGGCCGACACGGCGACTGAGGGTTACGGAGCACCGAGATGGAAGCGTTGCCGTTGGCGTTCACGACGGGTTGGGCCAGTGGCATCAACGCCTATGCCTGCGTGCTGATTCTGGGTCTGCTCGGCCGGTTCGCCGGTGCCGACGACGTGCCCACCGCCTTGACCGGCAACGCCGTTCTGATCGCAGCGGGTGTTCTCTTCGCCTTCGAATTCGTCGCCGACAAGATTCCGTACGTCGACTCCGCCTGGGATGCGATCTCGACCGTGATCCGGCCGACCATCGGCGCGATCCTGGCCGCATTGCTCTCCGGTGAGGCGAGCACCCTGCACCAGGCCGTGATCGCGACCACCGGCGGTCTGGTCGCCCTGCTCTCGCACACGGTGAAGTCGAGTCTGCGGCTGGCGATCAACACCTCCCCCGAGCCGGTCACCAACATCGCCGCGTCGTCCGGCGAGGACATCGCGGTCGCCGGCGTGGTGTCGCTGGCCGCGTTCCACCCGGAGGCGGCGCTCATCATCGCCGGCATTCTGCTCGTGCTGGGCATGATCGGGGTGTACTTCGCCTTCCGCTTCATCCGGCGGGGCTACGTCCGGTTCAAGGCCTGGCGGGAGAAACGGGGCGATCCAGCGACCGGGAGTAGTGCTGTCTCGCCCGACAGCGGCGGGGCGGGGAAGGAAAGATAGTGGCGAATGTGATCGTCGTCGGGTCCGGTCTGGCCGGTCTCGCGAGTGCTGTCCGGTTGGCCAAGCTCGGCCACCAGGTCACCGTCTGCGAACGGGACGAACGCCTCGGCGGAGTCCTGGGCCGGATCGAGGCCGACGGTTTCAGCTGGGATGCAGGAGCAGCCAGTACGACGCTCCCGGCCGCGCTGCGCGACCTGTTCCGCAAGAGCGGCCGCCCGATCGAGAGTCTGGTCCAACTGGAGCCGGTGACCGAGCCACGGCGACACATGTTCGGTGACGGCTCTGTCCTCGACCTGCCGGTCGGCGACCGTGCCGCACAGGAGGAGGCCTGGACCGATCTGGCCGACCAGAAGGTCGCGGAGCAGTGGACCGCATTGGTCGACGGCTACGGCGAGACGTGGCAGATCCTGCGGAAGACGTCGCTCGAGCCGCCCGTGCAGGACAAGCTGCCGCTCAAGACCATCCGGGCGCTCAAGCCCTGGCAATCGCTGGAGAAGGTCGCGGAGCATGAACTGACTGACGACAGGGCCCGTGCGGTACTGCGGCACTTCGCAGCGCAAGGCGGATCCGATGCGAAGCTCACCCCGGGGTACGTCGGGGTCTGGTCGTATCTGGAACGCACATTCGGCCGCTGGACGATCGAGGGGGGCTTCGGCGCGCTGGCAGACGCTCTGGTGCAGCGGGCGAGCGAGCGGAGGATCAACGTCCGCACCAGCGCCGAGGTGGTCGCCGTCACTACGGCCGATGGTACGGTCACCGGCGTACGGCTGGCTGATGGGACGGAGCTGCCGGCGGACATCGTCGTGAGCGACATCGACCCGCGGGACCTCTATGGACAGCTGGTGGATGACCCCGCGGCCAAGAAAGTGCGCAAAAAGATCCTGTCGACCCACCAGGCCCAGGCGGCGTACGTCGTACACCTCGGGCTGAAGGAGCCGGTGCCGAGCCTGCCGTTCGAGACGGTGCTGCACGGTACGCCGACAGTCGTCGTACGGACCGGTGGACAGGCACCGGCCGGGCACCAGGCGTGGTCCGTGCTGGTCCACGGCTATCCGACGGACGACGTACTGGACCTCCTGGTCGCGCGCGGGCTGCACATCCGGGACAACGTGGTGTCGCGGCAGACGTCGCCGTCATGGTTGGCCGGTGTGGCCTGGGAGGGCTACCGGACGGCCCGCCGGCGCGCGTCCAACGTGTCCCCGATCAAGGGTCTGTACTGCGTCGGGGCGGGTGCTCACCCGGGCTCCGGCGTCCCGTCCACCACGCTCGGCGCCGCGATTGTGGCCGATTCCATCGGGAAGGCCTGAGACCGGTCTGGGGTTGCGATACCAGGCGCACTAAGATTGATCGTTCCTGTTCCGTGTCGGGGTAGGTGCCCGGCAGTAGAGAGGACCTCGGTGGATCAAACCCCCACGTCGGCCGATCACGAGAACGTCGAGCCGGCTGAGCTGGCGGCTGAGCAACAACATGTCGACCGGGTGTACGACCGGGTGGCGGAGGCTGCCCGATCGGCGTCACGGATCGCGGTCGAAGGGCACCAGCGCGCACAGGCGCAGAATGTCGGTCGCGTCCGCGATGAGGAACAGACCGGCCTGTACGAGCGCGATGTCCTGGTGTACGCCGCGGCCCGCCGGATCGCCGAGCTGGACGCCGAGCACGAAGGTCTGGTCTTCGGCCGGCTCGACTCCGACCACGGTGACGACCAGCCGGCGGCCGAGGCCGCCGCGGACCTCGAGAACCTGTACGTCGGCCGGATCGGGGTCCGGGACGCGGAGTACGAGCCTCTGGTGATCGACTGGCGCGCACCGGCGGCCGAGCCGTTCTACCGCGCCACCTCGACGGACCGCCTGAAGGTCGTCCGGCGGCGCGTGCTGCGGAACAAAGGCCCCCGGATCGTCGGGCTCGAGGACGACCTGCTGGCTCCGGAGCGTGCGCCTGAGGACCTCCCCGTGATGGGCGAGGGCGCACTGATGGCGTCCCTGTCACGGGCTCGCGGTCACACGATGCGCGACATCGTCGCCACCATTCAGGCCGAGCAGGACGAGGCCATCCGGTCGCCGGCTCGCGGGGTGACCGTCATCGGCGGCGGGCCGGGCACCGGCAAGACGGTGGTCGCTCTGCACCGGGCGGCGTACCTGCTCTACAGCGACCGCAGGCGGTTCGAGCGTGGCGGCGTACTGGTGGTCGGACCGTCCGCGGCGTTCATGGCCTACATCGAGCGGGTCCTGCCGAGCCTTGGCGAGAACACGGTGTCGCTGCGGGCAGTGGGCGAGCTGGTGGACGGCGTCAAGGCCACCGCGGTCGACGAGGCGGACGTTGCCGCGATCAAGGGCTCGCTGCGGATGCTCGGCGTACTGTCGCGTGCTGCCCGCGACCGCGTGCCGACGGCGCCCGCCACGCTGCGGGTGTTCATCGGCGGCACCACGGTGGAGCTGGACGCCAATCAACTCGACAACGTACGGCGGAACGCACTGCGCCGTACGCCACGGAACAAGGCAGCCACCGAAGCACGTAAGGCTCTGGTGGCCGCGCTCTGGCAACGGTTCCCGGAGGACCTGCGTAACGGCGTCTATGGCGACCGTGAGGCCTTCGGTGACCGGGTAGCCGACGCTCCGGCTTTCAGGACGTTCTTCAGCCAGTGGTGGCCGGTGCTGACGCCGGAGGCAGTGCTGCGCTGGCTCGGCGACCCACGGCGGTTGCAGCGATGGGGTCGGAACGAACTGACGCCCAGAGAGGTCGACGCCCTCGCCAGTGCGATCCGCAGCACGGACGAGTTCACCATCGCCGACGTGGCGTTGCTGGACGAGTTGAGCGCGTTCCTGGGGCGTGCACCGATCAATGAGGCGAAGGACGACGAGTTCGACTGGCTGGAGGGTCTGAGCGACGGCGTCAACGAGGTGCTCACCACCTCCGAGCGCCGGGCCCGGGCCGTGGCGGCCCGGGAGGCCGACGAACCGGAGGAGTACGCACACGTGCTGGTGGACGAGGCACAGGACCTCTCCCCCATGCAGTGGCGGATGGTGACCCGGCGCGGTCCGCAGGCGAGCTGGACGATCGTCGGCGACCCGGCGCAGAGCTCGTGGCCCGATCCGGACGAGGCGCGGGCGGCGATGGACTCGAGGCTGTCGCACCTGCAGCGGCACACGTTCCGGCTGTCCACCAACTACCGGAACTCGGCCGAGATCTATGCGTTCGCCGGCGAGGTGATCCGCCGGACCCTTCCGGACGCCGATCTGCCGAACGCGGTCCGCAGTACCGGCGTCGAGCCCGAGCACCGGATCGTCGACGACGGCAAGGTCGCCGAGGCCGCCGGTGACGCGGCGGTCGAGCTGCTGCAGCACGTCGAGGGCACGGTCGGCGTCATCGTGCCGCCGAAGCTACGACCCGCCGTCGATCCGGTCCTCGCCGAGCTCGGCGACCCCCGCGTCGTCGCCGTCAGCCCACTGGATTCCAAGGGCCTCGAGTACGACGCGGTCGTCGTCGTCGAGCCGGACCGCGTCGTCACCGACACGCTGGGCGGCGTCCGGGCCTTGTACGTCGTCCTCACCCGAGCGACTCAACGCCTCATCACCGTCAACAGCACCACCAACTGGCTCCCCTGATTCGCTGACGTCCGAAGATGTGTGGGCTGCGGACCTCACATCTTCGGGCGTAACGATGCCTTCAGCCGCGGGGTACGACGTACGCGGCGAGGTCGGCCTCGTTGGCGGTGAGGTCGGTCCAGCGGCAGGTGAGGTGGAGGACGGTGAGACCGGAGGTCGGGTACTTCTGGGTGAGCTCGGTGCGCTCGGGGCTGGTGCCGTCCAGGGCGAGCTCGTCGGCCAGCCACGGGACGCCGGGAGCGTGGCCGACGAGGATCACCGTCCGCGCCTCGGCCGGAGCCTCGCGGATGACGTCGAGGAGCTCGTCGGTGTCGGCGTTGTAGATGCGGCGGTCGTACCAGACGTCGGTGGTGGTCGCGCCGGCCTCGGCGGCGTACTCCCAGGTCTCGCGGGTGCGCTGCGACGGCGAGCACAGGACCAGGTCGGCTTCGATGCCTTGGGCAACAAGGTAGCGGCCGGCCGCGCCGGCGTCGGCGCGACCGCGGTCGGCCAGCGGGCGCTGCAGGTCCGGCATCGACTCGGGCGGGACCGCCTTGGCGTGCCGGAGCAGGACGAGCGTGCGGTCGATCAACAGATCCGACGGGTCAGCCATCGGGTCAGGATACGACCGAGGACCTCAGATTGAGGAACACCTGACGAGTCGCCGTCGACCTGTTCAGGGTGATGAAGTGGATGCCCGGAGCACCACCGGCGAGCAGCTGCTCGGACAGCTCCGTGGCGATCTCGATGCCGACCTCGCGGACGGCGGCCGGTTCGTCCTCGACCGCGAGCAGGCGGTCGGTGACCGCGGCCGGCAGCGCCATCCCGGTCAGCTCCGCCATCCGCTGGATCTGCTTGATGTTGGTGACCGGCATGATGCCCGGCAGCACCGGCATGTCACAGCCCAGCTCAGCGGCCCGCTCGACCAGCCGGAAGTAGTCGTCGGCGCCGAAGAACATCTGGGTGATCGCGTAGTCGGCGCCGGCGGCGGCCTTCGCCGCGAGCACCTGCGCGTCCGCCTCCAGTGACGTCGCCTCCGGATGCTTGTCCGGGAACGCCGCGACCCCCACACAGAAGTCGCCGAGCGAACGGATCAGCTCGACCAGCTCGACCGCGTGGTTCAGCCCCTCGGGATGCGCGACCCACGGCTGGTTCGGGCCGCCCGGCGGGTCACCGCGCAGCGCCAGCATGTTCCGTACGCCGGCCCCCGCATAGGCACCGATCACCGATCGCAGCTCGTCCCGCGAGTGCGCGACGCAGGTCAGGTGGCCGAGCGGCGTGAGCGAGGTGTCCTGCGCGACCCGCTCCGTCACCCGGATCGTGCCGTCGCGCGTCGTCCCGCCGGCGCCGTACGTGATCGAGACGAAGGTCGGCCGCAGCTGCTCGATCTCCCGGATCGAACGCCACAGCACCTCCTCGGCCTCGGGCGTCTTCGGCGGGAAGAACTCGAACGAGAACGAACGGCTCCCGGACGCCAGGAGCTCGCGGATCGTCGGCGTGTTGCCAGGAAGCGTCGAGGGAAGTCCGTTCGCCATGCCGACAGGTTACCCGCGGTGTCCCCTGCGTGATACTTGCGCGCTCGTACCGACTACGCTCCGGGACGTGTATGGCGATGTGGACATCCCGGCCGAGGTCCAGCGTGCGCTGACCGGTTTCCTCGACCTCCAGGAGCAGCGGCTGACCGCGATCGGTCCGGAGCTGACCGAGCAGGTCCAGGCCGCGCGGGACGCGACCAGCGGCGGCAAGCGACTCCGTCCGTCCTTCTGCTACTGGGGTTTCCGGGCCGCCGGCGGTGATCCGGTCCAGCCGATCCTGACGGCCGCGGCCAGCCTGGAGATGCTGCACGTCAGTGCGCTGGTGCACGACGACGTGATGGATTCCTCCGACGTACGACGGGGTGCACCGGCCGCCCATCGCCGGTTCGAGGCGTTGCAACGGGCCCGCTCGGAGGCGTCCGGTCGCGGTGGCGATCCGGTGAGCTTCGGGGTCGGCGCGGCCATCCTGCTCGGCGATCTGTGCCTGATCTGGGCCGACGAGTTACTGCACACCTCCGGCTTCGACGCGGCCGCATTGGCTCGGGCGTCGCAGTTCTTCGACTCCGTGCGGGTCGAGGTCACCGCCGGGCAGTACCTCGATCTCCTCGCGCAGGCGAGCGGCGAGTCCGACATGGACCTGGCCCTGCGGGTCCTGCGCTACAAGTCGGCGACGTACACGGTCGAGCGCCCGCTCCACGTCGGGGCCGCATTGGCCGGTGGGGATCAACGGTTGATCGAGTCGTTGTCGGCGTACGGACTGCCTGTGGGTGAGGCGTTCCAGTTGCGCGACGACCTGCTCGGGGTGTTCGGCGATCCGGCACTGACCGGGAAGCCGGCCGGCGACGACCTGCGTGAGGGCAAGCGAACCGTGCTGGTCGCGTACGCGGTCGATCACGCGTCGGAGGTTCAGCTGGCCGAGTTCGACCGGTTGTTCGGACGGCCCGAGCTGGACGACGACGAGATCCAGCTGCTGCGCGAGATCCTGCAGGACTCCCGGGCCGTGCAGGCCTGCGAGGACCTCATCACCGAGCGCACCGAGGACGCCCTCGACGCTCTGGACCACGCTCCGCTGGCCGACGACACCGGCCGCAAAGCCCTGGCGGACCTGGCGATCGCCGCCACTTCCCGCCGGCTGTAACCGCCCCTGCGGGCGGGGCGTCGAGCGCGCTGCCCGAGCCGTCCGGACCAACCATCGCCCGAGCCATCAACCGCGTCGAGCGCCCCTTAGTTCGGGAGGGCGAACCCAGGCGTTAACCCCTGAAGTGGTGGGTTAACCGGCTGTCCTGCCCGATGTGTGGGTCAAGGCCGGCCCGGAGTGCTGTTGGATCCAGTCGGAGGGCGACCTCAGGACGCCCGGTCCTCCGGCCGCGCACTCGGCCGGACCGGGGACACCACAGCGGGACTTGGGACATCCGGCCAGATGTCCCAGGTCCCGATTCACTGTCCGCACCCCCGCCCACGGGCCCGGGAACGCGCAACCGGGCCGGCCACGACACACCAACACCGCACGGAGCTACACCATCGAGTCGGAGTGGCGGCGAGTCGTGGAAGCTGGTCGCCACACTCCGTCGATCCACAGCCACGATCCACGACTCGGCGAAGTGCGCGGTCGCCCGAGCTCGCCTGCAGCACCCACACATCGAGCAGGAGAGCCGGTTAATCCCTGAAATGGCATCGCGCGACGGCCGCGGATGCTGGACCAGGTCAGTGGAGTTGGTGGGCCCGCAGGGTCAGGGGGCGGTCATCAGATTGAGGAGGCGGAGGAGTTCGGCCGTCGGGGTGAGGTCGCCGAGGATGATGACCTTCAGTACGGCGCGATCCTCGTCGTACACGGTCTCGACCCGGAGCCGGCCGATCCCGCTCTGATTGAGCGATCCGATCACGTGCGTGCTGATCCGGTCGGCGCCGGCCCGGTCGATCGCGTCGATGTGCACGATGCTCGACGCCTCCACGTGCCGTGTCGTCTCGTCCACCTCGAGCGCGGCGGCAGTGGTACCGGTGAACGCCTCCAGGTCCTCGCGGGCGATCCGGTACTGCTTCCCGATCCGGACGGCCTTCAGCCGGCCGTTGCGCACGTAGCTCCGGATCGTCCGGACGTGCAGGCCGAGCCGGTTGGCCACCTGCTCGACCGAGTACAGCTCCTGGGGCATTTCATCAGACTACGACAGCTTCCTTAGAATTCCCTATAAATAGCCAGATAGGGAGTTTTTAGGTAATTTAGAGGCATGGTTGATGAGCTGAGCGGGGTGCGGGTGTTCGTGAGTGACGAGCGGGTGGGCGACGATCGCGAGGCGGTCCAGCTCATCGCGCAGGCGCATTACGACCACCAGGCCGAGTGGGTGGTCTTCACGCCGGAGCAACTGGGTGAAGAGTTCTTCGAGCTGCGGACCGGCCGGGCGGGAGCGATCGCGCAGAAGTTCGTGGACTACCACATGGGGTTGGCCGTGGTCGGCGACATCGCGGGCGAGGTCGCCGCGAGTACCTCCCTGGCCGACTGGGTGCGGGAGAGCAACCGTGGGCGGAACCTTTGGTTCGTGCCGGACCTGGACGCGCTGGCCGAGCGGCTACACGACGGGCAGTGAGCTCAGCAGGGCCGGTGTCTTCGCGTCGGTCGGCTCGTGGATGAGGACGCGGAGCTGACCGGAGCTCGTGATGTCCTCGGTGAAGATCTGCAGGGCCACGTCGACGGTGTCGTGGTCGTGGTCGAGCAGGTGCTGCAGACCGGCCCAGAAGACGATCTCCGGCTCGCCGGTGGACCGGTCGCTCAGTGAGTCGGCGAGGGCGTCCCAGTTCCGGCCGAACCAGCGTGGCAGGTCGAACGTGGTCGCACAGAGGTCGAGAAACCCCATCTTGTCGTGGATCTCGGTGGTGTCGAGCAGGACGAAGTCCCAGCCCGCAGCCACGACGTCACGGCGTACCTGGTCCGGCGTGTGGTCCGACCGCCAGCGATAGACACCGGGGCGCAAGCCGTTGGTCAGCAGCGTGCGCAGCTCGGTCATGAAGTTCCCCCGTCTTCCGCGATCCGGCGGAAGGACTTGTAGTGGTCATCGGAGTAGTAACGCTGACCACCGTTGCCGGTCACGATCCGGCGGGCACCACGGTCCTTCTCGCCCGGCGTCTTCACGGTGTACTCGTGGTAGTAACCGCGGTCGTGCTTCGGCAGGAGCTTCTCGAGGTTGCCGAACACGACGCCGTCCCGGCTGTACGGATACGGTCCGCCCTGGTCGATCAGCTTCAGCATGGCCTGCGCCTCCCCCGGCAGGTCCGCGACCGCGACGACCTTCACGCCGCTCTCGGTGTCGGTGCCGGCCGAGGCCGAAGGCTTCGCGGCACAGCCGAACAATGACGCTGCCAGCGTGATCACCAGCATGGCGATCACCACGGCCGCGACGATCCGCGCGGTCTTCGGGTTGTTGATCACCCGGCCTCCCGCAACCGCCGGCTGAACTCCGCGGCCGCCGCGCCGGGGTCGTCCGCGGCGGTGATCGCGCGGACGACGACCACCCGGGTGGCACCGGCCTCGAGCACCTGGTCCAGCCGGTCGAGATCGATCCCACCGATCGCGAACCACGGCTTCGCTGGCCGGCGGCTGGCGGCGTACGAGACCAGGTCGAGGCCGGCCGCCTGCCGGCCGGGCTTGGTCGGGGTCTCCCAGGTCGGGCCGACACACAAGTAATCCGAGCCGTGCTCGGTCACTGCGGCGTTCACCTGGCTGAACGTGTGCGTGGAGCGGCCGACGACAGGCTCCTGGCCGACGATAGCCCGGGCCGCATGCACCGGCAGGTCGCGCTGACCCAGATGCAGTACGTCGGCTCCCGCGGCGAAGGCAATATCCGCCCGGTCGTTGACCGCCAGCAGCGTGCCGTGCCGCTTGCAGGCGTCCGCGAACACCTCCAGCGCAGCCAGCTCGTCCGCCGCCTCCATCTCCTTCTGGCGGAGCTGCACGATGTCCACGCCGCCGGCCAGTGCAGCGTCCAGGAACTGTTCGAGGTCGCCCTGCTTCTCGCGGGCGTCCGTGCACAAGTAGAGCTTGGCGTCCTGGAGTCGGTCGGTGTGGTCAGTCACACCCAAAGCCTGCCATGTCCGCCCAGACGTAGGCTGACGGCATGCCTGAGCTCACGTCCGATGTGGTGGTGGTCGGCGCCGGGCTGATCGGTCTCGCGACCGCCTGGCGACTGGCCGCAGACGGTCTGCAGGTGACGGTATGTGACCCGACTCCGGGCACCCAGACCTCCGCCGTCGCCGCCGGCATGCTCGCCCCGGTGACCGAGGTGGAGTACGGCGAGGACGACCTGCTGGCTCTCAACCTGGCCGGTGTCGACGCCTGGCCGGCGTTCGCGGCCGAGCTGGAAGAGCTGACCGGACTGTCCGCAGGCCTGCACCAGACCGGGACTCTGTCGGTTGCGTACGACGTCGACGACGCAGCCGCACTGCGCCGACTCGCCGACTACCAGCGGCGGCTCGGACTCGAAGTCGAGGAGCTGTCCGGTCGCGACGCCCGTCGACGCGAGCCCCTGCTCGCGGCCGGTGTCTCCGGCGGCGTCTGGGTCCCAGGCGACCACTCCGTCGACAACAGACAGGCAGTCGCGGCGCTCCTCCGCGCTGTCGACCTCTCCAGCGTCCTGCTCGTCCGCCGGCGCGTGTCCCGCGTGATCACGTCCGGTACAACGGCTGTCGGCGTACAGCTGGAGAACGGCGACACCGTGCATGCCGGACACGTGATCGCTGCCACTGGGCCTTGGTCGTCCCAGTTGCAAGGCATTCCCGATGAGTTGCGGCCGCCGGTGCGGCCGGTAAAGGGTGAGGTGCTGCGCCTGCGGGTGCCCGAGGCATACCGGCCCGCACTGCGCCACACCGTACGGGCGACCGCGCGAGGCTTCTCGGTCTACCTGGTGCCACGGGCGGGCGGAGAGCTGGTCGTCGGCGCCACCAGCAGTGAGCTCGGCTACGACACGCGAGTGCTCGCGGGTGGGGTGTTCTCGTTGCTGCGGGACGCGCGGACCGTGTTGCCGATCACCGACGAACTGGAGCTGGTAGAGACGATCGCCGGCCTTCGGCCCGCCACTCCGGACAACGCACCGATCCTGGGACCGTCCGGTCTCGACCGGTTGCTGTGGGCAACTGGGCATTACCGCAACGGCGTGCTGCTCACACCGATCACCGCGCAGATCATCGCGGACACCGTGCGCACCGGAGTCCTTCCGGAGCTCGGCAAACCCTTCCTCGGCAGCAGGTTCGGCCAGTCCGGCCACTGAGGCCCCGCCGGTTGCCCTGAGCAACGGCAGCTTGTGAACCACAACCATGTAGTTCAGCCTTGAATTGTAAACATTGAGTTACAGGCGCAACAAGCACCCCATCCACCCCTGTTGTCACACCTGTATCAGCACTTACGGTCAAGTGACGTTCACACGGGGAGATGGATCATGCGTAACGTCGTACGGATACTGACCGGCATCGCCGTACCGGTGCTGACCGCGGCCGTGATCACCGCCGGCTCGCCCGGCTTCGGCGCCTACAAGGTGAAGGACGGCGACACTCTCAGCCACATCGCGAACCGCTACGGCACCAGCGTCAAGACGCTGGTCGCGCTGAACAACCTGCCCGGCAACGGCAACGCGATCTACGCCGGGGAGGTCCTGAAGGTCCCTGGCAAGGGCAGCGCGACTCCGGCGCGTCCGGCGAAGCGGTCCCAGCTCGGACGGGTGACGTATATCGTCAAACCGGGCGACACCATCTCCACGATCGCCAAGCGCTACAAGTGCTCCCAGGCGAACCTGCTGGCCGCCAACAAACTGCGGTCGAGGGCCCGCATCTACGCCGGCAAGCCGCTGCAGATCCCGGTGAAGATCCGGCCGAAGGTCAAGGCGAAACCGGCGAAGAACAAGAACAACACCTTCGCCGGCCGCACCTACGCCGACCAGGTCGTCGCGAAGGCGAACCGCAACCGCGCGATCCTGAAGAACCGCAAGCTGCCGACCCGGTCCCAGCTGCGCAGCCTGATCGTCAGCACCTCGAAGCGGTACGGCGTCGACCCGGAGCTCACGCTCGCGGTCAGCTGGCAGGAGTCCGGTTGGAAGCAGCGGGTGGTCTCCCCCGCCAACGCGGTCGGCGCGATGCAGGTGATCCCGTCGACCGGCACGTTCGCCTCGAGCATCGTCGGCCGGCAGCTGGACCTGCTCAACCCGCGGGACAACGTCACCGCCGGGGTGGTGCTGCTGGACCGGTTGACCGGCGCCGCGCGGCTCGACATCGCGGTCGCGGGCTACTACCAGGGGCTCGGCGGAGTGAAGAAGAACGGCATGTATCCGGACACGAGGCTGTACGTGAGGAACGTGCTCCGGATCAAAGCTCAGCTGGAACGCGGCTGGGACCCCCTGCGGTGAGCCTGGCGCCGTCACGCTGAGCCGTTATCTACACTCTCTGAGCAGAGATGGTTTGGAGAGGCGGCTTACCGCAAGTGACGGACGACGTGGACACGCAGGTCAGCGACCGCCTCGTCGGGCGCGTGCTCGACGGACGGTACCGCGTCGGCGCGCGCGTCGCGAGGGGCGGCATGGCCACCGTCTACCAAGCCGTCGACATGCGTCTGGACCGCACCGTCGCCCTCAAGGTGATGCACGACGGGCTCGGCGACGACGCCCAGTTCGCCCGTAGGTTCGTGGCCGAGGCCCGGGCCGCCGCCCGCCTCTCACACCCGAACGTGGTGGCCGTCTTCGACCAGGGCGACGACGACGGCACCCTGTTCCTGGCGATGGAGTACGTTCCCGGCCGCACGCTGCGCGATGTCATGCGCGAGCAGGCGCCGCTCTCCCCCGCCCGGGCCCTGGACCTCCTCGCCCCGATCCTGTCCGCGCTCTCGGCCGCGCACGACGCCGGCATCGTGCACCGCGACATCAAGCCCGAGAACGTGCTGATGTCCGACAAGGGCACGGTGAAGGTCGCCGACTTCGGCCTGGCCCGTGCTGTCAGCGCGACCGGCAACACCGCGACACAAGGCCTCCTGATGGGCACGGTGTCGTACCTGGCCCCGGAGCTCGTCACCGATGGCAGCGCGGACGCCCGCTCGGACGTCTACTCGGCCGGCATCCTGCTCTACGAGATGCTCACCGGCAACAAACCGCACTCCGGAGACACCCCGATCCAGGTCGCCTACGCGCACGTCCACGCCGACGTGCCTGCCCCGTCGCTGGAGCAGCCGAGCATCCCGCCGTACGTCGATGCACTCGTGCAGCGAGCGACCGCCCGGGACCGGGACCTGCGGCCCGCCGACGCGCGGGTCTTCAGCCGTCAGGTGCACCGGGTCCGCAGCGCGCTCGAGGAAGGGCTGCCGGACGACCCGGAGCTCACCGGCGACCTGACCGTGCCGATCCAGCAGATCCGCCAGGACAGCGGGTACGACGACGGCTACACGCGTGGCGCCCCCGACCTGGCCGATGAGAGCGTTCTCCGCCACGACACGATCGTCGTACCGGTGGAGAAGGGCCGACCGACCGGCGCCCCGGCAAAAGCGGCCCCGCCGCAGCGCAGAGGGCGCGGACCGATCGCGCTGCTCGTCATCCTCGTCGCCGCCATCGCCATCGGCACCGCGGCCTGGTACTACGGCATCCACCGCTACACGTCCACGCCGGACCTGGTGAAGATGGTTCCGGCGGCTGCGGCTGCGAAGGCCGAGATGTCCGGCCTGCGGACCACCTTGGCCAACCAGGACTTCTCCGAGGACGTGCCCATGGGCCAGGTGATGCGCACCGACCCAGGAGTGGGTGACCGGATCCGGAAGAACGGTGAGATCGATCTCACCGTCTCGAAGGGCCCCGAGCGGTACCGGGTGCCACAGCTGGTCGGGCTGCAACTGGATGCGGCCCAGCAGGCGCTCGCCCCGATCAAGCTGATCACCGGGCAGGTCAACGAGCAGTACAACGAGACCGTGCCCACCGGGGGCGTGATCGCGATCAGCCCGAAGTTCAACACCGTCGTGAAGCCGGGCTCCGCGGTCAACTTCGCGGTCAGCAAGGGCAGGAGGCCGATCACCGTCCCTGACGAGACCGGCAAGACCTACCGGGACGCGAACAAGGCGCTGCGCAAGCTCGGCTTCGTGGTCGGCCGCACCGAGCGGTACGACGAGAAGGTGCCCGAGGGCAGCGTGATCAGCCAGAGCCCCAGCAGCGGCACGCTGTTCGCCAACGACAAGGTCCAGCTGGTGGTGTCGAAGGGACCACCGCTGGTCGACGTACCGAACGTCAAGCGGAAGAGCACCTCCGACGCACAGCAGATCCTCACCGACGCGGGTTTCATCGTGAAGGTGGACAAGGCGCCGTTCAACCTCGGCCTGAACATCGTCGCGGCGCAGAACCCGGGCGCCGGCAAGAAGGCCAAACCCGGCACGACCGTCGTGATCACCGTGCTCTGACCCGGCCGTTTGGTCCGCGACGCGGGCGTCTGATGAGATGTCCGGCGTGAACCACCCGCGTCTCGCCGTACTCGCCCTGCTCGCGGTCGCGGCGGCGTGGGGCTCCACGTTCTTCCTGACCAAGGACCTGCTCACCAGGATGGACGTCGCCGACTACCTGGCGTTGCGGTTCCTGATCGCCTCGGTCGCGCTCATCCTGGTCCACCCGCCGGCGATCTCCCGGCTGAGCCGCCTCGACCGCGGCCGGGCCGTTGCCCTCGGCATCACCTACGGCATCGCCCAGCTGGTCCAGACCGAGGGCCTGCGGCACACCTCGGCCAGCGTGTCCGGCTTCGTCACCGGCATGTACGTCGTCTTCACCCCGCTGCTGGCCGCGGTCATCCTGCGCCACAAGATCGGCCGCTGGGCCTGGGTCGCCGTCATCCTCGCCACGGTCGGCCTCGGCGTCCTGTCGCTGCGCGGGTTCAGCATGGGCACCGGTGAGCTGCTCACGCTGGCGTCAGCGGGTCTCTACGCGCTGCACATCATCGGTCTCGGCGCCTGGTCGACACCACAGAATGCCTTCGGCCTCTCGTCCCTGCAGATGATCGTGATCACCTGTGTCTGTGCCATCGGCGCGCTGCCCGGCGGATTCAGCGTCCCGAGCACCGGCCGCGACTGGGCCAGCGTCGTCTACATGGCACTGATCGCGGGCGCGCTCGCGCTGATCGTGCAAACCTGGGCGCAGGCACACCTCACCCCGACCCGGGCGGCGATCGCCATGACAATGGAACCGGTGTTCGCGTCGGCCTTCGCGGTGCTGTTCGGATCCGAGAGCGTCACCTGGAGGATGCTAGTCGGTGGCGCGCTGGTGCTGTCGGCGATGTATCTGGTCGAGCTCGCACCGCGGCGCAAGTTCGAGGCCGAGGTGCAGCACCTCGCACAATAGGTCGGACAGGAGGGGCGATGCGGGAGCGTAGCAAGGGGCGGGGCCGGTGGTTTCCGGCCGTTGTCATCGTCGTTCTGCTCGCGTTCCTGGCAGCCGGTACGGCGAACAACCTCATCCGCAACCCGCAACCCCAACTCGTCGCCGACGGCGTCCCCGGCCACCCGACGCCGCACGCGCCCTCCGCGCTGGGAAGCGGCGTCGGACAGTACGACGATCTGATCCGCCACGCGGTCTCCGACCTCGACGCCCTCACCCTCCCGACCGGCGCGACGCTGGCGGGCTGGGACGGCCCATGGCGGTACGTCTGGCCGCGGGACGCGTCGTTCGTCGCCGCGGCCCGCTGCTCGATCGGTCAGTACGACCAAGCGTTCAAGGTGCTGTCCTTCCTCAACGGTGTGCGACCGCCGACCGGCCGCTGGGAAGCCCGCTACAACGAGACCGGCGGCCGGGTCGGGGACGGCCGCGAACCCCAGCTGGACGGCTCCGGATGGGTGCTCTGGGCAACGTGGTCCTGCCGGGCCGGCAGCAGGTACTGGGAACTGGTCCGCGAGTCCGCCGAGCAGATCGTCACCGAGCTCGGTGACGACGGCCTACCCGGCCCGTCGTCCGACTACTGGGAGCGGCCCGAGGCGCGACTGACCCTGGGCACCGTCGCTCCACTGCTGGCCGGCCTTCGCAGCGCGGTCCTGATCGCTACCGATCAGCACCACGGCGCCGAGGCCGCCCGCTGGCGCTCCGCGCTCGACAAGTTGTCCAGGGCAACTGACCGGGTCTTCGGGCCGGACTATCCGCGCACCCCGGCCGGTGCGACGAGCTTCCTGGAGCCGGGCATCGCCCCCATCGAGCTCGGCGGTGGCGCCGACGCGATCGTCACCGTTCTTGGCCCGCCGTTCGCTCCGGCCCGAGAGGCCGTGTCCGCGGCCATCGATCGGTCCCGCGCCGTACTCACGCAGCCCAACGGCGGGGTGACGCCTGGTCAGGACTGGCGCGCGGACGGCGTTGCCTGGACACCGCAGACCGCGTTGTTCGCGCTGAGCGCGGCCGCCCGCGGGGATCACGCGACCGCCGATGCGTTGCTGACCTGGCTCGACCGGCACCGCACCAGCACCGGCGCGCTGCCGGAGAAGGTCAACCGCGATCGGGAGCCGGCCGGCGAGGCTCCCCTGAGCTGGACCGCGGCTCTGGTGGTCCTCGCCGGCACGGCGCTGCAGAACGCTCTACCGACTCCCGGTTAGCAGATCTCCATCACGTCGTGCGTCGGCGCGTCCGGGCGCGCCGTACTGGTCTTGGCCGAGTAGAAGAACGCGGTCGACGCGATGTCGTCCTGCAGCGGGAGATAGCGGCCGCCCGACCGCCAGCCCAGCGCCTGCACGTCGACGCGCAGCTTCTCTTTGAACCGGATCGGGTCTGGCAGGTGGAACCGGTACATGCCGAACCGCTGCTGGCTCGCGTACTGCCCGTCCGGCCGGATCACCTGCGGCATGCCGAGGTACGGCGTACTGAACTCGGTGTAGCCGCCCAGGTGGGGCACGTCGAAGTTCCACGCGCCGCCGAAGTAGTCCTCGGTCCCGGTGCCGCAGATGGTCGGGAACTCCTCGTCGCCGTCGAGGTAGAACTTCACCTCGCCCTCACCCCACCAGCCGGTGCTGTTGACGCCCCATGCGAGGTAGGTGCCGACGTAGTGACCCGGGCCGTCCACGCCGTCCAGCAGCGTGTGCACGGTCTGCGCCGGCAGCGGGTTGTTCCGCCGCCACTGCGCGTGCAGGTACGCCGACTTGTCCGGTACGGCACCGAGCCAGTAGTCCACCTGGAAGTACACGACCACCGGCTCGTCGTGGGTGTTCTCCAGCGTCAGCGTGGCCTGGGACTGGAACGGCATCTCCCAGTAGCAGTTGAAGCCGCCGTTCGGGTTCACCGCCACCGGGAGCGAGTTCACCTGGGCGAACCTGCCCCAGCCGGAGCAGAAGAAGTCGCCGACCGGAGCCTCGATCGCGGGCGCCTCGTCGCCGTCCCAGAACGTCCGCAACACCAGTCGCCGCCAATGGTCGACATGCGTGGTGAGCCAGATGTGCGTGATGCAGCCGGAGCCGGCGATGTCGGCCAGCGTGGCGGTCTCGCCCGGGCCGATCTCGATCGACGGCGACACCTTCCAGCCCTGACCGAGATCCCGGGCCGCTCCTGCACCGGTCCCCTCGGTCCGCCGGCCACCCTGACCGGGCTCGCCGGTCGGGTTCTCCGCACTGATGGACCGCGACTCGACGTCGGCGAGCGCGCTGATGCCGGACAGATTCCCAAGAGTCATACCCGCGACCTTAGCGGCGGACGAGTCGATGAGAAATCGATTGCCCACCAACTGGGACTCAGCAGATCGAGGCGAGCCTTCCCGCTAGCCGTGTACCGAAGGACAGGACGTATACCTGTGCTATACCGCTGTCTCACGCCTGGGAGCCGGTCGGCGATGGTCGCTGGACCGACTACCTCCTGTTCTTCGGTGCACCTCAGCAGGCCCGGACCTTGGCGTCGAGGCCATGGTCGGAGGAGATGCAGGCCAGCGGGCGGCCCTGATCGGGCTTGGCGCGGACGAAGAGCGGGAAGGCGTCCGCGCCGCGGACCTGCGGACTCTTCCCCGTCTTGAGTGAGCCGACCGCACCACCGCGGGCTGCGACAGCTGCCTTCACATCGTCGACCGTGACGGCGCTGCGCGCGTTCGTCGTGACCGCGCTCTTCGCGTCGGTGGCGACGGCAAGCGCGAAGTCGATCTCCAGCGGGGTCGCCCACGCCGATGTCGTGACCGGGAAGACCAGACCGAACATCAGCAGGCCGCTCGCGATGATGATCTGCCGGAACTGCCGGCTCTGGTCGGTGAGGAGCACCGCGGCACAGCACAGCGCGAGGAACAGGGTGAGCCCGCGCAGAATCCAGTGCGGCTCGAGCCGGCCGTCCACCGCCAGTGCCGCCCCGACGGCGATCACCAGGCAGAGGACGGCGGCAGCAAGCGCCGCCCGGACGCGCGGAGACACAGATCGCATGCCGCAGACGATAGACGTGCAGGCCTGCTGCGAGGACTAGGTCGTGTCTGGTAGTTCAGAACCTGCGCAGCAGGCGCGGAATTGCCAGACACGGCCTGGCCTAGAAGGGGAGCTTGGGCTGGGGTGGGGCGTGGGTGGGGTCGACGCCGTCGAAGAGGCTGCTGACGGACTCGCCCTCATGGATGCGCTTGATGGCCTCGGCGAACAGGCCGGCGATCGAGCTGACCTGGAGCTCGGGGAAGCCGTCCGGGCGCGGGACGGTGTCGGTGCTGATCACCTCGGTGATCGACGGGTGCGACCGCAGCCGCTCGACCGCCGGGCCGGCGAACAGGCCGTGGGTGCAGGCGACGGCCGCCTGGGTGCAGCCGCGGTCCTTCAGCCGGTCCAGGAGCTCGATGATCGAACCGCCGGTGGCGATCTCGTCGTCGAGGATGATCGCTCGCTTGCCGGCGACGTCGCCGACGATCGCGTCGATCACGACGCGGTCGTCGGCCAGGCGCTGCTTGCTGCCCGCCGCGACCGGCAGGCCGAGCAGCCGGGCGAACAGGGTCGCGGTCTTCGCGTTGCCCAGGTCCGGGCTGACCACGACGGTGTCGGTCAGATCGTGGTTGCGGAAGTGGTCCGCGAGGACGCCGATCGCCGTCAGGTGATCGACCGGGACCGAGAAGAAGCCGTGCACCTGAGGCGCGTGCAGGGCCATGGTCAGGACGCGGTCGACGCCGGCCGTGACCAGCAGGTCCGCGACCAGGCGGCCGCCGATCGAGATCCGGGAGGCGTCCTTCTTGTCCGACCGCGCGTACGCGTAGTGCGGCATCACCGCGGTGATCTGCTCCGCCGAGGCACCCCGCGCGGCGTCGATCATCAGCAGCAGCTCCATCAGGTGCTCCTGCGTCGGCGGCACCAGCGGTTGCACGATGTAAACATCCCGCTGCCGACAGTTCTCCTGCAGTTGCACCTGCAGGCAGTCATTGCTGAAACGATGAATCTCCACCGGTGAGAGCGGTACGCCGAGATCGGCACAGATCCGCTCCGCCAAACCAGTGTGGGCACTTCCGCTGAACACGACGATCTCTCGCACGGCTCTCCCCGAATGCTGCCGACTCGACGGTTCGAAGCTTACTTGGCGGCGTTCCGGATCTTGGCGGCGAGGGCGTCAAGCAGCGAGGTGACGAGATTGATCGTGTCCTCGTCGGTCAGGTTGCCGGCCGCGTCGAAGCGCTCGTGAGCGCGGAAAGCCATCACCTCGGGCTTCACCACGACGTCCGAGTGGGTCCACACGAACACCTGCCGCAGCGCGAGTAACGCGGCGTAGCAATCAGCACTCCGTCCGCCGCCTGGATCAGCTCCGGAAGGTTGAGGTCTGGACCGCCACGCCATCACAACTGCTCACAACCCGCGCACCCACGCAGGGCACAGGCGCAGACGACGAATTGTGATGGGCTGCAGATCCGCACTCCTCGGTGTGCATCTGCTGACCGCCTCCGGCCCGGGCGGTGGGTCGCCGAGCCGCAGGCGGGGTGAGGTCAGATGGTGAGGAGGCGGGCCAGGGTTTCGGCAGCGGTTCGGCAGTCAGCGGTGGAAGCGTCCAGGTGGGTGACCACTCGTAGTTGGGTGCCGCCTACGCCGCTGACCAGGAGGCCTTTGGCTTGGGCGGCTGCGACGAGTTCGGCGACCGACTTGCCGGTCGCTGCCAGGTCGGTGATGACGATGTTGGTGTCCACCTGGTCGGGCTTCACCGAGCCTGGGGCGGCGTCGGCCAGGGCTTCGGCGATCAGCCGGGCGTTCGCGTGGTCCTCGGCCAGCCGGTCGACGTTGTGCTCGAGCGCGTAGAGCCCCGCAGCGGCCAGTACGCCGGCCTGTCGCCAGCCGGCACCAAGACGCTTCCGCCAGACTCGCGCTTCCCGGATCAGCTCGGTCGAACCGACCAGCACCGAGCCCACCGGAGCGCCCAGGCCCTTCGAGAGGCAGACGCTCGCGGCGGCTGCCCGGGAGGCGTACGACGCGGGAGTGCGACCGGTGGCGACAGCGGCGTTCCAAAGCCGGGCGCCGTCCAGGTGCAGCGGGAGTCCGCGGGCGTCGAGCTCGTCCGCCAAAGCGTCGTACCCGTGCTGGATCGCGCCGCCGCCGAAGTTGTGGGTGTTCTCGACCGAGACGGCCGAAGTGATGACGAAGTACGGTCCGAGGTCCGGGGCGATCAGCGCGCGGATCTGCTCGAGGTCGATCTGGCCCGCCGGCGCGGACCACGTCCGCGTCGTGACCCCGTTGACGGCCGCGTGCGCGCCGAGCTCGGCCCGGGCGATGTGCGCACTCGCCTCGCACAGCACTTCGCTCCCCGGCGGCACCAACGCCCGTACGCCGAGCAGGTTCGCCAGCGACCCGGTCACGGTGAACAGGCCCGCCTCATGCCCGAGCAGTCCGGCGACCGTCTCCTCGAGCCGGTTGACCGTCGGGTCCTCGCCGTACACGTCGTCCCCGACCGGCGCCGACGTCATCGCCGCCAGCATCCCCGCCGACGGCCTCGTGACCGTGTCGGACCGCAGATCGATCATGCCTTCGCACCACGCAGGCGCTCGGCGACCAGGAAGGCTAGCTCCAGGGACTGATGCCGGTTCAGCCGCGGGTCGCAGGCGGTCTCGTACCGGTTCACGAGGTCCTCCGCGACCAGCTCCTCACCACCGCCGAGGCACTCGGTCACGTCGTCACCGGTGAGCTCCATGTGCACGCCACCCGGCCACGTGCCGACCTGCTCGTGCGCGTCGAAGAAGCCCTGGACCTCGTCCATCACGTCGTCGAAGTTGCGGGTCTTGTAGCCGTTCGGCGTCTCGTAGGTGTTGCCGTGCATCGGGTCGCACACCCACGCGATCGGCGAACCGTGATCCCGGACCGCCTCCAGCAGCGGCGGCAGCCCTGCGCGAATCTTGCCCGCGCCCATCCGGGTGATGAACGTCAGCCGCCCCTCGATGCCCTTCGGGTTCAGCTTGTCGATCAGGGCCCGGATGTACTCCGGTGTCGTCGTCGGCCCGATCTTCACTCCGAGCGGGTTGCTCAGCGACGCCAGGAACTCGACGTGCGCGCCGTCCAGCTGCCGGGTCCGCTCCCCCACCCACAGCAGATGGCCGGACACGTCGTACGGCTGCTCGGTGCGCGAGTCGATCCGCGTCAGGGCGTGCTCGTACTCGAGGATCAGGGCCTCGTGCGAGGCGTAGAAGTCGACCGTCTTGAACTCGTCAGCGGTCGCGCCACAGGCCCGCATGAAGGCGAGCGCACGCTCGATCTCGGATGCCAGCTGCTCGTAGCGACGTCCCACCGGCGAGGACTTCACGAAGTCGGTGTTCCACGCGTGCACCTGGTGCAGGTCGGCGTACCCACCGGTGGTGAACGCGCGGGTCAGGTTCAGCGTCGCGGCGGCCGCGTTGTACACGCCGCGCAGCCGCTGCGGGTCCGGGATCCGCGACTCGGGCGTGAACTCGAGTCCGTTGACGGCGTCACCGCGGTACGTCGGCAGCGTCACACCGTCCCGCGTCTCCTCACCGGAGCTGCGCGGCTTGGCGTACTGACCGGCGATCCGGCCGACCTTCACGACCGGCACGCTCGCGGCGTACTGGAGGACGACGGACATCTGCAGCAGCACCCGCAGCTTGGCCCGGATGTTCTCCGCGGTCACCCCGTCGAAGGTCTCCGCGCAGTCGCCGCCCTGGAGGATGAACGCCTCGCCGCGGGTGACTGCCCCGATCTTCGTGGTCAGGTCGTCGCACTCACCCGCGAACACCAGCGGCGGCAGCTTCCGCAGCTCGCGCATCACCTGGTCCAGCGCGACCGCGTCCGGCCACTCCGGCTGCTGCAGCGGCTTCAGCGCCCTCAGCTCGTCCAGACTCGGAACCCCGGGCACTTCCCCCGCCGTCAACGTCGCGAATTGCATGCCCCCAACTCTAGGCCAGGCCCATCACACCCCTCTCACCGTCTCACCACCCCACAAGCTCAGAGTGGGGCGGATTTCCCTCCCGATTCGGGCAGAAATCCTCCCCGCAGTGGTTATCCACAGGCGGGAGATCGGCGGACCGGACTGCGCGTGCGGGGTGCATGTTCTCTTGGTGTGAGTGGACAGGGAATGAGGTCGTTTGCGGAGTTGCGGCGGCGGCAGGCGGAGGCGTTCAGCCGGGCGTAGGCGTTGGCCCACGGGATCACGGACAAGGTGCTTCAGCGCGGGTGCCGGGCGCGGCAGCTGGAGCGGGTGCATACCGGGGTGTACGTCGACTTCACCGGGCCGCTGCCGTGGGACACCAGGATGTGGACTGCCTGTCTTGCCTACGGACCAGAGGCAGCGCTGACCCCGCAGCGTCCCAGGTGGCCGCCGCCCTCCACCACCGCGGCTGGCGCGGTTCCCCCCGCCCCTGCTCCCCCACCTGCACCCTGGTCAGTCCGCCGGGGTGGGGAGGATTTCGTGCCGATCCGGGAGCAACATCCTCCCCAACCTCTGAGATCAGGTGAGGGTGCCGGGGTGTGGGGGGACGTCTACGGCGTGGGTGCGGAGGATGGAGAGGGGGATGGTATCCAGGGAGCGGGCGTGGGTTGAGGCGAGTACGACGGGAGCGGCGGCGCCGGCGTGGTAGGCCTGGAGCCAGCGGACGGCGACCACGCACCAGCGGTCACCCGGCTCGAGGCCGGGGAAGCTCAGCTCGGGGTGTGGTGTGGTCAGCTCGTTGCCGACCGAGGCCTGATGGGCGAGGAACTCCGTCGTCATCACCGCGCACACCGTGTGACTACCGAGGTCATCGGGGCCGCTCGTGCAGCAGCCGTCCCGGTAGAAGCCGGTGACGGGATCGGTCCCGCACTCCTCCAGCGGTTCGCCGAGGACGTTCAGGTCGCTGTCCATGGCGACATCCTGACCTGGACGGGAGCCACAACGGGGTCAGCTGGCCTTGGTGTCGCCGAGGCGGACGTGCTCGTCGATCGACTCGCCGGCCTTGAGCAGGTCCTTGGCCTTGTCGGCGTACATGTCGACGTACTCCTGGCCGGACAGCTCCATCAGCGCGTACATGATCTCGTCGGTGACGGACCGCAGCACGAACCGGTCCCGCTCCATGCCCTCGTAGCGGGAGAAGTCCAGCGGCTTGCCGACCGCGACGCCCGGTCGGACCAGCCGCGGCAGCCGGCGGCCCGGCTCGCGGACCAGCCACTGCGGCCAGATCATGCCGGGCGGCTGCAGCTTCTCGGTGTCGATCATCGCGACCGGGATCACCGGCACGCCGGCCACGATGGCCATCCGCGCGACGCCGGTCTTGCCCTTGTAGAGCCGGCCGTCGGGCGAGCGGGTGCCTTCGGGGTAGATCCCGAACAGCTCGCCCTTCTTCAGGATGTCCAGCCCGGTGTTCAGCGCGGCCAGCGAGGCCCGCCCACCGGAGCGGTCGATCGGGATCTGGCCGACCGACCGGAAGAAGGTCGCGATCAGCCTCCCCTTCGCCCCGGGCATGGTGAAGTACTCCGACTTCGCCGGGAAGACGATCTGCCGGGGTACGGCGACCGGGAGGAAGATCGAGTCGCAGAACGCCAGGTGGTTGCTGACCAGCAACGCCGGGCCGTCCGCCGGGATGTTCTCCAGTCCGGTCACCTTGGGGCGGAAGAGCAGCTTCGCCAACGGTGCGACCAGGAACCGTCTGAGGAACAAGTACAGCATCGCCTTCGCCTCCGTCACTCGTCCGTCACGTCACACTCGCCCCACTACCCAGTGTCCGCCCGCGGCGACGGATACGACAGCCCGGCGCCCACCATCGGTGCAGGACATTACGTTCCACCTTCCCACTCAGGCAATGTCACCGCCAGGAATGTGGGCGTTGCTCACCGTGTTGTCACCTGGATGCAGACTGAATGCGGCCCAGATGGGACCATGGGCCTGCGCACAGGTCGGGCCGTGGACCCCGGCTGCGACCTGGCCGCCTGTGAGGACCGTGACCGGCGAGGAGTCGACGTGCCAGTGCAAGGCCACGCGGAGGAATACCGCCGTCCCGGGACCGGGGAGAACGCGGCCGTCGGAGTCCTGCTCAGTCACGGATTCACCGGGTCGCCGAAGTCGATGCGACCGTTCGGCGAGCACCTGGCCGCCGAGGGATACGGCGTCGCCGTACCCAGGCTGCCTGGTCACGGGACCAGCTGGCAGGAGATGAACAAGACCGGCTGGCCGGACTGGTACGCCGTCGTGGACAACGAGCTGGAGCGGATGCGCAAGGAGCACGACCAGGTGTTCCTGGCCGGACTGTCGATGGGCGGCTGCCTGGTGCTGCGGCTGGCCGAGCAGCACGGCGCGGACATTTCCGGTCTGGTCCTGATCAACCCGTCGGTGCGGACCGACGACAAGCGGCTGGTGCTGCTGCCGGTGCTGTCCCGGCTGATGCCGTCGTTCCCCGGCATCTCGAACGACATCAAGCAGCCGGGCGTCGACGAGGGCGCCTACGACCGGATGCCACTGCGGGCACTCCGCTCGCTGTCCCAGCTCTGGGAGCTCACCCGGGCCGATCTCGCGCAGGTGACCCAGCCGGTCCTGCTGTTCCGCAGTACTGTCGATCATGTGGTGGAACCGAGCTCGGGGCGGACTGTGCTGTCCTCGATCTCGTCCCGCGACGTGACCGAGACCCTGCTCGAGGACAGCTATCATGTGGCAACTCTGGACAACGACGCACCGCGGATCTTCGCCGACTCCGCGACCTTCATCCGCCGGCTGAGTGGTCGCCGCGATGCGTGACAACGGACTGCAGGCGGCCCAGTACAGCTCGCTCGGCGGGATCGATCCGCTGGTCGCGGAGCCGGTGCTCGCCGCCTTGGCCGATGCCGGCATCGCCGCCTACTGCGGCGCCCCGGGCGAGTCCCGGACGACGGAGACCTCCGACGTCGACGCCCGTACGACGGAAGCCGGCGCCGAGGCGGAGGCGACCGACAAGGCCGAGGCCCCGGCCAAGGCCGAGGTGCCGGCGGCGGTGCCGACCGGGTTCGAGGAGATCTTCGTCGACGCCGAGGCCGTGGATCGCGCCCGGCCGGTGATCGAGCGGAGCAGCGAGGACGCCGAGTGGGCGTCGCTGGTCGAGCAGTTCAGCGCGCCGTCCGCGCCCGGGCACGACGACGACAAGGCCGTGCCGCGGTGGCCGGCCAGCGAGGACGTCGACGACAAGTACGAGCCGCTGATCGACGTACCGGCGGGACTGACCATCCGCGACACCTCGGACGACGAGGACGAGGACGACCGGCCGGCGAAGAGGGCCGACGACCCGCACGACCACTTCGTCCCGCCGGAGCCGCCACGCGGCCCCGGGCTGGACTGGATCAGCCGGGTCGCCTGGCTCGGCCTGATCGGCGGACCATTGCTGCTGATCGCGGCCGCGGCGCTCGACTTCGGCACCGGCCGGATCACCACTCTCGCGGTAGTCGGTTTCATCGGCGGCTTCCTCACCCTGGTGATCCGGATGAAGGATCGGCTACCACCAGATGACACTCCCGATGACGGCGCCGTGGTCTGAGTTAGAGTGCGGATCGTCGGACAATCCGACGAATGCCGAGGGAGGTAACCCGTGCAGGTCACCGAGACCGTCGAGATCACCGGCCACCTGATGGACTCTGGGCTGCTGTCCCGGGTCCTCGACGACATCCGCGGGTACGGCGGGGAGTACACGCTGGACAAGTTCGACCTCGGCTACGACAAGGACGACCCGTCCACGGTCCGGATGACGGTCGGTGCGGACGACGAGGAGTCGCTGCAGCGGCTGCTGATGCGGATCCAGACCAAGGGCGCGAACCTGGTCGACCCCGGTACGCCGGAGATCACCGAGGTGAGCCAGGACGGCGTCTTCCCGGACGGGTTCTACTCGACCACGAACCTGCCGACCAGTGTCCGGCTCGGTGGCCACTGGGTCGCCGTACGGAACCCGGAGATGGACTGCGGCCTGCTGGTCGACGGTGATGCCGTGCGGACGATCCCGATGTCCGAGGTGCGGGCCGGGATGCGGATCATCACCAGCGCGCAGGGCGTGCGCGTCACTCCCCCGATCGTGGTCAACACCGAGGAGGGGTTCGGCTTCATGGAGTCCGACGTCTCCAGCGAGAAGCCGCAGCGGGTGCTGGTGAAGCAGGTCGCGGACGGCATGCGCGAGGCGAAGGCGAACGGCCAGAAAGTGCTCTGGGTCGGTGGCCCGGGCATCGTCCACACCGGCGCGGCGCCGGCGATGGTGGCGCTGGTCGAGGCCGGGTTCGTCGACGTCCTGTTCGCCGGGAACGCGCTGGCCACCCACGACATCGAGTCGGCGCTCTACGGTACGTCGCTCGGCGTCGACCTGGCCCGTGGTCGCGGAGTCGAGCACGGGCACGAGCACCACATCCGGGCGATCAACACGATCCGCAAGGCGGGCTCGATCGCGGCCGCGGTCGAGCAGGGCGTGCTCACCTCAGGCGTCATGCACGCGCTGGTGAAGATGGGCAACAACTTCGTCCTGGTCGGGTCGGTGCGCGACGACGGGCCATTGCCGGACGTCTACACCGACGTCCTCGAAGGCCAGCGGGCGATGCGGGCCGAGCTGCCCGGCGTCGGCTACTGCCTGATGGCCGCGACCATGCTGCACTCAGTTGCCACTGGCAACATCCTGCCCGCGTCGATCCCACTGACCTGCGTGGACATCAACCCGGCGACGGTGACCAAACTGGCCGACCGCGGCTCGTCCCAGGCCCGCGGCATCGTCACCGACGTCGGCCTCTTCATCGAACACCTGGCCCGCGAACTCTCCCCGACGTACACCGCCACGAAGTAACCCACCCCGACCACGGACTCAGCCCCCCAGGACGTTACCGGACGACGGGCCACCCTGCCTGTATCCACCGCTCTGGTCCCGAGCACCGTCAGTGCGCTGCGAAGCATCCGAGAATTTGGCAGGGCCCGGCCCCAGCCCGGTGCGGTGCGCTCGCTCGACGTCGATCCCCGTCTCAACAGTCTTCGCCAGGACGCCGGCAAACCTGTACACCTCTTCCGCCGCGATGTCAAAATGGACGTTGGCAAGCCCACCGTATTGACCCTCGACGGCATCACTCCGATCCACGATCACTTCGGAGTAGGTTTCGTCGGGAGCGAAGGAGTCCTGACCCGTGGTGGGCCTCACACGTACGAGCGCATTCGGATTCCGCGCACTCTGGCCGATGCGCGTCTGGCCGTTTTCGACCTGTTCAGTGTAGAAGTTCGCCCCCGCTACCGAGCCGTTCTCGCAGACCTTTCGCACCGCGTCCATGATGTTCTGACCTCTGACCGGCTCGCTGAACTTGACGGTCTGTGTGGGTTCCTCGCTGTCCATGCACGTCCCTCCTCTGCTGCCCGACCTGGCAAGGCCTGAGTGGGCTTATCGTAGGCCCGCGTGGGGCCAGCGCACTCCGGCGAACGGGAGACGGAACTGATGAACCAGAGCTTCGAGTCGTTTCTGCGCCGATTCGAGGAGGCCAACACGGCGTTCGTCAACGGGGACGCGTCGTTGTGGCTGCCGCTGGTGTCGCGCAGCGAGCAGACCTCGATCTTCGGCGGTTTCGGCGGCCAGGAGGTCGGCTGGTCCCAGATCGGGCCGCGCTACGCGTGGGCGGCGGCCCAGTTCCGCCCGAGTGGTGCGAAGGTCGAGTTCGAGTACCTGGACAAGCACGTCGACTCGGACACGGCGTACTCCGTCGCGATCGAGCGCTGCACGGTCCGGTACGTCGACCGGCCCGGCGACCACCCGCACGCGCTGCGGACGACGATGGTGTTCCGCAAGGAGAGCGACGAGTGGAGCATCGCCCACCGGCACGCGGATCCCCTGGGCCCGAAGTCTCCACCGGAGTCCTGACGCTTCTGCGACCGGTTACAGCAGGTCGGGCCCGAGGGGGTGTTGGATGTGGGCATGACCGAGCTCGTGCAGCTGGATGTGAACGACGGCGTGGCCACGATCACGCTGGACTCCCCGCACAACAAGAACGCACTGTCGCAGCAGCTCACCGGTGAACTCCTCGAGCGGTTGATGAACGCCGGGCACGACGAACTGGTCCGGGTCATCGTGATCCGCTCGGCGCTGGATGTGTTCTGCTCCGGGGCCGACCTGTCCGAGGCGACCACGGTCGGCATGGGCGTGGGCGCTCAACGGATGGTCGACGTGCAACGCGCCATCGTCGCCAACCCCAAGCCGGTGGTGGCGCGGGTCGCGGGGCCGGTGCGCGCCGGTGGGATCGGGATCGTGGCGGCGGCCGACATCAGCATCGCCGGCGCCGGATCGACCTTCGCCCTCACCGAGGTCCGGCTGGGCCTGGCGGCGGCGACCATCTCGCTGACGGTTCTCCCCCGCCTCACCGACCGCGCCGCGGCGTACACGTTCCTGACCGGCAACGGGTTCGACGGGGTGGAGGCCGCACGGCTCGGGCTGGTCACCCGCACCGTCCCCGACGACAACCTGGACTCCGCGGTCGACACCGTGCTGGAGTCGCTGCTCAAGGGCGTACCGCAGGGTCTGGGCGAGACGAAGAAGCTGCTCAACCGTGAGCTCCTCGCCGACATCGATGCCCGTGGCAAGGATCTCGCCGACCTGTCGGCCGGCCTCTTCGGTTCCCCCGCCGCCCAGGAAGCCATGCTCGCGTTCCTCAATCGGCGCAACGGGTAATTCGTCACACCATCGGCGGCCACTTCGGCACGGCCGACGACGTACGCCGAGAAACCCTCTACTACCGCCTCCAAGCCACCAACCACCGCGCCAACTGGCGCGAAGCCGTCACCAATCCGCTGCTGGAGTTCCGGCGTTGAGTCGGGTCAGATCGTCGGCGGCTTGATGTCTGTCAGGTCCGGCAATCGATCTGGCCAATAGGCCGCCAGAGCCGCACCGACAAGCCACCACCCCCGATAGACCAGCGCACGGCAGAGCTCTCCGTCGAGTTTGTCGAACACTGTCGGGACCAGCGCCAAGTCCCGGCCGCGATAGGTCCGATGCTCCGGGAAGGTCGCTCGCCAGTCCGGCAGCTTGCCGGAGGTCGACATGAAGTCGGTGGCGAGAGCAACCAGCAATCCGCGCCGGGCACCCGGTGGCAGCGGCATGCCGGCATCGATCTCACGCCCTCGCCGGAATCGCTCGACCATCGCGCGGGTCCGCAGACCAGTGCTCTGCCGGTAGAGCAATGAGTTGGCCCGGGCCAACTCACGCACGAGCGGTATCCGTCCATAGGCGCCCGGCCGCAGCAGACCGCCGGCATTCAGGCTGACCAGGAACACATCCCGATACTTCTCCCGGTCCAGTGCCTGCAGGCCCGTGTTGTCGTACGCACCGCCGTCGACGAGCACCGGCGCCTGCTGCGCGCACGGGAAGGAGACGCGTTTCAGGACCACCGGGGCGAAGGCACCGGGCACGGCGGCCGAGGCCGCCACCGCCAGGCTCAGTTTGGTCCGCGTTCCCGCGGTTCCGGTCAGGCCGATCACGTAGTCACCGAGCACGTCGCGTTCGAAGCGGAAGCGGACACCTGTGGTGAGGTTGGCGGCGTTCACGATCCAGCGGACCTCCTCGTCGAGGTGCTCCAACCGCAGGCCGTCCAGGAACCACTCGTCGAAGCGCCGGGCCAGCAGTTCCGTCCGCGTCATCGGCCCGACCGTTCGCCAGATCCCCTTGATCAACGACATTTTCAAGGACTGCGTCGACACCCTGCCGACGGCGGGCCCGATCACCAGCTCGTCCACCGCGGCCGAGGTGAAGCCCCGACTCCGCAGGTCGGGCCAGGCCTTGGCCAGCAACGCGTTGGAAACGGACCCTCCCGAGACTGACGACACGTAACGCACGTCCCGCAGTCGGCCGATGTCAGCCAGCAGGCGGATCACCCCCAGTGCCGCGAGGGTGGCACGGAACCCACCCCCGGAGAAGGTCAACGCGATGGGCGCGACGGATCCACCCGGCGGGGCCGGGTCGGGCTGATCCGGTGCCCGGCAGGGTCGTGCTGACAACGTCGTCCCGAGGGCGGGCGAGTCCACCACCCATCGGCTGCTGTCCAGTTCTGCGCTCATCAGCTGCTCCGTTCGGGGACAACGACCGCGGTAAGGTCGACATCCGGTGGTAGTTCGTACGAGGCGACGACCTTCGGCGGCCGCGGCAAGGCCTGCAGTGCGGCACGGACCCGGGCGATTGCGCGGATGGTCCGGGTGACGAGCACCTCCGGCTGTTCCTGACCCGCCGTCAGCCGAACTGCCAGCCATTCGTGATCGGCCAAAGCCCCCTCGGGAGCCTCCACCAAGGCATCCTCGACCTCTGCCGGGAGCCTGCCCATCCGCCCCAGGCCACCGCTCCCTTCTGTCCGCCACGATTCCTCGGTCAGAATCTTCCGCAGCCTGGACGCGAGGACCACCGGGTTCCGCACGGCAGGTGCGGCGTAGCGGTCCATCGGCAGCAGCGGAGACTCCGCGAGCCGCACGCGATCCTCCCCGGCTGACGAGCTCCCGAGTTCGAGCAGCAACCACAACAGCCGGGGCAGATTGCGGATGCTCTCGCCGGATCGAACCATCTCCCGCAGACATGCTGTCAGCAGCGATCGCGGATAGCTCCCCTCGCTGGCAGCGGACAGATCCGGCAGCACGTAGCCCAGGGTGTCCAGCGAAGCGCCGACTTGCGACAGCCGGACGAACCAATGGGCGTGCGCGCTGATTGCCTGTTCGAGGCAGCCGACGACCTCCCTCCAGCCTGCCTCCGCGCCCAGTCGTGCAATGGGGAATTCCACGTTGTTCAGCCGAATCCGCACCGTGCCTGGCGGCTCGCTGGTCGGCGTCAGCCGCACATCCGGGAACCGCACACCGGTCCTGCCGAACAATCGTGTCCGCAGACGGATCAGATCGTCCGGCAGCGGGTCGCGCGTCCGCCGGAGCGTCTGTGCCGATGCGGCAACGACGACCTCGTGCGGTGCCAGCTGCTCGACCAGTTCCTCCCCAGCCTCCGCGATCGCGCCGGGCGACGGCCTGCCGGCGTACGTGCCGGACGGCGGGCGGATGCCCAAGTCGGTCAGATAGCCACGGACCACCGAATCCGCGCCGGACGGGCCATCGAGCAGCAGCGACAGCCTCCGCAGCAGGAAGCCGCCGACCAGGTCCTTTACCGCCTGCGGATCGTCGGGACGGACCGAGTCGGTCGGCGTCCAGAAGACAACCGGCCGCCGGTTCACCGATACCGCGAGCGCTGGACTGTCCTGCGTGGTCGTTGTGACGACCGGCCGGCTCTTCAGGCCGAACTCCGCAGCACGGTCACCGATCAGGCTCCGCATCGCGTCGTCGAATCCGGCGTGGTCGAAGTCCTTCCAGGCCGCGGGCACGCGTACTGTCACCACTGTCGTGAGCTCGTTCATGGCAGTTCCTCCGCGGCGAGAACCCTGATCTCCGGCCGCTCCGAGGCGAGCAACCGCCAGACGAAAGGCCTGAGCCCGGGGTCGGTCACGACGACGGCGAACGACTCGTCCCCGCGCGGTGTCAGCCACGACCTGAGATCCCGGACCAGTCCGGCGGCCTGGTCGCGATCCAGCTCCCACGCGGTTCCGGGGGCGCCGTCCAGCCCCCCGCCGACCCGGTCCTCGAGGTCCTCGGGCAGCCGGCGCAGGCGGTCCGGTCCCGGGTATCCGAGGGCTGCTGCGCCGAGCTGCCGGCGTACCGCCCGCAAGATCTCCAGTGGCGCGGTCTGCCCGCCGGTCTCGTCCAGCGATCGGAACACGTCGAGTACGGCGGCCCGATCGCGGACCGGGACACCTTCCCGCAACAGCAGACGCAGAATGCGGACGAGTCGCAGCCGGGAGGTCAGCGGGTCGGGCGGGTCCCAGGCCGGCGCCGACGGATCGGTCGGGTCCCAGTCCTCGAGCCACAGCGCCACGTCGTCCGGACCGATGAGCCGGAACAGCTGATCGCGCAACACCTCTTCGAGGCTGCGCACCAGGAAGCCGGCCCGGCTCTCGTCACCCGGCGCCAGCACGAAACCCGCGACCGTGGCCTCGAAAATCCGCAGCTCGACCCGATCGGCGTCGAGTTCCGGCGCGTTCAGGACCCGGACGCCGGGGACGCGCAGGCCCATCTCCTCAGCAAGCCGTTCGCGCAGGACCGGGATTCCGTCCGCCAGTGCCATGGCGAAGAGGTCTTCGTGCTCCTTCCCGAGCCACACCTCGACGGCGGTGACCGAGGCGGACATCGCGGACTCCGGCACGTCGCTGGCCAGCAGTCGATAGCCGGGCGCGAGCTGCAGCCGATCGGCAAGTCGCGCCAGCGTTTTCCGATGCCGGGCCGGCACTGCCGGATCGGCTGCGGCCGATTGCAGCCGATCGAGCAGAGCCCAGGACGACGGGACGTCGTGGGCCACGACGCCTGCCGCGTCGACCAGAGCCTTGTCACCCCGGGTCCCGTCCGGGATCGCGGCCAAGCGTTCGGGCAGACTCTGTCCACCGGCCATCAGTACGCCGATCGCCTGGCGAGCCCGTAGATCCGCCGTCAGCCCTGGCCGGGTGGTGAGCGACCTCGCGGCCGGCGACAGCTCGGTCCAGACCGCCTCGGCCTCCGCCAGACGACCGCGCCGGACAAGGCCGTCCCCGGTGGCCATCAAATCCAGCACAGCCCGGGCGATACCGGCCTCCGCCTCGCGAACCTCGGTGCTCCGGGCGAGCTCGACGTACCCGGCCAGTGCCTCGCGGTGCCGGCCATCGTTGTGCGCGACGCGGGCCGCGGCCGCCGTCACCGCGGTTCCGGGCGGCCTCCGCGCAGCCAGCAGCTCCGAGCACCGATCATCGATCGACGACTCGATCCCCACCAGTACGTCCTCGGCCTCGGCCTGCTGCGGCAGTCCTTCGACGTCAGCCCGGACCATGCCGAACTCAACCGTTCTGAGCTGGACCAGCTCATCGACGGAGGTCGCGCTCAGTACCCCGGCCCTCAGCAGTCGCTCGCCCTCGACGAGGTCCGTCCCCGCACCGCGAACCAGGTACATCTGCCCCAGGTCGCGGGCGAAGGAGGTATACGCCGGGGCCCGCGCGTACAGATCGGTGAAGGACTCGATCGCTTCGGCCAGCCGTTCGGCCCCACCCATCCGGTACGCCGCCCACCCGATCAGCCCCTGATCGGGTCCGGAACGTACTTCCTCCCAGAGGCGCGTGAACGTCGCCCTCGACTGCTCGTGCTTCTGTTCGGCCGCGTAGCACTGACCGCGCACGACTTGCGCCCATCGGCCCCGTGCGTCCCCCAGTATTTCGAGGGCGGCGCCGGTCTCGCCTTTCCTCAGGTGCAGGATCGCGGTGCGCACCAGCAGGCCCTGGTCCTCCGGCCAGTTCAGCAGCCGTTCACGGGCGATGGTCAGCGCCCGGTCGTACTGGCGCAGGTCCGCGAGGACGTCGAGCAGCTCTGTGGTGACGACCCGGTCGTCCGGACCGAGGTGGTGACCCATCAATGCAGTCTCGTAGCCCTCGTGAACGAAGCCCTGACGACGCAGCAGAGAGGCAAGGAAGCCGTAGCCACTCACGTAGTTCGGCTTCAGCAGGAGTGCTCGCTCGATCATCAGGTTGGGGTCGCGCTCGTCGTCGGGCAAGGCCCCGACGATCAGAGCCTGGGTCGCCAGTGACCAGCAGTGCGCGGCATCCGGCGCCTCGCGCTCCATCCCTTCATCCATCACCCGCGCGGCTTCCCGCATCCCGGCCAGGTCGACGATCCCGTCGTTGAGCGTCGACTGCGATCGCAGGGCTTCAGCCAGCATCCACCGGTACTCCGCCTGTGGGGCCAGCTCGCAGGCCCGCTCGAACTGCTTCACTGCTCTGAGGCCGGATCCTGACCAGATGTAGTACCGGCCGGCTTCGGCGTACGCCTCGGCGGCATCGCCGGACCGGTCCGCGATCCCCGCGAGGATCTTGGCCCGCTCCTGGTAGATCTGCCCCTCGGGATCGTCGTCGCCCGGGACGCCGTGCTGTTGCGCCGCGGCGAGGTCGGCCAAGGCTTGGTCCGGATCGGTATGACGAAGATGATGAGCCCGGCGGAGATGGAAGCGGGACGGGTCCGGTGGCAGCAGCCCCGGACTGGCCGGTCTCGTCTCTGCGGCTCTGAGCGCCCGGTCGTACTGCGCATCGGCCAGCCGCCAGTTCCGCTCGGCCTCCGCCAAGAGCCCGGCGACGACGAAGACGTCCATCGGCGCGTCCCGGATCCCGATCGCCTCCCGAATCCGCTCGTGGGCCGGGGAACTCTTCCCGGCCGCCAGCTCGGCCTCGGACGCGGCCGCCAACGCGAGGGCGATCCAGACGCCGTCCTGTCCGGTCCGGGCCGTGTTCACGGCCGCCTCGGCGGCGTTGAGGGCGGCCGCGGCGTCGTCCACGTGGCGGAGCAGGATCCGGGTCCGCAGCACACCGAGGCGAACCGCATCGGCGGTCGGCAGCGGGCGCCCGGCACGGGTCGGCAATTCGTTCAGCGCGGGCAGTGCCCGGACCGCCGCGTCGTCCGCGAGCGCCGAGGTCACGGCCCGCATCGCCGCCGCCAGCGGACGCTCCTCCGGGCGACGGCCCGGAAGATCGACGACCTCGGCGCACAGGTCGGCCCTCGCAGCGGACAGCGCGTCGACCCATGTCGACAACCACAGCTCGGTCGCGGCAGGATCGACCGCCGTGCGCGCCGCGGCGATGTCGCGGCGGCGCGCGTTCCACCAAGCCTCACCCAGTGGCTCGACCTCCGCCCGCGTCCGTTCGGCGGTCTGCAGCCGCTGCTCGACTCCGGCCAGTACGCCGTTGATCGCCTCGAGATCGGTGCGCAGCCGGGTGACGGACCTCATCACCGCGGTGTAGTCACTGCGCTGCTTGAGACCCTTCAACAGCAGCGGTGTCACCGATTGCGTCGTCCGGGACAGCCGCAGAGCGCGGAGCTCCGCCGTACCAAGGTCGAGAATTCGCCGGGCTTCGCTGTGCAGGCTGTCGTCAACCATCGTGCCCCTCCCGCATGGTCACTAGAGCCTTCATCAGCTCCTCGTAGACCCGCTTCGCCTGGTCAGGGTCCACGTCGCTGCGGCTGCGTTCATGGACGATGAGCCAGGCGTCTTGCGGATCGTCCGGCCAGCTGACGCTCGACACCCATTCCTTGTACCGCGCGGCACCGGCTTCGTCCGGCGTCTCGATGTCGATCACCGCCCGCAACCGGCGGCCGATGGCCGCGGCATTCACCCGGCTCGGCCGGGACGGTGCGCCAGGAATCGACAGCGCATCGGCCATCGGCTGCTGCACTGCTGCCGGTGGCCGAACCAGTGCACCGTCGTCCTGCAGATAGAGCACCGGCGTTCCGAAGCGACGGTTGAGCTGGTCCAGTCGATACAGGCTGTTCCGGCTGACCTGGACCGCGGCGCCGATCGGAGTGCCCTCGGCGAGCTGGCGGTAGAAATCGACCCCGACCCAGTCCGCATCGTCGGTCGGCATCGGGTACTGCATGGCCAGCACGGCGGGGATCTGGCGGCGCATCAGGTCCGGCGCCAGCCGTTCGAAGTTCTCATCGGCGTCGCCGTCCTCCAGCTCGCAGAGTTGCAGGATGACCAGGCGTGGGCGCTCCACACCGACCGGCGTCAACGCATCGATGAGCGGCTTCGGGTCCTGCCATCGCGACCCGTTCTGCCCACCCAGGTAGATCTTTGGTTCACCCGGCTCTCCCTTGCACAGCCCCACCACGTGGACGATGTGGCATGGAGTCTGACGCAGGGTTTCCTGGATCGCGTGCTGGTCCCAGTCCTGCACCGGGGGGAGCACCTCGATCCCGGCGATCTCCCCGATGCCCGCAGTGAGCATCGTGACGTCGTAGCGCGCCTGCCCGAAGCCCTTCTTCGGCAGCGCGACGATGAGCAGGACCCGGAGCTTCTCGTGCCGGTCGGTCGCGTCGATCGGTGTCCGGCCGCCGGCCAGCGGCACGTAGCGCGTCAGCAGCAGATTCGTCTCAGCGGCGACGAACACCCCGTCGACACCGGCCGCGTCGCAGTAGAGGAACTCCCAGGGCAGGCCCTTCAGCTTCGGCTTCGCGTTGTCGGTGAAGTTGATCAGGACCCGCAGCGGAACGTCGCCCTGGGGCTCGCACAGGACCCGCTCCAACTCTCCTCCGACCTTGTTCCGCAGAATCAACCGCCACAGGTGTGCGCCGATGATCCGGAACGTCTTGGGGCTGAGAATCCGATCCAGGTTGGACAGCGGCGATCTCTCGATCCGGTCCCATTGATTCAGCCATTCGTCCAGCAACAGCGCGGTGTCGAGGACCAGTTTGTCCTCCGGCAGCCGCTCCCTTGCGACCTCCTGCTTGTCGGCCCCGACCGGCCCGAACGTTCCGACCACCCACTCGGCCGAGATGGTGATGCCGAACTCGAAGCCGCTCATGGCGTCGTCCCTTCCGCCGTGGCCGCGGGTTCGATCGCCCAGATCGGGTCGGAGCTGCTCAGATAGATCATTGGGATGCCCAACAACTGTGGACTCGTCCGCAGCTGGTCCGCCAGGCGCTGCCGGCAGGTCTGCACCGCGACGTCGAGCGAGTGGCCCCGGCCCATCTCGTCGTACAGGGCGGTGCTGAACGCGATCGCGGTCTCGTTGGTGATGGCGTACTGCATGGCGATGACGCAGTGCACTCCGTTCCGCAGCAGCTCCGGCGCCAGCCCGGCGAAGCGGAACCTGAAGTCCAGCCGCCCGCCGTCGCAGGCGTGCAGGATGACGACTCGCGGCACGCTGCCCGGCCGACCGATCAGCCGACCGAGCTGGACGGCCGAGATCCACTCCGTTCCGCCGTCCGGTGCCGACACCGCGATCGTGCCGATGCCGGTGACCTGGTCGAACGAGCCGTGTCCCATGAAGTGCACGAGCGTCGGCCGAGACTCGGCGACACACGCATCGAATCGCGCGGCGGTCGGATTGATCAAGGTCTCCACCAGCGAGAAGCCCAGCGGTTCGACTGTCTCCCGAATCGCCGCGAGCACCGGCTCGGCGTCGACTGGCCCGAGTCGGACAGGATCGGCGTCGGCCACTACCGGCAACACACCGGCCATCGGCGGGGCGGCCGGGACCGGAACGCCTGACGGGACATACCGGGACAGCACGATCCCCGGCTCGTTGGCGAGGAAGTATCCGCGCGTGCGGTTCCGCTCCGGCACGTAGAGGTACTCCCACGGCACCGACGCGAGCTGCGATCCCGCGCCGTCGGCCGGGAAGCTGAGCGAGATCCCCACGATATCGTCGCCGCGATGATCGATCCTGTCCTGGATCCAGGTCCACACCTCGGCCGGGAACAACGCGCGGTGCAACAGGGTGCCGAAGACCCGGATCTCGTCATCGGTCCAGGCCCGGCCACGTTCGGACAGCCAGCCCTCGAACAACCGGATGAGTTCGGCGTCCAGTTTCGACGTCTCGACTCTGCCGTCGACCGTCGCATCGTTGCTCCACTGCCGCGCCTGGATATGGCCGTCCGGCAGCACCTGAACCGCGATCTGCTGCCGGCTCATGATTCCGGCCTGGGTGGCAGCGTCGTTGCGACGCCGCCATCGGCTGTGTCCGGGTAGCGAAGGCGATAGCCGTAGCGGTCGATCAATCGGTTGTCGTCCCAGCCGAGGGTTCGCGGATTCGCGTAGTTGAAGACGAGTTCGGCACCCGGTGGACCGTGCTCGATCACTCTGGCCACCGCGCTGTCGTCGGGATGGCTGAAATAGCTGCCATCGGAGGAGAACAGGTAGCGTTCCGCCGGCAGCAGGCGCACCAGTTCCGTCGTGACGTTGCGGGCACTGCCGTGGTGGGGCAACTTGAACGCGGACAACGGCAATCGGTCGAGCCCTCGATCGATCAGCAGCCGGCGAACCGCCGGGAGTAGCGCATCTGGGGTGGCGTCGCCGGCCAGGAGGACGCGGGCATCGCCGTACTCGGCGAGCAGCACGATGCTCGTCGAATTGGCCAGGGCGGTGTCCTTGCTCACCACGGCGTTGGCGAGTTTCGTGATGTTCGGCGCCGGCGCCCGGCTCAGGTAGGTCTGTGCGGGGACCAGCCGGCTGCGGCCACGCAGCACCCTGAGTGCGTCCTCGACCGAACCGAACGCGAGGCCGGCCGCTGCGGCCTCGACCACCCATTTGTCCCTCAGCCGGAGCAATTGACTCCGTGATGGTCCGAGCACGGTCAGCCGGAGCCCACCGGGCAGCTCACGCATGGGGAGTTCGCCGTCGTCGGCCGGCGCGACCGCTCGGTGGCCGAAGCGCGTGTTCCAGCCGATCCCTCGCGTCTGGATGATGGCACCCAGAAACTCGCCCTGCGCGACACCGAGTTCGCCGAGCTGCGCCGGGCCGTTGAACCAGATCTCCTCGATCCCCACGCCGAGCGCCGAGTCGTTGGTGAGCAGGACGAAGCCCTCGATGTGATCGCCGTCGATGTGGGTCAGGACCAGCAGTTCGAGCGGATCGTCGCCGCACAGATCGGCGAGCCGTCCGCTGACCTGCTCATAGGCGATCGCTGGACCGCCGTCGACGAGCATCCGGCGCCGCTTCTCGCCCGGCCCCCACTCGAGCACGACTGCGTCGCCCTGACGCGCAGGAAGTAACTCGACGACCAACGCGTCGTCGCCCATGTGAACACCCCCCAGCGCCACTCCGACCCCATTGGAGCGCGGACTAGTCCGTTTGTCCACAGGTCGGCGACACTGCGTTACAGCATCGAGTTCATCCGGTGAGCTCGAGGTGGAGGGGGAGGTGGTCAGACGCGGCGGCCAGGTCTCCGTGGCGGGCGGGGACCTCCAGGACGCGGCCGTTGAGAGTCGGGGAGAGGTGAGCGCCGTCGATACGCCTGTGCGGGTTGGTGGAGCTGAAGGTGGGGCCGGCGTCGGCGCCCAGGTCGGTGAGGCCTTCCTCGGCGAGGCGTTTCCAGACCGGGCCGTCAGGCTCTTCGTTGAGATCCCCGGCCAGCAGGTACGGCGCCTCGAACGATCGGCAGCCGCGCAGGATCTGCTCGAGTTCGTGCTGGCGGCCGCGGATCTGCAGGCCGAGGTGGCAGACGACCAGGGCGAGCCGCGTCGAGCCGAGCAGGACGTGGCCGCCGACCGCGCCGCCGGGGAGTTGGGTGGCGATGAGGTTCAGCCGCCTGCGGACGAACGGGCGCCAGATCCGCCAGTGCAGCGGTTCGGTCAGATCGGTGCCATCGGCAACCAGGATCGCGTTGCGGGCCGAGCCGGCGACGTACCGCATCCCGAAGCTCGCGGCCATCGCGCGCCGCTTCCGCCGGGTCCCCCACCAGGTCGGCGCCTCCTGCACCAGCATGACGTCCGGCGCGCACGCCTTCACCACTCGTGCGAGCGCGGTCCGGTCATCGCCCCAGCGATGCACGTTGTACGACAGGACCCGCAGCACCGTCTGACCACCGGACGGCCCGATCGTCATGCCTCGGGGTCGCCGTTCAGATCAGCCGGGTACAGATCCGCGTCAGCCGTCGCGGCGCGCATTCCGGTCCGACGGCCGGCCGACTTGCGGGCCGCCCGCTCGAGCCGGGCCGAGCGGCTCCGGACGGCGGCCGTCTTGGCGGTGACCGCGGTCGTCTTGACCCGGACCCGGCGCAACCAGGTCGCCTCTTCCCGGGCCAGGTCCGCCGCACCGACCAGACCCGCCTCCGGCCCGAGGACCGCGCGGACGATCCGCGCCTCCGGGCGGAACCCGCGACCGGTCAGCGTCCGCTTGAACGCCTCCCGTGCCGGCGCCAGCAGCAGCTCGCCCGCGTCGGACACGCCGCCACCGATCACGAAGGTGCCGGGGTCGAGCGCGGCGGCCAGGTTGGCCAGTCCGATGCCGAGCCAGCGACCGACGTCCTCGAGCAGCTCGACCGCGACCGGGTCGCCGTCCTTGGCCAGCTCGGTCACCATCGGACCGTTGATCTTGCGCGGATCGCCACCGGCGGCGCGGAGCAGGTTGTGCGCGACCGGCGAGCCGGACAGGGCCAGCTCCCGCGCCTCGCGGGTCAGGGCATTGCCGGACGCGTACTGCTCCCAGCAGCCGCGGTTCCCGCACTCGCAGCGATGACCGCCCGGCACGACCTGCATGTGCCCGAACTCGCCCGCGATGCCGAACTTCCCGCGCTGCAACGCGCCGTCGTTGAGGATCGCGCCACCGATGCCGGTCCCGAGTGTCACGCAGACCAGGTGGCTCTCGCCCTGACCGCCGCCGAACCGCCACTCTGACCAGGCGGCCGCGTTGGCGTCGTTCTCGACCACGACCGGCAGGCCGAGCCGGCGCTCGACCGCGTCCCGTAGGGGCTCGTGCCGCCAGGCGAGGTGCGGCGCGAACAGCACCGACGACCGCGTCCCGTCGACGAACCCGGCCGCGCCGATGCCGACCGCGATCACGTCGTGCCGGGACTCGAGATCGTGGACGATCTCCGCGATCGCGTCCTCGGTCTCCTTCGGATCACTCGTCGGTGTGTCCCGGCGTACCCGGTCCAGGATGTTGGCCTCCGGGTCGACCACCCCGGCGGCGACCTTGGTCCCGCCGATGTCGATCCCGATCGTCAAAGCCTGCGTCAGAGCCACTGCACGACCCTCCTCGCCGTACCCCCAGCCCCCGCCGGACTACCTCCAGTATCCCGCGCCGGCCGGAGGACCGGGCTCAGGACCGCCGTACCAGCGCTTCGGTACGGCGGAACCCGGCTCACCGAGGCTGCTCCGGAGCGGGCGCCGGGCGGCGGGCCAGATCGGCCGCGCCGATCAGGCCGGCGTCGTTGCCCAGCTCGGCCAGGCCGAAGGTGGAATGCGGGCGGTTCGCCTTGGCCGGGAGGTTCTTCTCGAAGGCGACCTGGGCGGACTTGAGCAGCAGATCCTTCGCCGCGCTCACGCCGCCGCCGATCACGATCGTGGTCGGATCGAACAGGGTCGCGATGCTCGCCAGTCCCTCCCCCAGCCACCGGCCGAGGTCGTCGAGCAACTCGACCGCGCACGGGTCGCCCGCGGCCGCCGCCTTGGTGATCATCGGCCCGGTCAGCTCGGCCGGGTCGGAGATCCCGCACACGCTCAGCATCTGCAGGGCCGCCAGCGACCCCGACTCCGCCTGCGCCCGGCCTTCCCGCACCAGCGCGCTCCCGGACGCGTACTGCTCCAGGCATCCCCGCGCCCCACAACCACACCGATGCCCACCCGGTACGACGCGCATGTGCCCGAGCTCGGCCGCGACACCAGAGGCCCCACGCACCAACTCGCCGTCGCTGACGACCCCGCCGCCGATCCCGGTGCCGACCGTCACGCAGACCATGTCCTGGACGTTCTTCGCGGCGCCGAAGGCGAACTCGCCCCAGGCCGCGGCGTTCGCGTCGTTCTCGACGACCACGGGGATCTTCAGCTGGTCTCCGACCCGGGCGCCGAGCGGCTCGTTCCGCCAGGCCAGGTTCGGCGCGAACAGCACGGTCGACCGGTCCGACGAGACGAACCCGGCGGCGCCGATCCCGACCGCCTCCACGTCGTGCCCGGCGATCAGTTCGGCCGCCGCGTCGCAGATCGCCGCGGCGGTGTCGTCGACCGAGTCCGCCGGGGTGTCGCGATAGGCGCGGGCACCGATCACCCCGTCCAGGCCGACCACGCCGGCCGCGATCTTCGTTCCGCCGACATCGATGCCGATCGTCAATCCCATGGTTCGGGGTCCTCACTCACGTCGATCCTGTCCACCCGGGACCGGACCGGCTCCTGGTCCTGTGCCGCGGAACGCGACGCTGCGTCCTCTCGCGTCTGCCGGGCTGCGTCAGCGGCAGCCTCCAGCAACGATCTCACCGACCCGAGCACGTGGGCCGCGGCCGTCGACAGCTGCTCGATGGTCTCGGGACTGGTGTTCCGGACCTTGCTGATCAGCTGGCAGACCGGGCACCACACGCAGTCCGGTCCGAGTTTGTGGTCGTGCTCTTGTTCGGGCGCGTGGTCGTCCGCCGGTACGTCGTCAGCCGGCGGCGGCCGCGTATCCGCCGCGTGCTGCAGGACGGCGAACAGCTTGGCCGCCTCCTCCGCGACGGACCCGATCGGTTCCTTCGTCATCGGCCCTCCCCGATCGCAGCCTCGTGGGCGAGCTGCTTCGCGTGGTACTCGGCGGTCAGCCCCTGCGCCAGCTCCTGCGCGGACTCCAGCGGACCACTCCCGCTCGGCACATCCGTAGCGGACGTCACCGGCCGCGCCGTCTCCCGCGGCGCGAACCGCACCTGCAGCCGCCCGTCGTCCAACCGCGCACCCGCGACCACTCCACGCGCCAGGGCCGCCGGCAACGGCAGCACGCGCCGGTAGGACCCGACGGTGATAATCAGCTCGTCACCATGGCGCGCCAGCTCCAGCTCGTTCGCGGAGGCCAGCGGCAGCGGCATCGTCAGCGTGTAGGTCCGGCCATCGGTGTCGATGTGCCGATCCACCCACAGCGACGTCTCGGCCGTCGCGCGGGCGAACGGGTCGTCCCCGCCGTACATCTCCACCGCGAACGCGGCCAGCTCCTCCACGCCGACCGGCTCACAGGCCCGGTACGGCGACTCCCAGATCGGCAGCGGGCGGAACGAGTCCGCCACGTCCTCGAGGATCCCGCGCTGGGCCGCGACCCACTGCCGCCGCCAGTTGTCCGCGCCCGCGGCCGGGAACACCCGGTTCGCGACCACTCCGTCCACCCGGTAGCCGTACAGCGAGAGCGTCGTCAGCGACCGTCGCGCCTCGGCCACCACCACGGCCTCCGGCGTCAGCACCAGCCGCACCGACGCGTCCGGCCCGGCCAGCAGCGTGCGGATGTCCGACAGGTCGCTCTGCAGCCGACGCAGCGCGTCGAAGACGGTGTCGTCCGGCATCGGGATGCCCGGCGTACGGCTCAGGAACGGCCGGAAGGTCCGCATCACCTTGCGCTCGGCGTTGAAGATGCGCTCCATGTACCAATTCAGGGCCTCGGGCAGGGCGAGCAGCCGGAGCGTCTCCGCGGTCGGCGCGCAGTCCACCACGATCACGTCCCAGCGCCCGGACCGGACGTGGTCTCGCACCTCGAGCAGTCCGAGCACCTCCTCGGCGCCCGGCAGCACGGTCAGTTCCTCGGCCTCGATCGGGTCCACCCCGATCATGTGCAGCACCGACCGCAGGTACGCCTGGATGTCGCCCCAGGAACGCTCGAACCGGCGCTGCGCGTCGATCTGCTGGACGAACAGCAGGTCGTCGATCTCGGTCGGTTCGAGACCGACCTCGGAGTCGAACGCGTCCGACAGCGAGTGCGCGGCGTCGGTCGACAGCACCAGCGTGCGGAGCCCGCGCAGTGCGGCGAGCGTGGCGGTGCCCGCGGCGGAGGTCGTCTTGCCTACGCCGCCCTTACCCGTGTACAGCAGAACCCGAGTCACTCTGGATCAGGACTCGACGCGCTTCTTGAGGCCCTTGAGGGCCGTGTCGATGATGACCTTCTCGGCCTTGCGCTTCAGCATGCCGATCATCGGGATCGCCACGTCCACCGCCAGCCGGTACGTCACCTCGGTCCCCTCGTTGCCCTCAGGGCCCAGGTCGCGCAACACATAGGCGCCGTCCATCCCCTTCACCATCTTGGCCTGCACCAGCGTCCAGGTCACCTCGTTGCGGGACCAGACGTAGTCCAGCGTGTACTCGTCCGAAATCGCACCCGCGTCGACCTTGAACCGGACCTGCTTCGGCCGGCCCGCCTCGTCGGTGGACAGCACCTCGGTCTCCCGCATCGAGTCGGCCCATTCCGGGTACGCCGCGAAGTCCGCGATCACCGCCATGATCTCTTTGGGGGTCGCGTTCACCACGATCGTCGAGGTGGTCTGTTCCGCCATTGATTCACCTCTTAACTGCCGGACTGGTGCTGCGGGAACTTTAACTGCCAGGACTGGTGGTGCGGTCAACTGCCGGCACCGGTGGTGCGCGAACCCGGGCGGATCGTGCTCGGACCGCCGGACGCGGCGTCCTCCCCGGAGACTATCGCGGGACCGGATCCGGTACGGCGCTCACCCGCGGCGCGGCCGCCTTCGGCTTCGTCCTTGAACCGCCACAGGTGCTCCCGGTACGACGCGACGTACCGCTCCTTGAGCCTGGCCAGGGCCCGGCCGCGGACCGGCCGGCCCGGATCGACCCGCAGATACCAATGCACGACGACCCCGTCGCGGACCGGCTCCAGCCACCACTCCGCCGTACCGATGGCCGCGCCGGTGACGGCCCAACGGACGCCCTCCAGGCCGCGCCGCTCGGACGGGGTCAGGGTCAGGTCCGGCCACCACTCACGCCAGAGGGTGTCCGAACCGAGTCGCTCGGCGACGTAGGCTGGATCGGCAACGACCAAGTCGTCGCAACTGATGTCGAGCGTGGGCATGGCTGGAACCTAGTTCTCTGGGTCACATAAACCTGGCTACTTGTGGGTAGGTGACTGTACCGTGCGCCGGAAGTCGACAATTCGTGACCGACTGAGGAGACGCGGATGCGTGAGTACACCGTTCCTGCTGTGACCGAGCCACCCACCGGGAGCCTGAGCGACCCCGTGTGGGCGAACGCGTCCTCCCATCCTGACACCGCCGTGTTCAGCCGCCGGATCGGGACCGACGCGGGGGACGGTTGGCTGGACGTCTCCGCGGCCGAGTTCGCCCGGCAGGTCACCGGTGTCGCGAAGGGCCTGATCACGGCCGGTGTGAAGCACGGCGACCGGGTCGCCCTGCTCAGCGCCACCCGCTACGAGTGGACCCTGATCGACTACGCGATCTGGAGCATCGGCGCGGTCACGGTGCCGATCTACGAGACCTCGTCGGCATCGCAGATCCAGTGGATCCTGACCGACTCCGAGGCGGTCGTGGCGATCGCCGAGAACGCCGCCCACGGCGCGATGGTCGAGTCCGCCCGGGCCGAAGCGCCATCGCTGCAGGAGACCTGGCAGATCGAGGCGGGCGCGGTCGATGAGCTGACCGTGCTCGGCCAGGAGATCACCGACGCCGAGTTCGACAAGCGCCGGACCGCGGTCACGCCGGACGACCTGGCCACGCTCATCTACACTTCCGGTACGACGGGCCGCCCGAAGGGCTGCCGGATCAGCCACTCGAACTTCCTCGCCGAGCTCGGTCCGGCCGTGAAGGTGCTGGACGGCCTGTTCGACGTCGAGGGCGCGAGCACGCTGCTGTTCCTGCCGATGGCGCACGTGTTCGCCCGGATCATCCAGGTCGGCTGCGTGATGATGCGGGTCAAGGTCGGCCACAGCTCGGACGTAAAGAACCTGGTCACCGATCTCGGCGCGTTCAAGCCGACGTTCATCCTGAGCGTGCCGCGGGTGTTCGAGAAGGTGTTCAACTCCGCCAGCCAGAAGGCGCATTCCGACGGCAAGGGCAAGATCTTCGACGCCGCCGCGGACACCGCGATCGCCTACTCGCAGGCGCAGGACAAGGGCGGCGCGTCGTTCGGGCTGAAGGCCAAGCACGCACTGTTCGACCGGCTCGTGTACTCGAAGCTTCGCACCGTGCTCGGCGGCAAGGTCGAGTACGCCGTCTCCGGCGGCGCACCGCTCGGTGACCGGCTCGGGCATTTCTTCCGCGGCATCGGCGTACCGGTGCTGGAGGGCTACGGCCTGACCGAGACCACAGCCGCCGTGTCGGTGAACCTGCCCGACGACTTCCGCATCGGCACCGTGGGCCGACCGCTTCCTGGTGTGACGGTCGGCGTCGCGGATGACGGCGAGCTGCTGCTCAAGGGCGGTCAGGTGATGCAGGGCTACTGGAAGAACGACGACGCCACCGCGGCCGCGATCAACACCGACGGCTGGTTCCACACCGGCGACCTGGGTGAGTTCGACGTCGACGGATTCATCAAGATCACCGGCCGGAAGAAGGAGATCCTGGTCACCGCCGGCGGCAAGAACGTCCAGCCGGCCGCTCTCGAGGACCGGATCCGCCTGCACCCGCTGGTCAGCCAGTGCATGGTGGTCGGCGACGGCAAGCCGTTCATCGCCGCGCTGATCACGATCGACCCGGAGAACGTCGTGCCCTGGGCCACCGAGCGCGGCAAGCCCACCGACGTCGCGGCGCTGACCGGCGATCCGGACCTTATCGCCGAGATCCAGAAAGCGATCGACGAGGCGAACGACTCGGTCTCGCACGCGGAGTCGATCAAGAAGTTCTCCATCCTCTCGACCGACTGGACCCAGGAGTCCGGCGAGTTGTCGCTCAAGCTCTCGCTGCGCCGCCACATCGTGATGAAGAACTACGAGGCCGACGTCGAGGCCCTGTACGCACAGTAAGCGTTAGCCCGCCGGGACCGGAGACGGCATGAAGCCATCACCTCGTCCCGCCCCGAGTCGCGTGCCGTCGCCACGCGTGGTCGGGTCCGTCCGTCGGCCGTCGGCCGTGAGCGGGCCTTTCGTCTGTAGCTAGAGTGCCGTCGGTGACTGCGCGGTCGTCCGCGTGGCCGGTGAGGTCGACGTCGTCACCGCGCCCACGTTCGACACCGAGCTCCGGCATGTGATCACTACCAAGCTCTCGAAGCTCGTGGTCGATCTACGGCGCGTCACGGCCATGGAAGCCGCCGGCCTCCACGTCCTCGCCGACGCCCACGACCTCGCCGTCGAGCACGGCGGCTGGGTGCGGATGTCCGGAGCCGGGCAGTGGCTCGCCGATCCGATCCGGGCCACCGGCCTCGACCGGCCGCTCGACCACTACCCGAGCCTGGCCGACGCATTGCCTTGCGGCGACCGGACAGATCGGACTCGTAGTACACGGCGAACGCGCTGCCTCGCGCCGTCACCAGGGTCAGCGCGAGGATGACGACGAACAGGATCCAGGCCAGCGCGGACGCGTAACCCATCCGGAAGTTCTGGAAGGCGTTGTCGTACAAGTAGTAGACGAAGAACAGCAGCGAATCCTTCGGGCCGCCGTTCGCGATGAAGCCTTGGGTGAAGATCTGCAGCGCGCCGATGATCCCGGTCAGCGCGTTGAACAGGATCATCGGCGACATCTGCGGCAGGGTCACGTGCCCGAACATCCGGACCGGGCCCGCGCCGTTCAGCGCTGCCGCCTCGTAGAGATTCGTCGGGACGTCCTTCAGCCCGGCCAGGTAGATCACCGTCGCCCCACCGACCGTCCACAGGCTCATCAGAACCACGGTCGGCAGCGCCCAGGACGGATCGTTGAACCACCCGGGTCCGTCGATCCCGACCTTGCCGAGTACGTCGTTCGCCAGGCCGTACTGCGGATTGAACACCCACAGGAACAGCACCATCTGGGCCACGCCGGACACCAGGCTCGGCAGGTACCAGACGGTCCGGACGAAACGCATCCCGGGCAGTTCGGTGCTCAGCAGCAGAGCCACCAGGAACGCCAGCACGGCCTGCAGTGGCACGCTGATCACGGCGTACAACAGGGTCACCGTCAGCGCCTGCCCGACCCGCGGGTCGTGGAACGCCTCGGTGTACTTGGCGAAACCGACGAACTTCGGCGGCGTGATCAGGTCCCACGAGGTCAGGCTGACGTAGAGCGAGGACACCATCGGCCCGACCGTGAAGAGGCCGACGCCAATCAGCCACGGCGACACGAACAGTCAGAACGCGATCGTCTTGTCGGCCCGCGGCCACTTCCGCCGCGCCGCGTACGCCGCCAGTCCGATGACGGCGTACAGGACGATCAGCAGGAGCAGGAACGGGACCAGCGGCACGAGTGCGGTGGGACGCCCCAGGACTCCGCGAGATTGCGGATCCAGCCAACGGTCGGGTTCACGGGCTACCTCACTGCTTCAGCGCGGAGGTGCACCTCGCGGCGAGCTGCGGAAGGATCTTGGCGACGTCGTCCTTGCCGGTGCCGAGCGGGGTGTAGCTGGTCATCCCCTTGTCCGCTCGCCGGACAGCGGACCAGTAGTTGTAGTCGGCAACGTTCGCTCCGGTCCAGCGCGGTGCCGGGATGCCGGTCAGGTCGGCGGACTCGAGGACCTCACGGGCGGCCAGCTCATGGCCCGCCGGTAGCGCGGCGACGCGCGGCTCGGTGTACAGCAGCTCGACCTCAAGTCCCCGGTCGTCGAACGGACGGCTGACCAGGGCCACATCGGCCCGACCGTCACGCACCATGTCCGCCTGCTCGCCGAACCCGCTGACGACGACCTGGACGCCCGGCAGCTCGTCGCTGCGCCGGAGCTCAGCGACGAGGTGATGCAGCAACTCGGTGGCCACGCCGGGTTTCGCGGTCACCACCAGACCTTGCGGAGGAAGGCCGGCTCGCTGCGTCCGTCGTACGGCGGAATCCAGCGCGTCGAGCACCGGGCCGGACTCCTTCAGCAGCGTCTCACCGGCGTCGGTCAGTGCCAGGCGCGGACCGGACCGGTTGAACAGGTCGACGCCGAGCCGGTGTTCGAGCTGACGCATCACCCGCGACAGTGGTGGCTGGGAGATGCCGAGCCGCTCGGCGGCACGGGTGATGTTCAGGTCCTCGGCGACCGCGCGGAAATAGCGCAGCTCGCGGATCTCGGGTTCCGGCATACCTCCAGGGTATGGCGAACGACCTGATCGGTCTTTGTCCGCGGTGCCCACCGCGGGGTCGACTGGAGCCATGAACAGCAACGAAGTCGCCCTCGTCACGGGCGGGCTCGTCGAAGGCCGCGCTCAACGCGTTGACGCTTGTGTACGCCGAGGCACTGCGAGCGGACGGCATCAAGGTCAACGCCGCTACCCCTGGCCTCGTCCCGACCGATCTGAACACGGCCGCCGCGGTTCCTCGCGGCGACCGGACCACTGCGGACGGCGCAGTGGTTCCAGTGCTCCTGGCCATGCTCCCGGCGGACGGTCCGACCGGTGTGTTCAGAGGTCCTGGGTCGCTGGACGACGTGGCGCCGTGGTGAGTGCCTGACGGGCGATCAGCAGGGTGGTCGCCGTACCGAGAATGCCTGCAGCTGCGATGGTGAGATTGGGCTTCAGGAGCGTGCCGACGAGTCCGGCCAGGGCGATGCTGACACCTTGGATCGCCATCAAGCCGCTGGTCTGGACGGTGAAGAGACGACCCCGGTACGCCGGGTCGACCGCCTGCAGGATCAACGGGTCGATGCCCTGGTTGAAGGCGTAGCCGGCACCGGAGATCGCCAGCAGAACGGCCGCGACCGGGATGGACGGCGTGACGACGAAGCCGATCGCCGGGAGCTGACTGGTCAGCAGGAGTGGTACGACGAGCCGTCGCCGCGTGGAAGGGGGAAACCGCGCGGCGACGAGCTCGCCGAGTATTGTGCCGGTCGCGTAGCCGGTGAAGAGCGCGCCGGCAGCCGCCGCGACCGTGCCGGCCTGTGCGGTGTAGGCGACCGCCAGTCCGTCCGGAACTGAGGAGAACGCCGGCGCCACCCAGGTCAGCATGATCAGATTGCGAAGCTTGCTGTTCGCCAGCAGATAACGAAGGCCGGTCCAGGAGTCGCTGATCGTGGTGCGCTGCCGCTGGCCGGCAGGGGAGTACGGCGTACCCAGGCCGATCAGTACGGCGGACGCCACGAAGGTCACCACGTCGAGCACGAGCAGCCAGGTCGGCCCGACCGCCGCAACCGCGACCGCTCCCAGCGCGAACCCGGTCAGCATGGTCACCTGGCCGATTGCCCGCAGCAACGACCTCCCGATCGGGAAGAGGTCGGCCGGGAGCAGGTGCGCGAGACTCGCGGCCCGCGCTCCGGCGAAGACCGGGGAGATGATCCCGGTCCCCAGCAGCAACCCGAGCAACCCACCTACCGGCATCCCGGGAATCACCATCAGCGCGATGCACAGCCCGCTGAGCAGATCGCACACCACCAGCACCGGCCGCGCCGGTAACCGGTCCGCGATCGACGAGAGCAGGATCCCACCCACGGCGTACGGCAAGAACGAACACACCAGCACCAACGCCGACAGCAGCGGCGACCCGGTCCGCTCGAACACCAGGATCGACAACGCGACCTGAGCCGCAACTGTCCCGAGCATCGAGACCGTGTGGGCGAGGAAGATGGCGGGCATTCCGGGAACGCGCAGGACGCCTCGGTAGCCGGGGCTGCTCACAACAGTCGCGCTCACGCCGCGAGACTGCCTGACGGCCTCCGCGCGGGCGTAGACTTTTGGTTGTGGCCGAAAGTTCTTTGCGATGACGGTACTGCGCTTCTCCCAGGGTGATGCGCTGCGGTGCCGGTTCGGGGCTTCGCCCTTGTGGGAGACGATGTCGGCGGTGCGGGTGCTGAACGGTGCGCGGCATCGGCCGTTGTACGCGGACTGGGTAGGGGCCAAGCGGAAAGCGACCGCGGGGCTGGATCTGCGCGGATTGGCGGCATTGCAGCCTCGAGTCGGGTTCACGCCGGACTTCCTCACGCCACCGCCGAAGGCATCGCGGGCGAAGTTCGCGACCGAGATCGCCCGGGTCCGGAGCACGCCGCTCGACCGGGTGCGGACCGAGCTGATCCTGTCACGCGACGAGCTGAACAACCCCGCCGCACCGGAGATCAACCGGATGCTGCAGGACCTGGCCGGCACCCGGGAACGGCTCGCGGACGAGATCGAGAGCGCCTGGACCACCTTGATCCAGCCTGACTGGCCGCTGATCAGCCGGGTCCTCGAGGACGACATCGCCTACCGCGGCCGGCAACTCACCGACGGCGGTCTGGCCGCGCTCTTCGACGACCTGCATCCGACGCTCGCCTGGGAGGAGGACCGCCTCATCGCCACCCGGTCCCGCTCCGGGGATCGTGATCTCACCGGCCACGGCCTCCTCCTGGTCCCCGGCGTGTTCGCGTGGCCCTCCCTGGTCATCGTCGTCGACCCGAGCTATCAACCCACCCTGGTCTACCCAGCCCGCGGCGCGGCCCGCCTCTGGTCCGACGCGCCCGCTCCCCCGGATTCACTGGCCCGCCTTCTCGGCCGCACCCGCGCGACCCTGCTCGTCGCACTCGACCCGCCGGCAACGACCAGTGCGCTCTCCACCCAGCACGGCCTGGCGTTGGCCACAGTAGCCGAGCATCTCTCCGCTCTGTACGACGCGGGTCTCGCGACGCGGCGTCGTACGGGACATCAGGTGCATTACCGCCGTACCGAGGTCGGACAAGCCGTGATCGACGCCTCCGTCGGTTAGCGGCGCTTCGGGGCGAGAATGCTCGGGTGAACAAGGTTCCGAAGGCGGCGGCACCCAGTACGCGGCACACCCGGCGGTGGCCGGCTTCGCTGGCGGTGATCGCGGTACTGATCCTGCAACTGCTCGTGCCGACGCAGATCGCCACACTGCCGCGCTGGGTCATGCCCGCACTCGGGGCGCTGATCCTGCTGCCGCTGGTGTGGATGAACCCGTTCCACCTACGCCGGGACGAGCCCTGGCTGCGCTGGTTCGAGCTCGTGCTGCTCGCGGTCCTCGTCCTGGTCAACGCGCTCTACCTGGGCGGGCTGATCTTCTTCCTGAACTCCGGCGAGGCCAATGACGGCAGGGTGCTGGTCAAGGCCGCGATCCTGATCTGGGTGACGAACGTGGTCGCGTTCGCGGTCTGCTACTGGGAGGTGGACCGCGGCGGCCCGTTCGCCCGGGCACCCGAGCACGAACGCCAGACCGAGCGAGCGGACCTGCTGTTCCCGCAGATGACGGTCGACCTCCCCGGCTGGGAGCACTGGCTGCCCGGATTCACCGACTACCTGTTCGTCGCGCTCACCGCCTCGACGGCGTTCAGTCCGACCGACACGATGCCGCTGACCGCACGGACGAAGACGCTGATGGGTGTCCAGTCGCTCATCGGCCTGCTCACGGTCGCGGTCATCGCGGCCCGCGCGGTGAACGTCCTCTGAGATCTCTCTCGACAGGATCTCTTTCGACAGGATCTCTCTCGACAGACATGTAATGAGCATGAGACTGTTATGCCCATGTACAGCACGAAGTCGGTGGGGTTGGGGTTCGCGGTCTTCTCCGCGGTCACGTTCGGTGGGTCGGGGCCGTTCGCCAAGGCCTTGATCGAGGCCGGTTTCACGCCGGAACAGGCGGCCTGGTTACGGATCCTCGGCGCCGCCGCACTGCTCGTCCCGCTCATGCTGATCTTCCGGGGCGCGGCCGGAGTCCGCGCGGTCCGGCAGTCCTGGAAGGCTCTCGTGCTGTACGGCCTGACCGGAATCGCCGGGTGTCAGACCCTGTTCTTCATCGCGGCCAGCCGGTTGCCCGTGGGCGTCGCGCTGATGCTGGAGTTCTCCGGCCCGGTGCTGGTGGTCGCGTGGCTGAAGTTCGGTCAGAAGGTCGCCGTACCGCGGTCGGCCGCGCTCGGTGTCGGCATCGCGCTGGTCGGCCTCGCGACGGTGGTCGAGATCTGGTCCGGACTGCAGCTCGACGCGGTCGGCCTGCTCGCGGGACTCGGTGCGGCCGCGTGCCAGGCGACGTACTTCATCCTGATCGACAGTCTGACCGGTGCCGCGGATCCGCTGGTGATGACGGCGGCCGGCAGTGTGGTCGGTGCGGTGCTGCTGACGCTGATCTCCGCGCCGTGGGGCGTCCCGTGGCACACGCTGGTCGACACGATCGCGATCGGCGACCGGCACGCTCCCGGTTGGGTGCTGGCCGGCTGGCTGATCGTGGTCAGCACGGTCGTCGCCTACCTGGCCGGCGCCGCCGCGATCCAGCGGTTGTCGGCCGCCGTCGGCGGAGCGGTCGCGTATGTCGAGGTCGTCGCGGCCAGCATCTTCGCCTGGATCCTGCTCCACGAGACGCTGACGACGAACCAGCTCATCGGCGGTGTGATCGTCCTGGCCGGCGCCTTCGTGGCCCAGTCGTCGGTCGGGAAGGTCGTTCCCCCGGAGAGCCCGGATTCCGACCCGGATCCAAGCACTCCCCGCACCGACGTCCTGGACCCGGCCGGCATCTGACAGCCCTTCCCCGACCGACGAGGACGCGGTCAGCATGTCCCCCCTGCACGCCGTCCCTTTCAGGGGTCAACCCCCGAACTGGTGGGTTGCACCACCTGTATGCAAGGGGCCAACCCACAAGGCGAGGGGTTGACCCCTCAAACGGGGCCCTCCCGGCCCGTGGTGTGGGGCGCGATTCGAGGGGATATCCGTTCGGCTTGGGGGTTCTCCCCTCGTATACGAGCAGAGAACCCCCAACACGAGGGGATATCCGGCTCTTGTGTCGTTTGTGTGGGTCGGTCGGGTTCTGTGTTCGGGCGGCTGGTGTTCCCGGCCACGTCGAGCACGCCGGTTCGTCGTGGTCGTGGTCGTGGTCGCGTCTTTGGGGAACAAAATTGTCACTGGGCGCACATTTGTTTCCAAAGATCGCCCAGGCCCCGAGCCTGAGTGACCGACGCCTGGCCTGATTACGTTTCCTGGTGGCCAGGGGTACCGAGCAACGGGTAGTAGTCCTCACAACCGGAACCGCGCTGGGTGGTGCAGGCGGGCAGAAGGCA
>Ga0193707_1000002_pt1 | contig 59419 bp, 38 predicted proteins | sample U3c2metaG_FD_143043 | JGI IMG/M metagenome (GOLD analysis project Ga0193707, IMG submission 143043) | Soil microbial communities from a riparian zone of the East river system, Colorado, United States - U3c2 | ecosystem: Environmental > Terrestrial > Soil > Riparian zone | place: USA: East River... | reverse complement strand
ACTCAAGCTTCTAATACTTTAGAATGGACTTTAGCTAGCCCTATACCATTCCATGCTTTCAAAATGCTACCTATCCAGTCTTAGATAGTATGATAATTAACTTATTAAATTTATTTTTTAATTAATCCCCCCCCCCACCCTGTGCAGAATAATTAATATTTGTTATTTTTGCTAGTTAAACAAATATTTTTATTTAACACTTAGATTCATTTTTATAAATCATGGTAATTATTACAATGCTATTTTTCTATAGTAATTTTGTTTTATAGTTAAAATTGTAAGTAAAATTTTACTATTTTTTTAATATTTTTCTTATTCAAATGAATTTGAATATTAAAATAAACTTTAATTTAATATAATTTTTTTCTACTTAATTAATTCTAAAGTGTTTAACATATGAAATTTAATTCTTTTTATTTTAATATCACAAATGATAGAATGAAAAATTTAATTTAAATCTATAAAAGATAGAGCTAATAAAAATTAGTTATATTTCTAAATATTTTAGAATTTTAGTTAATTTTGAATCAAAAATTGTTTTTTTAATTTAAAACATTAATTTTGATAAATAAGTATTATTAGCTTTCATAAATTAAGATTAAGAGAATTAATTTTAGGTTATGAAATATTTTTCATTTTAATAAGGTTGAATCCCTGGTAATAAATGGATAATATAATAAATGAAATAAATTATATTTAATTAAATATAAAAACTTTAATTATATACTTCGTTTAAAAATAATTTCTAATTTATAAAATAAACAACAAAAAAATATAAACATGCTAATAAATTTTATTATTAAATATTTAAACTTATTTTTTATCTCTTTCTTATTTAATTTTTCTATTTTTTATATTGTTAAATCAGGCTTACTTGGAAACAATTTAAAATTTAAATTAAATAAAATATTAAAATCAAACATAAATTTGTTAACCTTCATTAGTTTCTTCCTTTTTTTATTGGTAGCACTATATTTAAATATGTATAAAATACATTTAGATAATACACAATTAACCGAAATTACAGAAAAATTAAATAATGGAACAAGTAAAATCACAAATAATGGTAATACAGAAGCTAGTTCCGAAATTTTTAATGAATTAGAAAAATTAGATCCTAATTTGAAATATAATTCCATTGTTAAATCACCATTAGAAAATGGTGATGGATGAAATAATTTTATTATAGATAATTTCTTTATTAAATCTCCATTAGAAAATGGTGATGCTATAACTAAATTTTTTATAGAAACTTTAAATGACAATTTAATATTACATTTTATAATATTAAATTTTATAGTAGTTTTAACTATCATTATTTTTTGTAAATTTAATTTACCAAAAGAACCTCAATTCCCAAAAATTAAGAGTTTACCTTTGGGAAATTTAATTCATAAATTATTAACAAATTATATAAGAGTTTGGCAGATTAGTAGTAGTTTTTGGATTTATTTTATTCTATTTATTTTATTTTTATTTAATTTAGGTTCTATAATTTCGATAACAAAAATGTTAATTTATTTTCAGTCATTATAACTTGTCTAGGATAATTAATTTAAAAAATTTATATCCCCTTTCTCTTTAAAAAAAACACAATGAGTGGTGAAAATTAATACTAATGAGAAAATTAAGGTTTTAAGATTAAATTAGATTTTTAAAGGAAGAAATTTTATACTACTTTTGTAATTATATTCTATTCTAAAAGTATAATTAATAAATTTAAATTTTAAAAGTATTTTTAATTCCATAAAAGATGGAGCTAATATAATTAGTTATAATTTAAAAATTTAAGCTTTATATTATAACTAATAGTTAATTAAGATTCAATTTTTTTCATCTCAAAAACTTAAATTTAAAAGAATTTAATGTATATTACATTAATAAATAAGTATTATTAGCTATCCTAAATTTTTATAATAAGTAATATTATCTAAATATTAGGAAATATTTTTCATTTTAATAAGGTAAAGTCCCTGGTAATAAATGGATAATATTATAAATGAAATAAATTATATTCTAATTAAATATAAAAACTTTAATTATACATATAATTACTTCGTTTAAAATTAAATTTCTAACTTTATATAAAAAATTTAACAATAAATATGCGAGCTTATAAATTAAACAGTCAAAATCTAGATTCTAAACAAAGTTTATGGGACAACCAATCTTTAAAATCAAACATTAATTTGCAAAATTTATATATAGATAGTAGAATTTTACCTTTATTTAGAACTCCTTTACTTAGAAAAAAAAGTGAAGAAATTCAATTAGCTTCTAACAAATATAATCTAAATATTAAAACTCTTAAAAATAATTTAAATAAAAATTTTACTAATCAAATATTAAAAATATTCTTAAAAGTGATAACTTTATATAATCTAAATATAAAAAACTATTTATTACAAAATAATAAATTAAATTTAATACTAAATATAAAAAATGATAAACTATATAATTTAAATACTAGAATCTCAAATTTCTTTAATCGTGTTAATAAATTAATATTTTACCTAAAAGTAAATACTATATCACACACAATTAATAATTGTAAAACATTTGAAAATAATAGTGATACTTTGTTTGCTAAACCGGTAACTAAAGATTTATCTTTTTCTCCTTATTTAAAACAAAATAATTTCAGTAAGGGATATGATTTTAGAAATTTATTCTTTATTCAAAAAATTTCTACTGAAAAAATAGAAATGAAAATAGAAAATAATAAAGAATTAATAGAATTTGGAAAAGAAATAATAAATGATTTAGAATATAAAATTTCTCAAAATAAAAAATTAATTAATAAAGTTCAAAAAAATAAAAAAATATTAGAATTAGTACGAAACACTTCTTTAATCTCCTTAGATAATAATAGTAATTTAAAACATAATCATATTAATTCTGGAACGGAGTCATTAAATTTAAATGAACAATTAAATCCTACAAATCTATCTATTTCTAGTGTTCGGACAGAAGAAATTAATAATAAAAATAAAATATTATTATTAAATAGAATTTTTAATTCAATAAATAAAACAAACGAAATAAAAATAGAACATACAATTAATTCTATAATTAATAATAAAGAATTTGATTATAAAACTGATTCAATTTCTATTAATTCTAACCCTATACCTGTAGTTTATACTAATAATTCAGCATTATTAGGAGGAGGAAATAACATATCTAAAATTCCAAATATTAATAAATATTTAAAAGGAATTAGTAAATATAATATGATAAATAAGGGTATATCTATTGATTATTCTAATTTTATTGGTTATAATTTTAATAGAGAAAATAATAAATTGATTCCAAATATTTATAATTTATTAGCTAATTCATTTAAATCTATGTATTCTTTAATTAGTAAACCTGTGTTGATTTTTAATAATAATAAAATTATAATTCAATTATTTTATTATTTATTTATTCCAAATATTTTAAAATCTAAAAAAATTTATAATTTTGCAAATAAACGAAGAAAAAATTTAAGACTTTACTTAACATGGAAAAAAAGAAGAAATAAAATAAAAAAACTTTATAGAAACTTTAGAAAAATAAATATTAACACTAGAATTAAATTAAGAAAATTATCTATTTATAATATTACTAAAATTTTCCCTAATAAATTTAAATTTTTATGTGAAATTTTAAGTAATCTATTTAAAAAAAATGTAGAATTAGAATTAATACGATTACATTACCCATATAATGATAGTAATATTTTAGCTAAATTATTAGCTATTATGATTAATAAAATTAAATTAAGAATTATAGTAAAAAGAATATTTGGTAAAGCTGTTCTTAAAAATAAAAAATTAAGTAGTACAAAAACTAATAAACTTGATATTATACCGGCATTCTTATCTGGTATTAATATTAAAGTGGGTGGACGACTATTAAATAATAAAATGGTTCCTAGAAAAACCGTAAAAATAATCAGACGAGGAGCAGTAGCTAAAGGAAAAATTAATTATCTAGATGTAGCAAGATTTACTACAAAAAACAAAAGAGGTGCTTATAGTATTACAGTATCATCTGGACAAAAATTTTTTTAACTTTTGATTAAATTAATTTTGCAAATTTAACTTAATAACACCCCCTACCCAACCAAACAGTGGAACCACTATTTTATCTTTGATAAGGAAATATAACGAAAAGATAAATGGAGGTATGTAACCTTTCCTATCTTTAAAGATAATTAGCCTTAATTCACTATTTGAAATAAAAAGGAGAATGGTTTTTAAACTCTTACTTTTTTATTTAACTTACAACTAGATTAATTAAAATTTAAAAGAGGAGATAATAAGGTTTAATTTAAATAAAAAAAAGATATTAGTTGTAATAAAACTTAATTGTATTTTTAACAAAAGAGCTAGATTAAGCCTATCACCTTTATAGTTTATATTTTTTATTACATATAATTTCAATCTAATTTTTTTAAACCTATTTTAAATAATCAATTTGCTAAAGATAGTGCATTAATTAAGATATTAAATTTTGTAAAATTACAATAAAAATATAATTTACTTTTTTATTTTTATTATATAAAGGTTCGAATCCTTTTCTCCTTAGATTATATTTACAACTAATTAAAATGTGTATTATTATTATATATTTTAGTAAATATAAGAATACACAAAGATGAATCTTAAGATGTCAGTGAACTCAATTGTTTAAATAATTAAACTAATCAATTTAAAGGAAAATTATATCATTCCATTTATTAAAATTACTTTAGTTGATTACCTTAACGTCTGGATTAAAACTCCTTTCCTACACAAACTTAAGTGAAAACTTCGCTCTACTCACTTTCCTGACTTACTTTTCCTACCTATAAATTATTAAAAAAGGGTAAGGGCTTAGGAGATAAGGTGAGTAGGTAGTGTTGCACTCAACCTTTTTTTAGGGAGGTGTAAGTGTAGGTAACAAGTAGGTGTTGAGCTACACATGGTATTTAGCTCTTATAGAATGTAAGTAAAATTATAATTATTCATATATTTTTTCTATAATAATAAAGTAAAAAATTAATATTAAATTATAGATACTTCTAATTAGTTTCACCGCCTCATCTACCTTCTAATATTTCTTTAGTTCAATTTCTGATTAAATAGATGATATTTTTTTATAAAGAAGGGAGATTTGAGAGGAGAGGTTTAGAATAATATAAGTGTTTTTATATTTTACTTATAACTAGCTATTTTTCATACTTACTATTATTAGTAAAAGTAATATTCCTGCCTTAAATTTAATAGATTTACTAGTTTTGCCATTTCTTATTTAATAAGAAGGTCATATAGAAAGTGGGAAGATAGTAATAAAACATAAATCTTAATGGAATGAAATTTATGAAAGAGGAAACAGTAAATTAAGATTAAAAATTATAAAATTAAAAATTATAAATGTCTTTATATCATTCAATTTTTAATACTATATTTAACGATGCTCCACAACCTTGGCAATTAGGTTTTCAAGATAGTGCTGCTCCTGGATATACTGGACTGGTAACATTACACAATACTATTGGATTTTATTTAATTGTAATTTGTTTTGTAGTTGGTTGGGCTCTATTTTCTATAGTTTACTACTATAGTTCAACTAAAAATCCTATTGCACATAAATACTTAACTCATGGTACTGTTTTAGAATTAATCTGGACTATTTCACCTGCAATAATTTTAATTGCAATTGCTTTCCCTTCATTTAGATTATTATATTTAATGGATGAAGTAATTTCACCTACATTAACTATTAAAGTAGTAGGACATCAATGGTATTGGTCTTATGAATACTCTGATTTTGTAACAGATAGTGGAGAATCTATTGATTTCGATTCATATATGATCCCTGAATCAGATCTAGAATTAGGTCAATTCAGATTATTAGATGTGGATAATAGACTAATAGTTCCTGTAGATTGCCATATTAGATTAATTGTTACTGGAGCTGATGTTCTTCACTCTTTCGCAGTGCCTTCATTAGGATTGAAATTAGATGGTGTACCAGGTAGATTAAATCAAGTATCTTTCTTAGCAGAAAGACCTGGAACTTTCTATGGACAATGTTCAGAAATTTGTGGAGTTTGGCATGGATTTATGCCTATTGTAGTTGAAGCAGTATCTTCTCAAGATTTCTTAATTTGGGTAGATTCAGCTTCTCAATAATTCTTAATTATTAATTGTTTAAAAATCTAATCTTAAAATAATCCCCTTCACTTCTCACTCACTACAATAAATATTCCCTTAAATTAAAAATTAAATAGAGTAAGAAAAATTTAATTAAAATTAAAATATATTAAAATTTTAATAAAAAAAATACAAAACTGAAATAATTATTTAAATTTACTGTAATATTTTTATCGCATATAAAAAATAAAGATAATTATAGGAGATTTAAGTAAAACGAAAAATAAAAATTATACAAATATGTTAACTTCTTTGATACTTATTCCTATTATAGGATCTCTATTAATATTTTTAATTCAAGATAACACAGATCAAGGTAAAAAACAGATGAAACAAATAGCTCTAACTACTTCTTTAATAAATTTTTTTATTTCTTTATTTATTTGGTATCAATTTGATTCAAATACTACTCAATACCAATTTGTTTCAGAATTTAATCAATTAAATTTTTGTCATTTAAATTTTGGTGTAGATGGAATATCAGTTTATTTTGTGTTACTAACAACATTTATAACACCAATAGCTTTATTATCTAATTATACTAATATAAATAATAATTTAAAGATTTTTTTAGCTTCTTTTTTATTATTAGAAAGTTTACAAATATGTGCTTTTGTTTCATTAGATTTATTACTTTTCTATATTTTCTTCGAAAGTGTTTTACCTATTTTATTTATAGTAATTATAATATTTGGTCATGGTAATGATAGATTTAGATCTGCTTTCTTATTATTTTTATATACTTTAGCAGGAAGTTTACCTATGTTATTGTGTATATTAGTTATATATAGTTATGTAGGATCTACTGATTTCCAATTAATTTCTTTATATGATATTAGTTTAGATAGTCAGAAATTATTATGGTTAGGGTTTTTCTTAGCTTTTGCTGTTAAAACTCCATTGTATCCATTTATTATTTGGTTACCTAAAGCTCATGCTGATTCACCTTTAGCAGGTTCAATTATTCTAGCTGCTACTATTTTAAAATTAGCTACTTATGGTTATCTTAGAGTTTTAATTAATTTCTTACCTGATGCTACAAATTATTTTAGTCCTTTAGTACAAACTGTGGCAGTAATTGCAATAATTTATGCTAGTTTATCTACTATTATACAACAAGATACTAAAAGATTAATCGCTTATAGTAGTATTGCTCATATGGGAGTAGTTGTTTTAGGTTTATTCTCTAATACAATACAAGGTATTGAAGGTGGAATTTTATTAGCTTTAGCTCATGGATTCGTATCACCTGCTTTATTTATTTGTGTAGGTGGTATTATTTACGATAGAACTGGTACTAGAATAATTAATTATATTAGAGGTTTAGTAACTTATATGCCTGTGTTTACTATTCTATTCTTTATATTCACAATAGCTAATACGGGAATACCTTTATCTCTAAATTTCCTAGGTGAACAGTTATCTTTAATCGGTATTTGGCAACAAAATCCTATTATAGCTGCATTAGGTGCTACTGGGATAGTATTATCTGCATGTTATTCTTTATTTTTATATAATAGAATCTCTTATGGTAGTTTATCACCTTTATTAACACCCGTTAAAGATTTAAATAGAAGAGAATATTACCTATTAATTAGTTTATTAATACCAACTATTGCTTTTGGTATATTACCTGATGTATTGTTAAATTCTCTTCATACTTCTGTATCCGCTTTATTATTCTCTAATTAATATCAATTAAATTATATTAATACATATTTAAATTAAGTAAATTTTATTTAATAAAATTTTATTTAAAAATAAACTTAAAATTGTAATATAATTTTATATGTTTCAATTTAACTGTTTTATATTAAGGTATAAATTATAATTAATTTAATTTTCTAGCGAAACAATATCTTTATTTAATTTTATTAAATATTTGGTCTATCCCCCCTTCCCTATCTTCCTTACCACTTTTTATATCTTATCCTTATTGAGGATAGGGTGGTGTTCTTAGCTAGCGATTTTTAATATTAAAAATTATACAAATTGAATAATTAAAAGGGGAGACGTGTAATTTTTCTATAATATAAATATAGAATATTTGTTCTATAAAATATTCTAAAATATTGAAAAATATATAATTATACAAATCTCTTATTTTTATATCTGTGTTATACAAAATATATATAAAAATTTTATCTATTATATTTTATAATATCTGATATAAATAACTATATCTTACAATTATTTATCTAAATCATAATATAAGATATAATATAACCTAAAAATTTAACTAAATTTTATTTAATGGTTATATCTGTTTATGTAAGTAATTTATTTACTTAATATAAAATTTTAAGAATGCATAGTCATCCTGCCTTTTGTAATAAAAATATTTTATATAAAGGTCACTTTTTCTAGGTTAAACCTGCTACCTATTAATAAATTTTATTATATCTTAAAATTTTAATAAACTTATACTTTATTACTAATTAAATTATATTGATTTATAGAATAGTATCTGACCCTTCACTCCTCTCACATTTCTTTCCCTTTCTGACCTCTAAAATTAAATTAGGATTAAATGGTTGATAAGTTATAAGTAGGGTAGGTGTAAGAGCTTTACACTATTTGATAAAAAGAAATTATCAGTAAATTCAATAGAAGTTAAAGTTAAGGTTTAATATAAATTAAGAGAGAATATAATAAAATTATATTATAAGCTTTAAGCCTTTTATCTATAACTATTATACTGAATGTTTATATTTTATTTAAATGAGAGTAAATATTTAGAATTAAAATTTTATATATTTAACTTATAGTATAATTTTAAATTTCAGTATAAATAGAGTGTAAAAATTTTCTTTTTAAATTAAACGTTTTAGGGAAAGTAGTTTACCTTCTAATCTATGGTAATAGAAGGAGTGTGGCTACTTTACTAGCGTTATAATTTTATAATACTCAGGCTGTGTAAAAAAAATATATTAAACAATGACAACTTTATTTATAAATTTATTAGCTTTTGGTACATTATTATCTAGTGTATTTTCTATTACATCTAAAAATCCTGTAGTTTCAGTAATTTTTTTAATTACTACTTTTGTTCAAGCAGCTGGATATTTAATTCTTATTGGAATTAATTTTATTGGTATCTCATATGTTGTAATATATGTGGGTGCTATTGCTATTTTATTCTTATTTGTAATTATGATGATAAATATTAAATTAACTGATATTTTAGAAACAGGAGCTCAATATACAAAAAATTTACCTTTAGCTATAGCAATAGGATCTTTATTTATATTTATCATATTTACTATAATCCCTTTCAATTTTAATAATGTTCCAGCTTTATCTTTTTTATTAGATAAAATTACATATTTAAATAGTGTTTTATTAAGTTCCGATGTAGTATCGATTAATTTAATTAATTCTATTGTAAATAATTATTCTGTAACTTCATTGTCTGATGTTATTATTACTGATTTCCAACAAATTGAAGCTTTAGGTCATGGTTTATACACTTATGGTGCTGTATTATTAATCACTTTAAGTGTTATCTTATTATTAGCTATGTATGCTACAATTGTTATATCTAAACCTAAAAAAATAGAATAATTCAAATTTATTTTACTTTAACCCCCCCTCATTATTTACTACTATTATTTACTATAGATCATTATTGAAAAGTTAATCTTTTCCCCTCATATTAATAGGGTAATGGGAATAAAATGTTAACACCTAATTATAAATTCTTAATTCTAATTATACAAAAGAGGGTTTAGAATAAAAATCAATGATTAATTAATAATCTTAATTTTTTATGTTATATAATTTAAGTATAAAAGAGGCTAAGAAATGATTTTTATATCTATTTTAACTTTAATAGTGGCTAAGGCCCTACCTTCTTTAAATATTAAATTATCTCCTGTTTATTTTACAAGAATATCAGCTATAATTTTCTTATATGCCGGAGCATTATCCTTTAATACTCTATATATTCAGTCAATTGGATCAGGTATAGGTATATATAGCGGATTATTCCACATAACACAAGTATCTCAATTAATAGAAGTATTTCTATTAGTAATAGGATCTTTAATATTAATCGCATGGCCTTTAAAGAAAAATACTGGGAATATCGGTAAAATATATAATTCCTATTCTACAGATTATTCCTTAATAGTATTATTCAGTACATTAGGTTCCTGTTTATTAATATCTTGTTCAGATTTAATATCAATGTATTTAAGTATAGAATTACAATCTTTTGGTTTATATATATTATCTACCTTATATAGAGAATCAGAATCATCTACTTCAGCAGGTTTAAAATACTTCTTATTAGGTGGTCTATCTTCATGTATAATATTATTAGGATCAGGTTTAATATATGCTTATACAGGTTTAACGAATTTTGAATCTATATATAGTTTAATTTCAGTATGTGAATATAATTATATTGTACAAGGATTAAGTTTAGGTTTAATCTTAATAGTAGTAGGATTTTTATTTAAAATAGCTGCAGCACCTTTACATAATTGGTCTCCAGATGTATATGATGATACACCTACAATAGTAACAATATGGTTAACTATTATGCCCAAAATAGCCATACTAATCTTATTATTAGAATTATATACTCAAATAGGAAATATAGTCGGTGAAACTACATTAATCATCAATACGAGTGGATATGCAGAAATTATACAAATCTTAAATTTAAGTACAATAAGTAATATTTCTAATATCACGAGTCAATCCATAAATAATATCTTTGGTGATAGTTCTATGTCTATTTTAAAGAATTTATTATTAATAAGTTCATTATTATCATTAATAATAGGTACAGTAGTAGGATTAGCACAAACAAGAATAAAAAGATTATTAGCTTATAGTACAATATCTCATATTGGATTTATTTTATTAGCTTTAGCTATTAATACAGAACAATCAATAGATTCACTTATATTTTATATAATTCAGTATACACTAACAAATTTAAATATCTTTTTAATTATAATAGCTTTAGGTTATATAATAAAAAGTGGATCTTATTCTAATAAAAATAATTCAAATTATACACTTTATAGTGGAGATGAAAAAGATATTAAATTTATATCTGAATTTAAAAGTCAATTTTTCTTAAATCCTATACTTAGTTTAAGTTTAGCAGTTTGTTTATTCTCTATGGCTGGTATACCACCATTAATGGGATTCTTCTCTAAACTTTTTGTATTATATTCTGCAGTACAAAATGGATATTATTTTATCTCTATTGTAGCTATACTAGTTAGTGTAGTTAGTGCTTCTTATTATTTAAAAATTATAAAAGTTCTTCATACATCTCCTGAAGAGGAAGATACAAGTTATGTAGTACAATCTAGTGATAAATTAACTTCTACTTTACACCAAAATAATGAAGGAGAAGTGCAAAATACTATTTTAACTAACTTCCATAGTTATTTAATCTCTATTTTAACTTTATTTATCTTATTATTTATTTTAAAACCTACTCTAATCTTAAATAGTACTCAATTACTGTCTTTATCTTTATTTAATTTCTAATGAGTAATTTATTTTTTCTATTTATTTTTATTCCTATTTTAGCTGTTGTTTTACTAGGTTTAAATATTTTATTAGCTCCTCATAGACCGGATGAATCTAAAGTTTCAGCTTATGAATGTGGATTCAGTCCTGTTTATGGACAAACTAGATCTACTTTTCAAATTCATTTCTACATAGTTGGAATGTTATTCTTAATTTTCGACCTTGAAATTCTATTATTATTCCCAATTGCAGTAACTTTATATCAAGTTTCTACTTTTGGGTTCTGTATAGCTTTAATATTCTTCATTGTATTAACAATAGGATTTGTATTAGAAATAGGTTCAGGTGCTATACAACTTTCAAATCTTAATTTAGAAAAAGAAAACGCTTCACACTAAAAATATAAAATTATATAATATGAAAAATATTATAAAAATTTCAACCCCTTCTCCTTTGTATATTAGAATAAAGACTAAAAATAATAATAGAATTTTTATTTAATTTAGTTTTATTTTAATATCTTAAAAAAAGATAGTAACAAAAATTAAAATACTAACTATAAAAGTATCGATGACAATATTGTATAACATCATAAAAATATCATAGAGATATAAGTAATTCAAAGGGGTTATTAAGGAAAACTACAGCAAATTTATAAAAAAGGAGGTATAACACCAAAAGCTTCAGAAAGAATATAATTATTCTTTTCCAATTTGAAAAAATATAAGCGATCCTAAGGTAAACCTTTATAAAAAATACTTCCTGAAGTAAAACATTTTATTAAGGAAAGGAAAGGAAATCAACCGAGACTCCGAAAGTAATGGTGAGTGAAATCGGATTAGCCTAAAATTTTAATAATAATTGAATAACTTAAACCAATTTTTATTATAATTTTAATAAAAAGATGGGGTATTAGTTAGCATAAAATTTTTATTCTTTTTTAAAGATCTAAAATATTATGTTCCATAGAAGGTTAAATACAAAAGTCCTGTAAATTATTATAAAATATTTAAATTATATAAAAATAATAAGTACGATGAGAGATAACTTGTCGGAAAATAGGGGAACCATCCTCTAAGGCTAAGTATTATAAATTTAGCGATAGTGAAAAAGTACTGTAAAGGAAAAGTTTGAAAAGCGAGTGGTAAACAAAAAGTGAATTATTAAATTAATCATTTAATAATTAATCGGTGAAATAGATCTTGAATTAGTAACTCTATAAGCAGTCGGAATTCAACTTAAAATCATATAAGGTAAATGAATGACGGCGTACCTTTTGCATAATGGGTCAGCAAGTTAATAGGAGTAGCAAGGTTAAAAGCCCTAGCGAAAGCGACTGGACTATATTATAAAATAAATAAAATATTTTATAAAAAAAATAGTGATGGATAAGTTACTTCTATTAGACCCGAAGCCAGGTGATCTTACCAAGACCAGATTATAATGGATCGAACGGGTGAATGTTGCATAATTCTCCGATGAGTTTTGGTAAGCGGTGAAATGCCAATCTGACCTGGTGATAGCTGGTTTTCTACCGAAACATATTTAAGTATGACGTCTACACAAGATTTATGGAGGTACAGCAAGGCAATTCCCAACAAGTATAAAAATTAAATTTTATATGCGTTTAGGTTGCGGGGATCTCGAAAATCTTACCTTTGGAAGCGAATCTCGGAATTACATAAATTGATGGTAAGACATTCAGACTACTCATGCTAAGTTGGGTAGTCAAGACGGAAACAGCCGAGAACACAGATCAAGGTCCCAAATGATTGTTAAGTGAAATTAAGGACGTAGCATAATCGTATACAGCTGTGAAGTGAGCCTGGCAGTCGCTACTTTTAATGAACGTATGTAACAACGCAACAGCAGTAAAGATCGTAGCGCCGAAAATTTAACGGGTCTTAAACAATCAACCGATATCGTGTTGGTTAAAAATAAATTATTAATTTTAATTTGTTCTTAATCTAGGTAGTAGAACATTCAGTCTAACCAATTATAAATTAGTGTTTCATTATTTTTAGGTTACTGAAGAGAGAATGCTGACATGAGTAACGTAAAAAGAAGTTATAATACTTCTCGCCGAATACGAAAGGGTTGCAAATTGGAAAGGTTAATCCGTTTTGTGTTAATGCGGCCTCTAAGGACCAAAACCAAAGTTTTGGCTGATGAGTATAAAATAGAAAGTCCTTAAATTTAAAAATGGACCAGGAAAATAATATTTTTAACATTAAACTACCGTACCCTAAACCGACACAGGTTCGTAGGTAGAGAATACTAAGGCGTAGAGCTAAAAGTTGTTAAGGAACTCGGCAAATTCACCTCATAAGTTAGACGAAAAGAGGTACCATTTGTGAATTCTATTACTAAGATTTTGTTTTAATAATTGATAGATAAATGGTGGCACAGAATCGGAGGCCCCGACTGTTTACTAAAAACACAACACAGTGCAATCATTAATATGGTAGTATACTGTGTGAAATTTGCCCAATGCCATTAATATAAAAGCGGTCATAGGAAACTGTGACTAATTGAAAATCTGGTTAATAGCGGTCTTAACCATGAGGATCCTAAGGTAGCAAAATAAATTGGCCATTAAATGTGGTCCGGTATCAATAATGTAACGATGGCCTCACTGTCTCTACAACTTGCTCAGTGAAATTGAATTACGCGTGCAGATGCGCGTTACCTCCAGTGGGACGGGAAGACCCTATGCAGCTTTACTGTAGTTAGTTATCACATGAATCTAGAACAACTTTAATTAATAGTGAATAGGTAAGTCGATAGACGCATAGTGGAAACCTTAAAATTAAGGTTGGGTTTGTGTTTACCTTATACACCTTATCTACCTTTATACATCTCTGAGCCTCTTTAGAGGTAGAAGAGAGGAGGGTGGGTTCGGTACGAAGGGAGAGTTGACTAATTGGCAGTTTGACTGGGGCGGTCGTCTTTAATAGAGTAGCAAAGTACATCCAAATATTTAATAATTTTTTAAAATATTTTTTTCTTATACTTTCCACTCCATATCCTTAATGGACTTGGAGTTCGGATATTTATTAGAAATTAGATATTAAAACAAATAACTTTTCTCTGTTGTAAAATAACAGAATAAGTAAAATTATTAATTAAAAACAAACTTTGTCTTTACTTCACCTCTTTGTTTTTATTCTATAATAACTAGGAAAGGTATAATAAAGACTTAGTCATAAATTAACATAAATTTTTACAAGGTATAGCTAGAAATTGAATGGAGATCAATCAACCAGTGAAGGGTTGCGCAGAGTTCAATGGCGGAAAGCATGCTTAACTGAAAGACTCAAAAGTCGCACAGATACGTAAGTAGGGCATAGTGACCCCTCGCTATAGTATGGAATAGACGGGGATCAATTGATAAAAGTTACGCTAGGGATAACAGGCTGATAGCCGACGAGAGTACACATTGTCTCGGCTGTTTGGCACCTCGATGTCGACTCATCCTATCCTCCGGGGGAAGAAGCTTGGAAGGGTTCGGCTGTTCGCCGATTAAAAGGGTACGTGAGTTGGGTTTAATACGACGTGAGTCAGTATGGTCCCTATCTTCTGGAGGAACAAGTAGTAAAAAGGGGCAGACCTTCTAGTACGAAAGGACCAATAGGCTGTGTTTCTCTAGTGCACCAATTGTTTGTACTTTTTGTAAGGGACCTATACTTTCTTAAAAAAAAGTATTGGAAAAATCCTTTTTAGCTTTTTTGCAAAAAGTTTTTACTCAAAATAAATGAGAAAAAGGTAACAAATAGGAATGCATAGTTGGGTAGCCACAAACATAATAGATAAGTGCTGAATGTCTCTCAAGCAAGAATCTAACCCCCAGATACTAACAAATGAATCTTTATCTAAAAATAATAGTTTTTAGAATAGAGTCTAAAATCATTAATTAAGAAATAGAACATTTCTAGATAGGCTGCAAATGTACGTATTGTAAAGTATTTAGTTTAGCAGTACTAATTTATAAAGAAACTTGATGTTAAAGGTTGTAACTTTTTTTTAATGCTTCCTTTTTGTAAAAGGAGGTTTTACGGTGCAAAAACGTAATTTGTAAATAAAAATAATTTCTATAAATTATTCTTTAAGAATAAACAATATAAAAAAATATAATAGTATTTAAATCTTTACAATTATTAATATTTTTATTTTTTCATTAGTTTAATTTGTTTTATTACATTATTACTTTTTAATCATATTTTTGTTTTAAGTAATCTAATAATAAAAGATTAGAAGAAATCTAATAATATTCAAAATTTAAATCTAATTAAAATATAATTTACCTAATTATATCAATGAAAATAAAATATAATTAATATAAAAGTAGGAGGTATTATAAAATTTTCCCTATTATTATATTTTTTTTAATACAAATAAATTAAATTTATTATATGATTTAATTATTAATTAAAAATTAAACTATTATTGTTTTTTCAGCAAATATTAAAATACATAAAATCTTTACTGTTATAAAGATTTTAATCTGTATAGAACTAATAATTTTCTTAATATAAAAATATAGTTAAATTTAAATAAAGAAAAATCTATTACTCTATTAAAATTTTCATTTAATGATTTTTTCTAAATAAACTAGCGTAAAAAATAAAATAAAAAAAAGTGTAAATTTATCTGAATAATAATAGTATGTGTTCTTTGGAATTTCACTAATATTTAATTATATAGTATTATATTAAAGGGGCTAAGTTTACAGATGGTTCTGTAGAAGACCTGCAAAGTCTTTCTCTTTAAGGTTCAATTCCTTCTTAGCTCTATAATATTTAAATAGTTTATTATCATTATTATATTTAATTCTTTCATTTTCAGATAATAACAAATTAAGAATTTCTTTATTATTCATTTTATGAAGTTCTGGGTTATCTTTAAGAAATGTTTTACTTAAATTATCTAATGAATTATTCAATAGTTGATAAGAATCATGAAAATCTATATAATATTTATTATTATTAATATAATAGTATACTCTGATTTTAATTAGCTTATTATCTCTCATTATAGGTTGTAATTTAATATTATAGTTATCAGTTAGATAAATTAAACTTTCTAAAATAAATATAATATCAAAGTTAGCCAGATTATGAGCGTATAGTGTAAATTTTTGATATTTTTTGTCTATAAATTGAAAGAAGAAATCAGCTAAATTTTTAATTTTTTCTAGTTTCATTTCTTTTTCCATATTTGTATTAGCTATTACAGGTATGTTTTCTGATTGAGAAATATCAGTTCTTAAAGTTTTACTGTAAATTTCTTTGTTATAAAAATTATAAGCTGAAATAATTATAGGGTCGAAATAAGCTTTATCATTTTCATTAATTAAAGAATCTAAGTTTGTAATAGATTCAATATCAAAAGTAATAAATTTGTTTAAGTTAATAGCTTTAAAGTTATTTTCTATTTTTAAGTTTTTAAAATAACCCCTTTTGTTAACATTAAATTTTTTGTGAAGTAAAATTTGATTATTTAAAGTATCAATTAAATAAATTTTATTAAATTTAGACATAATTGTTCTTTCAACTAAAACTTCAGTAGTTTTAAGTTTAGGAACTTAAATTAATTTATCTATAAATCTATATTTAATTACATTGTTATTAGCTTGAGAAACAATTTTAGCTTCATAGTTATTTTTATCAATTCTTGAGATTATTAATTTTGTAATGTAAATTTTCATCTTCATAATTTGATATATTTTTATTTCATTTATTAATATAAAAACTAAATTCTGTGTTTCCTGCAAATACTAATGGTAATTTAAAAGGAGTATTAAAATAAGACTAATGTATATTATCAACTTATTTATTAGCAAGAAAGGGATTTTTAGTAGATAAAATATGTTTTTTCTCTTCTTCTCTTAATTTAGTATCAGTAAAATTTTCACTAAGAATATGATCTGAAAATATAAATTTATCAGCTTTAACAGCTTCATAATCTTCACTTTTTAAATTAATAAATTCTTTAAATAAAGTAACTAATTTTAGTGAAACTAGTTTTATCTGCTCTATAGAAATTACTTAAAGATTTTAATCTTTAACTTTACATTAACTTTATAAAAGTTCTCTTAGTTCAATAGGTTAGAACTACATTCTTCTAAAGTGTTAATTTTGGTTCGAGTCCAAAAGAGAACTATCTTTATACTGATTAATCTCTTTAAATTAAAAACTAATTAAAAGAAGTTAAGTTATACAAAATACAATGTAATATAAATATTTAATTAAAGCTTATAATTTAATGGTTAGAATAATTTCTTGGTAAGGAATCAGTAGAAGTTCAAATCTTCTTGGACTTAAATTATAAATATTTATATAAACTAAATAACTACCACTATAAGGTAGAAGAAGGGATATAAAAAATCAAACAATCGTCATAGTGTAAATATTTTTATTATTTATTTAAATAGTTATAGTATTTCTACTTTTTTGTATGTATACTTATATAATTAATAAATATTAAATAAAAATATCAATATAAAACCAAAAATTAAACAAAAATTATAAAAAAATAAATTAAAATTTATTAATTTTATTTAGAGATCACTTAAGTTTTTATTTTGAAAATAAAAATATATAAAGGTGTTTTACTATTAAGTTAATTAAAAAAAAATATTAATTTGTTATTAAATAAATTAACTTGATTTTATTTCAAGATTGTATAAGCTTTAAGTACAGTGATTTTCATTACTATTTAAATTAAATATATAAAAATTAAAGATATATATTTACATCCATTAATAATTAAACTATTAATTATAAAAAATCAAATAAATAATATTATAAAAATATAATGAAAATAGATATAAAAATTAAAATTAACAAATGATAACTCAAAATTTAATCTCAACGCTTATAGGTGTGATTCTTAATTTAATAGATGTCTTATGTGTAATTCTACCTGTTTTGATGGCTATAGCTTTTATGACTATTATAGATAGAAAACAATTAGCTGCACATCAAAGAAGAGTAGGACCAAATACTGTAGGATATTATGGAATTCTTCAACCTTTTGCGGATGCTTTGAAATTAATTCTTAAAGAAACTGTATTTCCTTCTCAATCTAATAAAGTAATATTTTATTTAGCACCAGTTTCTACATTAGTATTTAGTTTATTAGGATGGGGTATAATACCTTTTGGACAAGGATTATCTATATCTGATTTTTCATTAGGTATTTTATATACATTAGCTTTATCTTCATTAGGAGTATATGGAATATTATTAGCCGGTTGGTCTGCTAATTCTAAATATGCCTTTTTAGGTTCACTTAGATCTACTGCAGCTATGATTTCATATGAATTAATTTTAAGTTCAGCCGTACTTATTATTATTTTATTAACAGGTTCATTAAATTTCACAACTATCATAGAAAGTCAACAAGCTATTTGGTTTATTGTGCCTTTATTACCTGTATTTATATTTTATTTCATTGCTATTCTAGCTGAAACTTCAAGAACACCTTTTGATTTACAAGAAGCTGAGTCTGAATTAGTTGCTGGATTCTTTACTGAACATTCTTCAGTTCCATTTGTATTCTTCTTCCTTGGAGAATATTCTTCTATTGTTTTATTCAGTTGTATAACTGCTATGTTCTTCTTGGGTGGATATAATATGCCTGAATTATTTGTAAATGAATCTTTAATTAACCTTCAATCTATATTTTTAGGTTTAAAAACTTGTATTTTCTGTTTCTTATTTGTATGGTTTAGAGCTACTTTACCTAGATTAAGATATGATCAATTAATAGATTTATGTTGGTTAAATCTTTTACCAGTAGCTGTTGCATTTATTATACTTGTTCCAAGTATTTTAGTAGCTTTCGATATTTCACCATATTAAATTTAATATAATTTTATCCCCCCTTCAATAATATTAACCTTCGAAAGAAAATAAGGTTTGTTTATATTATTTATATTTTTAAGAAAGTAGTGAGGGTCTCATTTACCCTATTACCATCTTATTTATTTTTCTTATGTAGAAGGAGAGATGAAAAAACTTTTTTATATATTTTAAAATATATACAACATTTACTATAAATATTATTCTGTAAACTTTAATTTCTTTAAAAAGAAATTTCTTCACTTAAAACTATAAAATAGTGGTGTGATTAATTATAAATCAAATAAATAATATTTGCTTTTGAATAATATTAAATGCCTTAAATTTAAGTTTATGTTATATATAAAGTTAAAAAATTTTAATATAAAATAAAATATAAATCTTTTTAGTACAACAAATAAATATAGTGTAGCTTCTATTAGAGCAGTATAGCTTAATTTTATAGTAAATTAAATTAGTAAAACTATTAAAAGAAGTTAAGTTATACAAAATACAATGTAACATAAATATTTAATTAAAGCCTATAATTTAATGGTTAGAATAATTTTTATAATTAGGAATCAGTAGAAGTTCAAATCTTCTTAAGCTTAAATTATAGATATTTACATATAAATATCTACCTTTTTAGAGGTAGAGGTGTATAAAAAATCAAACAATCGTCATAGTGTAAAATAGTTATTAAAATTTATTAACTATTTTTTAATTTAAAGTTTTAAAATAATATAAACATTAAATAAAAATATAATTCTTTTTTATAAAATTTTATATAAAAATCTAAATTATTTATCATAAACTCTAGTATTGAAGAGCAATAAAAATTAGACCGATATTTATCGAAGCTTTTCTATTTTATAGAAAGTAGCTAAAGCTAATTTAATTTATTTACCTCAATAAACTTTATTTACTTATTTCAAATAAAAAATATAAATTGAGTTTTGTTTTTTTTCTATCATTTTTTTAATTAAAAATAGTGGATTATATATAAAATTTATATGTAAAAAAAAGAGAAATATAAATTAAAAAGAACAATTTAAAAAGAAAAATTTAAAATATGAGATTATTAAAAACCCACGTATTACTTAGATTGTTAAATTCTTACGTAGTAGATTCGCCTGAACCAGCTAATATCTCTTACTTATGGAATTTCGGTTCTTTATTAGGTATTTGTTTAATAATACAAATATTAACAGGAGCCTTCTTAGCAATGCATTATACACCTCATGTAGATTTTGCATTTAATAGTGTAGAACATATCATGAGAGATGTAAATAATGGATGGATTATAAGATATACACATGCTAATGTAGCTTCATTCTTCTTCATTTTTGTATATATGCATATAGCAAGAGGATTATACTATAGTTCATATAAATCACCTAGAGTTTTACTTTGGTCAATAGGTGTAATAATTCTTATCCTTATGATGGCTATAGGTTTCTTAGGTTACGTTCTACCATATGGTCAAATGAGTCTATGGGGTGCAACTGTAATTACTAATTTATTATCAGCTATACCTGTATTTGGACAAGATATAGTAGAATTTGTATGGGGAGGTTTTAGTGTAAATAATGCTACATTAAATAGATTCTTCTCTCTACATTATCTATTACCTTTTGTATTAGCTGCTTTAGCTGTAGGACATTTAATAGCTTTACATGAACATGGTTCAAATAATCCTAATGGAGTATCTTCTAATGGAGATAGATTAGCATTCCATCCTTACTTTATATTCAAGGATCTTGTAACTATCTTTGCATTCTTCTTAGCTTTATCTATTATAGTATTCTTCTATCCAAATTTATTAGGACATTCAGATAATTATATACCAGCTGATCCTATGGTAACACCAGCTTCAATTGTTCCTGAGTGGTATTACAGATGCCACGCTTAAGAGTAATCTTATGAATAATTCACTTTACTATATGCTGGAAACTCCTAAAGACTTGAATACCATATTATACTATATGTTTTAAATTATAAAAATATAATTTAGTATTTCATAACTAACTATTAGTTATAGAATTAAATTAAATGTTTAGGTCATCAATTTTTGCTAAGTTAATCTTCTTAAAAATAAAATGGGATATAATTATATAGTTTATCCCCTTGCTCTCTAAGTTGTTACGCTGAGTTCAATTAAGATCTATTAAAACCTTAAGGGTATTAAGATAATAAATTTATATTAAATTAATATTTAATTATATGCTTTCTTAAAAGAAGGATAGTGCCTCTATAAGCATTATTCAGTAAATAACTTCCAGATGGTTATACTATCAAAGTTATTTACTAACAATAAAACAATAAAAATACAGTTAATTCAAATCAAATGTTATGACCCTAAAAAATTTCTTATCTAAAAGTTTATCGCTTTTCACTTCTGTTGCTAGTGCAGCAATTATAGCTGGCTATTATAGTCAATATACAGATGAGACATTAAAGAAAAATTATGTAAAAATACAAAAAGAAAATGAAATATTAAGAAATCAAATTAATGAATTAAAAATGGATGAGCTGAAAAATGAATTAGCTAAAAGTAAAGTTGAAACATTAAAATCAAGCTTAGAAATATGTAATAATAAAATATCTAATGAAGTTGAACAAATTAATAAATTAGAAGCTAACAATTATGAATTATTAGAACCTCATTTAAAAAATATAAATAAAGAAGATGATAATATAAATTCAACTATCAATGAAATAATAGAAATCTTTAATGCTATATCAAACAAATTTTTTGGCGATAGTAACTTAATTGAAAAATTTAAATTATTTATTAATAAGTGGAATGATTTTATTTCTTCATTAAATTTAGAACAAGTTGGTTTAGTAGCTCACATAACTACTTCTATATTTATAATTGTTTGCTTATTTAATATTTTATCTGTGTTAATGAGTGATTTTTTAATTAAATATTTTGAATTAGAAATAAAATTTCCTAAATTATCAATATTCTTACAATTAAGAAGAAAATTTCAAACTTATTATCTAATTTTAAATTTCTTATTAATATTTATTACTTTGATAACTTTAATTTATATAGATTTTAGAGTTTTACTATTAATTTTATAAATAATTTTATCCCCTATAAGTTATAAAGAAGTTGGTTAGATTTCAAGTATAGATAATTATTTAGTTTTAATTTAAATAAAAATTATAACTTACTGTATCAAACTAAAATGAAGATAACTAACTTAAGTTATTCAATTAGTCAAAAATATGTCTATATTAAAATGATGACCTAAACATTTTATAGATATAAATAACTAAATATTTATACTAATTTATTTTTGTAGTATTACAGAGGATGTAAGCTTAATATTAGCTATGATTCTCTATTTTTAAATATGGTAAAAAATTTAAGTATGTAACAATGGACAATCAGCAGGTAACCAACAGCATAAAGTTGCTTAGTAGGAACCTCAGAGACTACACGTAAAGCTCCTTTAATTAGGGTTAACTATAATTAAAGGATGAAGATATAGTCCAACCATTATTGAAAAATAATGGGTATATATTATATATTTATATAAAATAAACTCTGATAAAAATAAATTATAATATATTTAATTTGATCTGTTACCGTACTATGCTATTTTAAGATCAATTCCTAATAAATTATTAGGAGTAATTGCAATGTTTGGTTCATTATTAATTTTATTAGTATTACCATTGACAGATGTTTCTAGAATAAGAGGAAATCAATTTAGACCGGCTATGAAATTAGCTTTCTGGTTCTTTGTAGTTGATTTTATTATTTTAATGTGGATAGGTTCTCAACATCCTGAAACTCCTTATGTAGAAATTGGTCAAGTAGCTACAGCTTTCTACTTTGCTTGGTTCTTAATTATAGTACCTTTAATTGGATTAGTTGAAAATACATTATTTGATACAGCTTTAGACAATTAAAATTTATTTTTATTTTAACCCCCCTCCACTCTTCACCTTTTTAAATTTTTAATATAATCGTAAAGTTGAAGTATCTCTTGTAAAAGTTTTCAAGCGAAGTGTGAAGACACCCATTTTTCCTTAATTTCTTTCAATTTATAATTAATTTAATATTGAAAATTTTAGCTTTAGAAATCGTTATACTAAATATAATTAAAATATTGCTTTGCTTGATTAAAAGTTAAAATTACAAAAAACAAAATATAATATATAAAAGAGGTAAAATTAGTTTAATGGTAAAATGACGTTTTGTGGCGACGATGTTCAGAGTTCGATTCTCTGATTTTACCCTTTAAATATTTTAAACTTAAATTACTTTGTTAAATTAGTATATATTTTTAATACTGTTTTTATTTATTAATACTTAGAATAAAATTTAAATCTTACTTTATTTAATTTCGTACTTTTTATATTTTATAAATTATAATACTTTTTTTCGTGTTTCCAAATGGATTTATATTTTAAATTAGTGAAGTTTTGGAAATAGATATTAATAAAATTAAAAAAGATAGTAACAAATTTAAAATTTTAAACTTTAAAAGAGTTAATAAAAATTGCGTGAAGCAAATAAAATAAGGATAATTATTATTATCCAAATTTTCAGGATGAATTTAATTTTGGTTCTGATTGAACGTTTTTCAGTAGTTTTGAGACATGCGAATCGTTGTTCTTAAAGTTTTATATTTAAAACAAATAGTAATTAAATTAGATATAATACCAATAAGAATAAGGTGTAAAGGTGAGTATTGTAAATCAGATACCTTATAGTCTCCATAATTCGGATATATTTTTACTTCTTGACTGATTCCATTTTTACTATTTATGGATGTAAACCGTTTTAATTTTTATTCTATTTATCTATTAAAGGTAATGTAGATTAAGTGTATAGGAAAGGTGATGGATACTTATTATAAAGTTATAAATTATTAATCTCTTTAGAGCTCTAGGTAGTTTATTCTTAGATAAGGAAAAGTAAAAAGATAAATTAGCTATTTATCAAGAAAGGAAAGTTTCTGCTATAAGATTCGATTTATTTTGTTTAATGGTAGTTGGTAGGGTAAAGGCCTACCAAGCCTACGATCAAAAGCCAAGTTTGATAGAACAAATGGCCACATTGGGAATGAAATGCCCCAAGTAGTGTAAACTACCAGCAGTCGAGAATATTAGTCAATGCTCGCAAGAGTGAACTAGCTAACTGAAATCACATAAGACATAAATGTGTTAAAAGTGATAAGGTAAGGGAAAAAACTGATGTTACCTTACTATTAGTGTTGTCCAAATCTGGTGCCAGAAGACTCGGTAAGACCAGAAACGCAAACGTTAATCGTCCTTATCAGGCGTAAAGGGTTTGTAGGCTGCTTTTAATACTTCTATTTAAAAAAGCTCTGATTTTATCAGTTAAATAGGGAAAAAATAAAAGCTAGAATCAAATAGAGGATAAGCCGAATAATACTTAGAGTAGGGATGATATCCTTAGATACTAAGTGGAATACTAAAGGTGAAAGCTTTTATCTACTAATGATTGACGCTGAGAAACGAAGGTGAGAATAGGAAATAGGATTAGATACCCAGATACCTCTCACTGTCAACGATGAATGGTGGTTTGTTAGTTTTAATAAAAACTGATAACGATGCTAACGCGATAACCATTCCGCCTTGCGAGTACGGTTGCAAAACTGAAACCAAAAAAATTAGTCGGTCTCGAAGCAAACGAAGTGGAGCATGTTATTTAATACGATAGTACGCGTAAAACCTTACCAGTTCTTGCATAGCCATTCTGTTACTATAAATTTTATTTAAGTCTCAGAATGAGTAGTAATCTAACTTTAAATTAGATTATTCGTTTACAGGTGTTGCATGGCTGTCGTCAGTCCGTGTTTTGAGAAGTTAGGTTAACTCCGCTAACGGACGCAATCCCTGTTGTTAATTTATACTTAACAATTAATGAATTTTATATATTTTCATTTGGGGCTAAGACAAGTCGTTATGATCCTCATGAACTGGGCTATAGACGTGCTACAAAAACTTTTACAAAGTGAAGCAAAACTATACCCTTGTACTTAAGTTAATATTTAATTTAAAATTAAATAATAGGGTTATAAGGATTAGCTAATCATTAAAGAAAGTTAAATAATTAAATTATAAACGGATTGTCGCCTGTAATTCGGTGACATGAAGAAGGAATTTCGAGTAATCGTTGATCACTACGCAACGGTGAAGATGGAATTCGGGATGAACTAACTGTCTGTCACTGGGAAGGAGCTTAAATTGGGGGAAACTGCCACAAGGTTATATCTTAAACAAAGGAATACACTAATTAATAATATACTGCAAATTTATTATTAATTTTTTAATCTGTAATAAGATTAAAATTAAGTGTAGTTTCTTTGCTATTTATAATATTTTTATATTGTAAGTTAGTCATTTATTAAAAAAAACACCTTTGTTAAGCTAATTAGTATCTGTTAACCCAATTAAGTAACATTTCAAAAGTCATAGCAGGGTAGTGGTACTGGAAAGTGCTGCTGGAAAATAAATTATCGGAATTTAACCCCCTCTCATTTAAGCCACTTTTCACCTCGAGGCCTACCTTTAAATAAAGTAAGGTTGACCACCTTTTTATTTCGTGGACTAGGGTAAGAGTTAAGGATTAAGGAACCACACTTACCATAAATTAATCTTAGGATTGGTTTGGAAGAGGATAATATTAAAATAAAAGGAGTTAGCTGAGTGGTTTAGCAGTAAATTTACACTTTACAGACAGAGTTTCGATTACTCTACTCCTTAATTTATTAATTATTTTTATAAATATTGAAAATTGAATATTAAATTTTTTATCTAAGGATATATTTATCTACAATTTATTTACCATTTTTAATACTTTAATAGTATTTTTACTATGTAATAGTAATATAAGATTATAATTTATTTAATATAATCTAAATTTTAATTCCAAAAATTTACTTTTAATAGTAGTTAGGTCGTATAATAGAATTTTGTAATAACTACTTAAAGTATTAGCTCTAATTGAAACTTAACTAAATTTAACTCTCTGGATAATATAAAAATATTAGTTTATCCTCTAGTTCATAATTGTGTCTATTTCTTAAAAATGATCTTAACGCTGTAGTTAAGTAAAGTTTACTGGCTGGATTTAAAGTAACTTAACTATTTTTATATTAACAAATGAAGTCCTAAAATAAAATTTTATTTTAAATATTAGTATATTTCATTATTTTTGCTATAACAAATCTAGAAGAAACATAAAAATAAACATATATATAGGAGATTCTACTATTAAGTTTATTTTAATGATTGCAGATTATATTATTTTTATATAATGTTTAATTTCCTACTCATAAATCCGATTTTTTTTTATAGAAATTATGGTTTTTCCTTTGTTAAATTTAAATGAAATAAATCAATTCCCATTAAAAGAGATTATAATTTAATATATTTTTATATTTTAAATATAATATAAAATTACATACGAGTATGCCGAAATTGGTAGCCGGGTGAGTCTTAGGAACTCATAATTTTTTAATTGTAAGAGTTCAAGTCTCTTTACTCGTAATATTAATTTAAGAGTTTTATAAAACTTTAACTCAAATTTACCTTCTTGGTTTTTATACACTTCACCTACAATAAGATATAAAATTAAAATTTACTTATATATAATTATAACTTATTACTTATAATAACTTTAAATTTCATAAAGTTTTCTGAAGATTTAAACACAAAGAATGAATTTAATTGAATCATATCTAAATAAATATAAATATATTCTTTATCTTCTTTATTTAATCTATGATGATTTCCTAATGTAGCTAATTATCCTTTATCTCATTTTAATCTACATAAAATTAATAAATGTTTATTATCATATAATTTATTAATTACTTCATTACAAGATTTAACTAAATGTTTTTTATAACTATTTTTATATTATGTAGTTAGTTTGAAAATTAAAGAATGCTTACACTTTAGATAATTAGAATTTTAGATATTGGATTCTAGATTATTATGGAGGAAAAATGAAAGATATTTGATCTTTAAGTTTGAAAGAGATAGTATAAGTATCTAAGATATAATAAATTTACTAAAGGTTATTTCTCAATATTTAAAAGAAAGAGTTAAGATATCTAAATCTGTAATTTTTGTTTTTAATTTATTATAATAAAATAATTTCTAAAATGTTTATATATATATAAAACAAAAATTAAGGAAGGTCCTAGGTTAATTAAGGGTATATCTCATGAACTAAATTGATTTTGTGGAAAAGAAGAATCTAGAAAAGAAAATTTTAACTTTAAATTCTATTTAAAAAATAAAGATTTTAAAATTTAAATAGAAATAGAATAAATATATTTAACACTTAAGTATGTTATTATTTATTTAAAATAAAAAAAGTTTTTTAAATTATAACTCCTATATCATAACTTATTAACATTTAGAATCATCCAGTATAAACACTACTTTCCTCCTTAAGGAGAAAGCACACCAACCAAAAATGACCAAAGGTTAAATAGTGATTGGTGAGGTTTATATTTATAACCAATAAATATAAATATATTCTATTAATATTAAAAAAAAATATAATACAATTTAAGAATTTATAGGCTAATTTATAGTATGTAATATAAAATTAAATTTTTGTTATTAAATTTTTTATACAAATTAAAAAGATTTACTTAATTAGTTTTATAGATATTCTAACTCTAATTTTATATAAAACAGGAGTAATACTTATTCATCCCCAACTTAATAAATTTTGAGGTGAAAGAATATAATTCCTATTATTATTTATAAATATAAAGGTAACCTTAATAACTTTATCTATAAAATTAGTATTAAGTATCATAAAGTACTATTAGGTTCCTTGTATTTCTTATCTTCATTTATTATTAATTCACAATTATTGATTATTAAAAAGATAACATTATAAAATAACAATATCTTTATTTTAATTTATAAAATTAAGCTGATATAGTTTAAAAGGTTAAAACATACCATTCATGACGGTAAAAAGAAGGTTCGATTCCTTCTCTCGGCTTTCACAATGATTAAGTTTTTTAAGTTTTCTTAAATTAAAAATAATTGTTATAATTCACTATTTATTCTAATTTGACTAATTATTAATTATTAATTTATTAGTTATTTGTTGTATTTTTTTCATATAAATGAGAATTTTTGTTTAAAAAAACATAGTTATAAAATAAAATTATATTTTTATTCTTATATTAAAAAAAAATAAAGTGAAATATAAGTTTGATCTTATAAATTTAAACTATTTACCTTCTTACTTAAAACTTAGAAAATAATGAAACAATAAGAAAATTAATAAAAATAAGTAATATATTTTTAATTTAATTTGTCATACTAAAAACTTTAGAAATAAAATTTTATTTCTATATTAATATTATCCTTTAGTAACAACAATATTATATTATGTATTTTACAATTTAAAAAGGATTATATTTAAAATAAAAATATCTAATTTAAAAAAAATATTTTTATTAAATATGAAATAAGCTTTCTTAAAAAAGGGGGTTAAAGTATAGATTTATTTTTAAATTTAATTTATTTAAAACTTTTAATTATAAATAAATTATGAGTAAAGTAATAAGAATCCCATCATTAAAGCGAACAATCCTGTAGCTTCTGCTAAAGCGAATCCTAAGATTGCATAAGAGAATAATTGACCTCTAAGTTGTGGGTTTCTAGCTGTAGCTAAGATTAAAGAACCGAATACAGTACCAATTCCTGCTCCAGCTCCTATTAATCCTGAACATGCTAAACCAGCTCCAATGTATTTTGCTGCTGCTAACATATTTAATTTATTAATAGCTAAAGGATAGCGTCTAACATATTAAAAATTTTAAGAAATTGTTTATTATAGTTTTTTAATACTCTTTTATTTTCTTTAAATATTAAGAATAAAAAATTTGAATACTTTTTTAATTCAAATTAAAAATAATTTTTTTACTTTTTCTATCGTTGTAAATTAAAATAAAAATTTTTATAATTTAAAACAAAAATTTAAAATAATATGCAAAATGAATCTCAATAAATTATTATATTTAATAAATTATAAATTATTCTAAGAAAAGGGGTATAAAATATAGATTTACGTATTACCTATAGTAGAATATATATATAATAAAGAAAAGATTTACTAATATAAATAAACAAATTATACATATTATAACTATATTATAACTAGTATAGCTATAATTATTAGACTAAAATTTTTATAGTAATTTATATAATTTATTAATTTGGGATATTTGGACTCATAATTTCCTTTTTGAATAATTACGTAAACTAATAGATAATTTATAATTATTATAAAACATAATAATGCTATTAAACTTAACCTAAATACTCGATAGGATAAAGAAGTAATTGTAGTTTGAAGATTCAGTTACATTAATATCTAATTTAGATCAAATTACAGGTATAAGTGATGAATTACTTAATTCAATATTATTTTTTATTAGATTACGTATTTTTATTAATTTCTGTATAATCAGACTTTTATTCTGTATTATTATTTTTACTTTCATTTTTTATAATTTAAGCCCAAGAAGATTTGAACTTCTACTGATTCCTCATCAAGAAATTATTCTAACCGTTAAATTATAGGCTTTAATTAAATATTTACTTAAAATATTCTTTAGTATAACTTGATTTCTTTATTTAATTAGATCTTAAATTACCTTTAAGATTTTATTTTTTTAGTTTTAAAATAAATACTATTTATAAACAGTAAAAATTTTAATTAATTAAATTTTCGTTATATAAATATATAATAATATAAAATGAGAACGTTAAATGATTTTTGCTCCGTAGTTTACAAATAAATTTAAAGGTAAATATTTCAAACAATGAAAATGTTTTAAATTACCACTTTTAATACTGTTTCACTTTCTTTAAAACAAAGTAAGCTAGGTCAAAAATATTAATACTATTTTCGTAATATTAATTAAGGAAGTATAAGTAACCTTAAGTAATTATAATTTATTTTTATATTTTATATTTTTAATAATTACGAGTAATCAGATTCGAACTGATGACTCCTACTTGGAAGGTAGGAGTTATAACCACTTAACTATACTCGTTATTTCAGTTTTTATTTATAAATTAATAAAAATAGAATATTTTGTATAATATATTTATTATTTAGTTTAGAGGTGTTAGATACGAGCCCTTCCAGATTCGAACTGGGACCACCCTAATTGACAATTAAGTACTCTACCTGTTAAGCTAAGGGCCCTTTTACTTTTAAAATGTAATATTATATAAACAAAAAAGAATCTATTTTTTATTCCTTTTTACTTTCCAAATTAAGCAGGTTAAGAATATTATATTATATATAAAAATATATAATAATATAAATATTAATTTATTAGGATTGAATTAACATCTTCTTTTATTTATATCCTTTTTAAATTTTTTAAAGATTAATATAAATATTAATTTATTAGGATTGAAAATATTTTTTCATTGGTTTTTTTTTTAATCAAATAGATAGTAGAAGAATATAATTGGCAGACTATTTACTTTAAATTATTTAAATATAAATAAAAATAAAATATTTAAACTATATTTATTATTTTTAATTATTAGTATACTTTAATTAAATACTGATTTTTTATAGAAATTAGATTAGTTTTAATTTTATTTGCAAGAGTGAGGTGATTCGAACACCTACCAGTGATTTTGGAGATCACCATACTAACCAATTAATACAACACTCTCTTTTCTATTTTTTTATTATTATATTTTACTTTATATTTTATTTTTAGTTTTTTTTATTTTAAATAAATAAAAAATTTATCTTTAATTATAGCCTATTTAACAAAATATTAGGTAATATTGTTCCTTTTATTACTAAATATTAAATAAATATATTAAATTTAATATAAAATAAACGGCTTATTGATTTCTCTTTTTCTATAGTAAATTTAATATTAAAAATTAGTATAGTTGAAATGAAGTGGTTGTAAAATTAAAAATACTTAAATTTTAGAAAGGGGATATAACAATAAAAATAATATCTTTTTAATAATTAGGCTCCGCCCCAGAAGTATACTGCAACAAATAAGAATAACCATACTACATCAACGAAGTGCCAATATAGTATACTTGCTTCAAATCCTTGATGAGTATTTTTAGTTAATTGATAATTAATTAATCTAATATATCCTACTAAAATAAAGATTGTTCCTACAATAACATGTAATCCATGAAGACCAGTTGAGGCATAAAATGCTGATCCATATACTCCATCTGACATAGAGAATCCTGCTTCAGAATATTCATAATATTGTAATAGAGTGAAAGCAATAGCTAAAACTAGTGTTAAAAATACTCCATCGATAGCAGCTTTTCTATTACCAGCTATTAAAGCATGATGAGCATAAGTAATAAATGCACCACTTGATAATAATAAGAAAGTATTAAGTAAAGGAATTGCAAAAGGATCTAAAGGAGTTATTCCCATTGGAGGCCATGATCCTCCAATTTCAACAGCTGGAGATAAACTAGAATGGAAGAAAGCCCAGAATACAGATAAGAAAGCAAATACTTCACTAACAATGAAAAGTAAAACTCCAAGCATTAAACCGTGTTTTACTTCTTTAGTATGGTCACCTAAATATGTTCCTTCTGTAATTACATCTCTAAACCATAAAGTCATACCAAAAGCAGTTAAAATAAAACCTATTGTTAAAACAATACCACCATTTAAGAAACCATGCATATATAAAACTGCACCTACTGTTAAGTTTAATAGTGAAAAACTCATTAAAATAGGCCAAGGAGATGGAGTTACTAAATGAAATGGAAAATATTGAAATTTAGTTATATAATTTTTCATTCTTTAACTTTATAATTATTACTGACATCAAGGTCTCATTTCCTTTTTTATATTTTATGATTTGTGGTTCGATCAATAGGATAAATCACTATAAAAAGGAAATGTTAAACAAAATATAAATATCCACTTACCTACCATTTCATCCTCATTCCTATTAAAGGTAAAAGTGAAACTATGATACCATATTCCTACCTTTCTCTTCCTCTCCTAAATATAAAATAAACTACAGAGGGTAATTAAGGTAAGGTTAATATGGACGGGAAAGTGCGGATAATTATTTGTCTGTTTATCTTGATTACTAAAGTTGAAGTAAATACCTCTCTTTTAAAAATAAAATCAAATTTATTTATGATCAAATATAATAATAATTATTCTTAATTTATATGTAATAGTTAATAAATAATAACTTAATTTAATAAATTATAATCTTGTAAATTTATATTATTGTATAAATTGTAAAAAAATAAAAACAATAATAATAAAAGAAACCAATAATTATAAATTAATTAGTTTAAAGACTAAATAATTTTACAAAAATGTAGTTAAATTACAATCTTTACTACTTAATTAAAAATAAGGGGGAATCTGATAATGGTAATCAGTTGTATTTGCATTACAAATATGATAGTTCAAATCTATCTTTCTCCATTAAGCTATTGAAAAATCACAATTGTTAATTAAATTAATAATTGTTTATATTTTTATTGAAAAATAAAGGATTATTTTTATGATTAAAATATTTATTCTCTACTTCAAATCCTCTTCAATCCTAAACTCTTTTTTTCTTTACAATTGTGTAAGAGTCTAGGAGGATGGTATCCTTGGATAAAATCTTTCAATCTTCCAAAAAAAATCAAACACCTATTAATAACAAATTATATTTAATCAAAGAGTGTTTTATTTATACTAATTTATTTTTAAATTTGGGTAATAAACGGTTATTTATTTTTATCATCTTTAAATTAATATTAATTGATGAAAGATTTATATCTATTACTACTCTAATTAGATTAACTAACATTAAATTTTTAAATAAAATCTAATACTATTTTTATAAAAGCCTCGGTTGCTTAGTGGTCAAAGCGCTATACTGAAGATATAGATATGGGTGTTCAATTCTCTCCCGAGGCAACCAACAAACAATAAATATCTTTTTTCATTTCTATCTAAATTAGTTAATTAATTACTTTAATAATTTAAAAATTAAGTGATGATTAAAAAAAGTATAAAAAATAAAAATAGCCGAAATAGTTTAAATGGTTAAAACGTTATCCTTGTAAGATTGAAATATTGGTTCAATTCCAGTTTTCGGCTTAATAAAAAATATCTACAGAAAAATAAATAAATTTCTTATTTTAAATAAAGGTAAATATTTATTTTAAATTTAAAGTAAAACCTACGCTTTTCCTTACTATTCTTTCTAACCTACCAGATCCTATATATCTAAATTAGTTAAAATGGTAAGAGCTTGTGGTAACAGGAGCAAATTTTTTGTGAAATGGTGAGATATATAAATTATATTTTGAGTTGTAGTTTAATTTGGCAAAACACCATTTTTTGGTAATGTATAATATCAGTTCGAATCTGGTCAACTCAGTTTTGTTTTCTACATAAAATTAAAAATATAAATTAAGTATTAATAGTAAATTTTTTTTGTATTCTTAATTAATTAAAAAGATTGTGGAAGAAGGTTAAGGTTAATAACTTTTATTTATTATTTTTCTTTTGTAATTTTTTAAGAAAGCAGAACTCGAATGGTGGAGTGTCCCCCTTTTAAGGGGAAAGTCTTGGTTCAAGCCCAAGTGTTTTCATCATAAGAAAAGAATAATTTAATTTATTCTATCTTGGTAAAATTTTATATTGTAAGTTTACTTTAAAATTTAATAATTTAAAAATTAGAAGGATCTAGAAAGAAATAACTTTATAATAAACTAAAATTGTTTAATACTATTCAAAATTCTTATATAATTTTTAATTTAAATATTACTGTTTTAGATTTATGTTTTTAATTTATAAATTTTTAGTTTTATAAAAATATTTAGATGAAAAAACCTGACAAAATTTGGTTAGATCACGTTATACAAATTATTATAAGGCTTTACCTCTCTATCTTTTTCTAATAAAAAAAAAGACGTTGTTTTTTAGTTTTTAAAATTTAAATCTTTAAAAGAGGGTTATAATTATAATATAAAGAAGCATAAAATAAAAATTTAACTTGTATTATTAAATAGCTCTTTAAATATAATAATATAAATTAATATATTTTATTTTTATAATTGGTCTTTTTACCTTTTCTACTAATCCATAAAGCTAGGTTTATTTATTTAAAATATTGGGAAGGGTCAATTACCTTACCTCTTATCTACTACCTCTACAATATATATTAAAATGTTAATGAGGTAAGTCAAGGGAAAGGTGGTATGTCTCCCAAAATAAAATTTTATATTAAAAAGTAAACTTAAAAGTGGAGCAGGATGATAAAAAAAAATAAAATAATTATATAATAAAATATATTTACTATTCTTCTGCTAAAGCAGAGTGTAAAAATTAAAATTAGGAAAAATAAAAATTTAATTCAGAATTATGTAAGAAAAATTTAATAGTTAAATTAAATTAAAAAATAAATTAATTTATAATAAGGGCAGGTGATCCGATTGGTAATGGTGGTTCTCTGTAAAAGAATTGGTTAACAGCCGTAAAAGGTTCGATTCCTTTACTGCTCAATAATTATACTAAAAATCTAAAAAAAAGATAAATTAAATTAAAAAATATAATAATATAGATATAATAAATTACAAATTTTAGTATTCTGAATAATATAGGTATTATTCTCTAATTAATCTAATATATTTTAAGATATTACCTTTTTTGAATATTATAACTTATATGTTAGTAATAATAATAATTAAATTTTACCTCTTTTTTTAATTACTAGATTTAAGACTTTAGCATAACGGTTAATGCAGTTCGCTCATAATGGATATTATAAGGGTTCAAATCCCTTAGGTCTTATTGTATCCGTCCAGTCAACCTATAATGAAAGCTAAATTTATAAAATATTCTAAAATTTTAGTAATTAATTTTTACTTGTAAAATAAAACAACAATAACATTCTTTAATTAAAAAAATTATAAATAAAAGTTAAACTAATTTACTAATTACCCTTTATTCCTTTTCAATAAGTACTAGTGACAAATAATTGGACTAAAAAAAATTAAAATAATTAATAAAAGAGAAAGATATTATCTGAAATGAAAATTTTAATTAAATCCTTAATTAATGTAATAATTACTGTTCACGCTTTCCTCTTTATTATTTTTATTAAGGTAAAGCCATGGACCGAAGCCATACCTTTCTCCTCTACCAAAAAGGGCTATTTACCCTCAGTAGAAATATAATAATAGGAGATAAATAGGAGGATTGTATAATTCGAATAAGGTACTTAAATAATATAAATATTATATATTTTAGCTTTAAAACCTTTATCAAATAACATTTTTAAATGAAATATATCTGACGGTTCAAACATCATTGATGTAATTTATTATAAGGGTACTTGGTCGAGTCTGGTTTATGGCGTTCGTCTTGAAAACGATTACTTCTAAAAAAGTCGTGAGTTCGAATCTCACAGTGCCCGTTAAATTTTAAAACCTTTATCAAACCAAAATTATAAAAAATAAGTATAATTAAAAATTTTTATATCCAATGGTAGAAGACAAACTGGCTGGTCGCTTTTTTTGGGAAGAAGTATGTAGCGTGTTCGAGTCACGCCTACCATAAAAATATAAATATAATAATTTTTAAAAAATAAAATTTAGTTTTCGAAACTAATAAAAATAACTTAAAATATATAATAATTGTCAAATAGTGAAAATTAAGGTCTTATGGCTGAGTGGTTTAAGCGAAGTACTGTTAATACTTTTTACAAGGGTTCAAATCCCTTTAAGCCCTGACAATATTTGTAGAAATAAAATTAAAATAGTAAAATGAACCTATTTAACTTTTTGTTTTATATATTTAAATATAGATATTTAAATTTTAATAATAGTATAAAATTATCAGTCTTTCTCCCCATTTTTGGGTTAAGGTTCAATATTACCTATATTTAATAGAGATATTCGGGCCCTTGACTGGACAAAATTTATTTTTTCTTTAAAAGAAGAATTAGATTTATATTAAAGGTTTAGATTTTAATCACCTCTGTCCATCTTTATCAGTGGGGAGGAGGGAAATTAAAAAGCGAACATGTTGAAATTTGGTAAACAATCTCCTCTTAAGCAGGAGTGGAAGTGATTCCTTAAGAGTTCGAGTCTCTTTGTTCGTATCCGTGTTTCAAAGATAGTGTTAATTTTTATTTTTTTCTCAGCAATTCTCTAGTCCACCTCTACTTTTCCTAATCTCAACTAAAGTCGTACCTAGTTTTTCGTTAAAGGATTTTTTTTTGAGAGTGGAAGGTAGAGTTACATTAGTATTTTATTAAAATTTTCTTTTTAAAATTTTAATAAAATACTCTCAAGCGAGATAGTGTAATGGTTTGCACAACAGTCTCATGAACTGTTAGTTTGGGTTCAATTCCTAATTTCGCTAATAATTATAATTAGTTAAAATTAAAAACCATGATAATTTTAATTAATTATGTAAAATATAGAATTTAATTGTGCTAATTAAATAAAATGACCACTTTATACAGGAATGTCAGTGATTGTTTTGATCACTCTCAATTAAATATATTTTTAACTTTTAAATTAAAAAAACCTAGTTTATATAAAAGAATGATGATAATAAACAATATATTTTATTTTAATCAATTAATTGAGGTTAATTTTCTATTAATATTAATTGAATATTTAAGTTCTTATAAAGAATATTCTCTATTTTTCTTTATAACTGTTTTAACTATATCCATAATTTATTTTGCAAGTAAATCTGAGGAAATTTTTAAAACTATTGGACATGTTGGATCAGCTGTTGTAATGGGTGTTGTAGCATTAGATTCAACTTTAAATTTATATGATAGATTTAAAAACAATGAATCTAATAGTAGTTCTTCAAATGATAATACAAACGATGATAATAATCAAGATAAAGATAAAAATAAAAAAGATATAAATAATGATAAAGATGATAATAATAAAGATAAAGATGATAATAAAAAAGATAATGCTAAAAAATCAGAATAATAAAGAAAATTATTTATTCAGTGGTATATTGCCATTTATAATTAATATAATAGGTAAAGATATTTCTAATGATGCTGATCCATTTATTACTTTTTGTTTTAATATTTCTATTTTAACTATTATTGCTCTTATTTGTTTTACAAATGCTATTGCTTATTTATTAACTATTTATTTTATGAAAATATATTCTTTAGAATCTAAATTTCCTATTTTTAAAAAAATACTAAAATATTATGAAAAAACAAGTTTATATTTTATAATAATTGAGTTAATAATAGGTTATATAATATTAATAATAATAATAATAATATGTTTATATTCTATTGGTATATTTATCAAATAATTATTTAAAATTGTATTATTTTTAAAACAAAATTTATTTAAACCCCCATTTATAAAATATAACCAACCAATTAACACAATATTTCTCTTTAAAATATATTCTTTTCTCAGAAGATTTAATATTTTAAATATAATTATTATGAATATGAATTCAAAGGTATTAATAAATTTATTGGTTAATAATAAGGATATAGTTAGTAAAAATATAAATATTATATGTTTCATTTTGTTTTTAGTTTTAATTTATCATTTTAGATACGTTTAATATATGCAATAAGAATTTATTTCTTATTTTTCGTTGAATTAACTTATTTAAAATTAAGTTAATTATTTAATTTAAGAGTGGGGGTTAATCATCGAAACTAGGATTAAAAGCTTCATCGCTTGTTAAAGTTTCTGGTAATTTCGAGGTAGAAACTTTAGGAGTAAAATCTAATTGAGAAGTAGAAGCTTTAGGTGTACTAGTTAATGGAGGAGTATCTGAGCCAATTGAACTAGTAGGTGATTCTATATTATAACGATCTATTCCTTCTAGATTTGTAAAATCAGGTCTTTTTCCTGATGCATTATTAGGAAATGTTCCCATAAAATCATAAGCAGTTGGTCTTTTTGCTCTTTCTGAAAAATAAGTTATAATTTTCGATTGAGAAGGAAGATTTCTGCTATTTACATCTGATGAAGGCATTGTCTGATTATTTTATCCATCTGGATTATTACCAGGATCTCTATTAATTAAATTAGATATTATATAATCATATATATCTTGACCATAGTAATATAGAATATAAGTAGTGGCTAATCCAATACCTAAAGCTAATAATGTTTTAAAATAATCATTATACCAATTACTATTATCTGATTCTTGTCCTAGATTATAAGACTTTTTATCATTATAATAACTAAATGGATCTTTAATTTCCTCATTAGTTGGAATTTCTACAGGTTTTTGTCCATGCATTAATACATCATAGGCTTCTAATAAATTATTTTTATAGTAAGTTATAGATTCTGTAATATAATTAAGATGAGAATCTATAATTTCTATATGTGAATAGAAAGGTGTAAAATATAATATTATTGCATATGAACTTAAAATAGCATATAACAACTTTAATATTATAATAATATATTGAAATGTTTTAGATTTAGTAAAATGTTTTAAGATCATAATTATAATACCTAAAACTGATACTTTATCTATATTTTTAATATCTTAGAAGAAAGAAACGCAGCTAATGCTACTGCGAGATCATACAACTTAGTTGAGAACAGTTTAATTAGTATTTTTATCATTTTTTATTTTAATTTATAATTTTAAGCTATTAGCTTAAATAAGTAGTCACACAAGCTAAAGCTCATGCTCTTAATTCAATGCCAACTAAGGGTAATTACGCTCTAATATGTTAGATTGCGCCGCATTGGAAAAAGGAAAGGGGGTTAAAACATACAACTATTAAACTTTTCCAACTTCTTCCAACGCTAAAGTGAGTGGAGCTTTTTAAACAATGTTAATGAGTGGAGGTTTTAAACAATATTAGTTTTATATGCTTTGTCTTATATCTTTATTAATATCCCCATTTATTTTATTTATATTTATATATAATATTAAAATATAATATTTTAAAAGAGTATCTTAGGAATTATTTTATGTATTTTTACAATAATTCTTAGATAACTAAACAACAAAAATAAAGTAAGTTTTTTACAAAAATTAAAAATGAAATTATTAGATTTAATTAAAAAATATTTAGCACCAAGTGTTTTAGGTGCAATTACTATTAATAGTTATAGTAGACAAGTTATTAGTCTTAATAAAGACTTAACTGAGATTAAAAATATGAATAAAGAACAATTAATTGAATTAGAAAAGCAATTATGGGATGAGAAAACTGTTAATTTAGACTTTAGATTAACATTAGAAGATTCTTCTTCTAAAATTGAAGAATTGGGAAGTGAAATATTTAAAGTTAAATCATCATTAAATAATATTGAATTACAAATAAAATCTAAAATTTTTAATATAGGTGAGAATATAGAAAGTTTAAATAATAAACATAAATATTGTTCTGATGAGTTAAGTAATTTAATTAATAAAAAAGATATTCATATTAATGAGCTTATAGAAAAAATTAATAATAATATAAATAAATCAGATATTTATACTTTTCTTTCAGATATGATAGAAAAATATCAATCTAATATTAGTCATTTAAATTTAGAACAATTGGTAGCTTTATTCAATATTTTTGGTTTTATTATGGTTTTAATAACCATATTTAATATTAGTACAGTATTAATTGGAGATTATTTAATTGATAAATTCAATCTTGAAAATAAATTTCCTAAACTATCTAAATATATTAAAATTAAACAAAATTTAAATAAAGGATATTTAATTTTTTACATAGTTTTATTATATATATTAACAATAATATATATATTGTGTAACATATATATGTTAATTCTAAAATATTTTATATAATTATATCCCCTCTTTCTCTTTATTTGTACTAATTTTTCTTATATTTACCTAATCTCAAAATTCTTTTTTTTAATATTTTTATTTTGTAATTCAGTGTAATGTTTTATATCTAAAATAAGGGTTTATAGAAAAAGTTTCATTAATATAATAATCAATATTTCATCCCCTTTTTATTAAATATAAATAAAAGAGAATTAAATATTATAAAGTTAAATAATTATTAGATCAGGACTTTATAAATATTTAATAAATTCATATTCCTCTATTTATTATGCTGCTAACATATTTAATAATAAAGATAAATACAATGAATAAAAATATATTAATAAATTTTTTTAACACTCTTGGGACTTTTGCGTCACTAGCTACATTACATAATCATCTTGAAGGTAAAAAATTACAAGATAAAATATCAAATTTAGAAAATCAAATAAATGATAATAAGATTGAAGAATTACAGAATGAAATTATTAAAAATAAAGTAGAACTATTGAAAATTACTTTAGAAGAATCTAATCAAAATTCCAATAGAGAATTAGAATTTTTAAAATCTTTGGATACAACCTCTACAGATTTTAAAAATAAAATAGAATATCATGTAAATAATTTTTTAAAAGAAAATGATAAAACTCAGAATCTGATAGATGAATTTTTATCTTTATTTATAGATAAAGATAAATTTATAGATAATGGAAGTTGGTTTCAGGATATTAACCTGTTAATGGATAAATGGTATAATATACTTTCTAATTTAACTATTGAACAATTAGGTGCATTTGCACATATATTATCAGCTTTAACAATATTTTTTTGTTTATCTACAGTTATTTCTATAGTTTATTCAGATTTTTTAATAAATTATTTAAAAATAGAAGAAAAATATCCTAAATTAAGTAGAATATCGAAAATAAGAAAAATGTTTCAACATTATTATTTTATTCTTAATTTTATTTTTATAATTTCAATTTTATTAGCTATAGTTATTGTTAATTTAAAAATTTTATTATAATAAATTATATATATATATGCCTTATTTTTCTTAAAAGAAGTTACTCCTTAGGGAAATGATAAGGTAAAGTTCTTAAATTAGTGAAATCTAATCTTCTTTTGTTTTCATTTAATTCTAAAGTATATGGATGATTTTTAATAATTATTTCACCTTTATTAATTGATTTAAACCATTTTTCTTGATTTAATAAAATTGATTTTTCATGATTAAATAACAAGTTTTTAATATATCAAATTCTACCCTATCTCTAAAACCTTTCACTTTAACTTTAAATTCTGTATTATCTTCTAATATTCCACCATATAATTTAGGAGCTAAAGCTATGAATTCAGTTAAAATTTGCTCTAATTTTAGACCTCCAAGTTCATTATGTAATAAATATGAATATTTACCATTTTCTAAAGTTAGTAAATCTCCTTCTATTACAAAAGAATCTGTATCTGTATATAATACTTTAATTGAGTCATCTAGTAATATTGGTGCCATTTTCATTCTAGCATAAGCAGTAATTGCTGCTGCTATTGGTATTGAAGAATTTAAATCATTAACTATTTTATTAAATATTATGAATGATTTATTACTGTCTTCGAATTCTATAATATCATCACAATTCTCTTTATTTGAATAATGTAAGAAATTTTCAATTTCTTCTCTATCCAATAAAATATATTCTTGCATTTTATTTTTTAGACCAAATCTACCATATAAACTATTCATTAATATTTTAGATATTAAATACCAAGGATTATTTTTAGTTACAGATTGTTTAATTTTAAATAAATCAGATACATAACCTTTAAATATAATACCAGATTCAAATAGATAACCTTCTTTAATTGTTTCTTCAATTATTCTAATTTTATTATTAGTTAATCTTTGATATTCAATTAATTCCGGTAAAAATATCCATTGATCTTTAAATATACCTGTAGCAGCTATAGTTCTAATACTATTATTTCCTGGTAATGATAAATGAGTTTGAAATACAGGTCTATCAATTGATTTATCTACAAATATATCACATTTTATAAATGATAATATATTGTCATTATATAAATATTCCATAGTTAATCCATTGTTTAATGGATTACCTATAAATTTATTTACTATTCCTACAGGAAATCTATTTTCAAGCATTACTGAAGGGTATAAACTAAAAAAATCATACAGTCTAGATTCTTTATTTGTATATAAATTATAGACATCGCAATGACCACCAGTATAACTTTGCTTAATATTATTAAATGTATCCCCATCTATTTTAGGAATTTTAATTTTATTTAAATAGTGAGATCTAAAAATAGCAAAAGCTAGACTTGGTAAAGTAGGATATTTATGAATATTTATTCTATATTTATCAAAAATTAAATAGTTAAATATTTCAATAATAAAATATAAACTAATACAATCTTGGATACAATATTTTGTAAATTCATTTATAAATTTATCATCATTCAGTTTAGATTTAATTTCAGATTCTGTTTTATTAACTATTTGATTAATTAAAATTTTACCTTTACTTGTATCTTTTTGTAATTCTGGTTGATCAGATAAAAAAGTTTTACTTAATTTATCTAAAGATGTTTTTAAAATTAATAAAGAATCTCTAAAAATAACAGAATATCTAAATTTATTTTCCGTATGATTATAAGCATAATAAACTTTAATTTGTATTATTTTACTATCCCTGAATAGTGGTTCAATTCTAATTTTAATTTTCTCACTTAGTTTAACTAATTGATTTAAAATGAATATACCATCAAAAGAACTTAGATTATGAGCATAAATTATATAACCAGAATATTTATAATTTAATAATTCTTTATTAATAAACTCATATAATTGGATGGTATCTAAATTACATGTTTTATTTAATTTTAATTTATCATTAAAAATACCCACTAAAAAGGGAACTAATTTAGTTTCATTATCGTTTTTAATACCATAACATTCTAAATCTAAAGTTATAAATTTATTATTCAAATTTGATATCTTTTTTAATAGGTTTTATATAATTAGAATCTCTAGGTAGTAAATCAATGATAGTTTCCATTTTAATTTTATTTGTTTTTAAATCAATAATTAATTCTACTTTTTTAGCTATAGTTCTCTTCATTAAATTATTATCTAATTTTTCATCAGTCCAAGCTAATTTAATTTTATTGGATAATTTATGAACTATTTTATAACTCCATTTAGAATCATTAAGATGTTCACATAAGAATTCGTTATGGTAATCTTTATCTATTAAAAATCTAGGATTTAATTTTAAGAAATCTCTTTCCATATTATCATAGTTTAATGGTAATTTAAATCCAGCATATAGAATAAAATTAATATTTTTAATTACCTGAATAGAGATAGATTGTATTTGTTTATAATATTTTTCTAGTTCTTCTTTATTTAATTTATCAGCTAAATTAATTTCAAATGGATCTTTATCCTCTATTAGTTTATTATAATTTAAATCAAATATATGATAAGTTAATATAATATGAGTAGCTTTAGTTAATTCATAATTATTAGCTCTAAGATCTAAATTAATTTTACATAATTCAATTAGATTTTTAATAGCTTTATTATTTTTAGAAGTTCTAATTAATGGAGAAATAGAAATAAATCTATCATCAGTTAATCTTAATTTTAAGATAATACCAACTAATTGGTTATCATCTAAATTAATTAAAATGTCGTTATAGAATTTATTGATAGCTTCTTTAAGCCAATATAATTTAATTTGTGAAAAGGAAATAGGTTGTAAATCATTATTTAATTTTAAAGTGAATATATAATTAGTAGAGAAATTTTTATTATTTATGAAATTATTTAATAAAAGAAATAAGATTGTAATAAGATCCTTTCGTATAGTGGTTCGTACAGCTCCCCTTCAAGAAGCAAGTATCAGTTCAATTCTGATAAGGATCGTAATTAAAATTTAAACAATAAATTCTTAGTCAGTCTTTATATGTCTGATTTAAGATACCCTCAATATCTCATTTATATTATAGTAATATATAGTGTACATACTATAAAAGCTTACTTTTTATTCTTAGTCTGCTATAATCATTATACTTATAATCTGATATAATATTAATCAGGTAAGAGTAAATTGTAACATAGAGAGAAAAAATAGTAAGCAGAGATAGTTGCTTTAAAAATAGCAGCAAAAACAAAAATAGATATAAATTAATGCCACAATTAATACCATTTTATTTCTTTAATCAAATAGTAATTGCATTTATAGTATTATTTTCTATAATCTTTATTGTATCTAAATACATATTACCTCAATTTACATTACAACAAGTAATTAGAATTTATATTACTAAATTAAGTAAAAAAAATTAATATATAATAATTAATTCTCATTATATTGATAATTTATAATATCCTCCATTAATTTATACAAATAGGTTATATAAGTTTATATTTGTAAAATTTTCAAATAGATGTTGTTAACCTAAATAAAGTTAAGAGATAATTTTCTCCTCTATCGAGTGGTGGATTTCCTTTAAATTTTATTAATTTATAAATAAACAACCCCTACCAGTCTTTTTAAAAGTGTCTATAATTTTCATAGAGCATTAATAATAATAATAAATAAAATAGTTTTTTTTATTATTAAAAGTCGAAAATAAAGATATTAAATTCCGATCAGGGGAATAAATGTTTTTGATCTTAAAAACAAAGATTTTAACAGAGCGTTAAAAATGTTAGGATAAAAATGTTATTAAAAAACAAACAAAAATTAAAAGATGATAAAAAAGGATATGAACATAAAAACAAAATTTAAAAATAGTATAAAAATTTAGTAGTTCATAATTACATTTTATCTGAGCAAAATTAAACTTCATTATTAATTAATTAAATAATGAAAATTAATTAACGAAAATTAAGAAATTAAAATTTCTTAATGCATTTATTAATTGTATCTAAAATGAAAAATAAAATAAAAAAAAAATATAAACTATGAATCTATCAATAATATTATTTTTAATAGGTATATTAGGTTTTATCTTAAATAGAAAAAATATAATACTTATGATCATAGCTATAGAAATAATGCTACTTGCTGTAACGCTATTAGTATTAATAAGTTCTTATGGTTTTGATGATAATGTAGGACAAACCTTTAGTATCTATATAATTTCAATTGCTGGTGCAGAATCAGTTATTGGTTTAAGTATTCTAGTTGCCTACTATAGATTAAGAGGAACTATATCACTTAGAACATAATGTATCTTTCAATTATAATTTTACCTTTATTAGGTTCCCTAGTATCAGGATTTCTAGGAAGAAAAGTAGGAGTTACGGGTTCACATTTTATAACCTGTACTTGTTTAATATTATCTTCTTTATTAATGACTATCGCATTTTATGAAGTAGGTTTAAGTGGATCACCAGTTCATATCAATTTAGGTAGTTGGATAGAATCAGAGTTAATGTCAATATCTTGGGAATTCTATTTTGATCAATTAACAGTATCTTTAGGATTAGCTGTATTATATTGTTCAAGTTTAATTCATATATATAGTATTGATTATTTATCATCTGATCCTCATAATCAAAGATTTTTCTCATATTTATCTGCCTTTACAGCTGGTATGTTACTATTAATATGCGGAGGTAATTATTTTGTAATGTTTGTAGGTTGGGAAGCAATTGGAGTAGTATCTTATTTATTAATTAATTATTATTTTACTAGAATACAAGCAAATAAAGCAGCTATATTAGCCTTTACTATGAATAGAGGAGGAGATATGTTAATGAGTATAGGATTTTTTGCAATTTTTGCATTATTTGGATCTTTAAATTATTCAATTATATTCTCATTAGTTCCCTATATAAATGAAACAGCAATAAGTATAGTAGGTCTATTATTATTAGGTGGTGCTTTAGCAAAAAGTGCTAATATACCTCTTCATTCTTGGTTACCTGGAAGTATGGAAGCTCCTACACCTGTAAGTGCTTTACTACATGCAGCTACTCTAGTAACAGCTGGTATATATTTATTATTAAGAAGTTCACCAATATTAGAATTTAGTCCTACAGTTTTATTAGTAATAACTTTAATAGGTTCTACTACAGCATTCTTTGCTGCTACATGTGGATTATTACAAAATGATTTAAAAAGAATAATAGCCTTTAGTACTATATCTCAATTAGGATATATGATGATGGCTATAGGTATAAGTCAATATAATGTAGCTTTATTGCATACAGTAAATCATGCTTTCTTTAAAGCATTATTATTCTTAGGTGCTGGAGCAGTAATTCATTCCTTTGCAGATCAACAAGATGTTAGAAGAATGGGAGGATTAATAAAATTCTTACCTTTCACCTATTCAGTGATGTTAGTAGGATCTTTAAGTTTATTAGCTACACCTTATCTAACTGGATTTTATAGTAAAGATTTAATATTAGAATTAGCTTATGGACAATATAGTTTTAGTGGAATGTATGCATTTATTTTAGGTTCAATAACAGCAGGTATAACAGCTTTCTATAGTTTTAGATTAATTAGTTTAGTTTTCTTAACTACACCTAATGGATCAAAACAAACTTATTTAAATTCTCATGAATCTAATATAACTGTTATTATTCCATTACTTATTTTAGCTTTATTTAGTATTTTCTTCGGTTATGTTCTCTCTGACTTATTTGTTGGTGTAGGATCTGATTTCTTTGGTAATTCTTTATTCACTCATCCTAATAATATTTCTATTATTGAAGCTGAATTCTCTATTAATCCTGTAATTAAATTATTACCTGCAATATTAAGTTTAACTGGAGCTACTTTAGCTATACTGTTATATCATAAATCACCAGAATTTATTATAGGTTTAACTGATACATCTTTAGGAAGAAAAATTTATAGTTTCTTAAATGGTAAATATTATTTCGATGTAATTTATAACCATTATATTGTTTCTGCAGGATTAAAACTGGGTTATACAATATCAAAACAAATAGATAGAGGAAGTATTGAATTATTAGGACCATATGGTTTAGCTAAAACAATAACTAATACAGGAATAAATATTTCTAAATTAGATACTGGTATTATAACTACTTACTCACTTTATATTACAATAGGATTATTATCTTTATTATTCTTAGTATTTGCACCTGTATTAATAGATACAACTTTGATTAGTGAAATCAGATTAATTATTATATATTTTGCTTCATTAATTTTAGTTTTATCTCCTTCTAAATAATTTAAATTTTATTAGAATTATTTACTTTAATTAAAATAATTAAATTATTTATTATTTAATTTAAATTATTAAAAACCCCCATTTATCTTTCTATACTTAAATTTATAAATATACACAAATAACCCTATTTTCATTTATAATTATAAACAAATATTTTAATATTTGTTAAAATAACTTAGATTCTATTGTAATTTAAGTTTTAGCTACTTCTAAATTTATATTATAATAAGTTAAAATTCTTGTTAATTAAATTAACATACATTTTATAACATAATTATTTTTGTAATTATATTCTGTATTTTAATTTACCTTTGATTATTATATTTCAATATAGTTAATTATCTTTTTTTAATAAAATAAATATTTATATTCTACATCTTTAGCTGAATAGGTACAGCAGTTGTCTTCGAAACAAAAGAATATTGGTTCAACTCCGATAAGATGTCTTAAATATTAAAGTTTTTACTTTAATACAATTATAATAACCTATCATTCATAAAATATTCTTATTTAAGAAGAATATAATTCATTTTCGATTATTTAATGAATAAATTAAAAATAATCTATATTAAATTAAAATTATATTAGTATGAAAAATATCATAAACACAAATTTCCTTAAAGAATTAACTTATTCCCTTCAAGACACTCCTTCAACTTTAAATTTTCTATCCAGAAATCACCTTAATAAAGCTCTAAGTGCAATTTTTAATAAATTAGAGTCTCAATATAAAATTAGTGATACACAAATCATTGGTATCTTATTAAAAGTTAAATTTATTAATGGTTCAATTAAATCTTTAAGTACATATAGAAAAGGATCTATAAAATCTAAATTACAATTTTTAAATTTATTTAAACATATGATCAATATCAGATCTGAATATTATAGTTCAGAAGAAAATAAAGTAATATCAATTATCTTCTCATATAATGTATATTCACCAGAATATATTATTAGTGATATAGATAATGATTTATTATTCAATGAAAATAAGGCTATTACTTCGGATAGTAAAGATCATATAAATTATAAAGAAGATTCGGTAAATAGAATAAAATATATGGATCCACTTAAATTATTTAAATTACCGCTGTCATATGCTGGTTCATATCAATTTCACGATGATTTTATTAAACTTAATAATAATGTATCTGATTCAGATCCTAATTATAAATACAAACTTATTATTAAACAAATAAATTCATTTGAAGTAGAAGTTTTATTAACGTTACAAGAGTATCATTCAATAGTAATATATAAATTTAAAGATAGATTAATTTCAATTCCTAAATTAGATAAAACTGAAATTTTAATTGAAAGAATTATAATGTCAAAAAAAAATATATATATATAATTGATAATTTAACAAACCAAATATTACTAATTAAACAATTAGATTTAAAATAAATCTAAATCACTTTTTATATTAGGGTAAAGTTGTTTCGTTCTTAACTTTTTAAGTTTAAAAGAAATAATATTTATAAAAATAAAAGTTTAATATCTAAGTAAAATTTCTTATTTTTTATCTTCTTAAAAAATTGTTAATCTTTTTCCACACTGTTATATACCTCTACATTTAAGTAAGATATAGGATGGTGGGTGGAGTAAGTAGTGAAAATGGAAATTTGTTTTAAGTTAAGGTCTTTTCTTTGCTAGGATAAACAAAAACAAATAAAAATATAAATTATAAATACGATATTTTGAAAAATATCCAAATAAACAATAAAAATACAGTAAAAAAATTTCAATAAAAAATGAAACACTTTTTTGTTTTATCTCCTTTAAGTCAATTTGAAGTGACTAGTTTAATAGGTTTAAACGTTCCAATTTTAGGTCATTTAAATATTACTTTAACTAATTTAGCTTTATATGCTTGTTTTATCTTATTAATTGTTCTAGGTTTACATTTTTATGGAAATAATGATTCAAAATTAATACCAAATAAATGGTCAATCTCTTTAGAATCTTCTTATGCAAGTTTAAGTTCAATGGTTAGAGAACAAATAGGATCTCATAATGAAGTATACTTACCTTTCATTTATTCTTTATTCTTCTTTATCTTAGTAGGTAATTTAATCTCTAATGTTCCTTATTCATTTGCTGTAACTGCAAGTGGGGTAGTTTCTCTAGGTTTAAGTTTAACTATTTTTATAGGGGTAACTATATTAGCTTTTTATATTCACGGTATTAAATTCTTCTCATTCTTTGTACCAGCAGGAACACCCTTAGGTTTAGTACCTCTATTAGTTTTAATAGAATTAGTATCATATTTAGCTAGAGCTGTTTCATTAGGAGTTAGATTATTCGCTAATATTGTAGCAGGTCACACTTTATTAAAAATTTTATCAACATATTTATATCAATTATTTACAGGAAGCTTAATTGTAGCTGTAATTACTTTAATTCCTTTTGCTATTTTCTTAGCTTTAGTAGGATTAGAACTTGCAGTATCTTTAATTCAAGCTTTTGTATTTACATTATTAGTATGTTCTTACTTAAAAGATGCTATCGAACTACATTAGATTTATCTAACATCCAAAATTGTTAAATTTAATTAGTCTAATAATTAATCTGCTATATCCCCTCCTCACAATATACTATACCTTTTCAGTGTTAAAATTTAGTTTCCATTTATTCAATATAGCGTGGAAGGTATAATTTAAAGTTTATCAACATAAATAGGAAGGTGTAGTTAAATCTTTTTAAAAGAAGTTGAAATTAGGAATAGTGTTCATCGGTAAGATAAGACAATTGCTAATTGTTCGGGTTAGCAGCCCTTAGGTGTTCGAATCACCTCTATTCCGTATAAAAATTTAAATTAAATTACTTTTTAAATAAAAGTAAGTAATAAAACAAAAAAAGTAAGCTAATATGGATGATAAAAATTAATCAATGATTAATTTTTAATTTTGAACTGGTTAAATTCTACCAACGCTAAAGAAATAGGTACCCTTTATTTAATTTTTGCAGTTTTTGCAGGAATGATAGGAACAGCATTTTCTGTTCTTATTAGATTAGAATTATCTTCTCCTGGGGTTCAATTTTTACAAGGAGATCATCAATTATTTAACGTAATAATTACAGCTCACGCTTTCATTATGATATTCTTTATGGTAATGCCTGGTCTAGTAGGTGGATTTGGGAACTACTTCCTACCTATCCACTGTGGAAGTCCTGATATGGCTTTCCCTAGATTAAATAATATTTCATTCTGGTTATTACCTCCTTCATTAATTTTATTACTTCTAAGTTCATTAGTAGAAAATGGAGCTGGAACAGGATGGACGGTTAAGGATAAGCTGTCTTATTACAGTAATGTAATAAAAAATAAACTCTACTTGATGCGAGAAAGTTTAGGTTTAAATTATTCAATAAAGTTTAGTATAAATAATAATAATAGTAATGAATCTAATAATTCTAATATAACAAATAATCATAGTAATCCAGATGTAGACTTAATATTTAATCAAGATAATTCATTTATAGTAAATAATCCATTAGAAAAAAATGAAATTGTAAGTCCATTAGAGGAATTATTACAAATATTATTTTCATTGGAAGTTTTAGAGTTATACTTAATTATAATATTAATATTAGTAATATTTAATAAATATATTTTTAAATATAATATAGAAATTATCTATAAATTAGTTAATAAATATATGCCTAATAATTTTATATCTTGGTATTCAATTTATTTTAAAAAAAGTGTTGAGTATAATACTAAGTTTACTACTATTATGATTATTTTAATTAGTTTTATATTATTAATTTTTAAATTAGGAATTATTTATATTTGTGCAGAATTAAATAATAATACAGATGATTATGTTCTAGTATATAATCATATAAAAAGTATTAGTAAAAATTATATTTTATTTTTAGGTTTAAATACTAAATATTCAAATACTATGTTAAATTGTAGATTTAATTTTAGTAATAAAACTATTACTTATTTTTTATATAAAATATCTTTTTTGAAAATTAAAATCCTCTACGTAAGTAACTACCTATTCTATAATTTAAATAGAGTGGTAAAAATGTTATTTTCATGGGGACAATTCGCCTGGGTAATTTTAATTGCCCATCAGAGACTAAATGTAGAGCATCCTTCTAAATTAACTAATAATATCAATTTTACTAGACAAACTTTAAATCAAAATAAAGAATTATTCTATCAATGGTTAGTTGGGTTTACTGATGGAGATGGTACATTTTCTATTGCTTATAAAAATGGAAAATGGTCTTTAACCTTTAAGTTATCTCAACATGAATATAATAGTAGATTATTATATTTTATTAAAGATCTATTAGGCGTAGGTAATATTAACAAAGAAATTAAGACAAATATGTTTAATTATAGAATAAGAGATAGAAGAAAACTAGCAGAATTCATATTTCCTATTTTTGATAAATACCCTTTATTAACATCTAAACAATTTAATTACTTAAAATTTAAGGAAGCTTATAGAATTTTAGAAGATACTAATTTAACTAAAATTAAAAAAGATGAATTAATGTTTAATTTGGTTAATAGAGTTCCTTTTGAAGGTTATATTTCTCCTGCTTGGGAAATAATTAACTACAAAGTATTTAATACTAATGAAGCTAACTTGGTAATGTCTAAATCTTGGTTAATTGGTTTTACTGAAGCAGAAGGTAGTTTCTATCTTGTTAATAAGTCTACAGATAGAATAGTTCATGGTTTTGAAATCACTAAAAATTTAGATTTAATAGTATTATCTGCTATAGGATATATTCTAGGTATTAATACTAGATCTAAAAAAACATACCATACGATTGTAACTACAAACTCAAGAAGTATTGAAAATATTATAAAATACTACAATAAAACTATGAAAGGAATTAAATCCTTTGAATTTAGAGTTTGGGCTAGATGTTATGTAAAACACAAAGGTGATTTTTATAAACTTAACGAAATTAGAAATAATATTAGAAGTAGAAAACTAGGTACAACTATACTAAATTATAATTCTAAAGGATTTAACAGTTTAAAAAATAAATTAAATTATTAATACGACGTAATTCAGTATAGTATTTTTGAGAGTAGCAAAAAATAGTTTATATTATTAGTTAGAAGGTTGAAGATATAGTCCGATCTTTAGTTAAAACTAAAGCGAGTAATGATAGTTAAATTTTAAATAAGATTAATGAGATTACCTACAATTAAATGATATCCTCCTTTATCTGGAATTCAATCACACTCTGGTGGTTCTGTAGATTTAGCTATCTTCAGTTTACACCTTGCTGGAGTTTCTTCTCTATTAGGAGCTATTAATTTTATAACTACTACTCTAAATATGAGAACTAATGGTATGTCTTTACATAAATTACCTCTATTCGTATGGGCTATTTTTGTAACAGCTATATTATTATTATTATCTTTACCTGTATTAGCTGGTATAATATTAGTGCCTGCTTTAAATTCGGCTATATGCTGGGAACCGTTCCCTTTAATTAAGTGAACATTATCAGCAGGAAACCTTTTCGATTTGAATCTTATAGGGATCCTCAGAGACTATACGCCGGAATTTATCTGTTGTAATATATTACCTTTATCTCAAGTAAAAACAAACAAAACTATAGAGTATAAAGATTTATCTGATTTAAATTTTAGTTCTTATTTGACAGGTATTATTGAAGGAGAAAGTACTATTATAGTACCTAAAACTGAAAGATCAGTTAAAGATAAAATTAACTTTCCTTCAATACAAATTGTTTTTCATTTGAAAGATTTGCCTTTAGCTTTAATGATTCAAAAAGAATTAAAAAATGGTTCACTATCTAGAAAAAAAGGAGTAAATGCTTATATTTTAACTATTAATAATTATGAAGGATTATTGTTATTAACTTCAATAATTAATGGTAATATGAGAACCCCTAAAATTTATGCTCTATATAATTTAATTGATTGGTTAAATTCAAATTTTGAAGAAATTTTTATTTCTAAGAAACCTTTAAATAATAATCCATTAGATTCTAATGCATGGTTAGCTGGTTTTATAGAAGCTGAGGGTATTTTTTCTGTAAGAACTACTTCTACTTCTACAAAATTTAAAGTTGAATGTAAGTTAGAATTAAGTAAAATACAAAAAGATCATAAAGGTAGAAATAATTTAGAATTTCTAGAAATTCTTGCTAATTTTTTACTTTCTTCAGTTAAATCTATTAAAGTTGATAAACCTAAACCTCATTATAGAGTTAGAACAACTAATTTAAAAGGAAATTTAATATTAATTAACTATTTAGATACTTTCCCATTATTTGGTAGTAAATATTTAGATTATAAAGATTGGGCTAAAGTTTTAGATCTTTTTAAATCTGATCAATTTAAATATAAACCTAATATTGAAAAAATTCATTTAATTAAATCTTATATGAATGATAACAGAACTGTTTTTACTTGGGATCATTTAAATCAATTTTACAACTTAGATAATTAAGATATAGTCCGAACTACCTTGTGAAAGGTAGAGTATCTACCTAGAAGTTAATTGCTTCTTGAGACTTTATAAGTCATAAAGCTTTGCCTTTGTAGATCAACACAACTTATTTTAATAAGGTTTAATAATAAGTTTTGGCTATAATTTATTTAACACCGACTGGTTCCTATTTAATGATTATTACTCCAGTCACAATTATATTATTTAAACCATTTATGGTAGGTGTAATTTATTACATATTACATATAATAAGATTTAATAATAAAGTAACAATTATAGAATTTTTATTAACATTCACTTTAATATATCAAGTTGCTAACTTGATTGAAATATTTATTAATAGTTTTACCTATTATACTAGTTTATCAGACTTTAAATTATGGTTGAGTGATAACAATAATATTAATACTAATGATAATATTACTAGAAATAGAGATTATCCTGATTATACTAGATTAATTAGAGATTTTTGTACTAATATAGCAGCTTTGATTGCTCAAAGACCTATCTTTAGAGCTATAGTTTTTACTATATCAAATGCAGGTCATATTATGAGTGATATTGTATCTAGTGAAGAAAAAGCTAATTATTGGATTGATCAATATAATTTCTTTATGAAAACTGATAGATTAATTGATGGACAAGATGAAACTGGTCCTTTTGAAAGAGGAACTAATCTTTTTTATAATCAAGGAGGTACTGAAAACACAAAAGGTTTAGGAGATACTTCTAATTTTACAAGTAATTTTTATTTTATCAGAGAATTATTATCACCAGTAGATCATTCTATTCCATTAGGAACTTTAATAAATATTCATTTAGTTATGCATCTTGGTTTATTTGTAATGGTTATTTCTTTAATAATGATAACTATTTTTTTATATATTAACTTAATAATTTTATTTAATAAGGATTACTTTTTAAATAAAGTTAAAAATAAATATGTGTTAATGTATGTCAAATATGTTGCATTTACAACAAGAATAGATATTTTTTTTGTAAGTTTTATTATTTTATCATTACAATGCTTTATGGCCTATATATTACATTATTTAATAATTCACCCTATAATAATAAAATAAGTCAAATGGCTATAACAATGTTATTAACAGATAGAAACTTTAATACTAGTTTCTATGACCCTGCAGGTGGTGGTGATCCTATTTTGTATCAACACTTATTCTGGTTCTTCGGTCATCCAGAGGTTATAAATATTGGCTTCTTAACGTTGCTATATGCTGGGACTACTTCGATATTTAGTTTTAAATACTCCATCTTAAATGATATAGTAAAAAAGTTAAAACGATGAAGTAAATCAGCAAGTAACAGTTTATTATATATTAATTTTAATAAAACTGGAACTTCAGAGACTTTACGCAACGAAATTGGTGAAATCACAGAAATAATAAAAAATATCTCTGTTCATGTACCTACTCATTTGAAACCAGCTAATGATATAGAATTTGGTTATTATTTAGCTGGTCTAATAGATGGAGATGGTCATTTTAGTAGTAAACAACAATTAGTAATTGTATTTAATTCTTTAGATATTTCTTTAGCTTATTATATTAAAAATAGGCTAGGCTATGGTAGTATTCGAAAAGTTAAAAATAAAAATGCTATATTATTAATTATAGCTGCTAAAAATGGTATGGAAAAAGTCATTAATTTAATAAATGGAAAAATTAGAACAGAAAATAAAGTTAATCAAATAACTAAAAATATACTAAATCATGAAAAATTTAGTGAATTTAGTCAAACAATTAGTTTCAATTGTTGTTTAGATAAAAATTTAGAAAATCATTGGTTAGCTGGATTTACTGATGCTGATGGAAGTTTCCAAATTAAAACTATTAATCGTAAAAATAAGATAGAAATACGATTAAATTTCCAAATCGATCAAAAAAAAGATCAAATTTTAATATTAATTAAGGATTTTTTAGGCGGTAATATAGGATATAGACATAGTCAAGATACTTATTATTACGGATCCACTAGTTTTGGTTCAGCTAAAAAAGTTATAAATTATTTTGATCAATATCATTTATTATCTAGTAAATATATTAATTATTTAAAATGGAGAAAAACATATATAATTATTCAGAATAAAGATCATTTAAATAATTCTGGTATTGAAAAAATTATTAAATTAAAAAATACTAGTATAAATAATATATATTTAAAAATTAAGATATAAAATTATTATGTGTTCACCAATTTAAGATAAAGTCCTAACAAGGATGTTAAGTTCTTGAGTATTAATTGGAATAGATTATTAATTTTATAATGACTATTCGATTAATCAAAATTTTTGTTATATTTTAATTATTCCTGGTTTTGGAATTGTTAGTCATATTGTTTCAACTTTCTCAGGTAAACCAATATTTGGTTATTTAGGAATGGTATATGCTATGTTCTCTATTGGAATTCTAGGATTCTTAGTATGGAGTCATCATATGTTCTCAGTAGGTTTAGATGTAGATACTAGAGCTTATTTTACAGCTGCTACTATGGTAATTGCTGTACCTACTGGTATTAAAATTTTCTCTTGGTTAGCTACTTTATATGGAGGAAGTTTAAGATATAATACACCATTATTATTTGTGTTAGGATTCTTAGCTTTATTCACTATAGGAGGGTTAACAGGAGTAATTTTATCTAATGCTTCATTAGATGTTGCTTTCCATGATAGAATTAAAGAAGATCCTAATTATGTACTAAAATTCTGGGTAGGATTAATGGACGGTGATGGAAGTATTCAAGTAAATCATTTTAGAAATAAAAATCTTCAATATAGAATAGTTATTAAATTAAAATATTGTTCTGAAAATCTATCTATGTTAAATTTAATTTCTTACTATATTGGGGGTAAGATAAAAATAATTAGGAATAATAAATTTATTATTTGGGATGTAAATAATAGAAAACAAATCCAAAAAATTCTGAAATTATTTATTAAATATCCTCCTCTAACTACAAGATTAAGAGCTCAATTAGCTTTTATGCTTGAATGTTTTGAACAGAACAATGTTAAATGGTATTTGAATGCCAGAGATAATAAATATTTAAATAATAATGTTGAAATTCCAAATATTGATAATAGTTATTTTAATGAATGGTTATCTGGTTTTATAGAAGCAAAAGGTTGTTTCTCTATTCGAGATACTAATAATAATCATTCATTTTCAATTGGAATTAATGATGATAAATATATCTTAGATAAAATTAAAAGTCAATTTAATATTACAAATCAGATTAAAAAAATAGACGATAGATTATGGTATATTGAAATTTATCGTAAATTAACATTAATAAATATTATTAATCATTGTTTTGAATATCCTTTACTTGGAGAAAAATTACTTTCATTTACTAAATTAAGATCTCTTTTTAAATAAGTGTCATGTTGTCTTACCACTATGATGAATTAGAGATTAATTTATCGGTAATATTATTTATATTGCTAACGGTGGAATCTTTTAAATAGAAATTTAAGCAGTTTCTACACTACAAATTTAAAAGGCTATACCGTGGAAACCAAATTAAAATGTGTATAATAATTTTATAACGTTTTAAAAGTAGGATCCGTAGAGACTATACGTGGTAGTCAAAAGTTAATTAAGTTTAATAATTAGATAAGATATAGTCCGATCCTTGTCGTAAGATAAGAATAAGAAATCATACAAATATGTTTGTTTTTTTATTAATAATTGATTTTAAAAGTGTTAACTATTAAAGATCATAATTCAGAAATTATAACTATTAGTAATTTACAATTTTCATCTCATATCATAGAAAATACAAATATAATTAACTATATTTTAAATCCAAAAATATATAAAATTGGTTTATTTAATAGTTTTTTAATTGGTTTAGTCATAGGTAAAATATTGTTGTATTTTAATAAATTCTCTATTGGTAAATTATTCTTTAATAATATTAATATTTTTATGCATAAATATATCAGTAGAAGAATATTAAATATGTCTTTATTTTGGAAATTATTTATATTATTATTATGTGTATTCATAGTAATAGATATTTATCAGATTTATTGCTATAATAGTGTTATAAGCTCTAACGGTAATTTATTAAAAATAGTCTTAAATATGGCTGAAAATAACACTAATCCTGTTTTAGATGCCTGTAAATCATTAGTTAATGTTCAAACTCCTATAGTCAATGTAAGTGTACAAGTAGAAGCAGTTTATGCTGCTTCTACGGCTTTTTCCACTGCTGCTGGAATGAAAGCAGGGTTAGATTTAGCTAAAATTGTTCCTGGAATAGGAGCTAAATCTACATTGGTAGTAGGAACAACTATTGTATCTCAAGCTATTAATATAACTGCAAATAAATTATTAAAAACTTCTTCTGAAGAAACTAAAAATAATTTAATCTCTGTTAAATTATCTCAATTTATTAATTTAAACAATAGTAAAAATAATGACAAATTTTCAGAATACCCTTATAATTTAATTCCTGATTTAGATATGTATATAAATATAGAGATTTGGTTTCTTATTATTTTAATTAATGTTTTACTAACAGCTTATCTATTGGAGAAAAAAATAGATATAAATAAATTTATCACAAATGATAGAATGAGAAAAATATTAAATTATATGTATAATAGATATATTTCTGTATGGTCTGTTTCTAGAAATTTAATCATAATTTGGTGTATATTAATGTTTATTTTATGCATTTTTATGTCCAAATTAATCTTATATATAGTTCTTTCAGTATAGACTATTCATAAATGTTTAAATTTAAATCAAATTTTATAATTATAAAATTTTGATAGACTTATTATGTAGTAGCTCATTTCCATTATGTTTTATCTATGGGTGCTGTTTTTGCACTATTTGCTGGATTCTATTATTGGATTCCTAAAATTGTAGGAAGAAATTTCAATGATTTTTTAGGTAAAATTCACTTCTGGACACTATTTATTGGGGTTAATTTAACATTCTTCCCTCAACACTTTTTAGGTCTAGCTGGTATGCCTAGAAGAATTCCAGATTATCCTGATGCATTTACAGGATGGAATGTAATTTCTAGTTTCGGTTCTTTAGTTTCAGTAGTAGCTACTGTTTTATTTGGTTATATTATTTATGATATTTTTGCTAACCAAACTGCTAGCTCTAATAACCCTTGGGCAGTGCCTTCATACTTTACTAGTGATGCTCAATTTAACAATGAAACTCAAGCTTCTAATACTTTAGAATGGACTTTAGCTAGCCCTATACCATTCCATGCTTTCAAAATGCTACCTATCCAGTCTTAGATAGTATGATAATTAACTTATTAAATTTATTTTTTAATTAATTTTACCTCCATCCCCTT
>Ga0193707_1000001_pt1 | contig 79898 bp, 67 predicted proteins | sample U3c2metaG_FD_143043 | JGI IMG/M metagenome (GOLD analysis project Ga0193707, IMG submission 143043) | Soil microbial communities from a riparian zone of the East river system, Colorado, United States - U3c2 | ecosystem: Environmental > Terrestrial > Soil > Riparian zone | place: USA: East River... | reverse complement strand
ATTCTTGTGGACGTCCGAAAGTTAGACCAGGTAGGCCCGATCATCGATGCGGCCCTGTCCCACGGAGCCAATATGATCACGTCGCTTCAGTTTTACGCCTCCAATACCGAGACCGCCCGCAGAGCTGCGATTGCGACGGCAATCGAGAAAGCCCGCGCCGACGCTGAGGCAGCCGCACGTGCGGCACACGGATCTCTTGGGACTTTGCTCGAGATCAGTATTGGCGCTTATTCCCCTCCGCCACCACGCCCGATGATGATGATGGCTCGCGCAGCCGGCGTCGCACAGGCAGATACGCCAATCAATCCTGGAGAGGAGACCCTCTCCGTCGAAGTGAGTACTCGGTGGAGATTCATAGCTGGGCAATAGGCTGTTTCCACGTGGAACAATCGGATTCTCGTTCCACGTGGAAACCCCCCTTGCCGGTGGATAGATTAGGCGCTGTACCTTCACCGGCAAACCGTGGCTCGAATAATCGCAATTGCAAACCAGAAGGGTGGAGTCGGTAAAACGACTACCGCGGTAAACCTCGCCGCAAGTCTCGCTGCCGCTGAACAACGCACACTCCTCATCGACGCCGATCCACAAGGCAATGCTACCAGCGGCATGGGGCTCCAGGGGGATAATGTTCCTCTCTCTCTTTACGACGTCCTGGTCGGAAACTCAGACCTCAGGTCGTCGAGACAGTCTTCCGTTCAGTTCGAGAAGCTGGACGTAGTCGGTGCAACCCCGGATTTAGCAGCCGCGGAAGTAGAGTTGGTGGACAAAGGCGACCGCGACCTCGTCATGCGCGGCGCTGTCGAATCACTTCGGGGTGAGTACGACTTCGTCATAATCGACTGCCCACCTTCGCTCGGCCTCATCACGATCAATATGCTGGTGGCAGCTGATGCTCTTCTCATTCCCCTGCAGTGTGAGTACTACGCGCTCGAGGGTCTGTCGCAGCTTCTAAACACCGTGCACCGAGTTCAACACAGTGCGAATGAGAAGCTCGGCATCGACGGCGTTCTGCTCACCATGTACGACTCTCGCCTAAATCTCTCAAGACAGGTTGCCGAGGACGCGAGAGAATACTTCGGCCCAAAGGTTTTCAAGAACGTCGTACCAAGGAATGTTCGGCTGGCGGAGGCACCAAGTTTTGGAAAGCCTATCATCCTTTACGATGTCGCCTCCGTGGGAGCCCAAGCCTACATGAATGTCGCGAAGGAGCTAATCGAACGAACCGCGCAAGGAGATGACGGTGGCCTCTGAGAAAACACCACGCCGACTTGGCCGAGGACTCGAAGCGCTACTGGGTAGCGCCACCGGACTGGCCTCGAGCGATGACGGTGCGCTGAAATCCATTCCAATCACGCAGATCGGTCGGAACCCGTTTCAGCCACGGCAGGCGTTCAATGCCGAAGATCTCGGCGAGTTGCAGGAGAGTCTCAAGGCAAGCGGATTGTTGCAACCGATAACTGTTCGCCGCCGGCCCGGTAAGGATGGATTCGAGCTTATCGCCGGCGAGCGTCGCTTGCGCGCAGCCACAAAGCTGGGCTGGAAAGAGATACCCGCCATCATCAAGGAGATAGACGACAAGACGATCCTCACCCTGGCCCTCGTCGAAAACCTGCAGCGGACTGACCTCAATCCGATCGAGGAAGGAGAAGGATATCATCAACTGTCTCGGGAGTTTGGTCTGACTCAGCAACAGATCGCTGAAACGGTCGGAAAGGATCGCACGACGATCGCGAATATGCTGCGACTTCTTCAATTGCCTGAGTCCGTGAGAAAGCTCCTCCAGCAAGGGCATCTCACGATGGGCCACGCGAAAGTACTGCTCGGTTTCGAGGATCCCGACAAGATTGCAAGCCTGGCGCGTGATATCGTCAAAGACGGCCTGACAGTGCGTGAGGTTGAACAACGACTTCGTGAAGTTGTCGGCACCCGAACCGGGAAGAAGTCAGGACGTCCGAGGGCTGTAGATCGACAGTCGCCAGAGGTGAAGCGAATCGAAGATCGGTTGCGCCGTTTTCTTCAGACCGACCTCGCGATCAAGATCGGATCTCGCAATCGGGGAACGCTTACAGTTCACTTTTATTCGGCCGACGACTTGGAGAGATTACTCGAACTACTGGGAGTTCCTGATTAATCAACAGAGTTATGAACCTAGGCCGCAACCCCTTGATACATAACGAGTTACCTTGGTAGAACTCACATCAGATGTTTGGTTCTCCACACAAATATATGCTGGTTTTCGATGACGACAATTCATGAAATCACGAGGTACGCAGACGATCTTCTCGAGACTGAAACGACCCCGGATTATCCCAGCGCGCTGAACGGTCTCCAGCTGGAGAATCGGTCGGAAATCACGGGAATTGCCGCTGCCGTGGATTTCTCGACCCGAGCCATTAATGGAGCGATTTCGAACAAGGCCAACCTACTTGTCATTCACCATGGAATGTTTTGGGACGGCCCTAACCAGCTCAGGGGCCCTTCATACAAGAGACTCAGACTCCTGGTCGAGAATGATATCGCGGTCTATTCATCACACTTGCCTCTCGATCGACATCCAATGCTTGGCAACAACGTGTTGCTCGCAAAGCAGTTGGGCCTTACACCAAATGCGCCCTTCGCTGGATTCGAGGGAATCTTCATCGGCGTGAGCGGGGAATGCGAGATCGAGACTATCGCCCTGGCTGAGCGAGCCCGGAAATTTGCAAAGGATTATGGAAGCGAGGTACGGACGACGCCAATCGCAAAAGGTCGCCAAACAAAGCGATGGGCAATCTGCACCGGCGCCGGCGCGTCAGCTGAAACTCTCAAGGAAGTACGCGAGATGAAGATCGATACCCTCATCGTCGGTGAAGGGCCGCATTGGACCGCAGTGTACGCGGAGGAGACCGAGCTCGCGATCATCTATGCAGGACACTACGCAACCGAGACGCTTGGAGTCCGCGCGCTGGCGGAGCATCTCGGAAAGAGGTACGGAATTCCATCGAGTTTTGTCAGCGCACCAACGGGTCTCTAGCTAACTGTCTCTGCATCGAGCGACAACAGCAAAGATCAGCAATCTGTATAGGCGCTTTTCCACGTAGCGCGCCACTGGCCGTAACCGGTTCGCTCGATCAGGCCGAGCTTACCACCATCGTCGTATTCGATATTGACTATGATGGCAGGACGTCTTGCCGTTCCGATCTCCACCGCCGTCAGCAGTTCTGTCGCTTGCGTGGTTTCTTCAGCACCTGCCGTTCTGTTGTAGTAGCCGAGATTGTACTTGCCGCTCGTCCTCGCCGGTCGTTCGCCGATGAGAAGGAGATGCTCGAGTCTGGGGTTTGCCTCTTCGTTCACGCTTCGCACCACATCCGCTATCACTACGTCGACCGAATCCAATCGGAACGTGTACGCTGAACGCACTCTGAATGGAAGTCCTCTGAATGTCGGGTCGGAGGCGAAGGGCAGGGTTGCCGCTGTTTGCGCAAGAGACACAGCGAGGGCAGCCGAATCCGTGCTTGGCATCGCTTCGATTGAGTCGAGCATGATTGCGTGAACATGGGCGCTTACAAACCCGACTCGCCAGCTTGAACGCGCGGAATGAAGTTTGGCCACGGGCCAGGAATAACAGTCCTGCCTCGCACCAACCGGTGGAAGTGGTAACGCGGCAACGGGCGATCCGATACTCCCACCCCTTCCAAACAGATCGAACGTAAGACCTGAAATTGGTGGATTGATGCCTTGAAACGACGCAACGGTGCTGTCTGTTGCTTCGGGCAGCACGACGGCTACGCTATCGCCACCACTTCCGATCGCGACGATCATCAGCGGCCCGGCATCCGTATCCCAATTGGTATTCCCCATCGGACTCGAGGGATAAACCGGGGGGAGCGATGCCCCAGCCGAGTCGGCTTTGTCTTGCCCTTTGCCCCGACACATGACCGTACTGACAAGCAGCAGTATCGGAAGACAGAGGCGAGCCGCGCGAAGCATCATGGGTGGTAATTTGTCGTCGACTTCCTACAGCGTCGAGAGTACGTATCGCCTGCTACGTCACCATACGTATTTGAGTGCCGGCGCTGGCGGGTGTAGAGTACACGCGTGAGGGCCACTGCAAAGAGGCTAACAATGGAAGCTGTGACAAGGGGTTTGATCAACAAGACGGAAGAAAACGGCGGCGTTAGTCTCAGCGTCACTCCTGGAGGCGATTTCAACCCTCCGCTCGCGCCGTTCAGAGAGCGAATAAGCTGGGCGCTCTACGATTTCGCCAATACGGTGTTCTCCATGAACATCGCCACACTCTACTTCTCTGTGTGGCTCATAGATGATCTGGGACACTCGAATACCCTATATGCAACAGTGAATGGAATTGCCTCAGCGCTCGTTGTGGTATCGATCCCGATATTCGGCGCAATTTCGGACGCAACGCAACGACGGAAGCCGTGGGTAGTCGGCTTTACGTTGATTGCATGCCTATCAACAATCGTGATGGCCATCCTTGGTCAGACGGGGCTGCCATTGATCGGAGAGGGCGTGACAGGAGCAGGATCAAGTCAACTGATACAGCCTGGCGTCGTTCTCTTTGGAGTGCTCGCGGCATTTACGATCGCGAACTACGCATACCAGGGCGCACAGCCGTTTTACAATGCGATGATGCCGGAGCTGGTACCGGTGGACCACCGTGGGCGGCTTTCCGGCATGGGCGCCGCACTTGGATACGTCGGCTCGATCACCGGAGTATTGCTGACATTTCCCTTTTTCACAGGCGAAATGCCGATACTCGGTACAATACCGCACCAAGTCATCGGTTTCCTGAGAAGCGCGGTTCCTTTCACGACGCACGGCGGCCGTGTTTCCACGTTCGTACCAACGGCAATTCTCTTTCTCCTCTTCTCACTACCGCTCTTTCTCTTCTGTCGAGATCACAACGCGATTCACGGAAAGAAGCGAATCGCATGGCGTGAAGCATTTCACGATGTTCGACACACGTTGAACGAAGCAAAGAAGTACCCCGGAACGCTGAGATTCATCCTCACCGCGTTCCTGTACCAGGATGCCATGGGAACGATCATCGCGAATATGGCACTCTACGCAATCAAGGCGATGGGATTCGTGAAAGGCTCAGAAGCAACGTTGTTCGTCATTCTCACAGTACCTGCGGTTATCGGGAGCTACGGTATCGGACGACTTGTAGACCGATTTGGCCCCAAGAGAACTCTTTCGTGGGTCATTGCGGGCTGGATCCTGCTCCTGATTTCGATGATCGTCGTTCCGACGAGAACCGCATTCTGGGTTGTCGGCGCCTGCATCGGCCTGATTTACGGGGGCGTCGCCACAGCGGAGCGTCCCCTGCTTCTCAGCCTGGTTCCTGATGTCGAGGCGGGCCGTTTCTTCAGCCTCATGGTTCTCTCTTCGCGAGCTGCGGCAGTAGTAGGTCCCTTCGTGTGGGCCTTCACGGTAGATGGATTTACGCCTTCAATGGGAGTCGGTTTCGCGTACCGAGCCGGCGTAATGACAGTTGCGATTGGAATGGCGCTCGCGCTTTGGATGTTGCGTGGCGTTCCTGACAACTTCATTCGAACTGTCCGATCGCGATGATCTACCATGGGTTGAGATGGGTCAATGGAATCGCGCTTCACTGGTTCTATCGCGACATCCGTGTCACTGGCAGAAACAGAATTCCTGCCAGTGCTCCACTTCTCATCGCGGTGAATCATCAGAATGCCCTTGTTGATTCGCTGATCGTAGGGTGGGTCGTGCCTCGCCGGATAGTGATGACTGCCAAGGCTACCCTGGTCAACAATCCGCTGATTGCTTTGGTGTTCAGAATTCTCGGAGTCGTTCCACTTCGCAGGGTAAGCGACGAGGCCCGAGAATCGAACGGATCTCATGTTGATCGGTCTCGCAATACTGGAGCTTTTCAAGAGATTCTTGATCTTCTCGGCAAGAATGGAGCGGTGCTCATCTTCCCAGAGGGAAAGAGTCACAATGAAGCCGGTCTCGAGCCGCTCAAGACAGGCCTGGCAAGACTCGCTCTTCAAGCCAGGGATAAGCGTTCAATCAAGGGAGTCACGATTCTTCCACTCGGACTTGTATTCGAGGACAAGGGTGTGCCGGGCACGATCGCCGGAATGCATGTCGGAGAACCAATCGAGATGGACTCGTGGCCAAACACCGACCACGCTGCCTTGACGGAAGAGATCGCCAAGCGGCTTCGTGCCGTATCGGAAGAGGCCGGGCTGCCTGAACCCCAAGTGAGTGCCGTGAGGGAAAGTAAAAGTTCGTTGAAAGAAAGGCTCATTGCCCTCGCAGCCTCGTGGGGCCGTCTCACTCACCAATTTCCTGTGAGAGTCGCAAGGAACATCGCGGTGAAGCGGAGTACCGATGCCGATCAGCCTGCGATGCTCACGATAATGTTTGGAATCGGATTCGTGCTTCTCACCTACGCGATTCACCTTACGATCCTCGGCGTACTCGTCCATTCGTTCTGGATCAGTTTTCTTTATCTCGCGGGATTGCTCAGCGGTGCGTATTGGGCGGCGTTCGAGCAGCACCCTCGCCGCTATTAGCTCACTCAGGACGGCTTGGTGTCGAGCCAGTTTTTTCCGACACCAAGATCGACTACGAGAGGGACAGATAGCTGGGCGGCATGCTCCATCTCGTACTTCACCAGCTCCTGCACTTGATCCATTTCGCTCGGGAGTACTTCGAAGACGAGCTCGTCGTGAACCTGCAGCAGCATTTTGCTCTGCAGTTCTTTCGTCCGGAACCCGTCATCGATCCTGATCATTGCAATCTTGATCAGATCGGCCGCTGAGCCCTGTATCGGTGAATTGGCGGCGACTCTCTCTCCGAAAGCCCGCACGGTGAAGTTCCGCTCACGAAGCTCCGGGATGTACCGCCGTCTTCCGAAGATCGTTTGCACGTAGCCATTCTCGCGAGCGAAGGCAACCATCGCATCCAGGTAATTCCGCACGCCCTGAAAGCGCTCGAAGTACCGACTAATGAACTCCTTTGCCTCGGCGTGCTCGATGCCAAGTTGCCTCGAGAGCGCATGTGGACCCTGACCGTAAATCGTAGCGAAGTTGATCGTTTTTGCACGGCTTCGCATTGTGCCTGTTACGTCGGCCAACGGCACATCGAAGATGAGCGCCGCTGTCTGACGGTGGATGTCACCGCCAGCCCGGAACGCTTCCACAAATGCAGGGTCCCGAGAGAGATGGGCGAGAAGGCGGAGCTCGATCTGTGAATAGTCCGCCGACATTAGCTGCCAGTTTTTTCGCGGAATGAAGCCGCGTCGGATATCGCGACCCAGTTCCCGCCGAATTGGAATATTCTGTAGGTTCGGATCGCCCGACGAAAGCCGGCCAGTCGACGCGACGGTTTGATTGAACGAGGTGTGTAGCCGTCCGGTCTTCGGGTTGACGAGCCGTGGCAAGGCATCGAGATAGGTGTTCTCGAGCTTTGACAGCTCCCGGTATTCCATCAGGAGCGTTGGCAGGATGTGGCCATCTTCGGCCAGCTCCGTGAGAACGCTAGCGTCGGTAGACGGACCGGTGCTCGTTCTTTTCAGAATCGGCAGATTCAACTTATCGAAGAGTATCTCGCGCAGCTGAGGATTCGAGTTGATGTTGAATTCTGCTCCCGCGGTTTCGTAGATCTGCTTCTCGACGGCTTCGCGCTCAGCCTGAAAGCGCTGCTTGAGGGACATGAACCATGGCAAGTCAATCGCGATTCCCGTCCATTCCATTTCAGCCAGGACATTGACGAGAGGAATCTCAATGCCATCCAGAAGGCGGGTCAGTTCGTGCGATTCGAGCTGGGGCTCGAATACCTGCCGAAGACGCAGGGCCATATCGGCTTCTTCGCACGAGTAATCACGAGCGGCCTCAACAGGGCATTCATCGAACGGAATGGCCGAGCGACCTTTGCCGCAGAGATCCGCATAGGATGTCATGGTGTGATCGAGAAACTCGAGCGCCAAAACATCCAGGCCATGAGATCGGCGGCCCGGGTCGAGCACATAGCTCGCCAGCATTGGGTCGAAGTCCAGCCCGGTGAGTCGAATACCCGCGCAGCGAAGCGCCAGCTGGTCGAACTTTCCATTCTGAGCGGTCTTTCGCACCGACGGATCTTCGAGAAGGTCCTTGAGGGGTTTCATCTCCGGCGAGTCGAGCGCTGGAAGATTGCGGACCTGTGTCGGGCGGTTCTGCCGTAACGCCCTTGCGGCGATGCTTGTCGAATCGCCGTTCGTCTTCTTCTTTCTCGAGGACACTTCCGGAAAGACTTCGTCCCCACCCCTGATGAGACCGCGTTCTTCGGACGCATCTGTGGCTGACCGATCTCCGGCGGCATCGACAAGAAGCTCTCCTTGTCCGCCTTGTGACAATCGATGCCGGAGCGGAAAGTAGTACGCTTCTCCCTCACCGACGGCAATCGATATCGAGATTATGGAGGAGCGCAGCGGATCGACTGCTTGCGGGCTGTCAGAGTCAATTACGACTTCGGTGTCCAGGGCAATCACTTTTGCCGCGCGCGCGCGATTGACTGCATTCTGCAATCCTTCGACCGAATCGATGGTCACATAGTTGACCAGTTTCTTCGGCTTTTCCTCAGCTTCCGGCGCCAGTAGTGCGCTGTCTTTCGCCAGCGCGTGAAACTCCAGCTCGATGAACAGATCACGAAGGCGCCGGTGATCTGGCGTTTTTATCCCGAGCGAATCGAGGTCGAATGGAACCTCAAGATCGGTGCGAATTGTTACTAATTCTTTCGATAGCCGGGCATTATCCGCGTGCTCGAGAAGAGCTTCACGGGGGCGCTTCTTGGTGATCTCGGATACGTGTGCGAGAATCGACTCGAGGTGGCCATATTGTTTCACCAACTCGACGGCTGTCTTGTCACCAATTCCGCGCACTCCGGGGATGTTGTCCGACGAATCCCCAACCAGTGCGAGATAGTCGGTGACGTATTCTGGTGCTACGCCAAGACGCTCATCCGCGTTTTCGACCCCTACCCAGTGCTCCTCGACGTTGGCGGGCCCGCCGCGACCGGGGTTCAACAGCCAGACTCCCGGCTTTACCAGCTGTTGAAAATCCTTGTCACCTGACACTACGACGACGTTCACTCCTGCTTCGGCGCTTCTTGCAACGAGCGTCCCTATTACATCGTCGGCTTCGTACCCGGGCAATGTTAGGATCGGGATCCGGTAGGCATCCAGTATCTCGGAGATACGCTCCATGCCACGATCGAAATCGGACTGAAGCTCCTCTGTTAGTTTTTCGCGGGTTGCCTTGTAGGCGGGATAACGCTCGTGCCGAAACGAGAGACCAGAGTCATGCACCCAGCCCAGGTAATCCGGCTGGTGCTTCGTAATAAGGCGCTGCAGAAAATTCGCGATCCCCCAGCTGGCAGAAGTATTCTCGCCTTTGCTTGTAGTCAGGGGCCGTGAAATGAGCGCGAAAAAAGCGCGGTATATGAGAGCGTAACCATCGACCAGAAACAGTCGCGGGCTGTCTGGACCTTTCATGGAGTCAATATAAACGCCCTCATTTTGGCAGGAGCACGAGAGCGTTCATTGGAAGATGGTTCGCGCGATGCTCGATGAAGCGTTTCTATCGCTGCCGCCGGGTGTTGAGCGCAAGAAATTCGGTCTCGCTAGGCCTGGTCAGTCTCCATCTTCCAGTGTCTTCATAGAAGACCAGCTGCGAGTTGTAATTTCGATACTGCCAGATCTGAAGCCGAGTTGTAGCTCCCATTTGGGTAGTTGAAACCTGCTGATTCACGTTCCGCTCGAGGATTTGATCGGGCTCTCCCAATCCTACGAACACCATTCCGCGGTCGGAGAGCCAACCTGGATTCCGATCCATCCTGAACTCGGTGTTCGCGACTTGAATCCGCCCAAAATACGACTGCATATCTTCGTTTATCGACGTTTCGGGTATCGGATCAGTTGCGCGAAGAAATTCTGCCCACGCGGTTGCTCTTCTCTCGGGCGGAGCATTTCGAAGCGCGCTGAGGCGGCCAGCACTCGCAAAGAACCGGAGATACCCAAGCATATCCTCGAACGACATCAGAGGAATGTCTTCGCCAAAGCTCACGAAAAGGGCAGCTTTCGCACTGTCGGGGGCGTCTCGCCGGGTAAAGGAGACCTGAGCGATGCCGACTCCCACGGTTGAGATGGGAACGCTCACGATGCCGCTGAACAGTCCTCCCCGTCGCGCCAGTGTAGCGGAGTCACGAAACAACTGCATTCCTTTCTCGTTGCGGACGACAAAATCGACTGGTAGTCGAGTTCCCTGCCCGTAACCTTCGACATAAATCGCTACCGTGCTGTCGCGACCGAAGACTGCACTCGAGCGGGGGCTTACGAGCAGGCCCGGGGCAGAGTCAAGCCTGGATCTTCCGGTCGCTTCATAGACCACGACCGGTGTAGACAGGCGCCCAGTTCCCAGTGCGGGAACCGCGATCGTATCCTGTTGAGTCGCACCTCTTGACCCGCCTACATCACGCACCATTGCCGAAATCGCATAAACTCCTGGCGGCACGTGAAAATAGTGCTGGAAGATGATGCTCTCGTCGGTACGGTTTACCTCCCGGAATGATCCAACGCGAACTATCTCCATCGCGTTGACGCTTGCTGCCTCGACCTCACCACGATTCAGGCTGAGCTTTACCTCGTAAGGGGCGCGATAGCGATCGCCTTCTCTGGTGAATGTGAGCGCGCGGTTGGGGATCGAAATGCTCACCAGAACGAGTGTCGTGTCCGGAAATGCGCTTGCAAAGGCGGAGACCTTTCCGACGAAAGCGACCGGACTGGGAGCAGCGAGCAGTCCGATGCCCCGATAGAGCTCGCTCACATCCGGCGTTGCTGTTCCGGCTGGAGGAAGTACCCTCGGATTAGGGGGGTTGGCGCGCGAGGGAGCGGAGCTGCAGCCACTGACGACCATGGCCCCAAGGAAGAGCAGTCCCAAACGGAATTTGGCAGAAATCAACATGAGAAGTTATTACCCTATCCGGTCTTGCCGGTTTCTATTAGCTTCGCGGCGTGTCTCGAGAACAAATGGTCGGAGCTTCGGTTGCCGGCTATGCAATCAGGAAAGAGGTAGGTGAAGGCGGTACATCCGCCGTGTACCTTGCCGATCATCCCAATCATGGCACCGTGGCAGTCAAAGTGCTACGGGAAAAACTGCGCCAGGATAGGACGGCCGTAGCCCGTTTTGTCCGCGAGGCAGAGTACGGGGCCAGAGTAAAACATCCCAACGTCGTCGAGACGATCGAGATTGGAGAAGCAGACGGTCTCCACTTTCTCGCCATCGAGTGGGCCGAGGGTGAAATCCTGGACCGCTATGCCAAGCAGTTTGCGCCCCTTCCCAGAGAAGACGTCGCAAACATTGTCACACAGATAGCAGCCGGCGTGCAGGCGGCTCACGACGCCAACATCGTACATCGCGATCTGAAGCCAGAAAACGTGATGTACGATCCTAAGGCGCGTAAAGCTGCTCGACTTCGGAATTGCGACCGATACGCAGGCCTCGACTGACGAGCGTCTGACCCGGGCTGGATTCTTTGTCGGCACGCTCATGTACATCGCCCCCGAAGCCCTGTCGGGCGAGATAGTAACAGCCGCGGCTGACCAATACAGCCTCGCCACGATCGCGTATTTTCTGCTGACGCGGTGTTTACCCTACACCGCCAAGGCACCGCGTGAGATGTTCACTCAGCTGCTGACCATGCCTCCCATCCCACTGAAGGACGCAGGAGAGGGCGGGTTCGATTTCGCTCCAGAGCTCGACGCCGTAGTCATGCGTGCTCTTTCCCGATCGCCCGCAGCACGGTATCCGAGCGTAATGGCTTTTGCGAACGCTTTTTCTGAAGCGGCCAACATCACGCCGGAACTACCAAAGATTCTGGATAAGTTCAAGGGATTACTTAGACGCAACCGGTAAATCATCGGGGTCTACGGGCAGCCAGAGTGTAAACGTCGAACCCTTCCCGATCTCGCTGTCGAGCTCCACCATTCCGCCAATCAATGCGGCAAGTCTACGAGAGATCGCGAGCCCCAGTCCAGTGCCGCGTTCTGCGGAGTTGCCTCGAGGACCGGCGTTAATTTGCTCAAACTCCTCAAAAATCCGACTCTGGTCCGCTCGGTCAATGCCAATTCCGGTATCAATTACCTGAATACCGATCCAGGGATTGGTCGGATACGAGCTCCGGTCGACTGAAGCAGAGCCGCTGTCGGGGAGGGAATCGACGAGGCGGGTCCGAATGATGATTCCACCTTCGTTCGTGTACTTCACCGCATTCCCGAGCAGATTCACGAGCACTTGCCGCAAATGGGTCGGGTCCGTTCTGATACGCGGAAGGGCTGCACCCATCACGAGTGACAGACTCAGACCCTTCTCGCTAACCAGCGATTCGATCTCGCTCGCCACATCGAGAACGAAGGGGCGCAGGTCGATACTTTCGGTATGAATCTCGAGCCGGCCGGCAGCCATCTTGGCAAGATCCAGGACCTGATCGACGAGATGCCGGAGATGATTTGCTGAGGCTTCTATCCGCTCGACCGGTTTTACCTGCCGCGGAGCAAGCTCTCCGTATACGCCCTCCCGCAACAAGTCCACAAAGCCAACAATGGCGTTCAGCGGTGTTCGGAGCTCGTGAGACACATTTGCAAGGAACTCGCTCTTCATGCGGTTCACCCGGAGCAGCTCGGAGGAAAGTCTTTCGAGCTCCTTTGACCGCTCAACCAGACTACGAGCCTGGCGCCGCTCGTGACGAAGAATGAGAGCAAGGCCGAGAACGGTTGCAAGGGAAACGATCCACCCAACGAAACCAGTCCAGTGATCGAACTCGACTCCCGAAAGCAAATGCATTGACTCCAATCATAAGAATCCATAACCTCCCGCACCATGAGTGTTCATTCGCGGCTTGTCGCGCTCCTTGCTGAACGTTCCGCTAAGCGAGGTCAGTTTACGCTCGCTTCCGGCAAGCAGTCGAAGTATTACGTCGACGCGAGATTGACGACGATGAGCCCGGAGGGTTTATCAGTCATCGGTCCACTGGCGCTCTCTACCCTCCGGCAGTCGGGATGGGAAATAGATGCAGTTGGCGGTCTCACCCTCGGTGCTGACCCAATCTCCTATGCCATCAGCTATGCCAGCGCCGATTCCCTTCGTCCTCTGCGAGCGTTCACGGTGCGAAAAGAAGCGAAATCTCACGGAACGGGGAAAACCATCGAAGGACCTTTCAAGGAAGGTGATCGAGTAGCTGTGATAGAGGATGTGATCACTACCGGGGGATCAGCGCTTCGCGCCATCGAGGCTGTGCGTGCCGCGAATGGAATCGTAGCGGGTGTGCTCGCTCTGGTGGACCGTGAAGAGGGTGGGCGACAGGCGATTGAAGCAGCTGGCGTTCCGGTCATCAGCCTCGTCCTGGCAAGCCAGATCATCAAGGCTCTCGAGAGCTAGATCCATCACTCGACTGAGGCTTCGGCATCCATCCTGGATATGCCGCTGACGGACGGAACGCGCACAGCACGTCGATGTATGGAAGAATCAGCTCCGTCCTGAATAGCTGAACCATTCCCTGACCGTCGTACGTGCTCCTGAATTTCACGGGAGACATTTTCATGATCGTGCGTACGTGCCGCCCAAAGCTCTGAGGAGACGAGTAGTCGAGATGGTTTGCTACCCGCGCGACGGATAGTCCTGGATTCTCAAAAAGCCGCGCCGCCCGTATGAGTCTCGCCAGTGAGAGATAGCGTTTCGGAGCCGGCAACTTCGCACGGAAAAAGCGACTCATCAGTGTGCTCGGCAGAATATTGAGGTGGCGCGCGAGCTGTCGGACCGTGGAGATTTTCGGCGACGATTCAAATAGCAATTCGAAGAAGCGCCACCCGTCCTTTGATATCCCAGGTAGATCGAGGCTTATCTGCGCCAGGGCTGAACGTTGGAGATCGCTCGAGCCTTGCGATGCGAGAATATTCCTCAGCGTCTGCCACCCAGCCGGCATTCTAGCGTCGACAAGCGTGCGAATCCCGAGCTGCCCTAGAGCCAGCGTCGTATGCGGGGTGGAGTTTTGCGTCTCGGTCAGTAGTGCCACCGTTGGCACTCTGGGAAATTCACGAACCATTGCCGCGACACGACTCGAGTTCTGTGGGCCGTATTTGGTAACCGAGATCAGGACCAGACTCGTTTTCTGTTGCCTCAGGTCCGAAAGAATCTCGTCAAGCGATTCTCTGTGCAGCGCATCACACAATCCCTGTGCTGCCGCATCGACGCTTGAACGTTCATGAGGAGTGAGGATAGTCGAGACAGGAGTCCGGGTACCACGCTTCGGGTCGGAAGGCATATAGAACCTCACGGTTTACGGGTAGGACCGCGCCGATGGGGCACAATACCATTCCACTGTCAGAATGTCGTCCTTCGCGAGTGAGCGTGAAACCGGGATCCACCCCGTTCCGTCAGTCTGCTATATTTTGAGGAGGCAAACGGTCGGACGATCGCGCACCGGTATCCACGTGGTACCTGTTCGAGGAAAGTCCGGGCTCCGGTGGATAGACTGCCAGGTAACACCTGGGCGTGAACGGCGCGAGCCGTTCGCGACGGAAAGTGCCACAGAGAAAAGACCGCCATCTTTACAGGTGGCAAGGGTGAAACGGTGGGGTAAGAGCCCACCGCGCACGTGGCAACATGTGCGGCATGGCAAACCCCAGTTGGAGCAAGGCCAAATATGCGGCGAGAGGCTTCCACCTCGACCAAGACACCGCGGGTAGGCTGCTAGAGAGCATGGGCGACCATGCTCGTAGAGAAATGATCGTCCGGGTTACGCGAGTAGCCCGACAGAACCCGGCTTATAGACCGTTTGCCGACGATGCAACAACCTCCGACGGAATAGCGTCGGAGGTTGTTCGCTTTTCTCCAGCCACGCAATCGATAAAGAGCGAGACGATGCACCGAAAAGCCAGCAATTGGTGTTTCCTCGCTTGCCTCGCGGCCGCTTGCACAACGTCCACGGTACCACAGGCCGGGCGACCGGTACCAGTGCCCCCGCTACCGAATCCAGCACCTTTGCCACCGACAGCTGGCTCGTGGACTTTCAACTATTCGCCGGGCGCTGTTCTCTACCAGATATCCAGAAGTGCGAGAATAGAGAGCAAGTCAGACTCCGGTGCCCACCAGGAAATCACCACTAACATTACACGTGAGTTGCTCTCGCTCGAGCGAGTCGGCGACACGGTTCATTTCACCGCTAGTGTCGACACATTTTCAACGACAACTCAGGGTACGATCGGTCCTACACAGTCCGTACAACTGCCTGTTCAACTCTCCGGGACATTCATGGGTGACAGTGTGATAGTGGAAACCGATAGCGTGTCTGAAAAATGCAGCTCTGTCAGCTCAGCACTTTTGGCAGACCTTCACAACATACTCGTACACTTCCCCACTCCGGTTTCACAAGGGACTGGCTGGAGGGATTCCGTGGAGCTGAAGGCATGTCAGGGAATGATTCCAACGACAGCCCGTATTGCCCGATCGTATATCATATCGGGCGAAATTGCATACCAGGGTGATTCGGTCCTGGTGGTACAGCGTACTGATTCGATCCAGGCCCATGGGGAGGGAGCCCAACAACAGCATCCGCTCACGCTCGATGCAACGGGAACTGGGAATGCGCTTTACTACGTGAGCCCGAGAGATGGACGTATTGTGCGGCTCAATACGGAACAGGATCTCGACTTGGCAATCACCGTGTCAGGCAAGATACATCGCTTCAGGCAAACCTCGAAGCAGGACTTCGCAGCTGTGCGCTAGTCGACGAGCCGAAGGGGCATCACAAGGCACATGTACGACGCAGGATCCTTCCAGCCTTCCGGCTCCACCGTTGCCGCACGTTCCGGCGCCTTGAACGTCAGGCGCACTTCGTCGGTCGGGATATAGCGAAGAATCTCGAGGAGATAGCTGGCGTTGAAACCAATATCGAGCTGATCACCCGTGTAGCGAATAGGAAGTTCATCCTGGGCTTCACCAAGATCCGGAGTCTGCACGCTGAATTTCAGCATACCCGAGTTGAACGAGAGTCGGATGCGATGAGTCTGATCGGACGCGATTACAGACATTCTCTTCAGAGCACTTGCAAGAGCGAGCTTGTCCGCAATTGCCACCCGATCATTGTCTTTCGGAATGACCTGTTCATAGTTCGGATACGGTCCTTCGATAAGCCTGGTAAAGACTGCGGTGAATGGTGACCTAAAACCGATATGGTTATCTCCACGTGCAATTTCGAGCTCTTCTTCCGCGGGAAAGAGTCTTCTCACCTGTTCCAGAGCCTTCGGAGGAACGATCAAGTCACTGGCTGGCGCATTGGCTGAATTAATCGGCATTTCCATCTTTGCCAGCCGGTGACCGTTGGTCGCCACCATACGCATTTTATCAGGCCTCAATTCCCACAGAACACCATTCAGAATCGGTCTGCTTTCTTCAGAAGACACCGCGAAAGACGTGTGAGAAATCAGCTGCTGCAGATCACCCGACCTGATTCTCCAGCTCTCATTGAACCGCACTGATGGAAACGTTGGAAATTCATCTCTCGGGAGTCCCAGTAGTTTGAACCGAGAGCGGCCACAGTCGAGCGTCACTCGTTGTTCCCCAACTGCAGCGATCTTGACTGGAGCCGGCGGTAGTTCTCGAGCAATCTCACTGAGTTTTTTCGCCGGGACCGTTACAGCTCCTGCCGCCTCTACATCCGCCATTACTTCAGTGCTAACAGCGATATCGAGATCCGTGCCCGAAAGCTTGATCCCCTTATCCGTCGTCTCGAGAAGAATATTCGCAAGCACCGGCAATGTTGTTTTCGCCGGGATGCTTGCTGCTACAGCAGCAAGTCCTTCTTGAAGTTTTTCACGAGAGATCGTAAAGCGCATCCCTTCCCCTGTGGAGATTCAGGTGGCGTACTAAGGAGTCTTTTATAAGAGACTTAGAATAGTAGCCGTAGCAGGCTTTGTGGACTTTGGGTGAATGGGTCTAACTTATGGTAGGAGCAGGCTTTCCGCTATGCCGGGTGATGTGTGATTGGATGTGGGTAATATGAGTTGTTAGAGCTTGTCGACATCAGCTGCTAGGAGGCCTTGATGGTTTCCACACGAGACGTTGGACGAAAGTTGATAGTTTCGAGCAAAGTACGAATTCGGTTAATGCGGGATTTCAGTTGTGGATCATGAAGAATGGTTTGTTGAACTTTTTCGAGACTGTGAATCACTGTGGAGTGATCACGTCCTCCAAAGGCGTTTCCAATCTCGACGAGTTGGGTGGCGAGAAGCTCACGCGCCAGGTACATGGCTATCTGCCGTGGTGTGGTAAGTGTCTTCGTTCTCGTTTTAGAGCGAAGTCCGTCTACGGTGACTCCCCATTCCTTGGCGACGGCTTGTTGAATCGCGAGGATAGTGAGGGAGGTATTTGCTTCGTGCTCGAGCCCTTCGATTGCGCGAAGCTTGTCTCGGAGAGCCTCGCGTGCGACATCAACTGTAATGTCTTTATGCTTGAGGGATGCATAGGCGAGAAGCTTTATAATCGATCCTTCGAGCTCTCTCACATTTGACCGGACGTGCTCGGCAATGAAGTGAATAACATCATCCGGTATAGTGAGTTCCAGTCGGTCGAGCTGTGCCTTCTGTTTCAGGATAGCGACTCGATGCTCGAAATCTGGCAATCCTATGTCGGCTACCATTCCCCACTGGAATCTGCTGATCAACCGTGCTTCGAGACCTGCGATCTCTGATGGGGGCCGATCGCTCGTGAGCACAATCTGCCGGCCAGCTTCGTAAAGCGCGTTGAAGGTATGAAAGAACTCTTCCTGGGTCGTTTCCTTTCTTCCTTTCAGAAAATGCACGTCATCGATAAGGAGAAGGTCGGTCTCCCTATACTGGCGGCGAAACTCAGGTCCGGTTCGATCTCGAATTGAGCTGATCAACTCATTCATGAACTGCTCTGTCCCTACATATGTGACCCGCGTCTTCGGACTGCGCTTCAGCGTTTCATGCGCGACTGCCTGCATCAGATGGGTTTTTCCCAGACCCGTATCGCCATAAATGAAAAGTGGATTGTAGACCTTTCCAGGCGCCTGACTGACGGCATGTGCAGCGGCCGCGGCGAGCTCATTCGACTTCCCGATCACAAAGAGATCGAACGTATACCGTTCGCTCAGTGGCGGTGAACTGGTCCCGTTCTGTGCCGATAGTGGTTTGACCGATGTAGGAGGCGGGCTGACGAAAAAATCCATCTGAGAACGCTTTTTTCGCTCTTCGTTGACTCGAAATGCAACACTGAGCGGATAGCCGAGGACAATCGGAGCATAGCTCGACAGTAGTTCAGAGTGTTTGGAGTCGTTCCAGTCAGCCGTGAACTGATCGGGAGCCCCTACAAAAATGGTACTGCCTTCGATGGAGAGAGCTTCTGTAGGCTCGAGCCAAGCCTGGAAGGTTTGATCGGGAAGCTCGCGACGGGCGCGGTCGAGGAGGAGTTTCCAGACTTCTGCAGGGCTCAGCGACATGACACGCTACCCTACCCGGTTTATGTGGAAAAGTCAAACGAGCAGCACGTTAACTCCTTTATCTGCCTTGAACTATCTTCAATGCTGGAATAGTTTTACCGGCTCTGCACTGCACGTGTTCTTTTTTGTTTCTGGAGCATTGTAATGGGTAAGCCCACCTACCGTCCCCGTAACAAGCGCCGTATCCGCACCCATGGGTTCAGGTTGCGGATGTCTACCCGATGGGGACGTGAAGTTCTTAGCCGCCGCCGCAAGAAGGGACGCAAACGGCTCACTGTCCAACTGCCGACGAAATACGCTGGCGCCTAAAACGCTCGGCTTTCCTCGCAGCCATCGGCTGACGAGCGAAATCGATCTGGAAGCAGTAAGGCGTACAGGGAAGCGAATGCAAACCGAGCGTCTGGAGGCTCGGGCATCTGCTTCCCTGTTATTGCATCCGAGAGCTGGAGTAGTCGTTCCGAAGCACAGGCACAAGATTGTTGATCGAAACCGTGTAAAACGTCGCCTGCGTGAGCTTGTAAGAATCGAGCTGTTGCCTGGGCTGGAAGGGATGGACGTCCTGATTCGCGCGAAACCCGCAGCTTATGAATCGACCTTTGCGCAACTTGCCGGCGATGTAGGTGCAATTGTTGAGTGGACGTCGCGAATGTCACGCTAGCGATGCGCTCCATATTTATCGTTTTGATTCGCGGTTATCAGCTGGCCATTTCACCGCTATTGCCGGCCAGCTGCCGTTACTATCCAACATGTTCGGCCTACGCACTCGAAGCCTTCGAGCGATACGGCGTGATGAAGGGACTGAGGCTTACCATCAGCCGAATTCTTCGATGTCACCCCTTTCGGCCGGGCGGTTACGACCCGGTTCCCTGAATGGATAAGCGTTTCTTTCTAGCTCTCTTTCTCTCGCTGGTAGTCATTGCGATCTCTCAGCTATTGTTTCCACCGCTCAAACCGCCGCCTTCGAGCAACGGTGCGATCGGAAAGGACTCGATCTCAGGGGTGAAAACCACTGCGTCTTCAACGCTGCCGTTGGTGACACAGTCTTCCGCGACGGAAACTGCGGCAACCGCGAGTTCACAGAGTCGAGGAGCAAAGGCGACAGCAGGCAACGTGGCGACGGAACCAGCTGCTGAAATGACGGCAGTCACCACGCCGAAAGCGATCTACACGTTCAGCAACATCGGTGCGGCTCCAGTGTCAATTGTGATTCGAGACTACAAGAATCGATCGACAAAGGGCGGCCTGGTCGATCTCGGAATTCCCGGTTCGCCGCTTCTGAGTTATCAGTTCGTCACGCCTACGGATACGACAGATCTGTCGCAAATACCCTATACCCTCACGCGAATCAGCAACGCCAAGGGAGACGAAACTCTCACCTACAACGCATCGGTAAAAAATCGTGACGTCTCGATCTCATACACGATTTCGCAGGACACGGCTGCAAGCTACGCGATCCGTGTCGAGGGCCGAATTGGGGGAGCACAAGGCCCGGCGTACCTGATTACGGAGCTTCCCAAGACGCTGCAACCAACCGAGGCCGATACAATCGGCGATCATCGCACTCTGGCCTACAGCTTCAAGCCACAGCGAGACCATGCTCGAAGTGTGCTCTTCGGCAGTCTGGACCCAGGGGAAAAAACGCTCGAAGCCGGGCCACTCAACTGGGTAGCCATAAAGAACAAGTACTTCGTGTTTGGAATTCTGGCGCTCCCCAATGGTACGCCATTCAGCGAGGTTACCCTGGCTGGCGGGACACGCACTTCAAAAATTGCGACGAGTGCATCAGCAGGTGTGGTGGAAGAAGTTCGCAATGGCAGCTTTTCGTTCGAGATCTACGCGGGACCCCAGGAGTCACAGCGCCTGCAGCGAATGGGTCAGGACTTCGACCATGTAAACCCCTATGGCTGGCGCTTTCTTCAGGGTGTAGTGCATCCGATTGCATCGAAGGTCATCCAGGCCCTGCTCTGGATGCACAATCGCCTGAATCTGACGTATGGGTGGGTGCTGGTCATTCTGGGAATTCTGGTGCGGTTTGCGCTATGGCCGCTCAATCAAAGCACCATGCGCTCGAGCCTCAAGATGCAGGAGCTGCAACCGAAGCTGGCCGCTGCCCAGAAGAAGTACAAGGATCCAGTACAGCAGCGCGAAGCGATAATGAAAGTCTATCATGACGCAGGAGTGAGCCCTTTCGCCGGATTGACCGGATGTCTTCCGGCGCTCCTCCCAATGCCGATTCTCTTCGCGCTGTTCTTCGTTTTCCAGAATACGATCGAGTTCCGCGGTGTGCCATTCATGTGGCTGCACGACATCTCGATCAAGGATCCGCTCTACATTCTGCCTTTGCTCATGGGTGCGTCCATGTACCTGCTGTCCTGGATTGGAATGCGTAATGCTCCTCCAAATCCACAGGCGAAAATGATGGGCTACATGTTCCCCGTGATGATGACGGTGGTGCTGATCAACATGGCTTCGGGCCTCAATCTCTACTACACGGCGCAAAACATCGCGGCGCTTCCACAGCAATGGCTGCTGGCGAGGGAACGCGCAAAAGCGCGTCCGGCGGGGTAAGGGGGATCCATGCTGCGTGTCACCTACATTGGTCACGCAACGCTACTAATTGAAGTCGGCGGGAAACGGATCCTTACGGATCCCAATTTTGATCCAGCGCTGGGGAAATTTCTAGCGCGCGTGAGCCCACCCGGCATCGCTCTCGAAGCACTTCCGAAACTCGATGCGATCCTGCTGACACATGCGCACGCCGATCACCTGTCGTTTGATTCCCTCGACGCGCTACCGGATGACATACCACTGTTCGCTCCCCCGGTGATAGCCAAATGGCTGAGAAAACAGGGGTACGGCCACGCGGTTCCTGTCGCTCCTGGCGAGGGAGTGGAGCTCGAGGGCGTAAATATCCGGGCCGCTTCGGCGATGCACAGAGGGAACCGCTATGGCGTGGATCGCTGGAGAAGCGCCGCCAATATGTATCTTATTGATACGAATACAGTGTCGTGCTTCTTTGCCGGTGACACGGCCCTGACGTCCGAGACGACCCAACTCGTCGAGACGAATCTGGTCGCCAGCGGCCGCAACCTGGATCTTGCTCTTCTCCCCATTGGACATGCGCCGTGGTGGAAGCCGGGATTTCGCAAAGGACACCTGACGAGCAGCGATGCGCTCATTCTCTTCGAGCGGTTGAATGCCAGGTATTTCATTCCGTACCACTGGGGGACCTTCAACCACGTCACATCGACTGCTTTCGACGCGATTGACAGGCTGAGGGCGACGCTTAGGGACCATCCCATGAATCCGGCAGTGAAAATTCTGGAACCGGGCACAACATTCATTCTTCCGACGGCTGGCGCGTGATGTCAGCTGGTAGGAATGGGGTGCACCTCGAGGACACGATCGTCGCTGTCGCGAGCGCAACGGGCCGCGGCGCAGTCGCTCTCGTAAGGCTCAGCGGTCCGGAAGCGTTTTCGATTGCCCTCAGGCATCTGCGAACCACGCCGCCGGAGCCGCGTGTAAGCCAGCTGTGTGATGTGTTCGATGACGAGCAGAAACTCGATCAGGCTCTCGTAACGATGTTCCCGGGTCCCAATTCATTCACCGGCGAAGACACGGTCGAGTTCTCCACGCACGGTGGTTACCTGGTTCCGAGCACAATAGTGGCGACTCTGATTTCGTCAGGGGCGCGACAAGCGACGCCCGGAGAATTTACACGGCGCGCCGTACTCAACGGCAAGCTCGACGTCCTTCAGGCTGAAGCAATAGGCGATCTCATAGACGCGAGTTCCCATGCTATGCAGCAGACCGCCCTTAACCAACTCGATGGAGGTCTGTCGCGTCGTCTCCTTAGCCTGAGAAATGAGCTGATCGGCCTCGAGGCGCTCATTGCCTACGATGTCGATTTTCCGGAAGAGGATGATGGACCAATCCCGCGAGAAAGGATTGACCGAGCCGCGGAAGGAATCGCAAGCGCTCTCGAAGCGCTGCTCTCTACGGCACCAGCCGGCGAAGTCATTCGCGATGGCGCCATCGTCGTCATCGCGGGCCCCCCGAATGTCGGCAAGTCGTCGCTCTTCAACGCGCTGCTGGGCAGATCTCGTGCGATCGTGACCGAAATACCCGGCACCACGCGAGATGCCCTTGAGGCTGTGATCGATAGCGGCAAGTGGCCCCTGCGTCTCGTGGATACCGCGGGGCTTCGAGAAACCGAGGATCGAATCGAGCGCCTTGGCATCGAAGTAAGCGAGCGCTATCTGAACAGCGCGCATGTCGTGCTTGCGTGCGCGGAGGATTGGAGAAGCCTCGAGGAGACAATCAGCCTCGTGAGCCGCAACTCGACGGCGCCCGTTCTGGCGGTTCGCACCAAAAGCGATTTAGTATCACATCGCGACGAAGGTATCCATTCGCGGATCGGGATTCCAGTAAGCGCGGAAACAGGAACCGGCCTTCAGGAGCTATTGGGTGCCATCGACGAAGCGGTCGATGGACGACACGGGGAGATCGTTCCCGATCTGCCCATACTGACGAGAGCTCGTCATCGGAAAGCGATCAGTACAGCGCGTTCAGAGCTTGGACAATTCACAGTAGTCTGGCGGGAAGAGAAACTTCCGGCGGTGATCGCTGCCGTACATGTCCGGACCGCGCTCCACGCGCTCGAAGAGCTGATAGGAGCCGTGGAAGTCGAGGATGTGCTCGACCGGGTGTTTAGCTCCTTCTGTGTTGGAAAATGAGTCTAGGCCGAGGCAGCGGCAGAGCTGGCTAGCGATGTGATCTCGCCGGCTCCGGCACGGATCGCCCAGGAAAGCCCGCGTGAGTTGACAGCCGCCTCAACCATCTTCGTGCCGAGAAAATAACCGCTTCGCTCGGGGAAGACGTGACGCTCGACGGTTCGGGCGTCATCGCTCATCCCGCCCGAGAGATACCTGAGTCGCAGTCCCAAACCGGCGCGATCGAGATCGTTGCTGAGCGCTCTCGTCATCAAAGGCTCTAGCTCGCGGACACTGGCGTACTCGCGTCTCGTGTAGCCGTAGTACTCCCAGGCCGCATGCCCGGGGCTGATGGTTCTCGAGGCAATCGTGGCCAGGCCTTCGTTGATCATGAGCTCGCGGAGCGAGGCACGCCTGCCGGTTTCCCAATACGAGTAATACCCGCCCGCATCGTCGATCAGCTGTTTCATCTCGCTTCGGCTGGTTGGCGAGGTATAGCGGACCGTGTGCGCGATCTCGTGGGTGAGCCACAACGGGATCAATTCCGGATCGAGTCCGAGCCCCTGGGTCTCCGGGTTGGTTACGCTGGTAAAATGCTCGAGGCAAACGAATGCGATTCCCTTTCCCTCGACCACGAGCTCGCCTGCATTCGCCGCGCCGACACCGACCATGAGCACAACGTCGATGTCCGTGTCGACATCGAAGAGTGTTCGGCATTGCTCTTCTGTATTTCGGGCCAGCGAGACGACGTCGATTCTTTCGAGCATCGTCCGGAGGTCTACACGGCTCGCAAGTGCGGCAGAACGAACGACTTCCAGAAAATGCGGCCCAGCCGGGTCCAGCACGTAGTTGTGCCAGTAGGCTTCCAGGAAGCGGCGGTGATTTTCAAAGTAGCGGAGATAGGCGGCGACACGGTCTGTACTGTTGTGAACTGCGAAAAAGTCAGGCAGTAGGTTGATGAGCATCAACGACCAGGTCGCGGGGTGGTGAGCCAGTCGCGGGTTTTGCGATGCGAGAAGATACAATCGACCGAAACTCTCAACAAGGCCGATCTCTTCCGCATCGATTTCAAAATCGTGGCACAGATATTCCCATCTGTATTTCTGAGCTTCGAAGCGCTGAAAGGAGGAGTAGCCATGACAACGCTGCGTCAGATCGAGCTTCGTTGTCCCGTATGTGACAACGAGTTCAAGTCCCAGAGCGTAGTTTCGACGAATGCGTTTGGGGGTAAAAGGACCGATTTTCACGAACGGGCTGCCGGAACGCAGCCGCTTGCCTATCTCATCCACATGTGCAGCGAATGCGGCTACTCCGGTGGAGAGGCAGATTTTACGCCCGCGACGGATGTGAGCCCGGGGCTGAAACAGCACGTTCTCACGGAGCTCGCTCCGCTTCGACCGTCGCTAGTTTGTGGCTCGGAAAAGTATGAGGCCGCCGCCAAGGTCGCTCAATGGCAAGGCCTCGATCCTCGTCACATTGCGGATCTCCTTCTTCGTGCCGCCTGGTGCTGTGTCGATGAGGGAGATGGGGAAGCGGAGCGGTACTTCCGGCGTCATGCCGCGTGGATGTTCGAAGAATCGCTCCAGGCCTACGATGCCGTTCCGAGGGAAGAGCGAGCAATCCTCACCTATCTGGTCGGTGAGCTCTGGAGGCGAATCGGGGATGTAAAGAAGGCGACAGCCTGGTTCGAGCTGGTCGCCAGTGAGGTGACGGATGCACAGAGCCAGCAATGGGTCATCGACGCCGCAGACCAGCAGAAGCTGAACCCCAGGGAATGGTTCGGCTAGCGTTCAGCGGGTGCCGAACAATCTGTCTCCAGCATCTCCAAGGCCCGGCAGGATATAACCCTGCTTGTTGAGTTCCCGGTCAAGTGCCGCACAATAGATCTGGACATCTGGATGCGCCCGACTGAGAAACCGGACTCCCTCGGGAGCGGCAACTAAACAAAGAAATCGAATCCGGTTTGCGCCTGCTCGCTTCAGCGAGGTGACAGCGGCAGCAGCGCTTCCTCCGGTGGCAAGCATCGGGTCGAGCAGGAAGAAGTCCCGCTCGGCCGTGTCCCCCGGCACCTTGAAATAGTAGTCAACCGGCTGCAAGGTGCCGTGGTCCCGGTAGAGTCCGATATGGCCAACCCGCGCGGATGGCACGAGGCGGAGAATTCCCTCCACCATTCCGAGTCCGGCGCGTAGAATCGGAACGAGCGTAAGTTTTTTGCCGCTGATGTGCCACCCCGATGTTTTCTCGAGCGGAGTGTCTACTTCTCTCGGCTCGAGACTCAGCTCACTGGTGGCTTCGTACGCCATGAGCATCGCAATCTCATCGACGAGTTCCTTGAAGGTTTTGGTCTCGGTGTGCTGGTCCCGCAGGATCGTCAGCTTGTGCTGAACGAGGGGATGCCGGATAATAGTCAGAGAGGGGAATTCCTTGACGCGCTCGATCATTCTAGCCCCACGATTCCGGCATTAGAACTGTGAACACTCATCGGCCCATAATCTCTAATCCCTGATGAAAGAATACCAGGCTGTAGTGGTCAAGCTGACGCGGCATACGCGCGAGGACGAAGACACCCTCACCGATCTTCTAAACGAGAGAAGCAGAGGAGGATGGGAGCCAGCCCTGATGTCGCAGGACGAGCAACGGCTCACGATCCTGTTTCAGCGCGATGCAGTAGCAGAAGGATAGCTGGTTGGAGATAACGTTCGTTGGCGCAGCGCGCGAAGTCACAGGCTCCTGTCATCTCCTTCACGTCAATGGTTACACCGTAGCCCTTGATTGCGGGATGTTTCAGGGAAGGCGGCAGGAGTCAGCCGACAAGAACCGCAAGCTTCCTCTGCCGATCAAGGATCTCGACGCCGTTGTTCTCTCGCACGCACACATCGACCACTCGGGACGCCTTCCATACCTGATCGCGGAAGGGTACGCCAAGACGATCTGGGCAACGGCGGCAACGCGGGATCTGTGCGCGATAATGCTTGCCGACTCGGCCCATATCCAGGAGAAGGACGCAGAGTTTCTGGCCAAGCGGAAAAAGGAGTTCATCGAGCCTTTGTATGGAATGCGACACGCGGTGCGTACGATGGATCTGATGGTCGGTGTTCCCTATAACAAGCCGTTTGACGTTGTGCCCGGAGTACGTGCCAGCTACGTCGATGCCGGTCACATCCTTGGCTCCGCGTCCGTCCTGGTCGACTGTACGGAAGGAGGCAAGACCAAGCGGTTGGTCTTTTCCGGAGACATTGGCAGAAGTGGCCTCGCCATAATACGCGACCCGATTCCACCCGACGGCGCCGACGCCCTGATCATGGAATCGACCTAGGGAAACAGGGACCATGAATCCGTAGAAGGCGCCCGAGCACAATTGGCTCAGGTGGTCCGCGAGACCGCCGCTCGGGGAGGCCGCATTCTCATCGCTGCATTCGCGGTTGGCAGAACGCAGGAAATGATCTACGCCCTGCATGGCCTCGTCAGGGAAGGCGCGATCCCGGCGATTCCGATCTATGTCGACAGTCCCCTGGCGATCGATGCGACGACCGTGTTCGAAATGCATCCGGAAAGCTTCGACCGGTCCGAAGAGATGGTACTGAAGGTGAGTGAGCTTTTCCGGTTCGATCTTCTCCACTATACGCGCGATGTGGAGGAGTCAAAGGCCATATCGCGCGCTCATGGCCCGATGATAGTAATCGCCGCATCGGGAATGATGGAGAACGGGCGAATTCTTCATCATCTGGCGCAGGGGGCAGGTGATCCGAGGAATACCATTCTAGTGGTCGGTTTTCAGGCTGAGCATACGCTCGGCCGAAGGGTCGTGGAGAGACAACCGGTTCTTCAGATCTTCGGTGAGGATGTTGCTCTGCATGCGCGCGTCGAGGTCATCGACGGGTACAGCGCGCATGCAGACAGGACGGAGCTGACGACCTGGCTAGGGCGTGTCAGGGATAAGTCACCGAAGCTGGGACCGGTTTGGCTGGTACACGGAGAAGCTCCGGTGCAGGACGAATTCAAGGCTGCCTTGGTAGCAAAGGGGTATTCCGTCGAGTGTCCGGAGCCCCACACGAGACGCGCTTTCTAGCGTAGCTTCTACGAATGAAGCGTTCTGCGAAAGCAAAACATGCCCTAAAGATTGCTCGGCGGATTCTCACGGTCCTGGTTGTGGCGGCATTTGCGCTTTGGATCACTTCCGCTATTGCTGTTCTTATTTGGAGCTCACGCGATGAGGCTCGGCCGGCACAGGCGATAGTCGTACTAGGTGCTGCGCAGTACGCTGGTAAACCATCGCCGGTGCTTCGTGCCCGGCTCGATCATGCACTCGATCTCTGGAACCGCCATCTGGCGTCGCTGTTGATACTTACAGGCGGAACGGGAGCAGGCGATACTACCAGCGAAGCGGCGGTGGGAAGAAACTACGCCCGGAAACACGGCGTTCCGGACAGCGCAATTCTGGTGGAGAACGAAGGCCGGACGACCAGCGAGTCAATGCGCGCGGTGGCGGGCATGCTCGAGGTACGCGGGCTTCAAACGGCTCTTCTCGTCAGTGATCCCTTTCACATGCTGCGCCTGAGGATCCTGGCGAGGCGTTTCGGGTTTACTCCTTACACGTCTCCCACGCAAACCAGTCCCATCTCACCGAACCGGGAAGAGCGTTGGAAGTATATTTTCAGCGAATCGCTCAAAGCACCGCTCGCCTTCTTTTTCGAGAGGAAGTTGTGAAGAAGAGAACTCTTTTAGTGGCATTGTGCTACTTAATTCTCGGCGTTCTGGCGGGGACGCGCGCCGATGCGCAGGCCACGCCTCGTATCCAGTTCGAGAAATATCAGCTCCCGAACGGTCTCGAGGTCATTCTCCATCAGGATCACTCGACTCCGATCATCGCGGTCGACACGTGGTATCACGTCGGCTCTGGTGACGAGCAGATCGGGCGAACCGGGTTTGCTCATTTGTTCGAGCACATAATGTTCATGGGCTCGCAGCACGTTCCAGTCGGCACGTTCGACCAGCTTCTTGAATCAGCCGGTGCCAACAACAACGGCTCGACGACGGAAGACCGCACCAACTACTATGAGGTGTTGCCGTCGAACGCGCTGGCCCTGGCGCTGTGGCTCGATGCGGACAGGATGGGATTTCTCCTGCCGACGATGGATCTCGCCAAGGTCGATCTGCAGCGCGACGTGGTGAAGAACGAGCGGCGACAGCGCGTCGACAACGTGCCGTATGGGCGGGCGGACGAAATCATCCTTGCCGCGCTCTATCCCAAAACACACCCCTACTCGTGGCCGGTGATCGGCTCGATGTCCGATCTCAGTGCCGCATCGCTGACGGACGTGCAGAACTTCTTCAAGACCTACTATGCACCGAACAATGCGACTCTGACTATCGCTGGAGATTTCGATCCAGCGACAGTGAAGCAACTGGTGGCCCAGTACTTCGGGAGCATTCCCCGGGGGCCGGAAGTGAAGAGGAGGCTCACCGTCCCCAGCGTCACGATCCCACGTGACACTTTCCTCGTTCTCGAGGACAAGGTTCAGCTGCCTCGCGTCTTCTATACGTGGCACTCGGTGAAGGGCTTCTCGAAGGACGATGCTGCTCTCGACATCCTCGCTCAGATCATCGCCAACGACAAGAATTCGCGCCTGTACAAGAAGCTCGTCTACGACCTGCAGATTGCACAGAACGTGGGCGCGTTCCAGGATGGTTCGCGCCTCGATGGAAAATTCCAGATCGATATCACTCCCAAACCAGGTCAGAAGGTCGCGGACATCGATCGAATCGTTCAGGCTGAGATCGCCAATGTCATCAACACCGGTGTGGCGCCGCGCGAACTCCAGCGAGCCCAGAATCTGTACAAAGCGAGCTTCCTAAACCGACTGGCAAGCGTATTAGGGAAGGCCGAGGTTCTCAACTCGTACAATTACTTCGTCGGCAATCCTGATTACGTGCAGCAGGATGCCGCGCGCTACGAGCGTGTCACCGCAGCCGATGTGCAGCGGGTCGCGAAGACCTACCTCGGCCGTCCGAAAATCGTTCTTACCGTCGTTCCAGAGGGAAAGAAAGACATGATGCTAACCGCAAGCGGAGGTGCTCGATGAGGGTTATCGGAGCTACAAGCGCGCTGGCTCTGCTCGCCGTCCAGTCGGTTGCTTCCGCGCAAGGAACGTTTGACAGAAGCAAACCACCCGAACTGGGTCCTCCGCCTCGGGTATCGCTTCCCCCAATTCTTACGAGGCAGCTGCCGAATGGTCTGAAGCTGATGATCGTCGAGCAGCACGAGCTCCCACTCGCGGATTTTGTTCTTCTAGTTGGGAGCGGCGGCACGGTCGACCCGGCGGGCAAGACGGGGGTCGCAAACCTGACTTCGTCCATGCTGCGCGAAGGTACGACAAGCCGGAAAAGCCTCGACATTGCCGATCAGATTGCATTCCTTGGCATCAACCTCTCTCCGACGAGCAGCTGGGAATCGAGCACGCTGTCACTCCACACTCCGACGGCGCAGCTGGACAGTGCATTGGCTCTGTTTGCCGACGTTGCTCTTCATCCATCGTTTCCGGCAAACGAGTTTGAAAGGATAAGAAAAAACCGTCTGACCGATCTCCTCCAGCTGCGCGACCAGGGACCAGCGATCGCGAACATCGCGTTTCCGGCGATCATCTACGGCAGCGCCCATCCTTATGGCCTTCCACTAATAGGCACGGAAGCGTCCGTAAAGTCGCTCACGACCGCCGATCTACAGTCATACTACCAGACGAACTTCAGGCCAAACAACGCGACCCTGATCGTCGTGGGCGACGTGAGCCCCGCCCAAGTCGAGCAGAAGATCAATGCGCTCTTCGGCAACTGGCAGCGCGGAGATGTTCCGCAGCTCAACTACAGTGAACCGCCCAAGTCAGGCACCACCACGATCTATCTGATCGACAAACCAGGTGCTGCCCAGTCGTCCTTTCGCATCGGATCCGTAGGCGTACCACGCTCAACGGGGGATTATTTCGCGCTGACGGTTATGAACACGATCCTGGGTGGATCCTTCAGCAGCAGACTCAACCAGAACCTTAGAGAGTTGCGAGGCTACACCTACGGTGCCGGCTCCCGCTTCGATATGCGACGTGCGGCGGGACCCTTCACGGCATCAGCAGAGATTGTGTCGGCGAAAACAGATTCGGCCCTTCTCGAGTTCATGAAAGAGCTGAATGGAATCCGCCAGACGGTTCCAACCAGCGAGCTGTCCCGCGCGAAACGCTATCTGCAGCTACAGCTTCCGGGAAATTTCGAGACAACACAGCAAATTGGAGCTGCGCTAGTGCCCGTGGCGCTGTACGGACTCCCACTCGACTACTTCAACAATTACGTGCAGAACATTGAGGGTGTCACCCAAGGCGATGTGGCCAGGGTTGCGCAGCAGTACATCAATCCCGGTTCTCTTGCCGTCGTAATCGTCGGCGACCGAAAGACAATCGAACAGGGGTTGAAAGCCGTCAACGTTGGCCCGATCGCGGTCAGGGACATATCGGGGCAGCCTATTCAGTAACCGCGTCCAACCAAGGAGAACACGATCTTATGCTGGGTCGTGTCCTCTTTTTTGGGATCACTGAAGACTACCTGCCAGGGGCTATCGGCGTGTCTGCTGTTGGCTGCGGGCTCGAGCCAGAGTTCAACGCCTCGACCATCCAGCGCCAGTAATCCTCGCCGGCAATTTCGGCAACATCGTTGTGCCCGGCTTTGTCGACGAGCAGGAATCCCCCTTTTCGTTTGGCAGCTTTGTAGACCTCAACCCCCATTCTGAAAGGCACGATGCGGTCGCGCTTGCCGTGGGACACCGAGACCGGAACATCGAGCTCGGAGACAACGCCCGTGGTATCGAAGTGAATTCGTGAGATAGCTCTCCAGATAATGGAAATGGGCGGCCACACGATTAGTCTTGCCATCGCGCGAGCCGAAGAGAACGGCGACTGGAGAAGCAACGCACCAGGCGGATGGATTTCGGCTAGCTCGGCTGCCACGGCACTGCCGAGCGAGTGACCGAAGTAAGCCATCCGTGTGCGATCGATACCAAACGCGATTCGCAGATGGTCGTAGGCCGCGCGGGCGTCGAGCTTCGAGCTCGAGTAAGTGGGGCTCCCGTCAAGCAACATGTAACCACGATATTCGGCGAGAAAAACGGCGAATCGGGTATGACGCTCAACGGCCCGTGCCCAATCGAGCTGCCATACGGCAAGGTCGGCGTTTCCATGGAAGCAGAGCAGAACACCGGGTGCAGTTCCGGGATCCCCGATCATGAAGCCGGTGAGCCGCTGCCCATCAACTGCGTCGTAAGAGACGCGCCCGGACTCGGGCAGCGCCTCAAGCAACCGGGGCGGCTGAAACAGGATTCGTTCCTGCGACCACCAAAGCAGAGACAACGATCCGACCAGCAAAGCGAGAAGGACAAGCGCGGCGATCACATGCGGGCGTCGAGGGGGTTCCAGTGGGTTTGTATGGCGGGCAATTTAAGACAATGCGAATTCCGGTAGAAACCTTCCACCTCGACAACGGTCTGTTCGTGACGCTCTCGGAGGATCACACTGCGCCAATCGTGGCCGTGAACCTCTGGTATCACGTAGGGTCGGCGAATGAAAAAGCCGGCAGGACCGGATTTGCGCATCTCTTCGAACACATGCTCTTCCAGGGCTCAGCGCACGTTGGATCGAACGAGCATTTCGAGCTGATACAACGTGCAGGTGGAACATTAAACTGCTCGACATGGCTCGAGCGAACCAACTACTTCGAGACGGTACCATCAAACGAACTGGCCCTGGCCCTTTGGCTGGAAGCGGACCGCATGGGGGAGCTGCTTCCCGCGATGACGCAGGAAAAGCTGGATACGCAGCGTGAAGTCGTTAAGAACGAACGACGATGGTCAGTGGACAACCAGCCGTACGGCACTATGCTCGAAAAGCTGCAGGAGCTGGTGTTTCCCCCGTCGCACCCTTTCCAGCATTCGCTCATCGGCTCAATGGAGGACCTATCGGCTGCATCGCTGGAAGACATAGCCAAGTTTTTTGCTACTTACTACACGCCCGACAACGCGGTTCTCTCCATTGCAGGGGATTTTGACTCGACGGAGGCGCGCAAGCTTGTCACTGATTACTTCGGACCGATTCGAAGCGGGGAAGGGAGACCGGCGTTGCCACCGATGAATCTCCCGCCTGTGTTCGGAAGCCGATTGCGGGAAGTTGTCTACGATAACGTCAGTCTCGCGCGATTGTTCATGGCGTTTCGGTCGCCGGTTTTTGGGAGCGAGAAGTACTACGCTGCGAGCGTGGCTTCTGCCGTGCTGGGGATGAGAAAGGGAAGCCGCCTTCATCGGTCTTTGGTGCGGGAGCGGCAGATAGCGGCAGATGCCGGTGCATTCACGTTCGACCTGGCCAAGGGCACCGATATTCTGGTCGTCGATGTCACCGCACGTCCGGAAACTTCCGTGGCCAGACTCGAGGAAGAGGTCGAACGTGAAATTGACCTGATCCATCGCGAAGGTGTTACGGAGACGGAAGTGAAAAGAGCCGTCGCCCTCATCGAGACTGATTTGCTCGCGTCCCTTCAATCTGCGGGTGAGAGAGCAGACAGGCTCTCGATGTTTGCCACCTATTTCAAGCGGCCGGAGCTGGTCAACGAGCAGGCCGACAGCTACCGCTCGGTAACAACCCGGAGAGTCAACGAGCTCATCTCCGAGCGATTCGGCGAAGAAAACAGGGCAAGTCTTCTTTACGTTCCGAAGGAAGGAGTCGAATCCGAGAGTGTACTGGCCGCTGCCGTCGGCACGGGTTGATGGTCACCGCGCTCCGTCCGAAACAAGGACCAGCCCGGAACTACCATTTCCCGGATTTCCATGACGAGATCTTGCCCGGTGGAATTCGTCTCGTCACGGCTCCGGTTGCAAAGCTACCCGTGGTCACAGTCTTGGTGGTCGTCGACGCCGGCTCTGCAAACGATCCAAATGGCAAGGAGGGCGTCGCTGCCCTGACTGCCGGCACCCTTCTCGAGGGCACCAAGCAGTTTGATGGAGCGGAGCTCGCGGAAAAGTTCGAGCAGCTGGGGACATCCGTCGAGTCCGGCGCTGATTGGGACAGCGCATTCATCAAGATCACGGTGCTGTCAGGGCAGGTGGAAGAAGCGACGAAGCTCCTTGGTGAAGCCATCAGCAGTCCGGTTTTCCCCGAGCGTGAAATCGAGCGAGGCAAGGCCGAACGCCTCGCGGAGATTCTTCAGCTCGAAACAGAGCCACGAGGATTGGCCGACGAGAAGTTCTCGGAATTTCTGTACGCCGAGGAATCCAGGTACTCCAAGCCCGATGAGGGAAACACCGCGAGCGTAAGCGCGTTGTCGCGGAAAGACGTTGAGGAGTTCTATAGATCCGGATACCGGTCTGGATCGACGACCGTGATCATCACAGGGGACATATCGACGGAGGCGGCACGCGCACTAGTCACCCGTGCGTTTCAGCACTGGCCTTCCGGACGGGCGCCGCATCGACCGCTGATAGCAACGGCGCGGACGACTCGGAAGAGCGTTCACATCGTGGATAAGCCGGAAGCGCCGCAATCGGAGCTGCGGGCCGGGCATGTCGGCCTGCCGCGCAACCATCCCGATTTTTTCCCCACGCTCGTGATGAACGCCGTTCTCGGCGGCCTCTTCGGCTCGCGGATCAACCTGAATCTCCGCGAGGCACACGGGTACACATATGGAGCTTCGTCGTTCTACGACTGGCGACGTGGGCCAGGTCCATTCGTCGTATCGACAGCTGTGCAGAGCGAGGTGACAGCGCCGGCGCTGCACGAGATCCTTCTCGAAATCGAGCGAATCCGCAGCGAGCGAATTTCAGAAGAAGAGCTGTCGCTGGCCCGAGATTATCTCGATGGAGTGTTTCCCATTCGATATGAGACAACTGCGGCGATCGCATCTGCTCTCGCGACCCTCGTGATCTACAATCTGCCCGCTGACTACTACGACTCCTACCGAAGGAACGTCCGTGGCGTGTCAGCGGATGCAGTCCTCCAGGCAGCCAGGTTACACCTGCATCCTGACGAGCTGCAGACGATCGTAGTCGGTGACGCACGGGTCATTCGCGCTTCAGTGTCCGAGTTGAATGTCGGGGACATGCACGTTCACGCCTCCTAGGTTCAGCCGCGATGGAAGGAGAAAAGAACGCCGGTCGGATAGAATCCAGGCGAGTTTATGCAGGGAAGGTCATCTCGCTCGATGCCGACACCGTCCGGTTTCCCGACGGATCCATCGGAGAGCTGGAGATGATCCGGCATCCAGGCGCGAGCGCAATTGTGCCCTTCCTGAGCGACCCACGAGGGGAAGATCCACAGGTGCTGATGATCCGTCAGTACAGGTACGCGGCCGAGGGCTACCTCTACGAGATCCCAGCGGGAAGACTCAATCAGGGAGAAAGTCCGCGCGATTGTGCCGCGCGAGAATTGAAAGAGGAGACGGGGTGCACAGCTGAGCAGTTTGAGCACCTGCTCACGATGTACACGACCCCCGGGTTCACGGACGAAAAAATCCATCTCTTCATGGCAACCGGATTGGTCGCCGGCGAGACTAAGCATGAGGCGGATGAGTTTCTCGATCTCCACCCGATGCGGCTCTCCCGAGCGTTGGAGATGGTGGAGGCAGGTGGAATTCAGGATGCCAAGACTGCACTCGGTCTCCTGTTCGCCGCGGGTTTTCGCGCAGGTCGTTAACCCTTCGGGCCAAATTGGCGTCTAATCAATGAAAAGACGCTGACATGTCATGTAAATAGGACAGAAGTGGCAGAATCTGGACAGGCCCAATCTTGAGCCAGCCGCCATAAGTCCTTTACTGGCAACGGGTTATTCCAGACCGGCATTGGGCACACGCCGTGCATTACATGACAGCTCAGAATGTTCCAGTAGTAGAGATGTGCACGATTCCGTGTCGTGAGTGTCTCTCAATTAGAGATAGAGGAGAGAAAAATGTCTAACATCGTCCGTAAGCAAGCGGTATCGGTGGAAGGGCCGAGCGTAAGGGAGCGCTTGCAGGCGATGGATGACTCAGCCGTCGTGACTGCATTCCTTGGTGGAGAGGAGCGCGCCTTCTCGGAACTGGTTACACGCTACCAGACCCGTCTCCTGAACTTCGTATACCGCACGATCGGTGACCGGGAAAAGGCAGAAGATCTGGTGCAGGAGGTTTTCATCCGTGTCTACCGCCACCTGCATCGCTTCGACCGCTCGAAGAAGTTTTCGACCTGGGTCTATACGATCGCCTCGAATCTGGCGAAGAACGAGCTACGCAATCGCTCACGCAACCCGCTGGTTCTCTTTCAGACGGTTCAGAAGAACTTTCAGGACGACGACCGTCCTCTGCAGTTTGAGGACACCACGTCCCGTCCGGATGACATGTACCGTAAGCGCCATCTGCGGGAGATCGTAGAAGAGAGCGTCGCCAAGCTCCCTGAGCACCACAGGAACGTGTTTGTCCTGCGTGAGCTCGAGGGCAAGTCGTACGAGGAGATCGCCGAGATCACCGATTGCAATCTTGGGACGGTCAAATCCCGTCTTAACCGGGCAAGAAATTCGTTCGCGGAAATCATTGCCCCATATGTAGATTAGGTCCGACGATTCGGGAACAGGCGCCCCCCTGGTGGGTACCTGTTACCGAACCCTCAACCTATCTACATGGATTGTCGCGATTTTTGTGATCAGCACGTTGCTTTTGTAGACGATACCCTTGCGGGGATCGAGCTGGTCCGCATGCAGCGACACCTTGCTGAGTGTGAGAACTGCGCGAAGCACGATGCGAAGATCCGCCGAGCGCTTCTGCTCTTCAGAAACCTTCCGAGCATAGAGCCATCCGAAGATTTCTCCCGGCGCCTCGAAGCCCGTCTCAGAGAATGTGACAGCGGCCATTTGCTGGCAGCTACGCAGCGCAATCTCAGACGTGGTGCAATCGCGGCGACACTCGCCAGCGCTGCCATGCTCGGGTACATAGGGATGACGCTGTACCACCGTACCGATGCTCCACGCGATCTCATCATGCCCCCAGTGGTCGCAACAATTCCGGAGCCGGAGCTCAGCCCCATTACGACCTCGACACCGGCGATCGTTGCCTCCGTTACGGCAGGGCTGACTATATGGCCAGCGGCTCTGTTTGCGGAACAGGCTCCGGTGCGGTTTGCGCATTCCAGGCTCGAGCTGACGAACTACACGCGTTAGCGCTCGAGAACCATCGGCAGCCCAGTAGAGCGGCCGTATATTTGGAGGATGTCCGCATCCTCTCTCAAAACAGTTCGTGATGCGATCAAACGCCGGTCATTCGACGGCGTTTATTACATCTGGGGAGAGGATGACTATCAAAAGGACGGCGCGGTCCGGCAGCTAATCGACGCCGCTCTCGATCCCGGAGCAAGGGACTTCAATCTGGACACGAGGCGATCCTCCGAGCTCGACGCCGAGACCCTCGGAGTGCTCCTCTCCACACCACCGATGATGGCGGAGAGACGCGTGATCGTGCTTCGCGAGGTCGGAGCGCTCAAGAAAGATGCGCGCAAGGTCCTCGATCAATACCTGACGCATCCCGAGCCTGATCTGCTTCTCCTCATGACAGGAGCTGCCGGATCCAAGGCAGATGCGACGCTCTCAGCATCGAGCACATCGCTCCCATTCGAACCCCTCACCGGTGATCGCATCCCCAAGTGGATCACGCACCGGGCGACCACCGAACTGGGCGTCAAGATCAGCGAATCGGCTGTCGAACTCCTTCAGGCGGCCGTTGGCAGCGACCTGCATCAACTGTCAGGAGAGCTGGACAAGCTTGCGAGCTACATTGAGGGCCATAACGACGAGATTGATGAAAATGCTGTGGCGGCTGTCGTGGGGGTACGGCGTGGCGAGACCCAGGCTGACCTCCTGGACGCGGTAGCCGATCGTAACGCCCCTCGCGCCCTTGGGCTGATCTCTCATGTCCTTACTCAGCCGAAAACAACGGGCGTTTCAATCGTCATGGCATTATCGACACAGATGCTCGCCATCTCGTGGGGGCGCGCGAGACTGGATGAAGGTCTCTCGAGAGCTCGCCTGGCCCAGGAATACTTCGATCTTCTGAAAGAGACGGGGGCTTTTACAGGCCGGCCGTGGGGATCTGCCACTGCCGTCTGGGCTCGCGCCTCGGAACGCTGGACCCGCGAATTGCTCGATCGCGCACTCGATTCCCTGCTCGAGGCAGATGTGGCCTTGAAGGAGAGCAGAGTTTCGTCCGAAGAACAATTGCTGGCTACAGTAGTACTCAGCCTGTGCGCAGCCGACGAGAGAGACGCCGCCGCATGACAAAGTTCATTGTGCGGAGGGAGGTCCCGCCGCATGAGTCAATAGGAGAATGGTGAGATGTCTAGATGGCAAGGTCTTTTGGGTTTACCGCTATTTTGTGCCGGGTCGCTGGCAGCCGCTCAGGCCCCGGCGCGCCCGGCAGATCCGATTTTTGTGAGAGCTCAGACGCTCGTGAGCGATGGCAATGGGGTGGCAGGAAGGGCACTGATCGATTCCGTGATTGCAAAGACTCCACCGACCTCTCAGCTATACCCGCAGGCACTGTTCTGGCGCGCGACGCTGGCATCTAACGCCGCGGATGCCGAAAGCGATTACAAGCACATAGTAGTGGACTATCCACTTGCTCCCCAGGCTGAGGACGCGTTGCTGCGTCTGGCACAGCTCGAGCTTGCTCGCGGCGACCGCGATGGCGCACTCGGCCACCTGCAGCGAATCCCGCGTGACTATCCGCGGAGCAAATCGCTCGCGAGAGCCAGCTACTGGACCGCCCGGGTATTATTCGAAAAGAATGACATTCCCAATGCCTGTACGGCGAACACAAATGCGCTGGCGCAGGCAGATGCCTCAGAGGTCGAGCTGAGGAATCAGATTCAATATCAGGGGCAGCGTTGTCCGCTGGTCGCCTCTGTGCCAACGATAGCTTCTCCAACGACCGGCACGTCCGGAAATATTCCCGCGACAAATATTCCAGCGACTTCCGTAACTGCTTCCACAACGCCCGCGCGCACGCCCGCGAACGCATCGAGTGCCACTCCACCGCCTCCGAAGCCTGTCGCATCACCTGCTACGACAGGAAGACCGACAGCCGTCGACACCGCGCTGCCGACCGTTGTAAGCCCATCGACACCGTCCAAATCGGGCGCGCCGGCTCAACGTCCCAAGCCGCCAACCGAAGCCAGCGATTCAAAGCCGAGCATCGTCGATCCCGCGAAGGCGCCGAAGGCCGCTGCCGAAAAGCCGGCGACGAAGCCGAGCACCACGGTCTCACGCGGAAGCGGCTATTCGGTCCAGGTAGCTGCCTATAGCCATCGACCAGAAGCTGACAAACTCACCGCAACTCTGACCAAGCGCGGCTACTCAGCACGAGTAGACGGATCGGTTGCGCCTTTCCGGGTCAGGATCGGGCGTTACACAACCGAGAAGGAAGCGGAAGACGCACTAAAGAAGATCAAAGCCAGTCACATGGACGGTTTCGTGGTACGGGCGCCAGAACGGTGAGTCGCGGCGCATCAACACCGTTGATGCAGCAGTACCGGGAGATCAAGTCGCGTCATCAGGACGCGATTCTGTTCTTCCGGATGGGCGATTTCTACGAAATGTTCTACGAAGACGCTGAAGTGGCCTCGAGAACACTCGGTCTCACGCTCACATCCAGGAACAACGGAGGGGCGAGCGCAGTGCCACTGGCCGGAGTTCCGGTCAAAGCTGCCGGCGAGTATTTGCGGCGACTGATCCAGCACGGATTCCGGGTCTCCATCTGCGAGCAAACCGAAGATCCGAAGTTTGCCAAAGGCATCGTCAAGCGCGAAGTGGTGGAGACGATCACTCCCGGCGCGGCGTTCTCCGATGATCTGCTCGATGGCACTCGCAACAACTATCTATGCGCTCTCAACAGGGACGGCGAAACGGTGGGAATCGCGGCCGCCGATCTCTCGACAGGGGAGCTCAGGCTTACCGCCACTGGAATCCGGGACCTGGAATCCGCTTTGTCGCGATTCACTCCGCGGGAAGTGATTCTTCCACGCGGGGAGAGCCTCGCTCAAGTCCTGAAGGGGCCGATCGGTGAAGAAGGCCCGATGGTAACCGAGCGCGAAGCCTGGGAATTCGACAGCGAGCTCGGTCGGGATCAACTGGTTGAACACTTTCGGGTAAGCTCACTCGAGGCATTTGGTATCGAGAGCGGAGACAAGCCAGCCGTCGGGGCAGCGGGGGCATTGCTCCGGTATTTAAATGAGCTTCAGCCATCGGGCATGTCGCATCTCGCCCGTCCAAGTATCGAAAGGCCGGGTGGCGTACTGCCTCTCGACGAGATGACACGGCGAAATCTCGAGCTCGTCGAATCGATGAGGGGCGCGGAAACGTCGGGAACGCTTCTCGGAGTTCTCGACCGTACCCTCACGCCGATGGGCGCACGCCTGCTCCGGCAGTGGCTTCTCGCTCCCCTCGTCAACCGCGTTGATATCGAAGTGAGGCTTGGCGCTGTCGAAGCGCTGGGGGACGGTCTCATTCGTGACGCGATGCGGGAAGCTCTGGATGGTGTGCGCGACATTGAAAGGCTGGCGGGGAAGGCAGCCGCCGGTCGCGCCTCTCCCCGCGAGTTGCGGGCACTTGGTGATTCAATCGCGCGTCTGCCCGCGGTCGAATCAGCGCTGGAACGAGCTCGCGCGGCAGCCGCACCCGAAAACGATGCCGCATTCGGGAGACACATCGGCGTATGGGATGGCTGCGGGGATCTCTCCGACGAGATCATCCGAACACTCGTGGACAGGCCGCCGGTCACAATCGGGGATGAGTCGAGTGTGCGCGAAGGGGTCGACAGCAAACTGGACGAGTGGAGGGCGCTGCGCGACGGGGGCAAGGATGCCATCGCGAGGATTCAGGCCGAGGAACGAGCAAGGACTGGCATCAACTCGCTCAAGGTCGGTTACAACAAAATCTTCGGCTATTTCATCGAGGTGACGAACACCAATGTGCATCTTGTCCCCAGCGACTACCAACGAAGGCAAACGCTAGCAGGGGCGGAGCGGTACGTGACTCCTTCGCTCAAGGAATACGAAGAGCGTGTCCTTACGGCAGCGGAGCGAATAGAGGAAAGGGAGCGAGAACTATTCGAAACGCTCCGATCGCGGGTCGGCGGTCAGGTCGCTCGGCTGCAGGCGGTTGCCCAGGTCGTCGCCGAGCTCGATGTGCTTGGATCGCTGGCTGAAGTCGCGGCGAGAGAAGGGTACGTACGCCCCGTGCTGACCGACGATTTCGCGCTCGAGATAACAGCTGGCCGGCATCCGGTGGTGGAGAGGATGATGCCGCGCGAGAAGTTCATTCCGAACGACATCGCGCTTACGGAAGACGCCCGCATGATCATTCTCACCGGGCCGAACATGGCGGGCAAATCGACGGTGCTCCGACAGGTCGGCCTGATCGTGGTGATGGCACAGATCGGCAGTTTCGTTCCCGCGACGCGGGCGCGGATCGGCGTCGTCGATCGCCTCTTCACGCGGGTTGGGGCGAGCGACAATCTGGTGCGCGGCCAATCGACCTTCATGGTGGAGATGTCGGAAACGAGCGCCATTCTTCACACCGCGACCCGGCGAAGCCTGGTGCTGCTAGACGAGATTGGGCGCGGCACATCGACCTACGACGGAATCTCGATCGCCTGGTCGGTGAGCGAGCATCTGCACGACGCTGTCGGGTGCAAGACGATCTTTGCGACCCACTATCATGAGCTCACTCAGCTGGCGGACAATTTAGTTGCAGTACGCAACTATAACGTTCAGGTGCGCGAGGTCGGGGACCAGGTACTGTTTCTCCATCGCCTTCAACCCGGCGGCGCGGATCGGTCCTACGGAATCGAAGTGGGGAGACTCGCAGGCCTTCCACCCGCGGTTCTAAAGCGGGCGACGGAGCTACTGAGACTGCTGGAAGCGGAACAGATCGTGCCTCGATCAGGACGCGCATCACCGGTGCCGGCGGACACTGCAGACAGCCAACTGGCACTATTTGGAGTGATGGCGCATCCTGTCGTGCAACAACTGAGAAACGTGGACCCGAATTCGATGACGCCAATTCAAGCGCTCGAGATGCTCGCCCGACTCGTCGACGAAGTGAAGGGAAAGGGAGGATCAACTTGAGCACGCAACTACGCGCCAGAAACTCGGCGATACTCCTGGCGCTCGTGATCGGCACCGGGTGCAAAAATGGAGACGGGTCAGGGCTGCCATTTCAGACTGTTGGAAGACAGCCGGACGTCGCTCCGGTGATGCTCAACAAGGAACTCCCTTTCCGTTATCCGCCGGCGCTATATGCGCAGAAGGTTCAGGGGAACGTCACGCTCCGTATTTTCATCGATAGAGAGGGAGCGATAGTAGCCGACTCGACACGCATCGCAGAGACCTCGGGCTTCACCGCGTTGGATTCCGCGGCGATGAAGGGGTCGCGCGATCTGAAGTTCGAGCCCGCCAAGACTCAAGGTCAGCCGGTGCCTGTATCCATTCTCTTGCCGGTGTTCTTCAGACATCCCGACGCGCCGCCACTTGCTGGTGATTCAATCATCCCGCGCGATACCCCGACCGCGAGCAGCGCTGTCAAGCCGACCGATACGGCAAAACCGGACACGGCCGGTGCTTCCGCAACCAAGACGGCGGCGAAACCCGCGGCGCAGAAAGCGACGACAAAGCGCAAAACGAGTCGTTAATGAAGCACGAACGCAACCGCGAGCCCTACGACAACGTCCTCGAGACGATCGGGTGGACGCCGCTGATCAGGTTGAATCAGGTGACGCGCGGAATCCGTACTCCGGTTTATGCGAAGGCGGAGTTCTTCAATCCCGGCGGCTCGGTGAAAGATCGGATCGGCCTTCCGATCATCGAGCGGGCGGAGAAAGAAGGCAAGCTGAAACCGGGCGGGACGATAGTCGAAGGCACGAGCGGAAACACGGGTGTGGGTCTCGCAATCGCGGCAGCGCTGCGCGGATACAAATGCATCTTCACGATGCCGGACAAAATGTCTCAGGAAAAAGTCCGCTTGCTCAAAGCGTTCGGCGCGGAGGTCATCGTAACACCGACCGCGGTACCGCCGGATCATCCGGACAATTACGTGATGATGGCAAAGCGGATCGCGAAGGAAACGCCGAACGCTATCCTCGCCGATCAGTTCTACAACGATGCGAACCCCGAGGCTCACTATGCGACTACGGGGCCCGAGCTCTGGCAGCAGACCGGTGGCAAGATCACGCACTTCGTGGCGTCGGCAGGCACAGGCGGGACGCTCACTGGCGTCGGCCGCTACCTGAAGGAGCGTAGCAAGAAGGTAAAGGTGATTGCTGGCGACCCTGCCGGCTCGATACTGGCCGAGTACTGGCGTAGCAAGGGGAAAAACAAGATCGAGGGAACGCCGTACAAGATCGAAGGAATCGGACAGGACAAGCTTCCCGGCACGCTCGACATGAGCGTAATCGACGAGTACTACACAGTGAGCGACAAGGAATCGTTCGCGATGGCAAGGCGTCTCACGCGTGAGGAGGGTCTGTTCGTCGGCGGATCATCCGGGCTCATCACCTCGGTCGCGCTCAAGATCGCGCGCGAGATCGATGATCCGAAGGCATTGGTGGTGACGGTCCTGTGTGACACCGGTGAGCGCTATCTCTCCAAGCTCTATAGCGATGAATGGATGCGCGAAAACCAGATGCTCGACGTCCCCAAGGTCGCGCTCCACAGCGTGCTCGGAAGGAAGAATGGCGTTGCGCCCGCGGTAGTGAGCGTCGCGCCGGGCGCGACCGTCCGGCAGGCAATCGGCCTCATGAGTTTGCACGATGTCTCTCAGCTTCCCGTCATGGATGGCGCGAACTGCGTCGGATCGGTGAGCGACTGGTCGGTTTCCCAGAAGAGTCTGGAGAATCCGAAACTCCTTGAGACAACGGTCAGCGAAATCATGGATTCGCCGTTCCCGATGGTGGCGTCGGATCAGCCGGTAGACAACGTTGTAAAGCTGTTGTCAAAGGCAAATCCGGCTGTTCTGGTGCAGGAGAATGGAGTCGTCCAGGGAATCGTCACGCGATCCGACATGCTGCATTACATGATGTCTCGCTAGCCTACAGGAATTTGATCGAATGAAGATTACGGTACTCATGGGCGGGACATCTTCCGAGCGCAACGTCTCGCTCGCGTCGGGAATCCGAATCGTGCAGGCGCTGCGGGGACGGGGGCACGCTGTGACCGCTCTCGATCCAGCGCGTGGGGTGATCAGCGCGGCCGAAGAGCGCGAGCTGAGCACGGGGAAGGTTGGAACAGCGCCGCCCTCGCTGGAAGCGTTGTCAAAAGTGGCGGAGGGAACGTTTCTATCGAATCTCACTTCGATGAAGGAGTTACGCTCGGCGGACGTAGCTTTCCTCGCTCTTCACGGTGGTCAAGGTGAGGATGGAACCATTCAGGCCCTGCTGGACATGGCGCATGTGAAGTACACGGGAAGTGGGCACCTCGCGAGCGCCCTCGCCATGGACAAGGATCTATCCAAGAAGCTCTTTCGCGCGGCGGATGTAAAAACCGCGGATTGGCTCATGACTCCCGTGACGGTCGAACAAGTTGAAGGAATGCTCGGGCTGCCGGTGGTGGTCAAACCCTCTAAGGAGGGATCCACGGTAGGTCTCACGTTGGTAAAAAAGCGCGGGGACCTGGCCGCCGCCATCGAGGAAGCGAGCAAGTACGATGACGAAGTGATGGTCGAGCGATTCGTCCCAGGGCGCGAGCTGACAGTCGGGGTACTCGGCGACGTCGCACTGCCCGTTGGAGAGATTATTCCCAAGCACGAGATCTACGACTACGAGTGCAAGTACACCCCGGGCATGGCGGTGGAGGAATTCCCCGCGAAGCTGTCGCGCGAGGCGACGGAGAAAGTTCAGCAGCAGGCCCTGGCGGCATTTCGGTCCCTCAAGCTCCGGGGGTACGCCCGCATAGACTTCAGGCTCACGACGGAAGGCGAATTCTACTGTCTCGAGGCAAACACGTTGCCCGGGATGACCGAGCTCAGTCTGATACCACAGGGCGCAGCGGCAATGGGAATCAGCTTCCCCGAGCTGTGTGAGCGGATCGTAAGACTCGCTCGCGAATAGGTCTCGCGGGAGGAACCCTTGGCCGCGCTCTGGGTCTTAGGTTGTAGGTCTCTTAGTCGCAGGTCTGCATGAGCGAGCTGTACGACACACCCGAATCTCCGCGCATGACGCGCGCTGTTCAGTGGCTGCTGGCGCTGAACATCGGCGTGTATTTCCTGCAGCTGACGCTGTTTGGTCCGGATGCGGTGTATTCGGCGCTTGCTCTCGATCCGGCCCGTTTCCCGGCTACCTGGTGGACGGTAGTCACGTACATGTTCGTGCACGCGTGGCTCGCGCATCTCGCGTTCAACATGTTCACGCTCTGGATGTTCGCCCCCCGACTCGAACACGAATGGGGAACCCGCACGTTCGTATGGTTCTATCTCTGGTGCGGTGTGGGTGGAGCGATCGCGCACCTCGTCTTTGCGCAGCATTCATCAGTCGTTGGAGCCTCAGGCGCGATCAGCGGAGTGCTCGTCGCATACGCGCTCCGGTGGCCCGACGAAGAGGTTTATCTCTTCGGCGTCATTCCTATGAGATCCCGCTGGCTCATCGCAGCGATGCTCGCAATGAACATCATCTTCGCGCTGTCACCAGGCTCGCGGATCGACTGGACGGCTCACCTTGGCGGAATGGCGTTTGGGTGGATCTTCCTCAGGCTTTACTCGATGGGTGGAATCAATCGGGTAAGGGGCTGGGTGTCGGCGGTTCCGGATGAATCAGAGGACATGCCGCGCGCCGTTCCACGGGGGAGACCGCCAATGCGCGATCGCGCGGGTGGCGTGGACGAAGTGGTCGCGCGCAGCAACGCGATCATTCTTCGCGAGAGCAAGCCGGTGCAGCATGTGCCGCGGCAGGAGACACCAAAGGAGTACGCGGCGAAGGTGAATCGCGTGCTCGACAAGATCTCACAGCAGGGGATCGGAAGCCTGACAAGAGAAGAGCGGCGACTGCTCGAGGAGATGTCGCGAAAGCTGCGCGACGAGTGATAACGACGCCGCTCTGAGTTGTAAGGCCTGGAGGCCTCCTCGCGGATTGATCCGCGGTGTCCGTGTGTGCATCGTTCGACGATGCCAAAGCCAGAGCTCCTCGAAGTCTTCGACAATCCCTACGCCGGCCGTGATTACGAGATCCACATGGACTGCTCGGAGTTCACATCCCTTTGCCCGCTTGGCGGCATCGAGAGCGACGCCGAGGAACTCGCGCTGCTCACGGGAGGCGCGCCCGATTTCGGAACGATTCGCATCACCTACGTTCCAGCGGCGAAATGCATCGAGCTGAAGAGCCTCAAGGTCTATCTTTGGAGCTACAGGAACGACGGGATCTTTTACGAGCGGGCGGTGAACCGGATTCTGGATGATCTGGTAGCGAGCTCGAAGCCCAAGTGGATGCGCGTCGTCGGTGACTTCAACGTGCGTGGCGGGGTGAAGTCGGTGATCACCGCAACTCATGGCAAGGCGCCATCGTCCAAGTAGCTCGTGCTACCGGTTGATAAGGAGCACTGAGGCGCTTTAATTGTTCCATCCGGACGCTGAGTCCGATTCGGCTAGGTAGCTCAGTTGGTAGAGCAGCGGACTGAAAATCCGCGTGTCGGCGGTTCGATTCCGTCCCTAGCCATTGGCGACGTTTGACCACTGCGCGCTGGAGGTCTTCACGACTTCGCTCCAGCATACGAAACACCCCACGCGTACTGCGGTAAAATCCCCAAAATGAGGCCGAAATGTCTGCACAAGCGGTTCGTACAAGCGCGATTCGAAGCACTTTGATCGCGAGCTCAATTTTGCTCGGCTCGATACTCTTGTTGCCAACTGCGCTTCTTGCCCAAACGGTCACCGGAACGGTTCAGACTGCGGGGATTCCCATAGTTGGCGCGACGGTCAGACTTCTCGAGCTCGATCGCATCGAGCGTACCGGCGCGCAAGGTCAGTTCACCTTCTCCGATGTTCCCAGGGGAACTTACAGAGTGAACGTCGGTGTGACCGGGTATGCATCTGCGATCGATACTGTCAACGTGACGAGCGGTACCGCGAGGGTAACCTTCAATCTCAGGGAATCTGCAATCCATTTGAAAGAGGTCGTCGTCTCCGCATCGCCAACCGCACGGACTACCGACGAGCAGTATCAATCAACTGCGTCCAAGTCGCTGGTTGAATTCCAGAATAGCCCGGGGACAAGCTTCGCGGAAAAGATCTCAGATCTTCCGGGCGTCGCGGTTCGCAGCCTCGGATCGGCACCATCACGACCCATTCTGCGAGGCCTGGGCGACAACGAAGTGCTTATTCTCGAAAACGGCCTTCGCATGGGTGACCTGGCGACGTTCGATCCTGCGCACGCTACTCCGATCGAGGCGATCGGCATCACGCAAATCGATGTGGTTCGCGGGCCCGCGACTATACTGTACGGTCCCAGCACGATCGGTGGAATCGTGAACATGATCACCGATATCGTCCCTGCCTTGTCGGATCATCCTGTTTCAGGCACAGCCGCAGTCGAAGGAAACACGGTGAGCGGTGAGGGTGCCGGCTATATCAACAACGTTTACACGCAGGGGAAACAGGCCTTTCGGGTGTCGGCCGGAGGAGTGAGGGCCAGCAATATCCGGATTCCCTCGGGGAACTATACTGACCCCGAGACCGGCACAGTCTTCAACCTCGACCGGATGCCGCAGACGTTCGACCATAGTGGCGAAGCAGGTCTCGGCTACGCATACCAGAGCGACTTCGGATCAATTGGTATCGGCGGCAAGCACTTCGAGGTGAACTATGGCATTCCGGGAGTGCCGCCCAACCCGGATTTTGCGAACGTGCCTCCGACCACGTCGCGTATCGCGCAGCGGCGAAACACTGTCGAATTCCGCAGCCTCTTCAACAGCGGATTCTCGTTCATAGATCGCGTAAAGCTCAACGCGAGCTACAACGACTACAACCACTCCGAATTCCCGACGGCACAAGACGCAAGCGGTGTCTCCGATCCGGAGGCAACCCACTTCCACAAGCGGGAATTCAACGGCGTATTGCAGTTCCAGCAGCAACCGTTCGGAAAACTCGAGGGCACGCTGGGGTTATGGACGAACATCGAGAACATGACCATCCAGGGTGACGAGCCACTCGGTCCGAATTCGCGCACGAGCGGGGTCGCAGCCTACGCTTACGAGGAATATCCCGCGGCGGAAAAGACCCGTCTCCAGGCCGGCCTTCGGTACGATTACAACAAGATCCAGACGCGTCCCGATCCGCAGTCGACTGATCCGAATTTCCAGACGCTCGATGAATCCCGACTCTCCAACGCTCTGACGGCCTCGCTCGGCGCGATTCAGTCGCTCACGCCGCAATTGACGGGATCGTTGAGCCTGGCGCGATCGTTTCGCGCACCCACTGTTCAGGAACTGTTCGCGAACGGACTCGATGCGCCAAGTGGCACGTACACCATCGGCACTCCGGAGCTCGAGCCGGAAACCGGATTGGGCGTAGACGCATCGCTCAAGGGCAACTTCGCAAACACGTCCTTTGAATTATCGCCCTATGCAAACACCATCCATAACTATATCTACGGGTTCCTGCGTGGCGACGTGATTCAGGGTTTTCCTGTGCGTCAATTCGCCGCTACCAACGCCCGATTGTACGGTGTTGACGGGAGCGTGACCGTCCAGCCAGCCCAGTATTTCGCGCTCAGGGCAGGGGCTGACTACGTGAACGCCGAGGACACCAGACTGAATGTGCCGCTGCCCTTCACGCCTCCGCTAAGAGGCCTGTTGCGGGCGACATATCAGGACAGAACCTACATGGGCCTGATCGAAACGCGTGTGGCAGCGAAGCAATCGCGACTGGGCGAGGGCGACACCCCAACTCCGGGATATACCGTAGTGAATCTCGGGGTCGGAATGCGCTTTGCGCGGCAACGTGTGCTGAACAACATCAGCTTCCACTGCGACAACGTGCTCGACCGGGTCTACCGGAATAATCTTTCGGTGATCAAGGACTTTATCCCGGAACCGGGCCGAGGCTTTCGGTTGAACTACCAAGCCACTTACTGATTTCGCATAGCAACTCTCGAACGATTGCACGAGGGCTATGAGCACTCACCAGCGGATCAGGAGCCGCCGGCGAGTGTCGTGGCGAGGCCGCTAATCAACGTCGCCTCGCGCTCTACCGCAGCAGCGGCGCGGGCAATCTCACGATCCGCGTCCCGCCACTCTCCCTGTTCGATCGCTTCTCGGACGCCCGGTATCGTCTTCACGCCGTAGCCCGTGTAAAACCCGGGTGCGTAGAGCATGTGCACATACCACGGCCTGTTCTTCAGGCCTTCCGTCGACGTAAGCGCGCGCTCTGCCTGAACAAGTCGCTCGTTCACACCCTTCGCGACAGCAGTGCGTCCGTCGCTCACGGCACGGCTGTACGCTTTGTCGTAGCGCGAAGCGGCGTGGTTGAGTGAATCGAGCGCGTTGAGCAGGGGCGCAAAGTTCAATTGTGGCGCGGGCTGCTGACGTTGAGGAGCAGTCACAGGATCGCGTGGGTCGCTGGCGGCTTTGTAAACACCGTCCTCGATCTGCCGGTTTCGTTCGGTGATCTGCTCCGCCCGCCTGTCGCGCAGAGACTGGAGATCCTTGACGTATGTCTGAATGGTTTCCGCGAGATTCGTGAACGCGAAGGGAAGCACGTCCGCGTTCGCGAGGCGCAGCACCGCAATGCCAGCTGTCTGGGCAAGCGCCCGACCGTAGACGAAAGATGTGTCGCTGAAGTGCGTGAACCAGTAGAAGTCGTCGTAGATCGAGTGGTAGATCCCGCCGTCATCCTCTCCGCCGTATCCAAGGTTGAGCGATGCGACGCCGAGGTGATCGATGAACGATGAGTAGTCCGATCCTGATCCGAGAGCGCCAATCCGAAGGTCCTCGCGATCGCGGACTTCGTGGCGGACTTCCGTCGACCCGTTCATGATCCTCGATGCCTGCAGTCGCTTCCAGCTGCTCACTCCAGATTCGGGATCTTCGACATCCAACGCGACGCCGTTCATAAATTTTTCCAGCGAGTGTGATCCAGACACACCGAGGAATCCCCTGCCGTTGCCATCGCTGTTCAAATAGGCGACCGCATGCGCCTTGAGCTCATCAGCGTGTGTCTCTGCCCACTCGGTCGAACCCAACAATCCGGGCTCTTCGCCGTCCCAGGCGGCGTAGATGATGGTGCGCTTCGGTCGCCATCCCTGCTTGTATAGCGAACCCAACGCGCGTGCTTCCTCGAGCTCGGCGACAAGGCCCGATATTGGATCCTCGGCGCCATTAACCCACGCATCATGGTGGTTGCCGCGAACGATCCATTGATTCGCTTCGGTGGTGCCGGGAAGTCTGGCGATCACATCGTACAGCGTTTTCAGACCCCAGTCAGATTTGACGCGGAGATGAACGCGAGCGGGTCCTGCGCCGAGGCGATAGGTAATAGGAAGGCCACCGCGCCACGCTGCCGGAGCGACGGGACCGCCGAGTGCGGTGAGCAACGGCTGCGCATCTCCATAGGAAATCGGCAGCACCGGAATCTTGGTGATGGTGGCGGCCTGCGCGACAGTGAGGCGTTTAGCGTCCTTTGTTGCACCGACTCCGGGCGTCAGAGGATCGCCTGGGTAGACTGGCATGTCCGCGACGGAACCTCGCTGAACTCCCTGTGACGGACGCATCGGCCCTTTGGGGAACACATCGCCGTTGGCGTAACCGTCATCTCTGGGATCTGAATAGATCAGGCATCCGATCGCGCCGTGCTCGGCGGCTACCTTGGGTTTGATGCCGCGCCACGAGCCGCCGTATTTGGCAATCACGATTGCACCCTTTACGGAAATCCCACGCTGCTCCAGCTCCTCGTAGTCGGCCGGTATTCCGTAGTTGACGAAGACGAGAGGGCCGGTGACATCACCGTCGATGGAGTAGGCGTTGTACGAAGGCAACTGCTCCGACTGTTGGTTGGACGTCGGGTCATCGGGGAGTGCCGTCTCCTGGAGCGCCGCCTTGAAGGTCGTCGGAGCCACGAGCTCGACGACGCGCTCGATTGGTGTCGGGAAGAGAACGTCGAAGTTCTCGATATGCGCGTCCCACCCGTAAGACTTGAACTGGTTGAGAAGCCACTCGGCGTTGTCCTTATCGTAGGCGGACCCTACGTGGTGTGGGCGCGCGCTCAGGCGGCGCATGGATTCTCTCATGTGGGCTGGATCAGGCATCGTCTTGAATCGTGCTTCCAGATCACGTTCTGCCTGAACGGATTGCGGGAAGAATCCGCGCAATGGGACATCGGCGGGAGATGGCGCGAGAACGAAGCCGGTCGAAATCACGAGCGATGAGAGCAGCGTGCGCATCAGTGGTTCTCCACTATGGGAGTGATCCAGGTGGGGCGAGGGATGTGGTGAAACAAAAAGGACGCCAAGAATCTACTCGGCGTCCTTCAATCCGGTCATGGCGATCCGGCTTTATCGGTCATGGAGATCGGGCTTTGCGCGGGCGTCGAGCCCGGCGATGCTTACCGGCTTTGGATTCAGCGGTAGTCTCGTTGACTTCGCCGCCTTCCAGCGGGATCCAGCGTTCAGCCCAGCTGCCGATTTCCCGTAGCGCGTTCTGGAGCTCACGCCCTTTGGGGGTCAGCTCGTATTCAACGCGCACGGGGCTCTCTGGGGTTACAACCCGGAGTACCAACTTTTCTCCCTCGAGCGAGCGAAGGCGCTCCGACAACATCCGGTCGGTGATGTCGGGAATCGCTCCCCTGATGGCCGCATAGCGCGTTCTTCCCTGCAGAAGGGTTTGCAGAATCGCGCCCGTCCAGCGGCTGCCGATGAGCTCGATAGCCCGGTGAAAGCGGGAGCAGACATGTGAAACGGGCGGGGACGAATCGGTCATGAGAACAAGTTATGGATATGGGAGCTTGACACAATCTACTTACTAAAGTATACTAGCATACCCATAGTAAGTCCAGAGCTGTTTAGCCATTCAAAACAGCGTTAACTGGCTCAAAACCGCACCAGATTGGAGAGGAAACAATGACCGCACCAGCTCAAACGGCTCCCGCAGCGGGAACCAAGACCCAGTGGAAGCTCGACCCGACGCACACTACAGTCGAGTTCTCCGCCAAGCACCTGATGATCTCGACCGTCAAAGGACGGATCGCGGACATCGAAGGCACCATTAACATTGACGAAAAAAATCCGAAGAATTCTTCGGTCGAGGCGACCCTCAAGACGGCAAGCATCGATACACGCACCGAACCGCGGGATGACCATCTTCGCTCGGGCGATTTTCTGAACGTCGAGAAATATCCTGAGATCAGGTTCCGAAGCACTCGCATCGACGGGGATCGTAAGGAGTTCAAGCTTACTGGCGACCTGACGATTCGCGATGTGACCAGGCCAATCACGCTCGACGTCGAGTTCGAGGGTCAGACCAAGGATCCATGGGGTGGCGAGCGGGTGGGATTCAGCGCGAAAGGCAAGATCGATCGCCGGGATTTCGGATTGACCTGGAACCAGGTGTTGGAGGCGGGCGGTGTTGCGGTGGGCAACGAGATCAAGATCGGTATCGAGGTCGAGGCAGTCAAAGTCGACTAACGGCCGTATTAGATAACCATCTAACAAGAGCGGGTGCACGGTTCAGTGCACCCGCTCTCTGCATCTGGGGTATTGAACGGCGAGGAGAGCAAGGTGGGAAGTGCGTGGTAACGCGTGGGGTGTGAGGCTTGCCACCTCCCAAGCACCGACTGATCCAGGCAGATAATCCCTCCGTTTCCGGAATGGACCATTTGAGGATTCGACTGAAGTCACTTGCCGCAGGGCTACTCCAGCTAATACTGGTCGGAGCTGCCGGGCCGCCTCAGTCGGTTAGCTCCGTATCGAACTCCGTCGTTGGTGCGCAGCGCGACGTATTCGTCGTCGCGCACCAGGACGACTGGCAACTTTTCATGGGAGATGTCGTTGCGAAGCAAATTGCCGACGGGGACTCGGCGACCTTCATCTATCTGACGGCCGGAGACGACGGGCGGGATTCTCTCTACTGGCAAACGCGGGAACGAGCGGCGCTACAATCGACGCGTCTCGCAATTGGAGTTGCCGCAGCTGATTCCGCCGCGGTCAGGTGCTCGACGACGAAGGTCCTCGAGCACGCCATCCGAAAATGCGTGATCGCCAATACCGAGTCCTACTTTCTCCGGCTTCCGGATGGGAAGAGAACCGGAGTGGGCTTCGCTCGCCACGACTTCGAAAGTCTGCGAAAACTGCGCGGGGAAAAGATCACAGTCATGACCGCAGTCGATGGCAGCACTACTTACCGTGGATGGGGAGATCTCCTGGCTACCGCGCGCGTGCTGATCGGGTCGCGCTCCGCCACCGCGGATCTGGTAGTTCACGCGAACGATCCCAGCGTGGCCGCAAATCCGCACGATCACTTCGATCACCGCATGGTCGGCCTGCTTGTGAACGATCTGCGCAAAGGACAAAAGTGGAACACGCGGTACTATGTGGGTTACGCGCTTGCAACGCGAGCAGCCAATCGGTCAACCGATCAGGCGCGGGAGAAAACGGCGATTTTCCTGGCTTACGACAAGGAAATGATGCGGGTCAACAAAGCATGGAGCGCGTACGAAGAACATCCGGCGTTCTACTCGGAATGCATGCTTCGCACTTACGCGCGGATGCCCCGCTCGAGCGGAAGTCGGTGATCTTTCCGATGACGTCAAGGACATCTGTTGGGCGTTCGCCCGTCGCACGCATACATTGGCGCCTTGGATCGCTGCGCTTGCCGACAGATCGTCGCCGCATCAGGGTTTCACCTTTAGGTTAGTCGCTCATCAGAAGTTCTTCCGAATTGGAGCAACAATGCGACGGGGTCTTTTCATAGTAGTACTGCTCTTCACAGCACAGCGACAAGCAGCAGCGCAGTGCCGAGTCCCAACCAATAGCAACGAAGGAAAGCTTCTCGCTTTCTACACGGCGCCAATTGTGTTCTCACCGGCGATTGCGCCGGAAGTGCTTATGCCTGGCAGCATCAGAATCGGTGCGGAGGGGGAATACATCCCCAAACCGGATCCCGCGATCGAACAGACTGGCCGGTGCTTCACTCAGAAGAGCGAGCACACCTCACTCTCCCCCGTATTCGGGCGCCCAAGGATTACGATTGGCGGACCATTCGGCTTTGCTCTCGAGGCGGCGTACCTTCCTCCGGTGACGATCGCGAGAGCTACGCCGAATCTTTTCAGCTTCGCCCTCTCGCACGCCAACCATTTCGCGTTCGGTCCCGTATCCAATGGAACGACTCTCATGCTGCGCGTGCACGGCACCTTTGGAAATGTCAAAGGAGCGATAACCTGTCCTGAATCGCAACTTCAGCAGACGGCGCCCTCGAATCCCTGCTACGGGTCGACTCCATCGAAGGACACCTTCCATCCCGATATGTTTGGGGGCGAAATCGCCGCCGGGTTTGCCCCGGGGGTCCGTGGAATCTCGTTCTACGGTGGCGCAGGCGTAAACAGGATCGATCCGCACTTTCAGGTCGGGTTCACCAGTCAGTCTGGCAGCGTCGACAGAACGCAGGTCGAGCTGGAGAAGCCCCTCTATCGCGCCGCGGTTCTTGGTGGGCTGACCGTAGTCCTTCGGCAGATTCTGGATGTCGGAGCCCAGGTTTATTCCGTGCCGGCAGACGCCACCCTATTCCGGCTGATGGGCGGAATTCGAATTCGTTGAGCCCATGGACGGGGAATGCTGCTACTCGTGCGGGATAAAGCTGGGACAGGCATGCTTCGTGTACGTCCTAAAACCCTACAATCTGAAAGTGGGGAGAGATGGATTCGAAGGGGAAGCATCAAAGAGATGCAAGCGTGACGGATCAGAAAACTCGAACTGACGACGAACACATACTTGAGGTGGACAAGCAACATCTCAAGGAGAGCGAGAAGAATGCGGGTCCGATCCCGACACAAGGGGACAAAGGGGCTACGCACAAAGCCAAAAAGGTCTGACTGCAAAACGCTCCTCATCGAGGGCGTTTTGGTTTTGAAGTAGCTCTCGAGCAGGCGAAGCTCAACTGTAGGACTTGATAGCGCCGCGACGACCCCATCCCGCGCGAGAAAACGACATCTACCCCCTACGCGGACGCCCGTTTAAGCGAGACAACGGCCAGCCTTCTGATTCTCTAGCGCTCGGCGAAACTATCACTTAGATATTCCAGGAACAAATGTCCACTTTCCACAAACAAGTGAGAGGGTGGGGAAAACTATTGCCAAAATATCCGTGAGCCCACTCTCAGAAAGCACCATGAAGAAGTTGCGGACTGCGCTCACGGAGCAGCTCAAACGACCTGACGGCCCGACGCCAGAGCTTGCCGCTCTCTTGAAGGAAGTCGGCCGAGAGGCGCACGAAAATGATATTCCTCCAGAAGAGCTCATAGTTATTTTCAAGGAGCTTTGGAACTCTCTCGCCGAATCATTGCGCCCACAGAATGCGGATCAGTACGAACGCGTCAGGCAGCGGCTCGTGACTCTCTGCATCCAGGCGTATTACGCCGAGTAGATAAAACGGGATATCTTGCGGGCGTGCCCCATCCGAGAGCGGCATACCTCTGGCGTTGAGTAAGTGACGTGGCAACAGCGATCCCGCCCAAGGCTCCAACAACAATTCTGAGTCGTCTATTCGGCCGTTCGCGAAACGGGTCTGGCGAAGAACTCGTCGGTCCGATTCGTGGCGAAGTACTCGGACTCGAGCGACTCGGTGAGCGCGCGCGAGCGGTGGCGCGCGGACATCACCTGCTCCCGGCGCAAAAACAGCGGGGCGTGGGCCCTCTTCTACTTCGTCTCGAGGACACGAGACAAGTTCTCGACCGCGTCTATCACGAGCTGAACAACGGCGCAGAGCGTGGCCTCGACATCAGCCCGGCGGGGGACTGGCTGCTGGACAACTTCTACATTGTCCAGGAGCACATCAGGGAAATCCGCACAAATCTTCCCAAGGGCTACTACGAGGAGCTTCCCAAACTGGCCACGGGATCGCTTGCCGGTTATCCGCGAGCGTACGAAGTGGCAATCGAGCTGATCGCGCACACGGAAGGCCACCTCGATCTCGACAACATCACGCTCTTCGTTCGCGAGTATCAGACCGTCACCCAGCTTCGCATCGGCGAGCTGTGGGCGATCCCGACGATGCTTCGATTGGGTCTGGTCGAGAACATCCGGAGAATGGCGCTGCGTGTCGCGGCGCGGCTGCAGGAAGTCGAGTCAGCCGACCGAGCCGCCACGACACTGCGTGAGGCCAGTGAGGAGTCCTCGCGCGCGCTCGCAACCGCACTCGCCGCGTTCGTCGACGATCACCCGCCGTTCACGCCGACCTGGGTAGCGCGGTTCCTACAGCAGGTCCGGTCGTACCAGACGAACTTCACGCCGCTGATCTGGCTCGAGCAGTGGATTGCCGAGGATGGGCCGAGCGCGGAAGAGGCGGCGACGCGATCGAATCGCAGAGTAGCGTTGACGCAGGTGACGGTCGCGAACAGCATCACGAGTCTTCGCACGATTTCGCGGCTGGACTGGAAGGACTTCGTCGAATCGCAGAGCGCGACGGAAAAACTTCTGCGTCAGGATCCAAGCGGCCATTACGCGTCGATGACGTTCGGGACCCGGGATCATTACCGCCACGTGGTCGAGCACATCGCGAAGCGGGTGAAGCAGCCGGAAGAAGAAATCGCGAGCGAGGTGCTGGCACTGGCGAAGCTCGCCGATCCGATCGATGCGAGACACGCGCACGTCGGCTACTTCCTGGTGGACATCGGGCGGCAGGTTCTCGAGGAGAAGGTCGGATACACTCCACCGCCCGGAGAATGGCTGCATCGCTGGACACAGCGGCACCCCAACACGCTGTATTTCGGCGGGATAACCGTGTTCACGATTCTCGCGATCGGGGTGATTCTGGAAGTCGTAGAGGGCGCGTCGCTGATGGTTCAGCTGGTTCTCGCGCTCGTCGCTCTAATTCCGGCGAGCGAGATCGGAATCAGCGTCATTAACCAGCTCATAACGCTGCTGATGCCGCCACGGCTGCTGTCCAAGCTCGAGCTGCGTGACGACGGCATTCCGGAAGAGCACATGACAGCGGTGGTCGTCCCGACGCTCCTTGGGAGCGTGCATGGGGTGGAAGAGGCGCTCGAGCACCTCGAGGTCCAATATCTCGCCAACCGTGATCCTAACCTGCAGTTCGCGATACTGAGCGATTTCACGGACTCTCCAACCGAGCATCGGCCTGACGACGAGGCGATTCTTGCCGCCGCCACGGCGGGTACCAAGAGCCTGAACGCGAGATACGCAAACGCGGGCGAAGATGTGTTTTTCCTCTTTCACCGCCCGCGGCTCTGGAATCCGAAACAGAATGTGTGGATGGGCTGGGAGAGGAAGCGTGGCAAGCTTGCCCAGTTCAACAAATTCCTGCGCGGGGGCGCGCGAGACGCGTTTACAACGGTCATCGGGGATACGAGCAGGCTCGCCTCCGTTCGTTACGTCATCACGCTCGACTCGGACACAGTGCTGCCGCGGGATGCGGCGCAGCTTCTCGTCGGAACGATTGCGCATCCGCTCAACCGCGCGTACTACGATCCGAACATCGGGCGCATCACCGAGGGATATGGGATCGTCCAGCCGCGGGTGGGCGTGTCGCTCACGAGCGCGCACAAATCCTACTTCGCGTCGATCCACTCCGGGCACCCTGGTGTCGATCCTTACACGACGGCCGTATCCGACGTGTACCAGGATCTCTACGGCGAGGGCAGCTTCACCGGGAAGGGGATCTACGATGTCGATGCTTTCGAGGAAGCGACGCACGGGAGATTTCCAGAGAACACACTGCTCAGCCATGATCTGATCGAGGGAACGTGGACGCGCGCCGGGCTGGCGACCGATATCGAGGTGTACGACGACTACCCCGCGCGCTATCTGACATTCACGCGCCGGAAGCACCGGTGGATTCGCGGCGACTGGCAGCTGCTGGGGTGGCTGAAAGGCACCGTTCCAGGTCCGGACGGGCGGATGCAGAACCGCCTGTCGGCGATATCGCGCTGGAAGATCCTCGACAACCTACGCCGGAGTCTGGTCGAGATCTTTCAACTGATGATGCTGGTCGTCGGCTGGGTCCTGTTGCCGGGGTCATTCGTTCAGTGGACGGGAATCGTGCTGGTGGTCATCGCGTTTCCCTGGCTCCTCTCGCTTACGATCTCACTACTGCGGCCGCCGCGCGACCAGTCGTGGTTGGCGTACTATCTGGCCGTGGGACGTGATGCCATCACGAACGGTCAGCAATTCGCTCTGGCTGTCGCCTTCCTCCCGCATCAGGCCGTCGTATCCGCCGACGCGATCATTCGCACGCTCTACAGGCTGTTCATCAGCCACCGGAATCTTCTCGAGTGGCAAACCGCATCGCAGGTCGAGCGCGCGCTCGGCGTTGGATCGCAGCGTGAAACATGGCGCAAGATGTGGCCGGTTACCGCCCTGTGTCTGGTTCTGAGCGCGCTCATCGGCTTGCACGTAACGGTGAGCGGCACCTTGACCTCGGACGAGCGTTTTCTGTTCATCATGGGTACGCTGCCGCTGGTACTCGCCTGGTTCGCGAGCCCGAGCATCGCGTTCGCGCTCAGCCGGCCGGCAATTCTCGGCGAGATCCATCTGACGGATACGGAGCGGCAGGCGGCGCTTCGGTATGCAAAGCTGCACTGGACGTACTTCGAGAAATTCGTGACGGAGGAAACACACTGGCTCGCGCCCGACAATTTCCAGGAGGACCCGGAGCCGGTTCTGGCGCTCCGCACGTCGCCGACCAACATCGGGCTCCAGCTGCTCTCGACGGTGAGCGCGGTGGATTTTGGCTTCATCACCAGATCGGACATGATCGACCGCGTGGAGAAGGTCTTCCGCTCTCTTGAACGGATGCGGCGCTTCCACGGCCATTTCTTCAACTGGTACGACCTGAACGAGCTGCGCGTGCTCGAGCCGGGGTACGTCTCGACGGTGGACAGCGGAAACTTCGCGGGGCATCTCATCGCGCTCAAGCAGGCATGCTACGAGATGCTGAAGGATCCGACGTGCTCCGAGCTGGATGCGAAGCGACTGAAGGCGATCGCGGAGCGCGCGCACGCGTATGCGGTAGAGATGGATTTCCGCTTTCTGTACGACACCAAGCGAAAGCTGTTCACGATCGGCTATCACATCGGCAGCAACACCGTGGACAACTCGTATTACGATCTGCTCGCCTCGGAATCACGGCTTGCGTCGTTCATAGCGATTGCGAAGGACGACATCTCGGTCGACCACTGGTTCAGACTCGGGCGCTCGCTCACCGCTACCGCGGGGACAAGAACACTGCTTTCCTGGAGCGGCAGCATGTTCGAGTACCTGATGCCGGCTCTGGTGATGCAGACCTTCCCCTTTACGCTGCTCGACCAGACGCACAAGGGAAGCGTCAGGCGTCAGATCGCCTATGGCGCGGAGCGGGGTGTGCCATGGGGTGTATCTGAATCCGCGTACGCCGTGCGTGACAGGCTTCACACGTATCAATACCGCGGTTTTGGCGTTCCGGATCTCGCGCTCAAGCGCGGGCTGAGCAAGGAGCTTGTCGTCGCGCCGTACGCGACGGTGCTGGCGATGCTGGTGGAGCCGCGTCAGTCGCTCAAGAATCTGACGACTCTCGAGAATGAGGGGGCGCTCGGTCCCTACGGATTCCGCGACGCTCTCGACTACACCCGGCCTTCTCCGGGCTCCCGCAAGACGATCGTGTGCACCTTCATGGCGCATCACATCGGGATGAGCATCGTCGCGCTCGACAACGCACTCAACCAGCAGATATGGCCGCGCCGCTTCCACCTCGACCCACTGGTGCGCTCGGCGGAACTGGTGCTGCAGGAGCGGATCCCCCGTCGTCTCACTGTGCAGGATGTCCAGGGAGATGACGCGGCGCGGGTACCGAGCGAGACGGAAAAGCCCGCCGTGCGCGAGATCGAGACGCCGCACACTCCACAACCGGTGGTCGGCATTCTCGGGAATGTGCCGTACACGACTCTGATCACGAATGCGGGCGGTGGGTTCAGCCGCTATGGAAATCTTGCCGTCACGCGGTGGCGTCATGACTCGACACGCGACAACTACGGGCAATGGTGCTACGTGAAGGACCTGAGCACCGGCCACGTCTGGTCGACGGCGCATCAGCCGTCGGGGACGGAGCCGCAGTGGTACCGTGTGCTGTTCGCGAGCGACCGCATCACGTTCATTCGGCGCGACGGCGACATCGACACCGTTACGGAGATTGCAGTCGCCTCGGACGATGCGGCGGAAGTCCGGCGCGTGATGCTGACGAACAGATCGCTCCAGACGCGCGAGATAGAGTTGACGAGCTACTCCGAGGTCGTGCTGGCCCCGCCTGATACAGATCGTTCTCATCCAGCGTTTGCCAATCTGTTCGTGCAAACGGAATTTCTGGAAGGAAAAGCAGCGCTGTTGGCCACGCGGCGTTCTCGCTCCGCGACCGAGGCGGCGATCTGGTGCGCGCACGTCGTAGCGTGCGGAGCGGAGCTTGTGGGCAAGGTCACGTGCGAGACTGATCGCGCTAAATTCGTCGGTCGCGGGCGTTCGGTGAGGAATGCGGAAGCGCTCGACGAAGGCGCGGATCTGTCGGGGACGGTTGGCGCGGTGCTCGATCCGATCTTCTCTCTGCGTGTGAAGGTACGGATTCCCCCGGGCGGATCGACCCACGTCGCGTTCACGACCTTTATCACCGAGCAGAAAGAGCGCGCGATAGAGCTGGCCGATCTGTATCACGATCCGTACAGCGCCCGGCGCGCCCTCGATCTGTCGTGGGCGCAGGCTCAGGCGGAGCTACGCGACCTCGGAATCGCGCCCGCCGATGCGGCGCTGTATCAGGACCTCGCCGGTCACTTGATGTTCCCGCACCCGGGATTCCGGCCGGCGCAGAGCGACGTAGAAGAGAACAAACTCGGACAACAGGCGCTGTGGACGCTTGGCATCTCCGGCGACTGGCCGATACTTCTCGCTACAGTTGAGAGCTCGGTGGGAATGCCGAGCGTGAGGCAACTGCTCAGGACGCACCATTACTGGAGGCTCAAGGGAATCACCTGCGATCTGGTGATCCTGAACGTGCATCCCGCGACGTACATGCAGGAGCTGAGCGACGAGCTGCTGGCGACCACAATGGCGTCCAGCGAGGCAGGCCTGCTCGATCGACCTGGCGGTGTGTTCATCCGTCGGGCTGATCTCCTCAAGCCGGAGGAGATCACGCTGCTCAAGGCGATGGCGCGCGTGCAGGTGAATTGCGACGGGCTCGGGCTTGGAAACTTCCTGGAATTCCCAGGAGTCGAGGACAGATATCCGCCCAAGCTCGAGATCATGAACCGTGACATTGTGCCTCTCGGCACGGTGGCGATCCATGCGGAGACCGCTGATCCAGGCACCGGCCTTCAGTGCTTCAACGGGCTCGGCGGATTCAATGGAGACGGTGAGTATGAGATCCACCTGACGGGCAGCGATTTGCCGCCGGCACCGTGGGTCAACGTCGTCGGCAATCCGGTCGCCGGATTCATCGTGAGCGAAGGTGGAAGCGGTACGACCTGGGCGGGGAACAGCTTCTTCTATCGCCTCACTCCCTGGCACAACGATCCGGTGCGGGATCCGTCGAGCGACTGCGTTTTTCTGCGCGACGATGCGAACGGCGATCTGTGGACGGCGACGCCCTGTCCGATTCGCGAGCCGACCCCATACAAGGTTCGACACGGCGCCGGCTACTCAGTCTTCGACCACACGCACAAGGGACTGGCGAGCTCGTTCAGGCTCGGCGTCGATCAGACCGATCCGGTAAAGATCAGCGTGCTGACTCTCCGCAACGATGGCAGCACGCGGAAGAAGCTCACCCTCACCTGGTACGTGGAGTGGGTACTGGGAGTAAATCGCGAGCTGACGCAATATCAGATTCGCACGAGCTTCGACGAGGCCACGCAGTCGATGTTCGCGCGCAATTACTTCGACGTCCAGTTCGCAGAAACAGTCGCGTTCGCATCGATCAGCGAGCGTGTCGCCTACTATACCGCCGACCGCCGGGAGTTCCTCGGTCGAAACGGAACGGTCTCGAGTCCAGCCGCGCTCGAGCGCGCGGGATTGTCGGGAGCGATCGGCGCGACGATCGATCCGTGCTGCGCGCTCCAGGTAAGTGTCACGATCGAGCCGGGCGAAACGCGCGAGATCGTCATGCTTCTCGGCGCCGCCGAAGGCGAAGACGCGGTCCGGGAGATAATCGCGCGAAACCACACCGTCGCCGACGCGAAACGGGCGGTCGATTCGAACATCCGCGACTGGGACAAGAGACTTGGCGCCATCAAGATCAAGACCCCGGAGCCGACATTCGACCTGATGGTGAATCGGTGGTCTCTGTATCAGGCGTTGTCGTGTCGCATGTGGGCACGCACCGCACTGTACCAGTCGAGCGGCGCGTTCGGGTTCCGCGACCAGCTGCAGGATGTGATGGCTTTTGTATATGCCGATGCGGCGGTGGCCAGAGAGCACATAATTCGGGCGGCATCCCGCCAATTCGTGGAAGGCGACGTCCAGCACTGGTGGCATCCGCAGACCGGCCGCGGAGTACGAACCCGGTTCTCGGATGATCTGATCTGGCTGCCATACGTCATCGACCACTATGTAAACGTTTCGTGCGATCGCGGGATATTCGACGTCGAGGTTCCCTACCTGACGATGCGGCTGCTGAACCCGGACGAGCACGAGATCTACGAGCTGCCGAAGGTCAGCTCAGAAGTCGGGAGTATCTACGACCACTGCGTTCGAGCTCTGAAGAAGGCGTGCACCGCCGGCGTGCATGGTCTGCCGCTCATCGGGAGCGGTGACTGGAACGACGGAATGAACCGGGTCGGAATCGAAGGAAAGGGAGAGAGCGTCTGGCTCGCGTGGTTCCTGATCTCGACTCTGCGCAAGTTCGCCGTTCACGCGGAGAAGCGCGGCGACACGGCGACTCGCGATGACGTGCTGGCAAAAGCCGAAGGCTACGCCGAGGCGGTGGAGAGCTCGGCCTGGGATGGAGAATGGTATCGCCGGGCGTACTTCGACGATGGCTCGCCGCTCGGATCGCGCACGAGCGACGAATGCAAGATCGACTCGATTGCCCAGAGCTGGAGCGTCATTTCCGGCGCCGGGACCTCGGAGCGAACGCGGATCGCCATGCAGTCCCTGAACAAGTATCTGGTACGCGAGGACGCGCGGCTCATACTGTTGCTCACGCCTCCGTTCGACAAGACGACGCACGATCCCGGCTACATTCAGGGTTACCTGCCTGGCGTGCGCGAGAACGGAGCCCAGTACACACACGCCGCGCTCTGGGCCGTGCTCGCGACAGCGTTACAGGGAGATGGTGATCGGGCGTTCGAGTTGTTCCAGATGGTCAATCCGATCACGCACTCAGACAGCGCGAAGGCGGTGGACATTTACAAGGTCGAGCCGTATGTCGTAGCGGCCGATGTGTACACCGCGAAAGGACATCTCGGGCGCGGTGGATGGACGTGGTACACAGGCTCGGCAAGCTGGATGTATCGGACGGCTCTCGAGGCGATACTTGGCTTCCGCCAAGTCGGTGAAGAGCTGTTCATCGAGCCTTGCATTCCCGCGAGGTGGAAAAAGTTCACCATCGAATACCGCTTCCGGTCATCGACTTACGAAATCGCCGTAGAGAATCCAGACGGGCTGGAACGCGGTGCGGCCGAATTGACGGTCGATGGTAAACGAGCCGAGAAAGCAATCAATCTGATCGATGATGGCAAGCATCACCGAGTCATTGCTTTGTTGCGTCCTTCTCCTGCTCCGGCCGCCGTTCACGAGAAGCAGGAGAAAGCCCGACTATAGCCGGGCCGTTGACGACCTTGCCGTACGGATCAAAGCGTGATCCGTGGCACGGACAGTCCCACGTTCTCTCGGTGTCGTTCCAGCGAACGATGCAGTAGAGATGGGTGCAGACGGCCGATAGCTGATGGATGTCGCCTCCCTCATCGCGGTAGACAGCGATCTTGCCTCTACCGCGACCGATGACGGCTCCTTCACCCGGCTTGATCGCCGCGACGTCACCAGCCTCACTGCCCGTGAACCAATCCTTGTACTGCTCCGCGACATTGAGGTTTTCCTTCACGAACTCCGGGGTCGCGCGGATACTGATGCGGGAAGGATCGTAGAGTCGAGCCCATTGATGCTTGCGCCCCTGGACCAGCTCGTTGAGGATGATGCCCGCGATCGTGCCGTGGGTCATCCCATTTCCTGAATCACCAGTGGCGATCCAGATGTGCTCGTCGCCGCCCGGATTCTTGCCGATGTAGGCCATGTAGTCGACGGGCTCGATCACCTGGCCCGACCAACGATAGTCCAGGCGCTCGACCATCGGAAAGCGCTCGCGCGTCCACTCCTCGAGACGCACAAATCTTTCTTCGGTGTCCGCGGCTTGGCCGGTTTTGTGATCCTCGCCGCCAACGATCAGGATGTCGTAATCCAGCTCGTGGCCGGACTTGTCCTCGGCGTGCTGGATGCGGATGTAGTGGTAGGGATCGGGAGTATCCCAGTACAGTCCCTGCGGGACCGATCCCTTTGGAACTCGCGCGCCGATCACGTAGGTGCGATACGCGGCCTGCTTGCTGTGGATGATGAGCCAGTCGTTGACCGGTGTGTTGGTGCAAACGACGACGTTGTCCACGCTGATGACGTGGCCATCGCTCGTCGTCACCTGCGCGGGCTCGCCATCCACGATTTTCTCTGCGTGCACCCCAGTGTAGATCTTGCCCCCGTCCCGAAGAATTGCGCGAGCGAGGCCCTTCAGGTACTTGAGCGGGTGGAAGGTCGCCTGTCGAGGAAAGCGGAGTGCCGGTCCGCTGTCCCAAAATCCGAACGGGATGCGATCGACGAGCTGTGTATCGGTTATTCCGGCGCGCTGGGTCGCTTCGAGCTCGCGTTCCAGATCCTTGCGCGTATTCTCGCCGCCAAGAAAGAGAAAGCCTTCGACGCGTTGGAAATCGCAGTCGATGTCTTCCATAGACGCAATGGTTTCAATTCGATGAATCGCCGACATGTGACTTTCGGCTGCCAACCTGGCACCTTCCTCGCCGTGCATCTTCTCGATGTTGTAGTAGCGATCATCGAGGGCAGCGGTCAGGTGCGCGGTGGTGCGACTCGTCTCGCCACCGCCGATTGGTCCGTCGTCGATCAGAACGACGGCGCGGCCCGCGCGCGCGAGCAGATAAGCCGTGGTCATGCCGGCAATGCCGGCGCCAATGACGCAAACGTTCGACCGCAGATCCTGGGTAAGCGGTTGAAACTGCGGCACTTCGGTGGTGTCCATCCAGACGGAGGTCGTGTGACCTGAGTCGCTGTGCATGGGTGATCTCGTGCGATGATTGGTGCGAGTCGTGCGGCTCGGAGACGCGCAATGGCGCATACGACATGCCATGTGCTACTCTAGAATCCGCAGTCATTCGTGAGCTTCCCGCAGATAACGTTCGCTTTCTGTGCGAGAGTTAGGGTAACCACGTTGGGAGAAACGTCATGAGCAAACATTCCAAGCACACGTGGGTCGTCGATGTGATCGAAGATGGGTCGGCTTCGATCGAAGTTGACGGCCGCGCGGTAACGCCGATTCCCGCGTGGTTGTTGCCCGAGGGCGTGAGGGAAGGCGATGTACTGTCGGTCACTCACGACAGAGGGGAAGTAAAATCCGCGCTCATAATCGAAACCGACCCCGACGCGAAGAAGAAAGCGCTCGATAAATCGGCGAAGCAGGTGTCGAAAAAGTCGAAGAACGATCGTGGCGGAGACATCCAACTTTAAGCGCTGGCCATCAATTACCTCCCGTCGTACATCCAGGCTGTCGCGATACCCGGTCGCTCGGCCCATTGAGATCCGTGCCGCCATGCTCCGGCGTGATCGTGAATCCACCATCGATCGTCCCAGGTGTGCGGATGGTGATCGTGCCGTTCTGATCGGTTCGATACCAGGGAACGCGGGCGCCGCGGTAGATCTTCTTCGCCTGGGAATGCATGTGGCCGTAGGCGTTACTCGTGCCGACCGATGCAACGACCCACTGTGGGCTCGTCAGCGCAAGGTAGCGCGCTGTGACACCATTGCAGCTTCCGTGATGATCGGCCTTGAGAACATTCACGCGCATTCCGGGATTCCGGTCGTAGCCCGCGGTCTCGAACCAGCTGATCTCCTCGCGCTCCGCATCTCCCGCGAGCCACATCGTAAATGATGCGGAATCGGGCCCGATCAATTTCACGGCAGTCGAGCGGTTGTTGGGCCCATCCCCGCCAGGAAATGGGGCCATGATGTGCAATTTTGCCCCGCCAGTCATCGCGATGGTGCAAATCGGGAGTCCGTTGGAGCACGGGTCGTCGGTGTCGCGATAGATCAAGCTGTCGCGATCCATTCGTGAGAGGATCGAATCACGAAGCTCGGAGAGCGTTACGGCCGCAGCGGGATCCTTGTTCTCGAAAAAATAGCGCACACGTATGTGCCGCGACGTCTTGAACAGCTCACGAAGACCGCTGTAGTGATCCAGATGCTGGTGGGAGAGGATTACTACGTCGATTGTCGAGTTGTTGAGATTCAATGAATCGAGATATCGCCCGAACGTAGCGGGATCGGGACCGCCGTCCAGGATCACCCTGCTCGATCCGTTCCTGATGTAGGTGGCATCCCCCTGTCCGATATCGAGGAGACGGACGATCAGCTCTCTGCCGCCAGAGTCGGTGACGAAGGTGGTTACCGGAGGCTTGGCTGGCTTGCGTCTGGCTCGACGTTCGTGGGATTTGGACGAACCTCTCGATCGCTTCGACCGCTGCTGCTGCCCCTCGATCAAGGCGGCCAATGTTGCCATTGCAAGAAAAAAGAAGGCAGCGCGTCTGAGCATTGTTACCAGTGGCCGGATCAAAGAATCAGCCGTAAAATCGCCGACCTGTTCGGTATCGGCCTGGTCGTTTCAGGACGCGCGTCATCTTTGCCCCACTCGTGCGAACGGCTAGACGACGATCTGTCGTAGAACCGCACGCACCGGCGCGGCGTCGAGAGCCATGAGCTTGAGTGGAAATGCCATCAGCTCGTACATGGTGGGTGTAATTCTCCTCAGGTCGAGGTTCTCCAGGATGGCAGCGTTACCCGAGAATAGCATGATGTGGACAGCAAGATTTTTGCTGTCTCTGGGATCCACTGAGGGAGAGTCGACGCCGAGCAGGCGCAAGCCGCGCCCGAGCAAGGTGCGGACGCACGATTCCGAGAGTGTCGGCCAGTCCTCGGGAAAGGCGCCGCTCGCAATCGTTCGACCAGTCCGCAAGAGCAACCGCTCGACGAATGGCAATGATTGGATCTTTTCGAGATCCTCGATCTCGATCTCCTTGTTGAGAGTCGAAACATCGACGACAATCGCCGGGCCGAAGAAGGCGTCGAGTGACAGCTCGTGCGAGCCCGACCATCCCTCTCGCACATGAAGCGGCGCATCGGCGTGCGTGCCGACGTGCGGGCTCGCGGTAAAGGACGACACGTTGACACTCGCGCCCGCCGCCATCGAGGAAGCCCACCCACACGTGAACGGTGTGTCGCCCGGCCATTCGGGCGTGTCGGGATTGAGCGTAACGCTGATGTCGCGGAGCAGGGGCTCGCTCTCGCTCACGATAACGACCTTACCAGGATCCGGCATCCCGTGATTATTTTTTCCCCACGAGCTTCTTCGCCGTCTCGACCATTCGTTCCGCGGTGATGCCGAAGTGTTCGTAAATGGTAGGAGCCGGGGCCGACGCGCCAAAGCGCTCGATTCCGATGATGACGCCATCGTCTCCCACCCAGCGGTACCAGGACATCGGATGCGCCGCCTCGATTGCGATGCGCGTGACGCCCTTCGGCAGCACGCTGTCGCGATACGCCTGATCCTGCCTCGCGAAAAGCTCATGACTCGGCATGCTCACGGCGCGGCTACGAATTCCGTCGGCCTCCAGCTTCTTCTGGGCCTCGAGAATCAGCGATACCTCGGAGCCGCTCGACATCATCACGACCTGCGGTGCGCCACCGGCCGTATCGGCGAGCACGTATGCGCCGCGCGCCAATCCACTGGCGGACGCGTATTTCGATCGATCGATGAAGGGAAGTTTTTGTCGGGTCAGCACCAGTGCGACCGGGCCCTTGTGCTTGAGAGCGGCCCGCCAGGCCTCCGCCGTTTCGGACGCATCGGCTGGTCTGATGAGCGTGATGTGGGGTACCGCGCGCAGCGCGCTCAGCTGCTCGATGGGTTGATGCGTCGGGCCGTCTTCGCCGAGTCCGATCGAATCGTGCGTGTAAACGTAGATGACGTGGCGCTCCATGATGCACGCCAGCCGCACCGGCGGTCTCATGTAGTCCGAGAAAATCAGGAAGGTCGCGCCGTACGGGATGATGCCGCCGAACAGCGACATCCCGTTCATAATCGATCCCATCCCGTGCTCGCGAATACCAAAATGGAAATTGCGGCCGGCATAGCTCTCCGCAGAAAAGCTTGGCTCACCCTTGATGATGGTGTTGGTGGAGCTGGCGAGATCGGCGGAGCCTCCCATCAGTTCTGGTAGCTTTTTGGCGATGGCGTTGATGACGACGCCTGACGCGGCGCGACTCGCAACGTTACCGTCCTTCGCCGTGAACACCGGGATTGCTTCCTCCCATCCGTCCGGCAAATCACCGCGGAGCCGGCGCTCGAGCTCCTTCGCGAGAACTGGATTGGCAGCCTTGTAAGTGTCGTAGATCTTTTTCCATTCGGGCTCTGCCTTTGCTCGCTGTTTTCCTGCTTCGCGCCAATAATTGAGAGCTTCCGGCGCGACGTAGAAAGGCTCCAGCGATGGATAGCCGAGCGCCTTCTTGGTGAGAGTGATCTCATCCACGCCCAATGCGGAGCCGTGGGCTTCGGCGGTGTCGTGCTTGTTGGGACTACCGTAACCGATGTGCGAGCGAACGATGATCAACGATGGCTTGGACTCCTCTGCCTTCGCCGCATCGATAGCGCGATTCAGCGCGGCGAGGTCGTTGACGTCGGCGACGTGTTGCACGTGCCAGCCATAGGCCTCGAATCGGGCACCAGTGTCGTCGCTGAACGTGAGCGCCGTGTCGCCTTCGATCGTGATGTGGTTGTCATCATAGAAGCCGATCAATTTCCCGAGTTTTGCGTGGCCGGCGAATGAGGCCGATTCGTGGGAGACGCCTTCCATCATGTCGCCATCACTGGCGATGAAATACACGTGATGGTCGATGACCTTCTGGTCACGGTTGAACACCGCGCCCATGTGCGCCTCGGCCACCGCCATACCAACCGAGTTGCCGATTCCCTGGCCCAACGGTCCCGTCGTTGTCTCGACGCCGGGCGTGTGACCGAGCTCGGGATGCCCGGGCGTCTTGCTCTCCCACTGCCGGAACTGCTTCAGGTCATCGAGGGTGAGGTCGTAGCCGGTCAGATAGAGCACGCTGTACAACAACATCGATGCGTGTCCCGCCGACAAGACAAAGCGATCACGATTCAGCCAATTGGGGTCGGCTGGGTTGTAGTGGAGGTGCTGGGTCCAGAGTACGTAGGCGAGCGGCGCCAGCGCCATCGGTGTGCCGGGATGGCCGGAGTCCGCCTTCTGAACGGCATCCATCGCGAGAACTCTGATCGCGTTGATGCACAGATCCTCCAGCGATTGGCCGGATCCTAAAGGTGGAGACGAAGAAGAGGCTGTTGACCGGGGAGCGGTCGCGGTGTCGGCTGGCTCGGACATTAGAAGCGGTGCGGCAGGTGATAAAAGATATGCGCGGTGGGCGTCACGCCGAAGGGGATTCTCATCGGAAGCTAGCTTATACTCGCGCGCGCCGCAGGGCGAGCCAATCGGCAGCTTCGCGTACTTCGCTCGGTGCCAGATTGTGGCCGGCCAACTGCCATTTCAGAGTGACGTCCGCGTGCGCCGACTCGAAGAGCTCAGCCAACCGCTCGACGCTGGGCACGGGAACGATGGGATCCATGCGACCGGCGGAGATGAACACAGCGGAGCCGGTGAGATCGCTCTTTTCACTCGGCTCGTACACGAGCATGGGGCGGAAGAGGATGGCGCCCTGAAGAATCCCTGGCTCGACGAACATCATCGTCGATGCGATGTTGGCGCCGTTGGAGTATCCGAGGGCGAAGACACGAGAGGGATCGAGCCGGTAGGTAACGACTGCTCCGCGAATGAATCTCGCCAGCTCCTCCGCGCGCGAGCGCACTTCCTTCGGATCGAATACGCCCTCGGCGAGACGCTTGAAGAAGCGCGGAGCTCCGGCCTCCAGGACATTTCCGCGCGGGCTCACAATGGCGGCGCCTGGAGCGATCGCCTGTCCGATCCCGATCAGATCGTTCTCGTCTCCTCCAGTGCCGTGCAACACGACGAGGGTTTCGTCGTGCGACGAATCCTCCGCTGGCAAAAAACGATGGATGAATCCGAGATCGTCAGTCATGCGTTGGGGCCATGGAGCTCCAGGGGCGTGTGGATGTTGGGGAGGAGTGCTTCGATCTCGAATCTTCGGGGCTCGAGCCACTCGGGGAGCTTGAGCGACTGACCGAGCGAATCGAGACGCTCGTCGATTGCAAATCCGGGACTATCAGTCGCGATCTCGAAGAGTACTCCGCCGGGCTCGCGGAAGTAAATGGATTTGAAGTAATCACGGTCCAGCTGTGGCGTGACGTTGTAGCCGAGCGTAGTCAGCTCGGCGCGAACTTGCATCTGCTCGGCTTCGCTGAAGCAGCGGAACGCGACGTGGTGTACCGTTCCCGCTCCCATCACGCCGCCCCAAATGCCGGGCACGCAACGCAGGTCCACGATTGTCCCCGGCCCTCCGTCTCCGCTCGAGTAGCGATAAATGCTCCCCTGCTCGCGTACTAGCCTGAATCCGAGGGTGTTCGTGAGAAGCTGTCCGGTGAGCTCGTTGGCGTCGAGCCAGAGCGTGACAGAATAGAGGCCCCGAATCGCGTGTTCGGCGGGAACACCAGCTCCTGACCAACCGGTGTGGGCTGTAGCCGCCGGGTGGGCGACGAGCTCGCCCATGAATCCTTCGTGATCCTTGAACGCGATGACGCGCTCGTCCTCGTAGCGCGCAACGGGCTGCTCGAACTCGACTCTCTTCTTAATGAGTCGTTCAATCCAGAATCCGACGGAGCTGGGCAGGATCGAAAACGATGTGACGGCGACCTGACCGCCACCCTGTCTGCCGCGACGCGCGTCCGGCCAGGGGAAAAAAGTCAGTATGCTGCCGGGACGTCCCGATTCATCACCGAAGTAGAAGTGATAAGTCGTTGGATCGTCGAAGTTCACGGTGCGCTTGACCATCCTCAAGCCGAGGATCCCGGCGTAGAAATCGAGATTTCTCTGCGGATCGCTCGCGATACCGGTGACGTGATGAATACCGGCGGTCCGGAAACCCTCCACCCTTTCCCCTCCAGATAAAGCGGGAATTTAGCTTAACCGCTCCTAGAGGGCCCTGATTCCCGGCAGAAAGCCAAAGCATGGTACGAGTGTGCAAGTGAGGAGCTGACACACGTCCCACAGTAGAACCTTTCTTCTACTGGTGTCTCATGCGCTCATTCCTTCTCGTACTCGCCCTCGGCTTTCCCACTCTGGTTTCAGGACAGATCGTCGAGGGTCCGCCGCGTCCATGGCCCTGCCCGGTCCCACCTCCGTGCACGCGAGGCAGACCTTGCGTGATGCCGGCGTGCGGCATCCAGTCGCCCGACGTAGTGCGACAGAGCAGCGACGTGCGCGTCGATCTCGCCGATCGCGTGCTGCGCTACGAGATCACCGAAACGTTCGTCAATCGCGGAAACCGGATAGGTGAAGCGGATTTCATGTTTCCGTTGCCTAAAGGCGCCGCGTTCCAGGATTTGAAGCTGTCTATCAATGGCGAGATGGTCGCCGGCGAGACAATGAGCGCCGACCGTGCGCGTCAGATCTACGAGGAGATCGTCCGCCGGCAACGCGATCCAGCGTTGCTCGAATGGATGGGGTACGGACTGCTGCGCGCGAGAATCTTCCCGATTGCGCCAGGCGAAGAGAAGAGAGTCGTGGTGCGCTTTCAAACCGTCGCGCCGCGAGAGGGTGATGCGCTGCGGGTCGATTATTTCCGTGGAATGCGCACAAACCAGCGGGTAATGAATCAGGAGCCGGAGGGGCGGACGTCCTTCGTGCTCACGTACCCCAACGATCCAATGTACGGAACGGCGTATTCTCCGACGCACTCGATCTTCGAGCAACGTTACGGGTCAGAGAGCTCTGTCGACAGTTACGGGGACCGGTCATTCGCGTCGAACAATCGTGGTTCGGTGCGACGGGTTGAGGTGAGGGACGCGCGCGGAGAGGTCACGCTCCTCATCCCGATCCGTCGCTCGACCAGCGCCGCGATCTCGCTGCTGGCGAACGCGCCGGGCAACGACGACGGCTTTGCGCTGATCACGCTGTCGCCGCCCTCGATCCGTCCGCGCGCCGTGCCCCGCGACGTGACGTTCGTCATCGACGTGTCGGGCTCCATGAGCGGCCAGAAGATCGAGCAGGCGCGCGCAGCGGGGAAGCAGCTACTGCACACCCTGTCGCCAATGGACCGCTTTCGCCTGATCGATTTCTCGAGCGATGTGCGCACGTTCCGAAACGACTTCTCGGCCGCGACGCGCGAGAACATTGGGGCGGCCGAGCGGTATCTCGATCAGCTGGACGCCGAGGGCTCGACCAATATCTCCGGTGCGCTCGATGAGGCGTTGTCTGCTCCCGTTCAAGCGGGCAGGCTGCCGATCGTACTGTTTCTGACCGACGGCCAGCCGACGGTGGGAGAACGAGATGCTTCGGTGATTGCGTCGAACGTCGCGAAGGAGCGCGGATCGCGCAGGCTGTTCACGTTCGGCGTGGGCGCGGATCTCAATGTCTCACTGATCGAGCAGCTGGCGCTCGAGGGCCGCGGCACCGCGAGCTTCGTGCGTCCGGAAGAATCGGTAGAGCGCGCGGTGGGGATCGTCGCGAGCCGCCTGACGAGCCCGCTGGTGACCGACGTCCGCGTTCACGCCGACGGTGTACGACTTCTCAAGATGCACCCCTCGGGGCCGGTGGACATATTTGCGGGCGAGGATCTGGTGATACTCGCGCGCTATGACGGGAGCGGCAACGGCGTTGTGCGCTTCGACGGACAGACGACGAGTGGTCCGGTGAGCTGGAGCGCGCGCGTCAATTTTCCCGAGCGCTCGCGCGACAATCCATTCGTGGCGAGGCTGTGGGCCACTCAGCGGGTGGGATATCTGAGCGCGGAGAAGAGGAAGCATGGTGGATCGCAGGAGATCGACAACGAGATTCGTGATCTTGGAGAGCGGTTCGGCATTCCGACCGAGTTCTCGTCGTATCTGGTGGTCGAACCTGGAATGAATCGGCAGAGAGTAATGGGTAGTGCTGGAACGCAGCTCAGTGGCGTTGTAACTACGGGCGTAGCAGCTGCACCTGCTTCCCCGACCGTTCAATTCGAAGCCGCAAAGTCGGCAGCCGCGCAACGGTCTGCGACCAACCTTTCGGCGGCTGACGCAGCCGTAAGCATGGGTGGCTATACCAGCGCTGGTCGAGGTGATCGTGTGACCAGAGCCGGCAATGTGACCTTTGTCTTGCGTGACAGCGTGTGGACCGACGTTCGCTACAAGCAAACTGGCACGGTGCTGCGGGTGAAGCCATTCTCCGATGCGTACTTCAAGCTGATCGAGCTGGTGCCGGAGCTGCGTGAGCCGTTTTCGGTTGGCGAGCGCGTGATTGTCTCCGGTCGGAGCATGGCAATCGAGCTGACCCCATCGGGAGTAGATCGTCTCGCGGATCGTGACCTGGCTCTGATAAGGGATCGCTGGTAGTCGCGTGACCGACGTCGAGCGACTCTTCCGAACGTACAACACCGCGTTGGTGCGATATCTGACGCGGCGTCTGGGGGATCGCGACTGGGCTGAAGAAGTAGCGCAGGAGACATTCGTTCGCGCGTTGAGGCAGACTTCGATACAGAACGAGCGCGCCTGGCTGTTCGCGGTGGCGACGAATCTTGTGAGGGATGAAGCGAGGAAGGACATGAGACGTCGAAAGCATCTGGCACTGCTGGCGGAGGAGGGGCGCGATGAAATGGTCGAGCCGGAGGAGACTACGATCGAGCGCGCTCAGGAAGCAGCGATGGCGCGCAAGGCAATAGACGCTCTCGCTGAGAAAGACCGTCTTGCGCTCCTAATGCGGGAAGAGGGATTGGATTACGGAGAGATCGCTGAAGCCTTGGAGCTGTCGCCCGGTTCGGTAGGGACAACGCTGTCGCGTGCGCGCCGCCGTCTGGTGGAGAGCTACGAAGCGTTGCAGAAGAGTCAAGAAGAGAGAGAGAAGAATGCAGCATCCTGACGAAGGAACGATTCACTCGTGGCTGGACGGCGCGTTGAGCGCCGATGAAGCCGCACGCATCGAAGCGCACGCGAAGGAGTGTCCGGAGTGTGCGGTCGCGGTGGCGGAAGCGCGCGGGTTCATCGCGGCGTCGTCACGGATTCTGACGGCGCTCGACAATGCGCCACGCGGAGTGATACCGGCAACGGCGCCGAAGAAGCGCATCGATCCAATGGTGTGGCGCGTGGCGGCAACCGTGCTCGTTGTCGCGGCGGGGACTTTCCTGGTGGTCCGGGATCGTGGGAGTGACGAGCAACCAATGTCGGTAGCTGCCGATCGCGGCATCTTGCTGGAAAAACGGGCCTCACTCCCAGAGCGGGCACCATCGGCGATAGGGCGAGCTCAAAGCGTGGCCGACTCGGCCGCACCGAAAGCGGCGGCGAGCAAAGCGCTGGCGATCGGGACTGCGAAGAAGACAGTGGCGAGCGCCTCGAGGTCGGACGTCGCGTCGCGTGACAACAAGGCAACCGCAAGTGAGGGCGTGATGATGCGAGCTGGCCAGCGTGCCGCCGGGCCGGGCTATGCTGGAGGAGCAGCGCCGACCGCACCGACACCGATTGCGCAATCGGGCGTTACCGGTGGCGTCGCGATGGACGCGACAAACGAGTCACCGCCGTTGAAGGTGGTTGGTACGCCCCGGAGAATTGGAGCCAAGGTAACTCTCTACGAAATCGCGCCGGGTGATACCGTCACGTTGACGGAGGCAATGCCGATCGCCTTGGAGGGTGTAGTGGTAACGAGCGCAGGGGCACCCATGGCGGCGCGGGCTCTTGGGAAATCAGCCGCATCACAGTCGAAAACGCGGGTCGATACTGCGGCGATCACAACGGGGACAGACTCGCAGCGCACAAATCGCTTTCTTACCGTGCCCGCAGTTTCGGCACCCGCGCCAACCTCACAAGAAGGAAGAGTGAGCACGCTTCGCGTCGTAAGCTGGACTGATCCAGCAACGGGAAATACTCTGACGCTCACCGGGCGGATGTCGGAAGCGCGTCTTCAGGAAATAAAAATCAGGATCGAGCGGGAAAGAGCTGCGGCTGCAGCCGCGAAGAAAAACCCCTGACGCTCGCGGTCAATCCTGGGGAGGCGCGTCCTGAAGCGCCATCCCCATCGAATGAAACCCCTTGTCTACGTACACGACGGAGCCGGTGATTCCGGTCGCGAGCGGGCTTGATAGAAAGGCCGCCACCTTTCCCACTTCCTCCGCGCGTAACGGCTCGGTGAGCGGTGAATTCTCGGCGCAGTACTCCACCATCTTCTCGATGATTCCGATCGCGCTGGCCGCGCGTGATGCCAAGGGACCAGCCGAGATCGCGTTGATGCGAACTCCGTATTTCCGGCCGGCCTCGAACGCCAGCACACGCGTGTCGCTTTCCAACGCCGCCTTGGCGGACGACATACCGCCACCGTAGCCGGGTATCACGCGCTCGCTCGCCATGTACGTGAGCGACAAGAACGATCCGCCTGGACGCATCAGAGGCGCCAGCCGCGAGACCATCGACACCAGGGAATACGCGCTGACGCCGACCGCGGTGAGATACCCGGAGCGACTCGTCTCCAGCAACGGCTTCTTGACCTCCGGACCGTTGGCAAGCGAATGGATCACGATGTCCAGCGAGTTCCTGCCGAAATCCGACTCGATCCGGCGAGCAAGACCATCGATGCTGAAATCGCCCGTGTCCTTATAGCGCTTGTTGACGCGAACGTCTTCCGGCACATCGGCGAGCGTATCGTACGCGGCATCGAGCGGATAGACCTTCTCGAATTCGAGAAGCTGTCCGCCAGATAACTTTCGCGACTCATCCATCTTGCCGCGATCGAGCAGATTCATGAAGATGTTGAGGGCGGGAGGCCAGGTCCCTACGGACACCTTGGCCCCCGCTTCAGCGAGAGACTTGGCGATCGCGAACCCGAATCCGGCGTCATCCGCGACCCCGGCGACCAGTGCGCGCTTGCCGGTGAGGTCGATGTTCAGCATTTGGGTGATATCGCGATTCGAAGCATGATTGACAAGGGGTAAGGGATTTGCATTCGAGAAACGAGATCGAACCTTTCACCAACGTTTTCAACAGGGGACGTACTTGCTCTCAAAGCTAGCTCGTGCCGCGCTGCTTTCCGTAACCATTGCGGTCACGGCGCAGGCACAGGTCCAGGATACCATTAGCACGAAGACGCCGCTTTTCGTCGGCAAGGACGCGTTGCTGTTGGGCGCATTCCTGATCGGGACAGCGGCGGTCGCGCCGATAGACCTGCAAATCGCCAGCAGGCTTCAATTTCAGGGGACTCAGGAAAATGAATTCCTCAGGCGGGCCGCGACGGGGTTCCGCTTGCTTGGCGATCCGGGATCCTTCGTCGCCGGCACGGGCATCTATCTGATTGGCCGCGCGGGTGACAACCGGCGGATCGAGGCGCTCGGGCTGCATAGCGTCGAGTCAATCCTGCTCGCCGATCTTCTTGGTGGTGGAATCAAGATGCTCGCCGGACGACAACGTCCATTCTACGATATCAGGAGCCCGCACGACTTCCAGCTTTGGAGGGGGTTCTCGAGCGATCGATACCGCTCATTTCCGTCGGGGCATACAATCACGGCCTTTGCATTCGCATCGACGGTTACACGCGAATCGCAATTCTGGTGGCCCCACTCGGCCTGGTACGTGGGGACCCTGTTTTACGGGGGCGCCTCGCTGGTGGGCCTCTCGCGCATCTACAACAACCAGCACTGGGCCAGTGACGTGATGGCGGGAGCGACGCTCGGGACGATCGTCGGACTGAAGGTGGTGAGGTACACGCATTCCCATCCGGGGAATCACATCGATCGCGAGCTGATAAAGGGAAAAAGATCGCAGATCCAGGTCAATCCGATCCTCTTCACCCTTCGCTTCTGATGGTCGGGGACGCTCTTACCGCGAGCAATGCTTGGCGCTGAATGGAATTTTCATATTGGCCGAACTGCCACCGGAAATCGCGGATCAGGTCCGCGCAATCAATGAACGCTACGACCCAAAGCTGTCACGATACAAGCCGCCCCATCTGACCCTCGCTGGATCCTCAGGGGCGGGCCCTATCCCTCCGTCGGCGACCGTTGAAGAGCTGCGCGAAAAGCTGGAGCCGATTACGCGGGACACAGCGCCGATAACGCTATCGTTTCAGGCTCCGCAGAGGTTCATGCAGACGAACATCCTCGTTCTCCCGGTCGATTCGCACGGCCCACTGAGGATTCTCCACGACAGGATCATCACGAGCGGACTGCCGTTCACACGAGCGCGGTACACTTTTAGCCCACACGCCACTTTGAGCCTGTATCAGTCTCTCGATGGGAAGGCAATTCGTGAGCTGCTCAAGACCCGAATACCAGAACCGTTTGTGATAAGCGCAATCCAGCTCTATCACACCCGGGATCCACAACCTTCGCGAAAGCTCCTAGAGCTGCCCCTGACCGGTGGATTCAAGAAAGATTGAGATTGCCTGGCGCACAGCCTGGATGCGGATTCTGGGCCGGATGCTGCCAGGACCGAGGGAAACCGGTCTGCCGCCCGCGACGACTCCCGGCTATCGAGTCCTGTTCATCCGCTACGAGCGGATCGGCGACATGATCATGGCGACGTCGCTCATTCGCAACATCGCAAGGGCGCTGCCCGGCGGAAAAGTGGATGTGATTGCGACGCCAGCCACGGCGCCCGTGCTGCAGGGGAATCCATACGTCGGCAGAGTGCTGGTGCTCAAGCGAAATTCTTTTCGCAGCTATGGCGATCTGATGAGGCAGCTACGGCGCGAGCGCTACACGGTGATGGTGGACGGCAGGATCAACAATCCACCGATTTTCACCTCCACTCCACTACTCATGTTCGCGGGGAGGGCGCGTTTCCGGGTTGGGGCGGGCGGCGACCGGAAGCCGCGAATCTACAATGTGTGCGTGCCCGAATGGAATCGGGTCGATCATTACATCGAAGGCTCCAAGGGTCTCGCCATTCCGTTCGGGGTCAACCCTGAATCGGTCGATTGGCAGCCGGAGATATTTCTGTCGGACGAAGAACGCACCGGCGCCGAGGAACAGTGGAAGCAAGCGCGGGAACTGGTGACGCCGGCATCAGGAGGTACAACCGGTGCCATCAAACGTCTGCTCGTCAACCTATCGGCGTCGGAGCCCAAGAGACGCTGGCCTGATGGCAAGTTTATCGCGACCCTGCAAGCTGCGCGAGCAAAGGCGCCGAACATGCCGATCATCGTCATCGGCCTTCCCGTCGAATGGGAAAGCGTGAGCGAGGTAGCGACCGCTGTGAACGGGCTGCCGGTGAGAACGCCAGAGCTCCGCGACGCACTCGCACTAGTGGGAACGTCAGATATGGTTTTCACACCGGACACGAGCATCTCGCACGCCGCGTCGGCATTCAGGAGGCCGTCACTGGTATTGCTCAAACGCGATCACAAACAATACGCGCCGTGGAATACACCCGGCGAGATCATCGCCTGGAACGAGGGCGAGATTCATCAGCTGCCACACGAGCGGGTGTCGGAGGCGCTGGACAAGTTATTGGCGGATTTCGGGGGTTAACTCCAGCTCATGCAGATCGTCTAACGTGTATACTCCCGAGCTCAAAACTGCGGTTAGTTCCCGTTGCGATGCTGGCATTGACGATCCCCGGACGTCTCTTCGCTCAACAATCGCATAGCCATTCCGATACAGCGGCAGCAGCGCACGCCTCGACCGAGATGGCTGGGATGGACATGAGTGCGAGCGACGACTGGAAGATGGGCGCAATGGCGAAGCACATGGCGTACTCGAGCCCACGACCGCTTACCGTCGCCGATTCAGCCAAGTCCGCCCACGTGATCAACGAGCTGCGGCAGGCGATCGCGAAGTACCAGGACGTAAGCGTTGCCGAAGCGGATGGCTACAAGATGTTCGCGCCACAGATCAAGAATCAGCCCCAGTACCATTTCACGAAGAAGTGGAATGCGATTCGGAATCAGTTCGGCTTCGACCCGGCGCGTCCGACCTCACTTCTATATAAGAAGGATGCACAGGGCCAATTTCACCTGATCGGCGCGATGTACACGGCCTCGAAGGGCACGTCCGAAGAGGATCTCAACGAGCGCGTTCCGCTCAGTGTCGCTCACTGGCACCGACACGTGAACTGGTGCATTCCCGCTCGGCGGGCAAAAGAGCGGTGGACCGAGACTCAGAATGGGCGCCCGATCTTTGGTCCGCTGGGCGTAGCGACCAGGGAAGAGTGCGACGCGGCGAACGGTCGCTTCATTCCGCAGGCGTTCGGGTGGATGGTGCACGCCAACACCTTCGCCGGGAACGATCTCAAATCCATCTGGCACGACGACCACATGGATCATGATCACGCGATGCTCGGCGAGACGAAATAAATGCTGAGGACTGCGAACTAACTGCTACTCCGAACTGCGGACTAATTGAGGATTGCGGACCTACCGCGGACTGAGGACAACAGGCGCACTCTCGCGGATTTGTCGTCAGTCCTCAATCCGCAATTAGTCCTCAATTCTCAATTAGTCCGCAGTTCGGAGTTATTAGTTGGTCCGCAATCCTCAGCAGTTAGATTTGGCGGATGCCCCCACAATTCATCTACGTAATGAAAGACCTGCGCAAGGTCGTCCCGCCATCGCGGGAGATTCTGCGCGGGATCTGGTTGTCTTTCTATCCCGGAGCCAAAATCGGCGTGCTCGGCGCCAATGGCGCGGGTAAATCATCGCTGCTGCGCATCATGGCGGGGGTCGATCACGACTTTCAGGGCGAAGCGTGGCCCCATGAAGGAACGAGGATAGGCTACCTGTCGCAGGAGCCTCAGCTCGACGCATCAAAAAACGTCAGGGAGAACGTGGATGTCGCCGTGAAAGCGACGCGCGATCTCCTCATCAAGTTCGAACAGATCTCGAACAAGTTCGCCGAGCCCATGTCGGACGACGAGATGACGAAGCTGCTCGACCAACAGGCGAAGGTTCAGGAAAAGATCGACGCAGCGAACGCGTGGGAGCTGGACAGGAAAATCGAGATCGCCATGGATGCGTTGCGCCTGCCGCCCGCCGATGCCGAC